>Ga0308164_10003225_pt1 | contig 15061 bp, 9 predicted proteins | sample PhyTR2_FD_201031 | JGI IMG/M metagenome (GOLD analysis project Ga0308164, IMG submission 201031) | Phyllosphere microbial communities from UC Gill Tract Community Farm, Albany, California, United States - DLSLT.R2 | ecosystem: Host-associated > Plants > Phyllosphere > Unclassified | place: USA... | reverse complement strand
GGCCAGACGGCGGCGAGGAATGAAAAAAAGAGAGCTGGCGACCCTGATTGGAGTCACTGAGCGCTCTGTATCAGGATACGAAAGTGGTACTCAGGAGCCAGAGCAAGGAACTCTTTCAAAAATCGCTAGCGCGCTTCGATTCCCTGAAGCATTTTTCTTTGGCGATGACCCTGAAGTCCCCACTCCAGATGTAGCGAGTTTCCGATCGCTTTCGAAAATGAGTGCCTCCCTCCGTGACAGTGCTTTAGGAGCGGGTGCGATTGCATTGCTCTTGAATAACTGGCTGGAGTCTCGTTTTGATCTCCCTGCGGTTGATGTACCCGATCTCGGAAGCGAGCGGGGTGCTCTCACGTCTAACGACGAGTCTCTGCGTCTGGTTGGACTGCCCATAAACCAAGGTCCTGAGGTCGTGGCGGAGATGTTGCGAGCTCAATGGGGGCTTGGAGATCACCCCATAAAAAATATGATTCTGTTACTGGAATCAAAAGGGGTACGTGTCTATTCCTTGGCAATTGACGCTAAAGAGGTTGATGCGTTTTCAATGTGGAGCGGTGGTCGTCCCTTCATGTTTCTCAATACCTTTAAATCGGCGGAGCGTTGCCGCTTTGATGCCGCGCATGAGTTAGGGCATCTTGTGATGCATCAACATGCGCACCCTCAAGGGCCAGATCTTGAACGTGAAGCCAATGCTTTTGCCTCGGCTTTTCTGATGCCAAGGGCGAGCATTCTGTCTCAGGCGCCACGCTCGGTCACCCTCAACAGTCTCATCAAGTTCAAAAAGATTTGGGCTGTATCCGTTGCCGCGTTGAACTACAGGCTACACAGCTTGGGTCTCGCTACGGACTGGACTTATAGGACCCTGTGCATTCAGATCTCCCAAGAAGGCTACCGGAGCAACGAGCCAGCACCCTTAGCGCACGAGCGCTCGGTTGTTCTGGAGAAAATATTCGCTGCTCTTAGGGCTGAGGGTATAGGTAAGGCTGATGTTGCAGGGCAACTGGCGATTTTTTCCGATGAGATTAATGAGCTGACTTTTGGGCTTATGTTGAATGTCTTGAAGGGGAGCAGTCAGAAGTCGCCTGATTCTGAGAAGCTTTCTACAGCTAAACTGCGTCTGGTCAAGGGGTAACAGTGTCACCCCCTAGATCGTCGGTAGTGTGTTGGCGCTGACTTAAAATTTTCAGCCCCCCTGCAATGACAGCCCTAAACCTTTATGTCGCCCTTACATGGGGCGTAAGGCAAGTAGTTGTGTTTTCTCCTGCAGCCATACTCACGTTGGTGCGAAACGGTTGAGTCGTCTCGTGATTAGGGCGTAATTGGAAGGAGACTGGTAATCGGGGATCACCATCCCTTCCTCATCAGCGTTTCAAAATCTCGACGTGACAAGACCTGTGCGCAGTTACGCCAGTCGTTATCGGTTGGGCGCATGGTCGCGTTGTACCGTAGATCGAAGCCCGTTTCCTGCTTCTGGGCATTGATGTACTGATCCATCAGTTCCCCTAGATGCTCAATGTCGTCAATCCATTCGTCTTTGATGGTATCTGGCAACGAACCGAAGAGATCGAAGCGGTCCTTCATGCGCTCGGAAAGGCGGTCGTAGACTTTTTCGTCCACTGTCTGCTCGTTCACTAGGTTGAGCATGTCCACTTTGTCGCGTGTCTGACCGAAACGCTTGATGCGACCGATGCGTTGTTCGAGTTTGGTCGGGTTCCATGGAAGGTCAACGTTGATTAACGCGCCCAGCGTCTGTAGGTTGAGTCCCTCACAGGCTGCATCGGTGGCTACCATAAGGCGAAGCTTGCGATCCGCGACCATGCGTTTGAGGGTTTCACGCTCGATGGCCACGCTGTCACCTTGTCGATAGAGCCGGCTGCGACTAGCCCCTGCGTAAAGACCTACTGCCTCATCGGGGTAGCGTGCAGCGAGCGATTCAGCTACCCAGCGGGCGGTGTCGTAGTATTGGCTGAAAATAATGCAGCCAAGCTCACGCCATCCCTCGTTCTCCAGATAGTGCAGGATTGCCTTAAGTTTTGGATCTTCCTTGACCAGCTTCAGGCGATCTAGCAGCCGCTCCAGGGCCAACTGCTCATCGGTGCTTTGTACTTGCACCGAAACTTCACCCTCATCGCTTTCTTCAGTGATCGTCTCGCCGCCCAGTAATTTGGTGGCGGTATTGATCCCAGCGACGATACTGCTGCATATGCGCTGCTCCATCAGATTTTTCATGAAGCCGCTTCCACGTCCGCTGGTGGCTAAAGCCTTGCCGAAGCCACGAGCCTGGTTGTAAGCCTCGCGGAAGTCCTCACTGGAGCGTAGAGCCAATCCTTCAAACAGGGCATGGAAGCGGTGAACATCCTTTACTAATCCGACATCGGGATGAACGTCCACCCCAATGGCCTTGAGAAGCCCCTCATTTTCGAGCGTGGTACGTTTGCGCAGCACCACATGGCGAACAAATGGATTCTCGCGTTGGAAGAAGCTAGCCCCAGCGACACGGCGCTCCAGTGCATCTTCCATAAGCTCACGGGCATCCTCACCCAACTCGGAGTATGAGCCGCCAATCCATTCATTCTGTGGCAGCCCAAGATCCTGGCGAATCAAGCTGTACAGCCGCCGAGCTTGGCTGTCTTGAGTTGAGTTAACGGTAGGCAATGGCGCACGAAGCAACCGCCAGGCATAACCTGCATCCGTTACGTCCTCTTCCCCAGATAGGATCGGGATAATGTTTTTCGGCCTGTGCCATTCTGAAAAATCCCCGCCCAGAACGAAATTACCTTTGCCCTGGTGCAGAACCCGCACCAAGTCCCACAAGTCCTCCCGGCGAGTCTGGATTGGCGTTGCCGTCCCCAGTAGAACGTGATCTGAGCGGGCAGAAATTTCACGGATGAACGCCAGCAACTCATTCGGTGTGCCTGCGTCCTTGCCCATTCCCTGTCTGGTTCGCGCCTTATGCGCCTCATCGAGTATGACCAGCCCAAAGCCGCCACGGAGCCCGAGCAGATGCGCCTTCTCCGGCGAGTCGCGTAGCATTAGGCCAGTTGAGATGATGCCGATCCTCAGTGGACAGCTCGCAACATGCCCAGCCCCTTCGGCCGAGATTGCTCTTCCCTGCTCATCAAGCCAGGCTTTCTGCTGCGTCTGCCATCGCGCGCAGGGAATGCCCAGCTTGTCCATCATCTCGGTCTGCCACTGCTCGCAGAGGGTCGCCGGTGCAAAGATGATGACGGGCTTACTGCGTCCTTTCTGCTCGGCCAGGAGACTTAACGCAAGTGCTGCTGTTCCCATGGATAGTGTTTTACCCAAGCCGACCTCATCTGCAAGCAGCAAGCGGACAACGCCATACTCTTGGTAATGCTTCAGGCACTCTGTGACAAATCCCTGTTGCCAAGGTTGCAGAGAGAACCCTTCGCGGTACAGTGGGGACTCAATCAGGGCAGCTGGGGCAATCTGCTCAGGCTCCTCCACCTCATCAATGGATACCTCATGGCGGTGGCTGCGCCGAGTAATTTCCCGGCACACCGCATCCGGGAGGGGCTTGGCTGAATTCCATAGATAATCGAATTCGGCCTCGATCCAGGCGACCCCTTCAGGGGAGTCGTCGGACCAGAGGATTTCGTAGTGACTTTGCCAACCACTACTGGTCTCGTTCATTGAGCCAATGAAACCTAGCTTGCGGCCATCGGCCAGATCGATCACCCCAGCCTTGCCATGTACGAAACCGCAGGCGCTGTCAGGCGCAACCCGAATGACCTGGCCACGTTTCTCCAGAAATGAGGCCAGTTGTTGGTAGCGCTCGCGATTCAGTAACGACTCAATCTCGACCGAGCGTTCGTTTAGCTTGCCCAGCAGCTTGGCCTCACACACCTGGGCAACCCGCAAGTCCTCAGCCTGAATGTCCGCATTGCAAACAATCTGCACCTCGGGAATCTGATCGATCAGCTCTCCGGCGACCTCAAACAGCGAACTGGTGAAGTAGCCAGCGATTCGCCGATAACGCCGAGCTCCTTTGAGGTGTTCAACGAGAAAGCTCTGATCCAGTGCATGAGTGCGTGAGGACAAGCGGGTGATCGTCATGCTTTAACCTCTCAGGAGTCCAATCGCTGCGTTTGCATCCTTGAGACAAGAACGTCTGCAGCCGAACGCACAGCCTCATTGCGGGACTTGTTTTCCAAGAAACGGACCAGATCGATCAGCTTTGGACGGACCTCGAGGTAATCAGGCAGATCTTCCATCAGTGTTTTGACCACAGATTGCGGTTCGACATCAGTTAGCAGTTGCTGAATTGCGATGATCAGGTGGCCCAGCCAGGTTGGGCCAATTTCCGTGCTATCGGTTAGTTCGCGTGAGCTAAACTCGTCAACTTGCTTCAGTCGTGCACCATTGGCCGTCATGCTGGCCATAACCTTGCTGTAATGATCGACACAGAAGGCCTTTGCAAAGTTCTGGTAGTTATCCAGCTTAGAGGCTCCCACCGATTCCATGTCCAGCATGCGGAGATAGAAACGCTGGATACCGCTAATAGCCTGCCAAGTTTCGAGTGACACGCCCTCCGGCACCAAAAGGCTATTCGCCGCTTCGGAAGCTTGTTGGACGATCTCATCCACCACGGTTTCTTCACCTTTAACGCGGGGACGGAAAGCGAAAGTGGTGACATCGATTTCGCCAATCTTGGTGTAAGCAGTCAGAACTTTCAGCGCAGCGGCATAGCCGGCCATCTGCAAGTCAGCATCGTTGAATACCGGCTCCCCCATGTGAGCCTTAGTTTCATCGTTGAGGTGCATCATTTGTTTAATCTGTGCAGCGACTTCCTGGCGTACCACCGGCAGGATGCGCTGCTTGAATCCTACCTTTTCACCTACCGGACGCTTGCGCAGCATCAGAGTTACAGTTCCCTGTACATAGCCGCCCTTCTTCAGCTCTGAAGTGGTCTCAGTGGCGATGTACCAGGCGGCCACAACCTGCAGGCCAGCGGCCCAGAAGATGCCGACCATGTCCGACCAGACCTCTGTGCTTTGGTGGGTGAACATCACGCATTGCATGCCGTTTTCGGGCATGTGGTTGGCCATTGCCGTGTAGGCGTCGATCATTCCGCGGCGGAAGTCGTCGCCGGAGCCTTTGACCGCCAGCGCGCGGCGCGAATCCCACACCAATTCGTCGAAGGGCTTGGGCGGGTTTTTGCGCATCCAGGCGATAAAAAACTCAGTGATTTCGTGGTAGTTCACCGCATCGGCATATGGTGGGTCGGTGATGAAGAGATCGCAAACACTCGATACCTCGGCGGCAGGAAGGCACCGCTGCTCAAACCGAGGGCCATTGGGAATTGTCGAGCCGGATACTTTAGTTTCCAGAGAGTCAAGCAAGTAGCCAGATGCTCTACAGCCGTAGTTGTACAGAACATTCAGTGCCTGGTTGTCAAATACCTGTTTGGTACCGCCGCTTCGACCAGGACCATCGCCAATTGTCCAGCGTGTCAGCCGTGCGCTGGTATTAATCATCTGGCACATGCTCAGCGAAAGGGTAGCGGAGGCATGCTTTTTTAACTCGGCATACAGCAGTAACTGCCGCGCATTGAACAAATGATGCCAATGCGTCCAGCCACGGGTTCTAATCGGTTCATCAGTCTTATCGCCCGGCTCAATGACCATATCCGGCACAAGACCTTCGTCTTGCCAGCGGCTCAGATTTTCGGTGACGATCTTTTCCACTAACTGCTCACGAATTAAATCGGCTTCGCTCGGCGCGGCGAAGTAGGTTTTTGGCCTCGCATCTTTCAGAGTGTCCTTGGACATCCAGTGAATGGCATACAGCCGTTCCTGAAAAATATCATTCGATGCAGGCACAAAATCGGCCTTCACCCATTGCCTAAGCCGGTTCCCCGTATTGCCGCGTGATTCACGAAAGTCGCCCCGCAAAGTTTTGATCGGAGTGCGGAATGTCTTGCCATCCAACTGATACTGTAAGTTGCCGTCCGCAACGGTACCAATAGCAGCGGCTCGCATCTCTTCAGCCGTAGCTCCGCTCTTGACTTGGATGTCGAATCGCTTGTTGGAGTAGTCAGGAACCAGCAGTGCGGTTACGTTCCCGTTCTTTGAAATGACCCAAGTTGGCGATAGTGGAACCAGCCAACCAGACTCTGGGCAACGCGTTTCCAAGCAATATAGAAAGGCTTTGGCTTGATTACCCTTGGCATCCTTTTCGATACCGAGTGTATCAATCGCTGAAGCTACAGCTTTTGCAGCTAAGCGATTTTCTTTCTCGATCGCGGCACGAGACTCGGCGCTGGCGCCCACAATATTGAAAGCGCCCCAAGTCAGCATGCACGCGATGGGGTTGAGGTCGGAGGCATAAGCATCGCAGCCGATGCGAGCAGCCTCGAACGGGATTGAACCACCGCCGCTAAAGGTGTCGCCCACGCGTGGACGATGACCGTAGCGTAGGATGCCAAGTTGCTCCACTAGCTCGGGCAAGGTCTTCACGTTAATGCCCAAGTGGGCATAGTGACGATTGACCTCAGACCACACTGGAGCGTAAAGCCAAACTTGGTCCACTTCCTCGGGGCGCTTGCCAACGCTGGCCTTTTCCTCATAATTCGACAGTGTGGCCAGTGCATGTCGGTACAGTACGAGCTTGTCGTCATCAGTGATATCGCGTCGCCAGCCGCGCCCGCCGAAATAGCGTTCTGGATCAGAGATCGGTATAAGGTTCTGCAATACCGTTGCCGAGAACGCATTTCCGGCCAGTGCACGGCGTGCCAAACCCTCATCATCAAACGCCATCAGCTTCTCGAATACTGCCAGGTCGGCCTCTGCGTTGTCCGTTGGCGGTAGCAGGCTGCCGAGCACTAATGCACGCACTAAAATCAGCGGCTTGCGACCTTTCCAGTAGGATCCGAGCCCAGTCAGGGTCTGCGCTGCCACCGCCTTGCGTTCAGCCTGTGCCTCGAAGGAGACTTTCTGTGCCGGAAACAAAATCTCGATCAGAGCTGGTGCATTCTTCAGAGTAAACGGCACCAGCTGCACAGTATTCATTGCAGTCATTTCGGTCTTCCTTAATCGAACAGGCCTAGCGTCGGACGCTCAGTATCTGGTTTGCGGGATTTCACAGTCTGCGGCTTGAATAATTCTGTTTGTGCCACGTCGCCCAATGCATGTCGGAGAGCCAGTCGCCAACCTTTGTTACCGTCATGCACACCGCCTGTATTCATAGCGGTCATGCCGAACAGCCACCAGCGTTCTTCGGGACGCAAGGCCAGCCAGTTGCGTACTGCGACAGGAATCTTCTCGGGGCTCATGTCTTCAACCGCCCAGGCTAGTACGCAGAGCTCTTTCCCGAGCAGGCGGTCCACAGAGTTGTCACCCACTTTCCAGGCGCTGACACGCAAGTTGTGCTCCTTCAGGCGTACATTGAAGGCCCGCTGAACCTCGCTGCGGATTGCTGTCCAGCGCGAGCGCTCGATCACAACGCGCTCGATGATGCCGGTTTGCTGATCCTGGGCTTGCAGCCCGATACTTTCGATGATGCGAACTGCGCCAGTCGAACTCTTGGGCACCTCCACTAGGAAGTGATGAGGGTCTGTGGTGGCAGGAACACCAAAACCGATGGTCGGGCGGTCAGGAGCCTTGGCTTTTTTGGCTCCAATTACTGTTTTACTTGGGGAACGAGCCATGCCTAATTCCTCTTTACGTAATGCGTTGGCCATGGTCATTCTTCCTGGATCACATCGCCAGGGCGCAGCTCAACACCACTGAGTTTGGCGAACTCCTTGGCAGCGAAGCCATTTTCGAAGGCTGCTCCGCTTCGAACTTGAACGGTAACGCTTTCTTGCTCATTCCCCAGCGCCTTACGCAGACCGTTGATGGCTGCCTCGATCACGGAAGCTGTGACCTCGCGCTCGACAAAGTTGATGCTAACGGTGTTCTCACCTTCACCAATCTGGATACGTACACCCTTGAAGGTGGCCGGCGAGTTTTTAAAGCTATTGAGTACACCGAACACCTTTTCGGTACTGTCGAGTGACACCTTCTTATTCTCAGCCAACTTTGCCGGCTTGGCATCGTCAATCTGAACCTGTTTGTCGTTGGCTGCAGGGATCTGGAAATCAGCGGTACGTGTAGCTTCGCCCGAGCAGGCATAGACCATCAGGCGGGCGGCCTGTGAGCCAACCTCGAATGGGTTTCCGTACAGTTCCCCATCTTTAGGGTTAGATCCGTCTAAGGTGTACCGCATATCGGCTGCAGGCATGCAGGAGAGGGTAACCATGCGCTTGTCGGCGATGGCTTGGACCTGGTGACGCACCCGAAGCTCAGCCACCCAGCGCTGCGGCTCGCCGGTTTCATGTTTACCTTCGCTGTCTACAGCCAGGAAGTAAAGTGTTGCGGCGTCGGTCGTGAAGTTATCGAGGTCCTGGATCTTAGGATCGCTGCTACTGACCTTGGCGGTCTGCGCGTAATAAACCACTGGGCTCTGGCCTGCGTTGCGAGGAATCAGGGCCAGAGTGGTTTCACCTGTTGCTTCGTTCGTGGCATGCACGGTCACGTTTACTGCCGTTTTTTCTGCTGGGAACGGTCCTTTCTCGATGTAACCGTCAGTCCCTTGTCGCCAGCGGCCTTGCTTCAAGGCTTCTGTCTTGAGGGTCTCCATACCTCCGGCTCCGGGCATCCAGGCCCAGATCGGATTGCTCTTTGCACGCATCAGCACATCTTTCCATGGCGTTCTGCGGTCATTCGCCGGCCAAAGATCCTCTTCCGCCATCGCCCAGTAGGTGCCCGGTTCATCCGATAGATTGAGGATCAGTTTGTAATTGGCACGAGGGCTGGCCAGGAGCTGCTCAATCTGGTGTTCGGCAGAGTTGGTGCCTTGTCCCATGTTCAGGCCATTATCGATTGTGGCTTGCATGAGTTGGGCATTGCCAGCCATCTCGTCGGTGGCCGGGAAGTAGATCCGATTGTAGGTGCCGGAAAGTGCTTTATTGAAGCGCTGCTGGGCATCTTCATGGCGATCACGTGCCTCCTCGAAGAGGCTGTCGCCGTCTTTCAAGCGCTTGCAGATGGACTCAATTGCATACAGATCGCGCAGACGATCTTCGACGGTATCGGCGAGATAGCTGTCCTGACCGGACAGCACCATGAAATTGTTCTTTTCTTGCTGGTACGCGAAGAAATTGACCAGCTCGCTCGGCGGTAGCTTGCCGTCCGGGCGCACCACAATTAGGACACGAGGCCCGCTCAGCTTAAGATCATCCAGTCTCGGCAGCACTTGGACATCTTGGTAGGCAGCCTTGCTAACCGGCTGCAATATAGCTGTGAGCTTGTTGATCAGTGCCTGGTCGATCTTTGGCTGAGGGATATCGCGAGCATTTCGTTCAATCTGTCGAGAGAGATTTTCTGTTTCTTTAATGAAGAAACGCTCTTCTTCGCGATGCAGATACCACGCCTGCTCACGCAGTTTCTCCAGGGCGGTCTTGAACTCATCCGACTTACGGTTAGGGGCTGCCAAAAACTCGATGATCTCTGCCTCGGTCAGGCCGATTCGACCGCCGACCGCCCGAGAGAATGAGGACGCAAGCAACAAAGCACCGACCTGCTGGGCTGCATCGCTACCTAGGTTGGCATCGATTTCTTCAGCAATGGACTGACCATCATCGGCAATATCGTGGGCCATGGCCGGGCGGAGCGAGTTGGCAATGCGTCCGACTTCCTCACGCACCGCATCGTCATTCAGACGCAGGTGCTGAGCCCCAGCCAGGAAGACATCATCAGTCTCGCGGTCATCGACGCTCTTGAGCAGACGCGCAGCGAACTGCATCAGGCCTCGTGTTTGCCGGAAGCCCTCGTTCTCCTTGAACAATGCAACCAGATGCTTGAAGGAGGGGTGAAACGGGTAGGTTTCCCTTACCTGCTGGGCGACCTGTTCCAGGCTTGTCGCCACGATGTATCCACCATCAGCAGCTGCCTTGATACGCTGAGCATATTCCTCGGCTACATCATTGATGACGGACTCGTCAGGCAGCTCCAAAATTAGCCGCTTTTTCAGAATCTCGTAGATCTCGTTACCAGCGAGTTGGACGGGAGTAATGGTGCTGGCCTGGCGACTGGCTTCTTGTTGGAGGTTAGAAATTGCTTCGGCAATTGCCTTTGTCTGAGCAACATAACTGCCGGATAGGTTGGCAATCACAATGCAGCAACGTGGTAACTCCAAGGCAGCGCTCATCAGGCAGCTGAGCGTATAGGTGCTTACAGTGGCCAGCGTACCGCCACCGATGACAGTGGTGCTGGCGATCTCTAGGTAAGGCGGCAGCTCATCAAGCATGATAAGCGTCGGCTTGTCCCCGATGATTTTCTTCCAGCCAGCTTGGTCGACCGCACGAGGGCCATTCACCCAGTAGGGCTTGATGGCCTCTTCTTCACCTAGCTGGGTAGCGATCTCACCCCAGATGTAGTTCTCAGGAGTGTTTCGACCGTTGAATGCCGCTACTCGCACTTCACCAACGTCAATCCGCTTAGCAAGATCAGGTGACAGCACTTCGTCGCGCAGATGAGGGTGCTTAGCCAGCAGGCCGAGAGCAATCATCATGTGGGTTTTACCGCCACCCATTGCCTGGGTCAGTTCGAAAACCGCCTGATCTGATTTGCCGTCAAGCCGCAGCATCCCCTCGCGAAACAGCTGTTCCATGCCGGAGGTGATGTAGTTACGGGCAAAGAACTCGCGGCCATCTCCCTCATCTGAGATAAGGGCGGAAAGGTTCTCGATCCCTTCGCTCATCCGATAGTCGCGAATGATGGGATTGAATGTGCATGCCTGCTTGACTGTTTTGAGCATCTGCTCGACTCCCTGAGAATTGTTTAATCGTTGCTCGATTGGCTGGAGGGGTTGGTGGGCTGCGGGATGGAAAGCTCCCGGCTCACCTGCTGCAGAAACCACTCGCGCATGGTCAATCCACGCGCTTTGAGTTCGGCGTAGATCTTCTGCTTTTGAACGGGATCAACCTCGATCACAACGCGATTGCTAGTTTTCATCGGCATGGTCACCTGGCTCAGGTTTGTAACGTGACGTGATGTTACTTGAGTGGATGTAAGTGTAAAAAGTATTTTCATGATTTCAGGGTTCATGGAGCGCGACACTTATTACGTCGAGATCGTCCCCGAATCGCGCTTTTTTGTTGGTGATGAGGTGTTCTAGAGCTCGCGCTGTAAGGAATTCGATGCGTGGCGATGGAAACCAGATTTTTAAGTGGCAAATTCATCGGCGATCGCCGCTTTCGGGTTTTATTGTCACAAGTGTGCAAGCGTACCTTCGGTCGCCCTTGTGTTGTCGCGGCTTCACATTTACGCTTCGCCTTGTCGCGGTCAATCCCGTGGCCGGGTGTCAGAACCTGAACTGTTCGAGGCGCATAGCGCCATAGCCAGCGATTAAGTGCTTACAGAGGCTTAGCTGCTGCTTTTCTATGGCGGTCCGTGCGGGGCAGGCTTCGGCCTGGCCGGTTCCCTCGGACGCCGGTTTCTGACCCTCGTACGGTCCGCCACCCATTTCGTGTCAGAACGGCTGGGTGGACGGCTCCTTAACTGTCCGAGGAGATAAGGAAAATGACCTGTCCCCCTTTTAAGCTCGTGCGCCACCCCGGCCAAATGGTTCAAGCCGCAAACTATCTCGGAGGATTCCGTGATGTTTGATCTTTCGCTTCTAATCGGCCTCACCAAACCCAACAGCATCGATACTTCATCGCTTACCCCTGAAGATGCAGCGATTAAACTGCGGCAGGCTGCCACTCTACGACTTAACGGAGCCCAGAGTATCCTGCTTCATTTTCCGCAGGATGTTGAGCTGGCAGTGGAGCTGTTGGATGATGCGGCCGTGTTGTACGACAAAGCATTCCGGAATTTAACTGGCATTCCGGCTGCAAGCGTTCATCAGCAGATCCATGAGTATGTCTCTGTACCGTCTGCCGAAGGGGCTCCCGCGATCCAAACCCCGTGGGGCGATGGGTTCGCTCCTGTAATAACGGAGGGGGTTCGTTGCGCAGAGACTTGGCTTGAGGGCTCATCATTACCGTTATGGTGGGCGCTGTCTCAGAACCGAAAACGCCATCGTCCAGGTGATCCACAAGAAGCATTTGAAGCAGGATTTTTGCTGCGGTTGCAGCAGACTCTGATCATGCGACGTGAGGACGTCACTTCCCAATCAACCCGCTTTGATGCCTGAGCCTGTAATTGACGTTTGAGATTTGCTTTTCCCGCCAAACCCTCCGATCAAGCGATCTTTGATCGCGCCGATCGGAGGGTTCACTCGCTTTTTTTCGAAGCCGCCGCGTTCCATCCTCCATGCTCAAATTTAAGTCACGCCACGCCTGCTTTCACCATCAGTAATTCCCCACGATTTCTAACAAGCGCAACGTTATTCAGTGTGTGTCCGAATCTTTTCGTTGGGCATGGATGTAGGTGTGGCGACAGCGGCGACGCCGGCGACAACCCACGTAGAACGTAGACTGGAGCATGGCGACAGAAGTGGCGACAGTCGCCACTTTTTGAGCACTTCAGCCGTAACGCTTGACCGCCTTTTCGAGTGGGTATAAAAATTGGCGCACGGATCGCTGTCGTTGACAGCACCTGCCCAGGTAGCCAAAACCTTTAAGGCTACGCCACTTGCGTGGTGGTTCTTCCCCAAGTGCGATTAGCGTCCGGCGGCTCGCACGGTCACTCCCCAAGAGTGATGGATGCCTACTCGACTTATCTGCCCATTGCGGCAGACGATGGACCTATCTCGCTGCACTGCAGCAACCTCACCTTTTCGGCACACGTCGCTGCGCCAGACCTCGCCCGTCTCTTTCTTTTGGAAAGAGACGGGCGCTCGTACCACTGCTGCAAGCCACGTCGTACATGGCATTGCCGCAGCTCTCCTCGTGACAATCGGCCTGACAAATCCGATTTGTCGCCATCCGCAACGACACAGGTACCGGTGCCGCAGCCTACGGAAGGGCTGTACCTGACTGACAGTCAGGCATGCGCCAGGTGTCCAGGTCTTTGCTTTCTCCCACCCAGGATCTCCAGGTGCCGAACTCGTCAGTCGGCACAGCCTCCACCCGCCCGCATTTTCGGATGCGTCTAAGGAGGCCAGATCCTTGGGTTCATGCCCTCGCTCCCGGTCGTAAGGAGCCGTTCGTTCCGCGTTAGTGAACACCTCACAGGCCGCAGGGGCCTTGATCCCTGATAACACTCAACAGCCGTGGCGGAACTACGTGAGGACAACCAGCAATAACCGAGGAGAGGGCCCATGCAGCAGCTAGATCCGAAGCTTGAACTACCACAACCACCTCGACCGCTGATTGAGTCGAATCCCGTGGCTCAGCCTTATCCGGTGCAGGCACTAGGAGGGATTCTTGGGCCTGCGGTGGAGCGCATGGCCGAGGTGATCGGCGTGCCCCAGGCACTGGCCGCTCAATCGGTGTTGGCTGCCTCGGCGCTGGCCACCCAAGGTCATGCGGGTTTACAGCTTGACGGGAGAAATTACCCGCTGTCGCTGTTCCTGATCACGGTGGCCGCGTCCGGCGATCGTAAAACGGCGGCAGATCGATATGCATTACTGCCCGCACGGCAATGGGAGCGTGAACAGTGGCAACGCTATCGCGGACAACTTGCTCGATACCGTACCGTACAAAAACAGGCTCAGCGAATTAATCCTGGCGATCCTGACTCCGCAAACCGCGCTTTAGTAGAGGAGGAGCCCTCAGCCCCTAGGCTGATCACCACGGACCCGACTATCGAGGCGCTGGTCAAGGGGCTTTGTCATGACCTGCCCAGCATGGGCCTATTCTGCGACGAAGGCGGGCAATTCCTCGGTAGCAGCACCATGAGTCGGGATAACCGTTTGAAAGCGATCACGACCTTGTCGTCGCTTTGGGACGGTAGCCCAATTGATCGCGCCCGCTCCATGGCTGGTGAAAGTCTGCGGGCTTATGACCGGCGTTTGAGCTTGCACCTGATGCTGCAACCGTACTTGGCGATGCAGTTACTCAGTGACCCGTTGCTGCAGGGGCAAGGCATCCTTGGTCGCTGCCTGATGACCTGGCCCACTAGCCTTGCCGGGCAACGTAGCTATCAATCTGTTGACTTGTCCAAAGATCCCGCCCTGAAGCGATATCACCACCGTCTTTCGGCCCTGTTTCATCAGCCGTGGTCACTTTCGGCTGACGGTGCTCTGTTGCTTTCAACGCTGACCCTCGGTGCGTTGGCTCGGCGTCGCTGGATTGATCTGCATGACGCCATCGAGGCTCAGCTGGGAGAGTTTGGCGAGCTGGCTAGCGTACGGCCTAGCGGAGCAAAGGCCGCCGACAACCTGTTGCGCGTCGCCGGCATTCTGGCAGTTGTGGAGGAGAGCAGTGTTGTAGAGGTGGACCATATCCAACGGGCCTCGACCTTGGTCGGCTACTACCTCACCGAGATTCAGCGCCTGACCGAGCAGGAGCCGGTGTGCCGGGTAATGGAAGAGGCGGATCGGTTGCTGCGCTGGCTACAGGAGAAGGATTGGAAGCGTTTCAGCGTTCGAGAGCTAAATCGCAACGGCCCCCGCTTTGCCCGTAAGAGCAGCCGTTATACCACCAAGCTGTTGGTCGAGTTGATTGATCATCAGTGGCTGATCACTGACGGCCAGACCTTCGAGGTGCGCCATGTTCAATCTTGACGAAGCACTGCGCAATCACCTGGCTCAACGCCAAAAAGAGCCTAAAGCGCGTTTTGTCGCCGCCAGTGTCGCCACTTTGTCGCCACGCTCAAAGCCTGGCAGAACAAGGGTTGTCGCCGCTGTCGCCGCTGTCGCCGCTGTCGCCACTGTCGCCACCCTCAGTAAAACCAGCTCCACGACGATAGCCATCTTTCAATGGTTGAAAGAGGAGGGCGCAGATATCTACGTCACCGAAAACACGCTGTGTTTTCGCCCAACGGACTGGGCCCAATTCACGATCGTGAGTGCGCACTGGCGAGCCCTTTTTCATGAGCTCGCTACAGCCGATCAGGAGCAGAGAAATGGCTCGGGTCGGTAAGCGAGCGGGACGCAATTTCGGCTTCGGTCG
>Ga0308164_10003224_pt1 | contig 15066 bp, 12 predicted proteins | sample PhyTR2_FD_201031 | JGI IMG/M metagenome (GOLD analysis project Ga0308164, IMG submission 201031) | Phyllosphere microbial communities from UC Gill Tract Community Farm, Albany, California, United States - DLSLT.R2 | ecosystem: Host-associated > Plants > Phyllosphere > Unclassified | place: USA... | reverse complement strand
CGGCTGAAGCCGGTCCCACTAATCGACCGCGTACCCCAGTGAGACTGGCAAACCTCGACTGTGGGACCGGCTTTAGCCGGGAAGGCGTCGGCAGTCACGCTGCAGAATTGATGGTGTCCACGCTGGCCTCTTCCCGGCTGAAGCCGGTCCCACTAATCGACCGCGTACCCCCAGGGGGACAGGCAAACCTCGACTGTGGGACCGGCATTAGCCGGGAAGGCGTCGGCAGTAGCGCTGCAGAATTGATGGTGTTCATAGTGGCCTCTTCCCGGCTGAAGCCGGTCCTACGAATCGACCGCGTACCCCCAGTGAGACTGGCAAACCTCCACCGTGGGACCGGCTTTAGCCGGGAAGGCGTCGGCGGTCACGCTGCAGAATTTATGGTGCTCACACTGGCCTATTCCCGGCTGAAGCCGGTCCTACTACGAGACCGCGTGCACTCATTGGGACAGGCAAACCTCGACTGTGGGACCGGCTTTAGCCGGGAAGGCGTCGGCGGTCACACTGCAGAATTTATGGTGCTCACACTGGCCTCTTACCGGCTGAAGCCGGTCCCACTAAAAACCAGTCAGTCTCTAGGCCTAAGCGCCGCCACCGCTTCGATCTCGATCAGCATCCTGTCCAGCGCCAGGCGTGGGACGGGGATGAGTGTGCATACCGGCTTCATAGTGCCGGCCCATGCGAGATCCGCCTGCTCGACCCACTGACGCAACCGTCCTTCCGAGTGATCAACCATCAGCAGCGTCAGTTTGAAGATATGGTGAAGGTCGGCCCCGCGGGATTGCAGCGCGGTGCGCAGGTTGGCGATCGCCTGGGCTGCCTGGTCGGCAAAGACCGGGGAAAGCTGGCCTTGGGCATCCTCCCCGCCCTGCCCGGCGACAAACAGCCACTCGGCGCCCGGGGAAACGGCGGCGAGGTGAGAATAGGCGTTGGGGGCCGGATCGTACAAGCCCTCGGGGTTGTACAAGGTGAACGGAGCAGCAGCGGGGGTTTGCGTCATGACGGCGATCCTGAACGTGAGAGCGCCCAGTCTCGAACCTCCACCTAAGTGGAGGTCAAGCAGGCGCCGACGTTTGAATCAATTCTGGAGCGCGTATCAATTCTCCAGCGCATACCGGCGGCAATGCTCCAGATAGCCTTGCTCGTGGCTGCCCACCAGATGCACGACGTTGCTCCACAGCCAAGACGGCGCATCCAGCGTGTGCGAGCGGTTGAGCTGCAGTTCACGCATCCATGACGAGCGCGTGGCGAGGTCCATCTGCCGGGCGTGGGCGAGGCCGACGACGCGGGCCAGGTAACCGGCCGCTTTCATCGCTTCGCGTTCGCTCAGCTGATCAAGCTCAAGCTTCATGTCCTGGGGCAGCAGTTCGCGGACGAAGAAGCCGTGGTCAAGCATGCGCGTCGCGATCATCCGGTTGCCGAGCCCTGGCGACAGATGCCGGGCGCCTTCCACCACGCGCTTGCCGTTGTCCCGGGGCATGCCCGCCCGCGGAGTGCGTGGCGCGGCGGCAGCCACGGCTTCCTTGACGTCGAGCAGGCAGTACTCCTGATCCTCATCGTCGCCCACGCTCAACAGCACCGCATAACGCAGCAGACCCAGCGAGCTGCAACCCTTCACCCAGTACGCGCAATCGAGCATCTCGACGCGGTCGTCCTTCGATCGGCCCTTCAGCGACGTCACCAGCGCATGAATCTCCGGCGTCGCGCACAGGTCTTTCAGGCCATGACGCTCGTCGCGGGACAACGACCAGAAATGCTTGCCCAGCGGAATGGTCGGCCGCGTGTCTTCGATGCGCTCTTGAGCCAGATGCTTCCAAGTCCTCTGAACAGCGCTGCGCATGCCCGCCTTCACCTGCGCCGGGCGCGCCGGCTCCTCGTCGGCCCCGTCTTCGAACGCCAGCTCGTAGCCCTGCATCATCTCTTCGAGCATTCTTGCGGTGGCGACGCCGGGCAGATCGGAACCACGGGCAGCGGTGGCCAGGGACAGCGCCAGACGTACCAAGTCGTGGGCCGGGTTGCCAATCACCGTCTGATCCAGATCGCGGATGTGGATATCGATGCGCCCTTTCGAATCGCCGGTGGGACCGAGATTACCGGCGTGACAGTCGCCGCAGATCCACACCGGCGGGCCGCTGGGCAGACGCCGGCCGGACTGGCTGTGCAGCCATTCGTAAAACTGCACCGTGCTGCCCCGCACATAGGCGTGGGCGGAACGGGCCATTTTCAGATTACGCAATTCATTGAGCGGCTTGAGACGTGCGGAGGGTCGAGGGGTTTTCATGAACAATTCTTTGCAGGGAGATGTAGCGTTGACTCGCCCCGAAGAGAAATGTTGCGGAATGTTTCACGATTTGGGATGACGAGTTGTGATGTCAGAAATGATCCACCTCCGCCGACTGCCCCTTAGAACACAAACCCATGCCCCAACTCGCCCTCCATCCATTCGAGAAAGCGCCGCACCCGGGGAAATCCGGAGTGCGCTTTCGGGAATACCAGATGATGAGCCGCGACCGGGGCTGACAGCGCTTCGGGCGCCACCTCGACCAGCGCTCCGCTTGCCAGGTATTTCTGCGCCAGCAACGTGCTTTCGAGTGCAAAACCCAGGCCGTGGCTGGCGGCCTCGAGCGTCATGTACGAGCGGTCAAAACTCAGCGCGTAAGGTTTTTCCGGGCGTGCCAGACCATGCTGGGCAAACCAGGCAGGCCAGCGCAGCAGCGTGGCTTCCGAGAGAATCAAATCCCGGTCCAGCAAGTCGGAGGCCTGAGCGACCGCACGCTGGCCGACGAGCTTGGGTGAAGCCAGTACGGCGAAGGTTTCGTTGCGCACCGTGCGCACTTCGAAGCTCGGCCAGTTCGGCTCGCCGTGGCGAATGTCGACGTCGATTTTGTCGCGACTGAAATGCAGCGACTCATAGGAGCACGACAGATTGATCTGAATGTCGGGGTGGCTCAGGCGGAAGGCCTCCAGTCGCGGCATCAACCAGAGCAGCCCGAAGCTGGGCGAGGAATGCAGCCGCAGGCAGTCGAGGCTGACGTCGCTGCCCGCCCGCTCCGTGGCGATGGCCAGGCTGTGCAGCAACCCGGAAATATCCTTCAGGTACTGCTCGCCCACCGGCGTCAGCGTGACCCCGCGCGCCGCACGCACAAACAGCTGGCGGCCAATCATCGCTTCCAGCCTGGCGAGTTGATGGCTGACTGCCGAGGGCGTCAGGTCCAGCACTTCCGCCGCCCGGGCGACGTTGCCAAAGCGCGCGGTCTGCTCGAAGGCCTGAATGGCTTTCAGCGGTGGCACGCTGGCAGGTGCTTCGTCGATACGCCTCATGGTCCGGCTCCGGGTGAGTTCTTGTTATGTCGGGAGCCGACATTCAATCACCCCGAACGAGGCGTGACGAGTGCTGAATTTTTTTCAGCATCCAATGACTTTTGCGTCATTGCTCGACCCTTGCACGGAGCACAAGCTGATCCGGCCAGATATTTCGGACAGCGAAAAGGTTCGCTTCCCGCTGATCCAGCCCATAACAATAATCACACGAGATCACGCCCATGCTCCTTCAAGGCAAAATCGCAATCATCACCGGCGCCGCCTCCGCTCGCGGTATCGGTCGCGCCACCGCTGCCACCTTCGCTCAACAGGGCGCCCGCGTGGTCATCCTCGACCTCGACGAATCCGCCGCCCGCGACGCCGCCGCTTCCCTGGGCGAAGGTCACCTGGGCCTCGCCGCCAACGTCGCCGACGAAGCGCAGGTCAAACAAGCCGTCGCGCGGGTCATCGAACACTTCGGCCGCATCGACGTGTTGATCAACAACGCCGGCATCACCCAACCCCTCAAGACCCTCGACATTCGCCCCGGCGACTACGACAAAGTGCTCGACGTCAGCCTGCGCGGCACCTTGCAGATGTCCCAGGCGGTGATTCCGCTGATGCGCGAGCAAAAGGCCGGGAGCATCGTCTGCATGTCATCAGTGTCGGCGCAACGTGGCGGCGGCATTTTCGGCGGGCCACACTACAGCGCAGCAAAAGCCGGCGTACTGGGCCTGGCCAAAGCGATGGCGCGGGAGCTGGGGCCGGACAACGTGCGCGTGAACTCCATCGCGCCGGGCCTGATTCACACCGACATCACCGGCGGCCTGATGCAGGACGAGCGCCGCCACGCAATTATCGACGGCATTCCTCTGGGTCGCCTGGGCGCGGCACAGGATGTCGCCAACGCTGCGTTGTTTCTGGCCAGCGACCTGTCGTCCTACCTGACCGGCATTACCCTGGACGTGAATGGCGGCATGCTCATCCATTGATGCCTTCTGCGCCGGCCGAGGTCGCCGGCGCTGTTCTGAATCGACGTTTCAGCCGCAGCTGACCATAAAAACAAGAGATCAGACCATCATGACTACCCTCTCCCTGGATGCGGTCGTTTCCGTCCGCACCAATGCCTACCGCAAAACCGCGTGGCGGCTGATGCCGTTTCTGATGCTGTGCTACCTGTGCGCCTACCTGGACAGGGTGAATGTCGGCTTCGCCAAGCTGCAGATGATGAACGACCTGGCCCTGAGCGAAGCGGTGTACGGGCTCGGCGCCGGCATGTTCTTCCTCGGCTATTTCCTCTGCGAGGTGCCGAGCAACCTGATCCTGCATCGGGTCGGTGCTCGCCGCTGGATCGCCCGCATCATGATTTCCTGGGGCATCATCTCCGCCCTCTTCGCTTTCGTTGAAACCGCCTGGCAGTTCTATGGCCTGCGCTTTCTGCTGGGCATCGCCGAAGCCGGTCTCGCACCGGGCCTGCTGCTCTATCTGACCTACTGGTTTCCGTCTTACCGCCGGGCGCGAATGACTGTGCTGTGGTTCATCGCCATTCCGCTGTCGGGAATGATCGGCGGGCCGCTGTCCGGGCTGATCATGACCCAGTTCGCCGGCGTGCACGGCTGGGCCGGCTGGCAGTGGATGTTTGTCATCGAAGCCATTCCCACCCTGATCGTCGGGCTGCTGGTGCTGAGTTACCTCAAGGACGGCGTGCACCAGGCCACCTGGCTCAACGACGAGGAAAAGGATCTGGTCAACAAGGAGCTTGCCGAGGACAACAGCCAGAAAGTCACCCACGCGTCAGTCGGGAAGTTCATTCGTGATCGGCGCCTGTGGCTGCTGGCGTGCATCTATTTCTGCGTGGTCATGGGTCAGTACGCAATCACCTTCTGGCTGCCGACGCTGATCCGCAACGCCGGCGTCGCCGACCCACTGCACATCGGCCTGTTGACCAGCCTGCCGTACATGTGCGCCATCGCGGCCATGCTGTTGATGGGCCGCAGTGGCGACAAGCACCGCGAGCGGCGCTGGCACCTGGTGGCCCCGATGATCGCCGGCGCCATTGGCCTGTCGCTGGCGGCGTTGCTGGGGGGCAATCTGCTGCTGTCGGTGCTCAGCCTGTGCCTCGCCGCCTCCGGTGTGCTCTCGGCATCGTCACTGTTCTGGATGCTTCCGACCACGCTGCTGGGCGGGGTTTCCGCCGCCGCAGGGATCGCCGGCATCAACAGCTTCGCCAACCTCGCCGGCTTCTGCTCGCCATACCTGATCGGCTGGATCACCACCACAACTGGCTCAAGCGCCATCGGCATGTACCTGATCACCGGCGTGTTGTGCATCGGCGCCCTGCTGGTGCTGCGCATCCCCGCCGCGTCCGTCAATCGCTAATAAAAGGAGCCACTCACATGAACATCAGTCCATCGGGTCACGCCGCTTTGTCGCTGGCCCAGCGCGCCTTCAATATTCGTCGCCACGCCCTGCGCATGGGGCAGGTTCAGGGCCAGGGGTATGTCGGTCAGGCGTTGGGCGCGGCCGATCTGCTCGCGGTGTCCTACTTCCATGCCTTGCGCTATCAGCCGCAAGACCCCGAATGGGAAGATCGCGACCGTTTTTACCTGTCCATCGGTCACTACGCCATCGCGCTTTACGCCGCGTTGATCGAAGCCGAGATCATTCCGCTCGATGAGCTGGAAACCTACGGCTCCGATGACAGCCGCCTGCCCATGTCGGGCATGGCCGCTTACACACCAGGCATGGAAATCACCGGCGGCTCGCTGGGACACGGACTGGGCATTGCCGTCGGCGCGTGCCTGGGCCTCAAGCGCAAGCACTCCACCTCGTTCGTTTACAACCTGCTCTCGGACGGCGAGTTGAACGAAGGCTCGACCTGGGAAGCGGCGATGTCGGCCTCCCACTGGAAGCTGGACAACCTCATCGCGATCATCGACGTGAACAACCAGCAGGCCGACGGCCATTCCAGCGAAGTGCTGGCGTTCGAACCCATCGTTGACCGCTGGCAGGCCTTCGGCTGGTTCACCCAGCGTGTCGACGGCAATAACATCGACGCCCTGGTCAGCGCCTTTGACGCCGCGCGCAACCATACCGGTGCGCAACCTCGGGTGATCATCTGCGACACCAAAATGGGCAAAGGCGTGGACTTTCTGGAGACCCGCGAGAAAACCCACTTCATTCGCGTCGATGAAAACGAGTGGGATCTGGCACTGGAAAATTTGCAACTCGGGAGAACGGCATGAGCGCACTGACCCACAACGAGCCCGGCAAGAAACGCCTGACGACGTCGGCGATGATTGCTTCGATTGCGTCCGAAGGCCAGGCCACACGCCCGGCGCCATTCGGCCACGCGCTGGCGGCCCTCGCCGAGCAACGCGCGGACATCGTCGGACTCTCCGCCGACCTGTCGAAATACACTGATCTGCACATTTTCGCCAAGGCCCACCCGGAGCGGTTCTACCAGATGGGTATGGCCGAGCAGTTGCTGATGAGCGCAGCGGCCGGCATGGCCCGAGAAGGCTTCGTCCCCTTCGCCACTACCTACGCGGTGTTCGCGTCCCGTCGGGCCTATGACTTTATCTGCATGGCCATCGCCGAAGAAAACCTCAACGTCAAGATCGTCTGCGGATTGCCCGGCCTGACCACTGGATATGGCCCGAGCCATCAGGCGACCGACGATCTGGCGATCTTCCGCGCCATGCCCAACCTGATGATCGTCGACCCTTGCGACGCGCTGGAAATCGAACAGGCAGTGCCAGCCATCGCCGCCCATCAAGGTCCGGTGTACATGCGCCTGTTGCGCGGTAATGTCCCGCTGGTGCTCGACGAATACGGCTACACCTTCGAGATCGGCAAGGCCAAGACCCTGCGCACCGGCAACGATGTGCTGATCATCTCCACGGGGCTGATGACCATGCGCGCGCTGGAAGCGGCGAAGGCACTGCAAGCCGACGGCGTCGATGTGGCAGTGCTGCACGTGCCGACCATCAAGCCGCTGGACGAGCAGACCCTTCTCGCCGAAGCGCGCAAACCCGGACGGTTGGTGGTGACGGCGGAAAACCATTCCATCATCGGCGGGCTGGGTGAAGCGGTGGCGACGGTGCTCTTGCGCAACGGCGTGACGCCGACGTTCCGGCAGATCGCCCTGCCCGACGCCTTCCTCGACGCCGGCGCCCTGCCGACACTGCATGATCGCTACGGGATTTCCACCCCGGCGGTGTGCGCGCGTATCAAGGCGTGGTTGTAAGCGCAGAACATCGGGGGGCTCTTCGAGTCCCCCCTCTTCGCCCAGGAGATTATTCGTGGACCCCGACCAACTGCTGGATCCCGAGTACCCCTTCTTTCGCGACGAAGTGTCCAGCGAATGGACGCTGAGCCAGCTCGCCGACATTCGCACACGTATCCACGCCACCTTCAAACCTGCCGGACTTGCGCGCGGTGAACAGCACTGGGTCAGTCAGCCCGCAGCCGCCCACACACTGCGGCTGTGCCTCTACCGACCTGGGAAAAGCGCTGATGCCCACGACCTCCCCGCGATTCTCTACGTGCATGGCGGCGGGTACGTGCTGGGTTGCCCGGAAATGGCCGACGACTACTTGGCGGATCTGGCGATTGAGTTGGGCGCCGTGATCGTCGCCGTCGATTATCGGCTCGCGCCGGAGCATCCGTTTCCCGCGCCGCTGGAGGACTGCTATCGCGGACTTGAATGGCTTCACCGAGAGCATGCTGCGCTGAGGGTCGATCCTGGCCGCATCGCAATCCTGGGGCACAGCGCGGGCGGCGGACTTGCTGCGGCGTTGACACTGCTTGCCCGGGACCGTGGCGAGATTTCCGTCGCCGGCTCGGTGCTCATTTATCCCATGCTCGACCCTCGCACCGGCAGCGCCGATGCACCCGTGCAAAACCCCGGCACCGGTACGTTCAGCTGGTCACGGGAGGCCAACCAATTCTGCTGGCAGTGCTACCGCGGCGAGTACCTCTGCAACGATGAGCAGGCGGCGCTGTTTTCTCCCGCGCTGGCCACTGACCTCAGCCACCTGCCGCCGAGCTTCATCGCTGTCGGTGCGTTGGACCTGTTCGTGGATGAAGACATGGCCTACGCGGGCCATCTCTCTCGCAGCGGCGTGCCCGTCGAGCTGCACGTTTATCCCGGCGTGCCGCACATGTTCGATCTGCACCCGGGCGGCGTGACAGAGCAGTGCAAGACGGATGTCGTCCGCGCGCTGAGGAAAATGCTGGGGCGATGATCCGTCCTGCGGGGCGGTTTTTTCTAAAGCAACGCGCTCAAATCCAGCTTGTCCTGGGGCACCGGCATCGAGAAGTAGTAGCCCTGGGCCTGGCCCGCGCCCATGTCCCGCAACAGTTCCAGGGTCGCGGCGTCTTCCACGCCCTCCGCTACCACCGTCAGCCCCAGGGATTCGGCCATGCGCACAATGGCGCGAACGATGGCCCGGCTGCGGGTGCTGGTGGTCAGTTCCAGGGTGAACGACTTGTCGATTTTCAACCCGCTGAAGTGGTACTGATGCACGTAACTGAGGGACGAGAAACCGGCACCGAAATCATCGAGGACCACCGACACGCCGTTGTCCGCCAGATGCTTCATGGCCTGACGCGCCAGCTCCGGCTCGGCCACCAGCGCGCCTTCGGTGAGTTCCAGACAGATACGAGACGGCGCCACGCCATGCTGACTGAGCAAACCGAGGACTTCGCTGGAAAACTCCGGGCGGGTGATGCTGTAGCTGGAGCAGTTGACGTGCACCGTCGGCCAGTGCGCGTGGTCGGGATGGGCGAGGATCACCACCACCTGCTGGAGCATATAGAGGTCCAGCCGGCCGATCAGGCGCAGGCCCTCCAGCGCCGGCAGAAACTGCCCCGGCGCGATGATCCGGCCATCGGCCTGACGCCAGCGAATCAGGGCTTCGAGGGCCAGAATCCGGCCGCTGGCGACATCGATGATCGGCTGAAAATACGGCACCAGTTCGTCGGTGCACTTGAGGGCATTGCGCAGCGCGGTCTCCTGCTCCATCTGGTCGGACACCTCGCGGCGCACCTCCTGGTTGAACACCGCGTAGCTGTCGCGCCCGGCGTTCTTGACCCGGTACATGGCCGTGTCGGCGTCGCGGAGCAAATCCGCCGGCTCGCTGTGAAACTGCAGGTCGGCACCGACCACGCCGATGCTGCACGACGAAAACACTGCGTGGCCGTCGATGTAGAACGGCACGTCGAAGGCCAGCAGAATGCGCTCGGCGATCGCCACGGTGACGTCCGGCGGCGCGGCATAGGCCAGCACGGCGAATTCATCGCCGCCCAATCGCGCCAGCAAGTCGCCGTCGCGCATGCAGTGGCGCAGCCGATCGGCCGCCTGGATCAGCAACAGATCACCCGAATGATGGCCGAGGCTGTCGTTGACCATTTTGAAGCGGTCGAGGTCGATGAACATCACCGCCAGCTCCTCGCCCTTCTCGCAGAATTTCTCCCACGCGTTTCTCAGGCGCTGCTGCAACTGGCTGCGGTTAGGCAGGCCGGTCAGCGCGTCGTGGGCGTTTTCGTGTTGCAGCTTGGCATTGGCATAGTCCAGCTCCCGGGTGCGGTCCTGAACCCGGGCTTCCAGACGCAGATTGGCGGTGTGGATGGCCTCGGCGGCGCTGCGCCGGGACAGTGCCGTGTCAATGTGACGCGACACGAAGGTCAGCAGCTCCTGATCGCGCAACGAGTAGCTGACATGGGAGGTGTAGCTCTGCACCGCCAGCACGCCCCGCACCACGTCGCCGTCGAACAACGGAATGCCCAGCCACGAACTGGACCGGTTGACCTCGTTCTGCAGGGTGATCTCGCCGATGCTTTCCAGCCAGCGCGCCTCGGCGCCGTCGATCAGGCACGGCCGGCGCTGGCGGATGACGTATTCGGTAAAGCCGCGCTCGCCACGGCGCGGATCGGGGCGACGGGTCAGGCGTTCATCCACGTAGTACGGGAACGTCACCTCGCCGGTGGCGTCGTCGAACAGCGCGATATAGAAGTTAAGGGCAAACAGCAGTTCGCCAACGATGCCGTGCAGGCTTTTGAACAGGTCGGTCATGTCGCCGGGCTGGCTCGACAACTCGGTGATCTGGAACAGGGCGCTCTGCAAGTGCTCGGCGCGTTCGCGGTCAGCGACTTCGTTGCGCAGGGCGTCGTTGAGGCGGGACAGCTCAAGGGTGCGGCGGGCGACGGTTTCTTCCAGTTGGGCGCGATGCAGGATGCGGTCCAGGGCCATCGCCACGTGGCGAGCCACTACCAGAAACAGCTCTTGATCCTCGACGCTGTAGACCCGGGCGACGTCATACACCTGCATCGCCAGCATGCCGAAAACGTCGTCGGAGGCGTTTTTCAGCGGCGCACCCATCCAGAATTCCGGGCGATGGCCCACGCAGTGGAAGCGATCCAGCGCCCTCGCCCGCTCGATGGCGGCAGCATCGACGAACAACGCCTGCTCGGTGGTCAGCACATAACCGGTCATGGACAGCCGCTCGGGATCGAGAAACTCGTAGGTTTCCGCTTCGAGGGCGTCGACGTCAGTGATGTCGATGTAATAGGGGTAAGTGATCTTGCCGCTGTGGCTTTCGTACAGCGCCAGGTAGAAGTTTTCCGCGTCGATCAGGGTCGAGAGCTGCTTGTGCACGCCCTGTAAAAACGCCGAGCGGTCACGGGTGGAGCTGGCCAGGTAGGTGATTTCATAGAGCACCCGCTGGGTCGCCTGTGCCCGTGCCAGCGCATCGGTCTGAAGGCGCAGGCCGAGGCGTCCGGCCAGCTCGGCGAAAAACGGATCGTCGCACTGCACGTCCGGCATCAGCAGCCAGCCCAGGGCGGACTCGCCATGACCGGTCACCCAGCGCTGCAAATGGTGCTTGCGGCAATAGCCGTCGAACTCCTCACGGGGTATCAAGGTCGGCCAGTCCGTGGCGGAACAGCCCTGGCCCAGCAGATACATTTGCTGGCCGGCACGGTAAGCAGCCCAACTCAATGCCGGCGCGGCCTGACGGGCAGCGCGCAGCAAGGCGTCCAGCGAACTCTCCCCGCTGAATTCACCCACGGCCAGAGCGCCCTCTTCGACGGGTACAGGCATCCGCTCGTCGGCAATCGGCGTGTACCCGGCCAGGGTCGATAGTGGGGAATTCATGGGCGCTCCATTGCCAGCGTCGGACTGCGCTATCTTCATTGGGTGTGACAGAAGGTTGCAAGCGCCATATTCGCATTTGCGGTCTATTCACGACGAAAAAACCGTATTCCACGACATTTGTTGGAATTACCCGCCGCACGGCCCTATAGCGGCCTGCAAATTGAAAGATTGAACCCGGCACTCTGTCTACACAGTCCGCTTCGCACAGCTCGTCAAACAGCCGGCGGGAACGGTTTCATGTTTCGGCATTGACCTTTGAACGTCCTCGCCTGTCACTGATTGCTGTTACCCGTCTTTTTGCCCCACTGGAGATGATCACCCAATGATCAAGACTTACAGCTACGCCGCGCAAAAACCCACTGACAAACTGGCCCCGTTGCAGATCGAGCGCCGCGAGCCGGGCGCCGATGACGTGCAGATCGACATCCTGTTCTGCGGCGTCTGCCACTCGGACCTGCACACCGCGCGCAACGAATGGAACAACACCCTGTATCCGTCGGTGCCGGGCCACGAAATCGTCGGCAAGGTCACCGCAGTCGGCGCCAACGTCACCCACTTCAAGGTCGGCGACCTCGCTGGCGTCGGCTGCATGGTCGACAGCTGCCAGCACTGCGCGTCCTGCGCAGAAGGTGAAGAACAGTATTGCGAGAACGGCTTCACCGGCACTTACAACGGTCCGGTGTTTGGCGGCGAGAACACCTTTGGTGGCTACTCCGACAAGATCGTGGTGAAAGAAAAGTTCGTCCTGAAGATTTCCCACAGCGACAACCTCGCCGCCGTCGCGCCGTTGCTGTGCGCCGGGATCACCACCTACTCGCCGCTGCACCACTGGAAGGTCGGCCCGGGCAAGAAGGTCGGCGTTGTCGGGCTGGGCGGTCTCGGTCACATGGCGGTGAAGATCGCCCACGCCATGGGCGCCTACGTGGTGCTGTTCACCACCTCGCCGAACAAGCGTGACGACGGCCTGCGCCTGGGCGCCGATGAAGTCATCGTGTCGAAAAACCCTGATGAAATGGCCACCCAGACCAATCAGCTGGATTTCATCCTCAACACCGTGGCGGCGCCGCACAACCTTGATCCGTTCCTGAACCTGCTCAAGCGCGACGGCACCATGACCCTGGTGGGCGCGCCGGATCAGCCGCACCCTTCGCCAGGCGTGTTCAACCTGATCTTCAAACGCCGCAGCATCGCCGGCTCGCTGATCGGCGGCATTCAGGAAACCCAGGACATGCTGGATTTCTGCGCCAGGCACGGCATCGTCTCCGACATCGAGATGATCCACATGAAGGACATCAACGAAGCCTACGAGCGCATGATCAAGGGTGACGTGAAGTACCGCTTTGTCATCGACATGGCGACCTTGAAAGAAGAAGCGTCGGCCGCCTGAAGCTAAACGTCCCGGGCCGGATGCTGCGGCCCGGGCACTTGTAACATCCTGTGATTTTTCCGCTCGAGAAAAATCGGCAACCATCCCCCGGTGCCTCGGTCACAACCCTTGAGCCATGGCCAGCACTGCCTGCTTTTACTGATCCCGACAAGACGCCAGCCCTCGCCGCTGACACAAGCGCCATGGATTAGAGAAAACGACTCACAAGTGCATGCCCGGATTCAACGCAATGCAGTGCCTGTCCATTGGTTATCGTTGAAGACTGCCGTCGCTTTGAGAATCGCCATCGCTCCAGCCGCTCCACCTGCCGTCCCTGCCCGTGCGTCCGCCCACCGTCGGCCGCCAGGTTGACCCAACGCTGACGAGGAACCCGTTCATGACCGATCAGCCTGATCGCCCCAACAAACAAGAAGTGTCTTGTGACCTCAAGGCCTTCACCGTCCCCTCCCGCCGTAACTTTCTGAAATCCATCGGCGTGTCCAGCCTCGCTGCCGCGACGGCGCCGATCTGGACCCAGGCGCTGGAAGCCCAGGCCGCCGTCGCCGATGACCTCGACCCACCGGCGGCCGACGAGCGGCGCATGACCCTGAAGGTCAACGGCCAGGTCCACACCCTGAACCTGCCGGCCAACGCCGCACTGCTGGATGTGCTGCGCGATCGCCTGCAGCTGACCGGCACCAAGAAAGGCTGCGACCACGGCCAGTGCGGCGCCTGCACGGTTCACGTGAATGGCGTGGCGATCAATTCGTGCCTGTCCCTCGCAGCCATGCACGAAGTCGACGACATCACCACCATCGAAGGCCTGACGCAGAACGGCAAGTTGCACCCGGTGCAGGAAGCCTTCTGGGAACACGACGCCTACCAGTGCGGCTATTGCACCTCCGGGCAGATCATGAGCGCGGCGGCGTTGTTGAAAGACAAGAACATCGGCACCGACGATCACAGCGTGCGTGAAGCCATGAGCGGCAACATCTGCCGCTGCGGCGCGTACAAGAACATCCTCGCGGCGATCCAGTCGGCGCGCATCAAAGTCCAGGAGGTGAGCTGATGAGAGCCTTTGATTACGTGCGCGCCAACAGCGTCGAACAGGCCGTGACGACCCACGCAAAAAGCCCGACCACGTTCTTCCTCGCCGGCGGCACGACGTTGCTCGACCTGGTCAAGCTGGACATCATGCCGGCCGATCAGGTGATCGACGTCAATCACCTCTCCCTCAAGCAGATCGAAGTGCAGAACGACGGCAGCGTGCGCATCGGTGCGCTGGTCAGCAATACCGAACTGGCCCATCACCCGCACATCGTCGAGCACTATGCCGTGCTGTCCCAGGCGTTGCTGTCCGGCGCCACCACTCAGTTGCGCAACAAGGCCACGACAGCCGGCAATGTGATGCAGCGGGTGCGCTGCAACTATTTCCGCGACGGCTATTCGCCCTGCAACAAGCGCGAACCGGGCTCGGGTTGCGCCGCGATCGACGGGCATAATCGCAGCGTGCACGCGGTGCTCGGCACCAGCGACCAGTGCATCGCCAGCCACCCTTCGGACATGTGCGTGGCGATGGTCGCCATTGGTGCGACCGTCGAGGTGCAGGGCCCGAAGGGCAAGCGCAGCGTTGATTTCGCCGACTTCCACCTGCTGCCCGGTGCGACCCCGTGGAAAGAACACGCGCTGCTGGACGATGAGTTGATCACCCACGTGGTGCTGGCCGCGCCGCTGGCCGGCAATAAGTCCGCTTACCTGAAACTGCGCGATCGCGCCTCTTACCAGTTCGCCCTGGCGTCCAGCGCGGTGATCGTCGTCATGGACGGCAACACCGTGCGCGAAGCCCGAGTGGCCTTGGGCGGCGTCGGCACCAAACCCTGGCGTTCAGTCGATGCCGAACAGGCGTTGAAGGGCCAGACCCTGAACCCGCAGACCCTCGAAAAAGTCGCCGCCATCGCCCTCAAGGGCGCCAAAGCCTATCGCCACAACGCCTACAAGATCGCCTTGGGGCAGCAGGCCATCGTGCGCAATCTCGGCACCTTGAACGCCTGACCGGAGGATTCACCATGACTGATGCAATGATTGGCTCGGCACCCCGCCGCATCGATGGCCAGCGTAAGGTCACCGGCAGCGCGATGTACGCGTCCGACCATCACCTGAAAAACATGGCCTACGGCTACGGCGTGTTCAGCACCGTCGCCAGCGGCAAGATCACCGGCCTGGAACTGGACCCCGCGCGCAA
>Ga0308164_10003223_pt1 | contig 15069 bp, 11 predicted proteins | sample PhyTR2_FD_201031 | JGI IMG/M metagenome (GOLD analysis project Ga0308164, IMG submission 201031) | Phyllosphere microbial communities from UC Gill Tract Community Farm, Albany, California, United States - DLSLT.R2 | ecosystem: Host-associated > Plants > Phyllosphere > Unclassified | place: USA... | reverse complement strand
CAATTCGTGCTCGCGCCTGCAAGCAAGGGCGGCAAGATCACGATCGCGAAGGCCCGGTCGGCTGCAAATACTGTCTATAGTTCGAAGAAATAGGCTTGGCACCGGCGCGGCTGTCCACGGACGATGTTTTTATAAACTGTCCCTTCGACCCAGACTTCAAGCCGATTTTCCAGGCCCTGATATTCACAATCTTTGCGTGCGGCTTTCGCCCACGCTCCGCGCGTGAACTCGACGACGGCGGGCAGACCCGTATCGAGAAGCTATACGGTCTCATCCAGGAATGCCGCTACGGGATCCATGATCTCTCACGAACCGAGCTGGATAATGACCACAAGCTTCCGCGCTTCAATATGCCGCTTGAGTTGGGACTCTTTCTCGGGGCCAAGCGCTATGGCAATACGGCGCAGCACGATAAGCGGCTGCTCATCCTCGACATTGAGCGTTTCCGCTATCAGAAGTTCATCTCTGACCTCGCCGGAATGGACATCCATGAGCATGGTGGCAAAGCCGAGGCCGCCATCCGCGAGACGCGAGATTGGCTGGCAAACGTTTCCCGGCGCCAGATTCCGAGCGGCGACAAGATCGTTCGGCTGTACGACCAATTCGCTGCCGACCTTCCTGCGCTCGCCGCGGCGTTGGAGTTTGCTCCCGCCAAGATTCCCTATATCGATTTCGAGCGTATCATTGTCGGCTGGCTGACCCGGGATGCCTGATCAACGAACTCGGTTCGCCGAACTGACCACGATTGTGATCTTGCCAAACTTCCTCTGGTGAGCGCACCTCGCTGAAACAAGACGAGCAAATGCGCGGGGGGATAGATGCATGGGACCACTGGATGACTTCACCGATGTACTGGCAACGACCAGTGGCTCGTCATTCACCCGCGGCGATCTGCATGTTCACAGCGTCGTCGGCTCGCACGACGTCAGTGACGGCAATGCTACGCCCGAAGGGCTGGTAGCCGAAGCGCTGCGCGAGGGTCTATCGATCCTCGCTCTCGCCGACCATAACGAGATCTCTGGTGTTCCGGCCGCCATCGAAGCCGCGCAAGGTAAGCCGCTACTCGTCGTCCCGGCCGTCGAGCTGAGCACGGCCCAAGGCCATCTTCTCTGCTACTTGCCAACCCTCGCCTCCCTACAGCGGTTTCATGCGCAGCTGACCGTCCGTGACAGCGGAACGCCGAACTCGCGTGTTGAAAACAGCATGATCGACTGCCTCAACCGGCTCGAGCCGCTCGGCGGGTTTGCCATCCTGGCGCATGTCGACGGGCCAAAGGGCCTCGACCGCGAGATCCCCGGGGGTAGTGCCCACAAAGTAGACATCGTCTGCCATCCGGCCCTTCTCGGTCTGGAGCTCAAGAACGCAGTTTCGACCATCACCTTCGGAGCAGACGATCCTGACAACGTTCGTGCTGAGATCGGCAGGACGCGCGCGCAGCGACAGGGAGGCGCACTCTCGCCACTAGCTCGTATTCTAAATTCGGACTCGCACAGCCTGAACGCTCTCGGACGCAACGCGCGCGGCGACCAAAAGGTGACGCGCTACAAGGTCCATGGATTGTCGTTCGAATCGCTGCGCTATGCGCTGATGAACGCCGATGCGCGCGTCCGTCTTGAGGACGCGCTTCCCGAGCAGGTGCCGACGATTCGGGCTATCCGTCTGACCGGTTGCTTCCTGCGCGACCAGGCTGTGCATTTCAGCCCGAACCTGACCTGTATCATCGGCGGCCGCGGCACCGGCAAGTCGACGATGTTCGAGGCGTTGCGCTTTTTCTCCAACACGCCGAGCGGTAACAGCGTGATCGGGTCGGACGTCTGGCCGGACCGCGTCGATGTCGCCTTTGAGGATCACGCCGGCCGGGAGCACCACCTTTCAGCGAGCAAGGGGGACATTTCGGGGATCTGCGTCAGCGACCCGCTCGAAGGCCCCGAAACGCTGCCGATCGAATGCTACGGGCAAGGTGAAACGCAACAGATCAGCCAACGCGCCAAGGAAGATCCCGCGGCGCTGCTCGCCTATCTCGATCGATTCACCGATATTCGAGAGGAGCTCGAAAAGGAAGAGTCTGCCCGGAGCGCGATCTTCGGCATCGAGGAGAAGATCCGTGAGGCGCGCGGCCACATCCAGCGGATAGGCCAAGTCGAGCGCGACCTCGCCGTAGTGCGGGGTCAGATCAAGAAGTATACTGAGGGCAAGGCTAAGGAGATCATTGAGACCAGCCAGCAACTCGAGGCAGAACGATCGTCGCGCGCTCAGATTGTCGCTTCGGCACGCAATATCGCTGAAAGCCTGAACTATGACGCGGTGAAGCTTTCAGTCGGGAAGGTGCGCGCCGCCGCCGACTCGTCGACGCTGGTCGTGGGCAAGGAGGAATTCGAGGCGATAACCGCGAAGCTCGACGAATTCGAAGCCGGATTAACCGCATCGCAAGCCGATCTCGGTCTCCAGTCCGCCGCGCTCGAGCAGCTCGTTAAGACGAAGATCCAGGAATGGGCTGGCAAGGAGAAGGTGCTGCTTGCGACCATACAGTCGCAAAAGGCGGTACTTGAAGCCCAAGGCATCTCGGTCAACACCGCCTATATCGCCAAGCTGACCCGGGACGAGGCTGAATTCGCCACCCTGCTGGCGAACCTGAAGACTTGGATTCCGATACAGGCGAAGCTCGAAGAAACACGCGACGGTGCGGTTGTGCTGCGCTGGGCGGCGCGCTCAGCGATCGCGGCGAAGCGCAAAACGTTCGCGGCCGCCGCTACCGCCAAACTGCGGTCGGCGCTCGCTGACCTGAATGTCACGCTCAAGTTCGAAGAGAGCGGCTACTCGCCGCTCGGGCACGATTTGCTTGTCGAGGTTATGGGGTGGCGCACGACCCAGGTGCCCCGCGCGACGCTGATCACGCAGAAGCTTACGGTGCCCAAGCTGCTGGAGGCCATTCGGGCGAAAACCACGGCGTCCATCCAGGCCCTGCGCACACCGGAGGATGTGGCCATGTTCACCAAGGCTGACGCCGAGGAAATCATCAAGCGCTTCCAGGATCCGGACAAGCTGGCGCGATTGCAGACCGTACCCGTCGTCGATCGCCCGAAACTCACCGTGACTCGGCCGCATAATGACGATGCCGGCAATAAGACTTTCCTGCGCCGCGAGTTCAGTCAGCTGTCGCTCGGCCAGCAGCAATCGGTTTTGCTGGCGCTGATGCTGTCGTCCGACAGTGTTAACCCGCTGCTGATCGACCAGCCAGAGGACAATCTCGACAGCGAGTTCATCTTCTCGCAGCTGGTGCCTGTGCTCCGCATGGCGAAAGAACGTCGGCAAATCATCGTAATTACCCACAATGCAAATATCGCGGTCCTCGGTGATGCCGAGCAGGTCGTCGTGCTCAAGGCGACGAGCGAGCGTTCGAGGATCCAATCGCGCGGTTCAATCGACGACCCGGATACGAAGGACGCGGCGTGCGCTATCCTTGAGGGCGCGCGTGCTGCGTTCGTCCGGCGGGGCAAGATCTACGGGGTCATTTGATCCGGTCACCACGGTCTTCAATGCTGGGCTGCGTCCAGCCGCTCACCTAACATCGCCGCACCGATTTAACATCGGTATTGTTAAAATACCGAGGGCGCAGCGAAGCGATCTGTGTCCGATAAACTGGATTCTCGGACATAACATTTGGCTTCGAGAGGGGTGCCGGTTATCGTGCCGCAAGCACCAGCACGAGACGATATGAGCCGCGACGTCCTCCTCCCGATCTCGACCGAGCTTCCTGGCGATCTGCTCGCCGAGATCGAGGGCGCGCGCCACACACTGGCGGCCTCCAAGGCCAGCTCGACCCAAAAGGCCTATGCGTCGGACTGGGAGCAATTCTGCGACTTCTGCGATACGCGCAACGTCGAGGCGCTGCCCGCGCACCCCGACATGGTCGCGCTGTTCGCCCATGTCGAGGCGGAGGCAGGCATTGCTCCGGTAACGATCGGCCGACGGATCGCCGCAATCAACCACCACCACCGGGAGGCCGGCCTTGCCTCGCCGGCCGCGCGCGACGGTGCAGGCATCATCGCCCAGATGATGGGCGGCGTCCGCCGGAAATATGCGCGGAAGAAGGGGCAAAAGTCACCGGCGGAAGCAGACGTGCTCAAGGCGATGATCGCGACGATCGAGGGCACGGGGATCAGGGCAACGCGGGACCGGGCGATCCTGGCGCTGGGGATGGCCGGCGCTTTCCGGCGCTCGGAGATCGCCGACATGCAGCTCGACGCGCTGCAGTTCGTGCCCGCCGGCCTGCGTATCGCCATCCCACGATCGAAGCGCGACCAGGAAGCGCTGGGCCAGGTCATTGCCATTCCCGAAGGCAGGTTCATTCGCCCGGTCGCATCGCTGCGCACCTGGTTGGAGGCGGCAGGGTTGAACGAGCCGGATCCCGTCACCGGGGAACTGCGCCGGGGACCGGTATTCCGGCGGCTGACCCGATCGGACGCCGTCACGGACGATCCGATCACCGACAAGACGGTCGCGCGCCTGGTCAAGACCACGGCGACCGCGGCGGGGCTCGATCCGTCGGCATATTCCGGCCACTCGCTCCGTGCCGGATTCCTGACCGAGGCCGCCTCCAAGCGGGCGAACCTGTTTAAGATGAAGGACCATTCGCGGCATAAGTCGCTGGACACGGTTGCGGACTATGTGCGCGACGCCTCCATATTTGATGACCACGCGGGGGAGCAATTCCTGTAGTGGTTCAATTTAGGGACCTCCCGACGCAAGGCGGGTTCGTACCCTCTCGGGTCAATCAGCCGTCGATCGAGGTTCGGATGACGAAGGGCCGCAATGATCAGCGGCTATGCGGCGTCGTCCTGATAGAAATATTCGCGGCGCTATTAAGGTGAAACGCATCGTCGATCAGTTGCGTGACTGAGGCGAGTACGACCGTGCTTTCGGGTTCGGTCTGCGCTGGGCAGTGGACCGCAGACCTGAGGTTAAGGAAACAAGAGCCGATGTTCGGGTATTTCAAAGGCGCGTTAATCTTTACGGTGGTTTTCCTCGCGCTTGCGGCATGGCTCGGCTGGTCCATCACCGGCACGGCGGCGGGCACGCTTGGCGTACTGTGGATCGTCGCGGTGCTCGGTGTCCTCGAAGTTTCTCTGTCGTTCGACAATGCGATCGTCAACGCCACTGTGCTCAAGGACATGACCAAGGTGTGGCGCCAGCGCTTCTTGACCTGGGGCATCGCCTTTGCCGTGTTTGGGATGCGCATAATCTTTCCGCTCGCGATCGTCGCCATTGCGGCGCACGTTGGCCCGTTCGAGGCGGTGCGGCTCGCCGCCGGCGACCCGGTTGAATATGAGCGGATCATCACCGGCGCGCATGTCGGCATTTCCGGCTTCGGCGGCTCATTCCTAGCGATGGTTGGGCTGAAGTTCTTCTTCGATCAGGAAAAGGACGTTCACTGGATCGGCGTTATCGAGAAGCGGCTCGCACGGTTTGCCTCCGTCGACGCGCTAGAGATTGGGCTCATCCTGCTGGCGCTTTACGGCGTGTCCAAGCTGCTCCCTGGCGAGGAAGCTGCCGTATTTATCGTCGCCGGCATCTTCGGCCTGCTTGCTTTCATCGCGGTTGAGGCGATCGGCTCGCTGCTCGAGCCTGAGGACGCGGCCGGCCCGGACCTGACTAGCACCGTCGCACGCTCAGGGCTGGCCGGCTTCCTCTATCTCAACGTACTCGACTCTGCGTTTTCGTTCGATGGCGTGATCGGCGCATTCGCACTTTCCAACAACATCTTCGTAATCGCGCTCGGGCTCGGTATCGGCGCGATGTTCGTGCGCTCGATGACGATCATGTTGGTCGATCGCGGTATGCTCACCCAATACCGCTATCTTGAGCACGGCGCCTTCTACGCCATCCTTGCGCTCTCGGCGATCTTGCTGATCAGCGCCCGCTACCCCGTGCCTGATGTCTTCACTGGCTTGGTCGGAGCGGTTCTAATCGGCCTCTCGCTGTGGGGGTCGGCACGTTATAATCGTGCAAATCCCGATATTGCGCAGACCGGTGCCAGCGATCCGATCCTTCCCGATAGCAGCCGCCTAAACGTCTGATGGCTCACGGCAACGGAGCCAGATCATGTCGACAAATCTCGCCGAGGGCGCAAATGCGAACCTTTCGAAAGAGGCGCCGGGCCTAGCCAATATCCTGATGGGGTTCGGTTAGGATATTCGCTTGAGCGATGGTGCCGACTACACCAGTATGACAGTGGTCTACCGACCTCACATTGTATCGGCTGCCGGCGTCACTAAATGAGCGGTATGCAAAATAATTCGGTTTCGTTTCGCGAGCATCAAGAGCTCGGGGAAGTCGCGTGGCTGCGCGACTTCGAGCGCGGCCTGGCGGCCGCGGCCGAGCAAGGCAAACCTATACTCTTGTTATTCCAGGAGGTGCCGGGCTGTTCGACATGCGTAAACTTTGGACAGGATGTTCTCACCCACCCTTTGATGGTTGAAATGATCACAGGTCACTTCATTCCGGTGGCTATTTTCAACAACCATCCGGGCAGAGATGCCGAGATCCTGAGTCGTTTTGGTGAGCCATCGTGGAACAACCCGGTGGTGCGCTTCCTCGGGCCGGACGGAACCGAACTCGCGGCAAAACTGGCCAACCGTTATGACGCTCTCGGACTGCACGCGAAGATCATCATTGTCCTCGAAGGCCTCGGTGGCGACGTGCCTGGGTATTTCCGACTGCTTGGGCGCGATCTGCTCGTCGAAAGCGGACTCGCCGAGAACGCGATCTATACGACGCCGTGTTTTTGGTCGGGCGAAACGAGCCTCGCTCAGCATCCGGCGATAGTAACGACTGCTGCCGGTTGGATCGATGGAGAAGAAGTTGTCCAGGTGGATTTCGACCCACGCGTGGCCTCGCGCTCTGAGGTCGACCGCTATGCCCGCACGGAAGGGTTCGCTCCGCTCGAAAGCAGCCTTTTCCAACTCGACGCAGAGCCGCAGTTTTACCTACGCAAGCACGCCGCCCGTTACCTGCCACTCACAAAGGCCCAACGCACGCAAATCAATCTGGCCGTGCCATATCGCACGCCCCTCGCCGACATACTCAGCCCTCAACAATGTGCGTGGCTAGCCCATCCGCGATTGCAGCATGCGGGTGGGAGCGAAGCGTATCGTGAGGACATTCGACAGAGCTGGCCGGCGCTCGCAACTCAGCTTCCCTAATCGAACCTAGTTGGTGGTCACGAACCGCGCTGCGCGTGGCGTGGCGTGGCGTGGCGTGGCGCATAGATTCTATGCGCAGGCTGTCGCGGGCAACTTTGCTGGCGCTAGTATCATGCGGTCAAACTCTGAGTTTAGCTATTGTCGGAGTACGCGGGATTGAGGGTTCCGACTGCGCGATGCTTGTTATTGTCCCCCCTTCGTCGTACGATATGGTACGTTCGGAGCATGCGCGATGTTTGACGTCACAACTTATCTTTTGACCCAAAACGATCCTGGTGGTCCAATCATCAAGCCATTGGATCCGCTACCCCACGAGCGCGCTGATTTTTACGAGGACTCGGGCGAAGTAACGTCCTCATCGCCGGGCAGAACAATCGGAGGATTAGTCTCGCTCGGGCTGTTTCTTGCCTTGGGGGCGTATCTCTACGCCGCCATTTAGGTGCACCTTCATTTTCGCAGCTCTGGATCGTTAAAGAACCCACGATTATGGTCGGCTGAGACCTCCGATTGAAGGTCGACAGTTGCTTGGCCACGGTTTGTCCGCGCAGCCTGCGCGGCCGCTCTGTCTTGGTCGAGCTTTGCCTGTCCCTCTCCGATAATCTTGGCAGCAGCGCCGGGATCACCGTGAGTGCCTGCCGAGCCAATGCGGTCAACGCCGTGCGGACGATACGACGATCGGACCGCAGCCTCGCCACCGATGTCGGTGCGATGCACGTCGACAAGAGACGGTTCAGGGAGATTGCCCCTGATCTCCTCCCAGAGCGCATTGCGCTTCTCTAGCGACCACTGCTGGATCATCTCAGCGCGCACGGCCCGCTGATGATCGGTCAAGCTTGTCGACCATAGCTCTGGCGCATCCATGTTTGGGTGCAGCGCCTGTTGATGACGGTACCACTGAGCAAGATCCTGGCTCATATTCTCGCTGAGTTGCATTCCATGTGTTTCCGCGAAGCTGGCATCGCGCGATAGCGATTCGGACAGCTCTTCCATTCGCCGTGCAGCTTCCGAATAGGACTTTGCCCTAGCCAAGGCGTCCTCGGTGCTCTGAGACGAGGATGAAGTTGACGAGGCTCGGCTAAAGACCCCCTCGCGATCGTAGGTCGCGTCCGAGGTCGAAGCACCGCTACCACTAGAATGCTCATCGCGCACGCCGCTTGAGCTCGCGCTCGAAGCGTCGGTCGAACGGGTTTCCTCGGTTCCCCGGCGGAGTGTGTCCTGCTGGTTGCCGGTTTTACTAACGCCCAGCGACCCACCTACACTGGGCAGGACATTTCCAAGCCTTCTACCGCCAGTGCTTTTGCCAGATCCGACCCCAAGTTGACCGGAAAGGCCACCAGTCACTTGGTCCAAGGTGCCCGCTGAACGATCGTGCCCTTCGGAGACCCGCTGGCTTTGACCAGTCGACGAACGCTCCTCCAGCCCCTGCGAACTGGACCCTGTAGTGCGATCGAACTTCTCGATATTGGTGTTGGCCGATCGACCGCTCCCAGACTCGAAACCCGATGATCGTTCGGTCGAGGTTCCAAAAGCACTACGGTTGGTGTGGGTGCTTGTCAGAACCTCCTGTGCTGCATTCTCGAAGGCTTCCGCCTGCCGATGTGCCTGGCTCGCCATCTGCCGCCATTCGGAAACCGTGCCCGTATTCATGGTTGGCGTGAACCCGAGCCGCGAAATGGCGCCGCCCATATCGATCACATCTTGGCCATTCCCAAAGCCAGAAACGACGGCGCCGTTGTCCTGCCGCCAGCCAATGCTCGGAGCGCCATCCATATAGCTTGCAGCGGTGGTCCACTGGTTGCTCTGCCGCATGTTGGAGGTTGCGTTCGCCCAGCTGACATTTCCGTAGGAATAGTTGCCGGTGGTTTGCTCCAGCGCTGCGGCCTCGGCCGCGTTTTGTGCCGGCGCCAGCATCGACGTCGCCTGGCCTGCGATCGACATGGCGCCCCGGGCCAGTCCAGCTGCGAGAAAAGGGATGCTCATCAACATGAAGCCGGCGATCGTCGCCGTCTCGCCGTTGACTGCTGCGATCCCGGCATACGTCCCGAGCGTCACGCCACCACTGGCCACGCCGGTCGCCGCGGCCTCCGCGCGCGTCATGCAGATCATATGGAGGATCACGTAGAGCGGTCCCCATGCGGCGAGATAGAAGAACCCCATAGCGTAGCCCTTGAGGGAGCCGAGACCGGTCTGGGGCATCAGGAACAAGGGGAATATCACCGGGAACATCGCGAAGAAGACGACGGTCAACACGATGTTGAGGATCGGCACCCACGCCATCGCCTGCTGCGCGATCGAGTTATACGTATTGCGAGCCTGGATGTCGGCTCGCGTCTGCGCGAAAGTGTCGATCGTCGCCGCGCCCGAGCCGCCTGCCATGCTGTTGCGGGCCTGCATGAATGCGTTGATCGCCGTGTTCTGACGCATCGAATCCGCGTAGCCGCTCGCCGATCCTGTGAACGCCTGATTTGCGATCGGCAGATCGTGCTTGAGCTTGTCCGCCGCCAGTGTGTTGCTGAGCTTGGGGTAGAGCTCTTTGCCCCAGAGGGGCGTGTTGGCCTCGATCATCGGTGCCCATTGGGCATCGAGCATCTGATAGGCCTGCCTGCAGGTGACGATCGCGCTGTTTACCGTCCCGTCGCCCTGGCGCTCGAGCCATTCCTGCGAGCGCGCTTCAGATCCGGGTCCGATATCTGCCCACAAATCCTTCGACTGGGCCAGCGTCGTCAGCGATTTCTGGTAGAGCATCACATCGCCGAAGAGGCACTTTTTGAAGTGCTCTTCCAGGTTGGTCGAAAACTCGGCGTCGCGGATGACGAAATTGCGCGTCGCGTCGAACAGGCGGGCGCCATAGACCATTCCGTTTGTCGTGTAGTTGAGTTCGGCCGGCATGACGAAGACCGTCTCGGCGGTGCGCGTCAGCCAATCGCCGATCTGGGTGGTGAAACTGGCGAGAACGCCAAGCCCGAGCGGGACGTTTGCAACCGTCGCCGGCGCCAACGACGGGTTGATCCGATCGGTCACCTTGACGTCGATCGTTGGGACCATGAGGCACAGGTAAATCAGCGTCGACTGCAGGAACCAGTTCATCCAGACGCGGAAATTGAGGGTGAAGGCAACCACCAGCAGCGAGTAGATCAGGCCCATCACCATCACGACGCGGATCAGCGAGCGATAGCCCCCTCCTCCAGACCAAGCCGCGACGGCGTTGAACGTGTTGACGAGATACTCGCCGCCGCCGACCGTGAAGACCTCCAGCATCGCTTAAGCCCCCTACCCCGCCTTACATGAGCCCTTGGGCGTTCAGCCCGCGCGAAAAGTTCAGCGCCGATGACATGCCGGGCGTCATCGAATTCTGCAGCGTAGACTCGAGCATGATGCTGCGGTTGATGATCTGCATCGTCACCTGCAGCTTGTTGTTGAGCTTGACGTCGCGTTGCGAGAACTTCTGCCGGGTCGCAGCGATTTGCTGCTTCCACTGGGTCGCTGTCGCCTGATCGAACGTCTGGTAGTGCGTCTGGGCCTGCTCGACGCGATCGAGCATGTTGTCCAACATCGCCGCCAGCAGGTCCACCGCCACGATCTCGGAAAGGGTCTCGATTTCGCCGTCGGTCAAAGCGTAATGCGCATATGCCTGAACCGCGAGAATCTTGTAGATTGGCACCGTGGCGATGTTGAGAAGCTGTTTCTCGGCTGCATCAAGCGCCGTGTCCGTCCGGATCTTGCCGCTCATCGACTTGATCATGCCTGCGATGCGCGGCCGCAGCGCAGCCGATGCCGGCACGGTCAGGGTCTGTTCGCCGACATCGTAACAGTCCGCATCGTTGCACTTGAGCATCTTCACGGCCGGCGCGTCCGCCGTGCCATCCAGCAGCGCGGTCACGACCGCTTCCTCGGCCGGCCCGAACATGACGACTTTCCCGCCCACTGTCGGATCGGTCGAGGGCGTCGTCACCACCGTGCCTACCAACGTCATGACATATTCGGAGAAGGACTGATCGAAGGCGCCAAATTTTGCGGACTTCTTGAGCGCCTCCCAAGTGTAATTGTGCGGCTCGCCGACGAGCTGGTCCTTCATGTTGCCATCGGTGTTGCCGGCGATCGTGGCGTCGCGCCTGTTGCCATTATTGCAGCCCTGCCGCGACGCCGCCCAGTCGGAGAACACGCCCTGGCTGTTGCCGACGGCTTCGCATATCGTCGAGCGCGTGGAATCCATCTGCGGCCAGATGCCGCCGACCAACGCCTGCGCCGTCTCGCAGCTGGATATGTTCATCTGGTTGAGGAGCTGCGCTTTCTGGCTGAATTCATCCATCACTTTCCCGATCTCGGGCGAGACGGAATCGATCGCCAGCTTGAAAGCGAAACCAAGGGCGTTGTTCGCAGTGGCCTTCAGCATCGCCACGATTTCCGACGCATTGATGAAGGAGAAGCTTCCGCTGAACAGGTCGATACCGCCGCAACCGGCGCGCGCGCTCGGAAGCTGGAGATTGAACGGCGAGACGCTCTTCTGAGGGAAGCGGGTCCACACGTTCCCAAGTGAGTAGTAGCCGGCCGACTGCCCCTGGAACGCGGTCGGGCCCGTGACGTTCGCGGCGCCCCCTGCATCATTGAAGAAGCTGTTCATTTGCCCCGCGACGTCGGCGCGAGCGACGCCGACCAGGCCAAAATGCGAAGCGGCAACCAGTCCGAGCCAACCTGCGGCTTTGCGGCGGAAGGGTCGAACCCTCCCCTTCCCTGTCTGCTGTACCATCAGTAGTCGCTCCCCACCTTGGTGTTGGTCAGCATGAAGATCCGATCCATGATCTCGTCGGCACTGAGCACGCCGTATCCAACGGGGATCGTCCGTTTGGTCTGGGTGTCGAAGAGGACCAGCGCCGGCGTCTCATTGCCAGGCACGCCCATGCGCGCGCGTTGGCCAGAGTCGACCACGTAGTTGGGGAATTCCCTGTTCGGACCGCCGTCCATCGACACAGCCATCACGCTCATTCGGTGGCTGTCGGTGACCGAGCGCAGGATCGGCGCGAACACCTCACAAGCGCCGCAGCTCTGCGCATAAAAGTAGAACAGACCGTAGCGCTGCCCAAGGCTCGTGAGCACCGCGTCGCGATCCGCCTTGCGGTTGTCGAGCCACAGGCGCTTGCCGACCGTCGAGACCGGGCGCTGCAGCGTGTAGTCGAGGTCCGGGTTCTGCCAGAGGGCGCGTTGCCACGTGTCGGAAAAGGTCGATGCGCGGTCGAGCTGTTCGCGCTGGAAACGCACATAGGCGATGACGTTCGCCTCGGTCGGCTCAAGGATCGCGCGCGCTCTCAGCTCGTCCAGCTGCCTCGTGATCGCGGCGACCCGCTGGGCAGCGCTCGTCTCCGGCACAGGTGCGGCGGTCGCGTTGGTTTCGGGGGGCTTTGGACGGGTACAGTAGAACCACTGGCCGAGCTTGCGCTCGCCGCAATAGAACTCGTCAGGCAGGTCCTGCTCAATCGCGTCGCGAGCGGCCCCCGTTTCCTGAGCGTTGATCGGCGCGGCGGACCCGAGCAATGACAGCGTGAGCAGAAGCATCGAAAGCCTAGCGTTTCGGGGCATCTTCTATCGTCCTTTCATCATCGGCCTGAGGTTGCGCGGAGGGAGGTTGGGTGAGGAGGAAGGCGTTGGCGCTCGATCTGAGCGTTAGGTGGAGACAGCAGTCGAACCCATTTGGGGCGCGCGACCGGCCGCAGCTGGCACGAGCGTGGGCGGCAGGTGGCGACTGGACCGTCTGGAGCAACAGGAGCGCTAGGAAGGTCGGCGCTTCAAAGAGGACCATTGTCCAGCTCCCCTTTTGTAAGCCTAAGCACCGACATCATCAGCGCGACGTCGATCAGGCGCGTGCCCTGGTCGAGCATTCGGATGACACCGTTCATCAAGGCACTGGCGACACGGCGGCCCTCCTCAGCCGCCGACAAGCCGCCGCCGACCGCGTTCAACCAGCCTCGGCTGACCATATTGGCCGTGGCGGCCTTCACTTCATCGGGCGCTACACAGCATTCGAACCACCCGCCCAGTCGCTCGGACAAGGCATCGGCACCGATCGGCTTTACCGCGCGATAGGTGGCGAGGAAGATCGCCAGCTCGAGAACCGTCATCGCCCAATCGCAAGGAGGGCCATCGCCGGAAGCGAGAAGATTACTTGCCGTGGAGATCATAATAAGCCTGAATTTTGTCCTGGATGTCGGACATCGTCTGGACCTCGTCGGGCAGCTTCGCCGCGTCCATGAAGTCTGCATAAACCTCGGTGAAATCCATCACGGACAGGTCGAGCGACGCGAACTCATCAATCGTGAAGCCCTGGCACTGCTCCTTCTTGGCACTGGCCCATGGCTTGTTCAGCTCCACGCGACCCTGCTCCTGAAGAACGCGCGACAGCTTGCTCTCGAAACAGCAAAAGGCGGTTCGCTTGGTCTTGCAGATTCCGAGGAAGCTCGACGAGCAGTAGGTGCCGACATTGTGGCAAAAGCCCATCCGGTCCCTGATATCGAGCTTCATCTCGTCCTGGGAGCAGGCGAACAGCACGAGGAACGGGGTTGCGAAGGCAGCTATGGCGGCCGGGCCCCCGGCCAGTGCCGCAGCGCCCGCCGCCACCGGCACCGCGCCCGACACCTTGCCGGCACAGCAATTTATAAGGCCGAAAACCGGCTTGTGGCAGGTCTCGCGCTTGCCGCTGAAAACTCTGAGATCGTCTTCGTTGAACTCCTTGCCCGCTTGATCCAACGCATGGAGCCCCACCAGAGCGTCCCTGAACTCAGTCGAGGCCTCGCGGACGATCGGTTCGCAGTCTCCGTTGATGCAATAGACGTCGTTCCCGCAGATATATTGCTGATCGCCCGGCGCGGTGCTGCTCGGGGTCGGGCATTTATATATCTTCTCGGAAACCTTGCACGCTCCGCTCTGGGGATCGTCGAGGCATTCATCGCGCAGATAGGTGCACTGCCGGTTGTTCTCGAGATCCGAACAGTCGTTGGCCTGACTGAACTGGTGACAGCTGTAGCTACGCTCCCAGTTCCAGCAGGCGCGGGTTACTGCAACGCCATTGATCGTCCGGGTAGTAGGCTCCGGATCCACACAGGTCTCAGAAGCAAGTTCGCACGTTTGCGCGGCGGTCGCCGCGTTGCACATGCTCTCGTCGCGGCGCTCGTTGATGACCTGACCGACCGTCTCCTCGCTGTAGGGCCTGGCGACGGCGGCGCTGTCGCATTCGTAGGTGATGACCTCACCCTCTTCGACGTCGGGCTCGGTGCAGAAGCGCGGATTGCCCTGGCGGCAGAAATCATAGCGAACCGTCTCCCGTGAACGCTCACGGCACACACCGGCCTGGACCGGTGCGTTGAAGGCAGGGACGCAGCGCTGGTTTCGATTGTCACCGCCCTGCGCGGCCGACCTCGACCAGTTCTCGCAGGTGTAGATATATTTCGTGGTGCCGGGCGTGACGTCGACAACGAGAGGCGTCCTACAGACCGCCGTGCTCTCATCGACCTTGGTCCCGCTGTTGCAGCTGGCTTCGTAATAGCCTTCCGTCCCGCTACCCGGAGGCAGCGGCGTGCAGGTCCCGGATCCTGAGGAGATATTCTGCCCGTCGAGATAGGCGGACGGGTCGTTCTCGACCGTCGTCGCGCGGTTGGTCGTCGCCAGGATTTCGGCGTTGGTGAAGGTGGGGCGAGTCCGATCCGCGTCGGTCGTCACGCGGTAGCTCTGGTCGGTGGATTTCAGGGCCTGAGCATCGGCGACCAGCTTGTCAGGATCGTCGAAGTAGGTGGTCTGAGGCTGGCTGGTGCCCGTATACCCTGGCACCGCCCGCGCCTGGGCGTCGCTCGACGGCACCAACGAGCTGTCGTTGCGCTTG
>Ga0308164_10003222_pt1 | contig 15071 bp, 16 predicted proteins | sample PhyTR2_FD_201031 | JGI IMG/M metagenome (GOLD analysis project Ga0308164, IMG submission 201031) | Phyllosphere microbial communities from UC Gill Tract Community Farm, Albany, California, United States - DLSLT.R2 | ecosystem: Host-associated > Plants > Phyllosphere > Unclassified | place: USA... | reverse complement strand
CGGACGTCGGCATCGGCGTCGGCGAGCCCATCATCGAGAAGAGGCTCTCACCCGTGCCCTCGGACGACGAGACGCCGCTGGCGCTGCGCAGGTGGTGGCGCAGGAAGGCTGCCTCGCGCGCGTGCGCGAGCGACGCCTCGGGCGAAGCGGGCGGCGACACGCTTTGCTCGAGTGCAGAGAGCGGGACGGCGTCGTCGACCTCGTAGAACATGCGCTCGCTGTTCTGCAGGAGGAGGATGTCGAGTCAGTGATGAGGCTCGACCCAGAGTTCGAGCTCCTCGGACGAGGACGAGCGAGGCCGAAGGGGAAGCGAGACGCACCGACGGACGACCGAGCTCGAGCGCTTCGCGCAGGCTGTCGCGCATCGTGGACCTCGGCTCCTCGTCGATCTCGGCGAGCTGGAACGCCTGCAAGGTAGCCGATGCCGGCGGCGGAAACGCTCGCAGCGTTGCCGACTCGGGCGGCGGCGAGGCGCCCACCTCGGGTCCGGCGAGCATGCTCCGCAGCGCTGCAGCTGCCGTCGAGTAGTGGCCCTCGAACGACGACGCCGTGATGTCGTAGCTGGTCGTGAGGCCGCCGTCGCTGCCGAGGATGCCCGTCGTGTGCTCGCCGATGACCGACAGGAAGGCGCGGTTGTGCTGGCTCGCGTACGTCGACAGGCCGTGCATGCCGTTGTCGTCCTGGGTGCGGTCGTCGTCGTCGCTGCCGCTGCCGCTCGACGACGACGAGGAAGAGGAGGAAGACGAAGAGTCCAAGTCCTCGTCGGCGAAGCCGCGCCCGGCCAGGCCGATCGTCTCGACGACGACGTACGGAACGTCAACCTCGGAGATGTGGTCGTCGACGGCGTTGATGAGCTGCTTGAGGTCGACCGGGACGTCACTGATGCTCGAGCGCAACGACTCGATCGAGTCGACGTGCGGCAGCTGCCCTCGCAGGGACGCCGAGAGGTCCGAGACGTCGTGCTGGATGTGCGAGCGAGTCGGTCGCGAGGCGTCGACCTGGCGGGACGTGTTGAAGTCCTCGGTGTCCTCGAGGCCCGAGAGGAGGTCGGCGAGGTCGGTCGTAGCGCCGCAGAGCTCGGTAAACGGACCTGTGGGCCGACAGAGTCAGCTGCAGGTTCAGAGCGCCGAGGCCGTTCAGGAGAGGGAGAGAGACAGACGCACCTTGCTGCTGCTTGGCGTCCTCCATGAGGATGACCTGCTCGGGGCCCATCGCGCGCTTCTTGGGGCTGTCCTCGCGCGGCAGGCTCTTCGGGCTCGCCTCCTGCGGCATCGGCAGGCCGCGCTCATTCTTCTCGGGCGACGAGCCAGCCGGGACCGAGGGGAGCAGGTCCCGGAAGCGCGCCGGGCTCGGCGAGCGGAACGAGCGGGCCGGGCTCGCGCAGCGGTCGTCGTCGGACGACGACAGGAACGACGCCGTCGTCTGGTCGGCCGGCGACAGGCTCGAGTCGGTGAGGTCGAACGAGTCGGGCGAGTGGCGCCTGCTCGAGAACGAGTGCGCCGGGTAGATGGGCGCCGGCGGGAGGAGCGCACCGGCCGAGCACGAGCCCGTGTCGGCGGCGCTGTCCCGAGCCCTCGCCTGGAACGGCGGCATCGGCGGCGGCGGCGAGACCCTCGGCTTGGCGGCGACGGGCACGCTCGACTTGGGGCGGACGCGACGAGCGCTCGTCTGGATGACAAGAGCTTCGAGCGCGGCGGCGCGCGACTTGACGGCCGGGACGCGGTGGCCGTAGAAGGTCGTGTCGTCCGACGACTCGAGGTTCTTGGACGGGCGAGGTGGACGGGCCGGCGCGGCGGCGTGCGGGAAGACGGTCGAGAGCGGGATGCGCGATGGCGCACGGGCCGTCGAGTCGAGCAGCGCTGCGAGACGCACAAAGGGGAGCATCAGCGTCGTGTCTCGAGCGCACGAGGCTGTGGAGCAGAGAGAAGAGACGCACGAGCAGTCGGGACCTTGACCTTCTGCGCATGCTGAACGACCTCGGCGCCCTCGAAGAGCGCGCGCTTGGCGGCGACGTTCTTGCCCTTGACCGCCTTGCTGAGACGAGTCGCCCAGCCGGCCTTGCTCTTGATGTCGCCGTCCTGGATGCCGAGCGCCGACGCCGAGACCTCGGACGAGCGCTTGTGGCCTGGCGGTGGCGGCGAGAAGCTGTCGCTCGTCGAGAGCGAGACGGGGCGCGAGATGAGGGCCGGCGAGACCTGGCCGGACGAGCGCGTGCGGACCGAGTTGCGCTTGCTGCTCGACGAGTCGCGCTTGAGCGTCGAGCGGAAGAAGCCGAGGCGCGAGGGCTTGCGCGACGGCCGGCCCGAGTCGCTCGTCGCCGCGGCCGACGACGGCGCGTACGAGCTGATGCTCGTCGACGGCCGGTGCCCGCTCGTGCCGCTGCTCGTCGCAGCAGGGCGCGCCTCGGCAAACGAGGAGCCGCGCTGCCCGGCCTGCTCGGCGCCGCCCTCGTCGCTCGACCCGCCGAGCCCGGCGAAGAGGTTGGCGAGGCTCGAGCGGTTCTGCTTGGTGCGCATGCTGCGCGACCTGCCGACCTTGCCCTTGAGCGACTTGAGCCCGCCGGCCGACGCCTGGCTGAACGTGCGCGCGCGGTCCTTGAAGCCGCGGCGAGGCTTGTCGGCGTCGGCGCCGAACGAAACGACGTGGACCATCGAGTCGCCCGACGAGGCCGAGAACTTGGACGGGAGCTCGCACTGCGGCGGCGGGAGGTGCGACAGGCGGAGCGGGAGCGTGCCGAAGTGCTCGTGTCGAGGCGGCGAGGTGGGCCGGGCCGAGCTGACGCTGCGGCGAACGGCGGTCGACTCGGTCGAGAGGAGGTTCGCCGTCGACGCCGAGCGACGCGGGCCGGCGGCCTTGGGCGGCGAGGGGAATTTGCGCCTCGGTGCCGAGATGATGGGCGAGGTCGGCCGCACCTTCCCCTCGGCGCTCAGGGCGATGCCGCTCGGCACCGAGCGCGGTTTGTGCAGCAAGCGCTGCGGGCTGAAGCGCTTGAGCCTGCCCGCTGGGCTCGTGGCCGCCGCCGTCGCCGTGTCGACCTCGGCGGCGCCTTCGAGCACCTCGACCTCGCCCGTGCCGGGCAGGTGCTCGAGAAAGTGCAGGCTGCGGCCCTGCCGCTCGCGCCAGCTCGCCCGCCGCACGTCCCACTGACGGTCCTGCTCGCTCGCACGCAGGGCCTGCTCGGCGCGGCGCAGGGACGAGCGCGTCGCGTCGTCGACGTCGAGCTCGAGGAGGACGGCCGACCGGCGGCGACGCTCGCCCGTGTTGGCGAGCGCGGATGACGTCGACGCTTCGGAGAGGACCGAGACGGCGGAAAGGGTCGAGGCGATCGAGAGGGGGCGCTCTCGGAGGGACGAGAAGGGCGGGCCTTGGCGGCGGACCGAACTGAGGGGGGCGGAAGAGTGGTGCGTGAACATGTCGTGGTCGTGGTCGAGGTCGTGAGGTCGGAAGGGCTCGTAAGAGGGAGAGGGGCGGGCGTGAAGGCCGTGAGGGGCGTGTTTGGTCGTGCGGGGCGTGAGAGGGCGTGACGAGGTGAGGGAGGAGGAGGTCGCTCGCGTTGGTGGGGAAGGGGAAGGGTCGAGTCGGTCGGTACTGATCGTGAGTCGTCGTGAGAGTCGTTGTCGCGCCTTGAGAGGCCGTAGGGCTGCACAGAGTGAGGGTCAGCTCTGCCTCGGTGCTGGTTGAGCGACGAGGGGAGGGACAGGAGGGAGGAGGACGCACCCGGCGGGGCTGGGCGGGTCAGGCAGTCGTCACAGTGCTTCGTGCCAAGGTCGTGAACTCGTTGTCGTCAAGGCTGGCGAGGCGAGGGGAGCGCAAGCGGGAGAAAAGCGAGAGGTCCGCCGGCCACGAACGCCGACCGGTGAGGGGTGGGTGCGGACGCGTCGAGAGAAGCTGAGTCGCAGCCTGGACAGGCAACAGCTGCCCTTGTCGACGGCGCCATGCTGCTCTTGCTGCACTCGGATGGCGCGGGAGCCGCCAAACAAGGCCGGCCCGAGGAGGACGAGGTGGGCGGTGGATCGGGTGCGCCGGGCTGGCGGGCGGCGCTAGGCGTGTACAGCGGTAGTACGGTGCGTCGTAAGACTGCTCACATGCGCAGGGTGAGCGTGCGAGGCGCGGTGAGAGAGCGAGAGAGGATCGCGACCGGGAGCTGATGAGAACGCTCGTGCGACGACGCTTCCTAGGCAGCTCTGCTGGTGGTGCATGCTCGTTGTACATTCTCACTGGCTCTCTGAGAGCTCGCCGGCGGCCTCGAGCCCTCGTTCGACGAGTGCCGCGGGCGCAAGGTCGCCGTCGGACGTTGGCGCCGACGAGGCAGCACGAAGGAAGCGCAGGTGACAATACAGCGAGTCTAGGGCAAGTAGCTATATCAAAGAGAGACGAAAAGCGACTCGGGCGAGCGGAGAAGGAAGAGGGAGCGCCGCACGACCCGCTCAAACCGAGACGACGCCGGTGCTGTACTCCTTGTCGACGTCAATCTCCTTCTCTGCGTCGCTCGAGCCAATCGCCGACTCCTCGTTGTCCTCGAGCTGCGAGAGGGCAAGAGTCAGCGTCGAGTCGGTGAAGAGGGAAGCGAGCGAGAGGAACGAGAGGAGACGCACCTGGTGCACCTCGTAGACGGCCTCCTCGATCCGAGTTGCGTGCGCCGGGAAGAGGAAGTTGAGGAGCCAGAACCAGAAGACGGTGCTTGCGGTCGAGAAGAACCAGCTGAACTTGTAGAGCCAGGGAAAGACGTCGGGGTTGCTCGGGTCGACGGCGTGGGCGAACGAGGGTAGGTTGGGCGCAAAGGCAAAGAGCCAGGCGCCGAGCGCGCGCAAGTTGAAGCCGTAGAAGTACATGTAGATGCCGCGAGGGTTGTAGAACTCGCGGATGTCGACCTTCTGCTTCTTGATGAGGAAAAAGTCGGTTGCTGCGGGCGGGTCAGGAAGGTCAGTTTGAGCGTTCGAGCCGGCCTGCGAGCAATTGACGCACCCATGATGGTTGCGACGGGTGCGAGGAAGACTGGGTAGGCCGAGAGGAAGTTGTAGAAGGAGCTGTGGGCCGAGGGAACGAGGGAGAGTCAGCGCTCGGGCCTCGGGCTCGACGGCGACGGAGGGGGGGTATGAGCTCACGGCGCGTTGTTCACGATACGCCAGGGGTTTGTCGCCCAGCACAGGATACTCGCCAGGATTGAGGAGCGGAAGACCGTGAGCCAACGAGGCGCGACGGCGGTGATGTCGACGGAGAAGCTGTAAGAAGGGCTCGAGGGTCAGCAGCGGGTTCCGTAGGGGTCGCCGAAGCTCTTCAGCGACAACAAGAGAACGTACCTGAGCTGGTTCGCACTCAGGTTCACCCCGAGCGTCGCAATGAAGAAAGAGAAGGCCGAAAAGAAGCGGGCCGCCCGACTGTCGAAGAGCGCGCACAGCGACGCCGGATCGAAGACGACGGCGTCGTAGTTCTGCTTCGCAGCTTGTGCGCAGCAGATCGAGATGGCGATCGGGATGGCGCCGGTGATGCTGCAGGCGAGAGAAAGAGAGAGAGTCAGCGACGGTCGACAAGGAGCTCGACGAGGAGCTCGACTTGCTCGTCGACGGCGGCGGGGAGAGGACGCACGGTAGAGTGAGGATCTGGCCCCAGTTCGACTTGGGCTGACGAGCGAAGCGAGAGAAGTCGGGGATGTTGACTGCGCACGAAGGAGGCCAAGTCAGCCGAGGAGCGAGGGGAGGGACGAGGTGCGCTCGGACTGGCGACGGCGACTCACTGCTGACAGTCGAGTACAGGCCGACGCAAGTATTGATGCCCTGGATCATGGCCCAGCTCTTGGAGCCGCGAGGAAGCAGCGCCTCGTCGAACGTGCCCGTGAGGAGAAGGCCCTTGCCCTTGGTGACGACGAGCGCCCAGATGAAGAGCCCGCCGAAGCCGATGAACGACACGACAGCCTGTAGAAGGAACTGCTTCAGCTCATGCACGTCATGGAGGAAGACGGAGGGAGGGAACGGCGCACCTTGAAGTGAAAGAAGGGAGCGAGCTTGCGGATCGGGACGCAGGCAAGCGGCGCCTGGAACAGCCACAGAATGAGGAACCCGATCATGCCCTGCGTCGTGATGCCGAGGTCCTCGGGCAGCGTGTTGCGGATGTTGAGGAAGCTCGGCCAGATGGCGCCGAGCATGACGACGACGATGCCGCCTCCTTGGTCTGCGTGCAGGACGAGACGAGTCAACGCTCGGGCTCACTTCCTCCTCGGCACAAAGCCTGGGTGACGAATCGAGATGCCTGATGCAGAGAGAGGACGCACAGGTCAAGATGACGAGCCACAGGAGGGCGAGGATCGAGCGCACGAGGATGGGCGCGTAGGCACCCCACATGCCGAACGACGAGCGGGCCTGCGTCGGGGACGAGCTCACTAGAATCAGCAAGGCTCGGACGTGCGCCGAGAGGGGCAGCGAGAAAAGGAGAGGAGAGAGCGGGACGCACGATGACGGGGAACGTGCAGTGCGTCGTAGACCCGATTCTGCCGTTGAGCGCTATGACGATACCGATGAAAACGAAGCCGACGAAGGAGAGGGGGATGGCCTGTCGTGCGGTGAGGCCGAGAGCGACGAGGGACGAGCCGAGCATCCAGGTTGCGGGCGCAACTGCGAGCAGGGAGGGACGAGGTCAGTCGGGCTCGCGCGGGCGGGTTCAAGAGGAGCGACGCACGCTGATCGCTGATCCAGTACGAGCAGATGTCCCAGCCCGTCCATGTGCGCTGCGCCTTGGGCACCGGGTCGAGGTCTGCAAGCGTGAGGAGCGTCAGAACGAGCTCGCGCAGGAGCGAGAGAGGGCGAGCGCACCTGCGTTGGACCAGCGCGTCGAGACGTTGGCGTTCCACCCGGCCTCGTGCTTGACGGAGATGGCAGCGTCGACCTTCTTGAGGACGTTCATAGCGAGCGGTGCGAGAGATAGCGGGAGGAAGAGAGGGGAGGAAGCGGAGGAGCAGCTCTGGTATCGGCGCAGGGCAACGACGGCAGCTTCTGCCGGAGAGAAGCGTGCCCTAGCGGCGGCTAGTACGCAACTGGCCGGGCAGGGGCTCCAGCGTCGCGTGCGAAAGCAGCAGAGCAATCGGCTCGCGCAGGTCCGACGACGGGGCAATCTCCGCCGACCGCTGCCGCCCGGCTCGCACAACCTCGAGACTGCAGGCTGCGCGCCATCCTCGAGCCTTCTCGTCCAGCAGAGCCGCAGCCTAGCTCGCCTGCGCGAAGAGCCCGCTGCATGGAGCTCGCCCCGGCGGCGGAGGCAGGACGACGTCGACGCCGACGAGCGTCGGGGGAGGGAGCTGGCGGAAGCTGGCGTCGGAAGGTCGGCGAGATAAGGCGGACCTGCGCAAAGGGGACAAGCGGCAGGGGGCGGCAGCGGCCCTGGATGCGGAGAAAGGGTGGGGGAGGAGGAGGAAGGCGAGCTGCGACGAGATCGAGGCGACGAAGGGGGGCAGCGGCTCGCTCTCGTCCACCGCAGCCTGCGAGCCTGCTGACCAGCACAGCAGAGCGCCACTGCCCCGCACACACACCTCGCACGCCACCGCCAGCCACCCGTCACCCGCTCCACCACCCGGCTCATCCTCATCACCTCGAGCCGACCCCCGATGCCGCTCCAAGCCTCCCTCAACTGCGATGCGGGCGAGTCCTTCGGCCAGTACACCATTGTACGTCCTCTCTCTGTACCGGTGCGCACCGCGAAGCCGCTTGGGGGGTCGCTGACTCTTGCTCCCTCCCCCGCAGGGCGACGACGAGGCCCTCTTTCCGCTCGTCTCGCTCGTCAATGCCGCCTGCGGCTTCCACGGCTCCGATTTCGACGTGATGGCCAAGACGGCCGCCCTCGCGCGGCAGCACGGCGTCGGCATCGGCGCGCACCCCTCGCTCCCAGGTGCGTCGTGCTCCTCTCTCCTTCCGCTCCTGCGCGATCACCCCAAGCTGACCTAGCTACACATGCGACGCAGATCAGCAGGGCTTTGGTCGGCGGGTCATGCACCTCCCGCCGGACAGCTACTTTAACTGCCTCTTGTACCAGATCGGCGCGCTCGTCGGGTTCCTCAAGCTCGAAGGCCTTCCCCTCTCGCACATCAAGCCGCATGGGCAGGCGTACGTCATGGCCGCGCGCGACGTCGACCTCGCACGGCAGATCGCCAAGCTCGCCAAGATGTACGGCGTCCCCATGCTCGGCATGCCCGCCACGGCGCACCAGGAGGCGTGCGAGCTCGAGGGCGCAGAGTTCATCCCCGAATGGTGCGTCCTGCATCCCCTCGACCTGCGCCGTTGTCGTGCTTCCTTGTCGAGGTGCTCGAGCGGCGCGCTGATTCTCGTCTCGCTGTCGCGCAGGTATGTCGACGTGCTCTACAGCGACGAGGGCAACCTCCTCGCGCCCCGCTCGGCTGCGCTGCGCGACCCAGTGACTCCCGACGATGTGTACAAGCGGGTGCGTCGCGCTCTCTTCCCCTCTTGCTGCTGCTCGTCGGCTGACCTCCAGCCTCTCGCGCGCAGGCTCGCCGCCTCATCGAGACGGGCACCTGGACGTCCAAGTCGGGCCTGAAGGAGCTCAGCTTCCCCGCTGGCACGACCAAGGTGTCGATCTGTGTGCACGGCGACTTTCCGGGCGCGGTCGACGTGGCAGGAGCGGTGCGGCGAGCGATCGAGGATGTCAAGAAGGGCGCCGGCGCGTCGCAGGCGGCGTAGCTCAGCTCGCTCTCCTCCCTGTACATATCCATTCTGTGATCCTGCTCAGCCTTACCCGACTGTTGAGAGCTGTCCTCGTGAGCGTGCGAAGGAGGACCGGGCCGTGCGCTTCGAGCTGCACCTCGGACTCTGCTTCGGCCGGCCGCAGGAGGTCCACGGCTGGACTGCCGCTCGGTCCTCGCTCGTCCAGATGCTCGAGCCGTGCAGAGAGCGTGCATGCACGAGAAGATTGCGCCCACGAGAGCGTGTCGACGGCGGCCCGCCCCCGCGGTCTCCGCACCCTTGCGAGCTCTGCGCGTCTCCACCTTCTCGGACGACAGCAGCCCGATCGCGCGCAGGCATGATTGGGCCTGTGTGCGAATCTGCGCTTCGAGCGGACAAAGGCGTACCTCGAGCCCGGCCAGCTTCCGTCGGCCGCACTTCCTCGCCGCCGAGACGCGTACGACGACGACCTCGACCACCTGATCCTCGTCCTCGCTCGCCCCACACGGCCTCGGCAGCGTTCGAGCACGACCCGCGCCCTTCACACACTCTGTACACGACCCGCGAGCCCACCACACGCCCTCCCCCGCGCCGTCACCTCGCCCGCCAGCCTTCCCCACACCTCGCTCCTCCAACCCGACCTCGACATCTCGCCCACCACCGCACGCACGACCATGGCACCGCGCCAGCACAAGCTCCTCATCGCCAATCGCGGCGAGATCGCCATGCGCATCCTGCGCTCGGCGCGCGACCTCGACCTCCCGACCGTCGCCGTCTACCAGGACGCAGATGCCGCTGCGCCGCACGCACTCCAGGCCGACGAGGCCGTGCTCGTCTCAGCCTACATCAACCAGTGCGCTCCCTCTCCCTGCGCTCTCGAGAGTTGGACCGCAGCCGCTGACCCCGCCTCCCTCTCCTCCTGCAGGGACGCCGTCCTTCAAGCTTGCCGCGACACGGGCGCCACCATGATCCACCCCGGCTACGGCTTCCTCTCCGAGAACGAGGTGCGTCCCGAGCCCTCCCCGAGTCAGTCGAACCTGTGCAGTCGCTGACGGCGTCGTCGCCCTGCAGGAATTCGCCGCCAAGGTCGAAGCCGCGGGCTTGCTCTGGCTCGGCCCGACCGCCGAGCAGATCGCGTCCATGGGCCTCAAGCATGAAGCACGAGCGCGCGCAATCGCAGCCGACGTGCCCGTCCTGCCCGGCTCGGAGCTCGTCTCGACGCTCGACGCCGCGCTCGAGCAGGCGCAGCGAGCTGGGTACCCGATCATGCTCAAGGCGACGGGCGGCGGCGGTGGAATGGGCATGTCGATCTGCTACAGCGAGGACGAGCTGCGGGAGAACTTCGAGAGCACGGTGGGCATGACCAAGGTGCGCCGGTCCCTCCTTCGCCGCCGACCGCTCGCACCTCTTCTAGAGCTCACGCTCCTCCCTCTGCGCGCAGACACTCTTTTCAAACGCCGGCGTCTTCGTCGAAAAGTTCATCCCGAGCGCGCTGCACATCGAGGTGCAGGTCTTCGGCGACGGCGAGGGCAAGGTGATCCACTGCGGCGAGCGCGAGTGCAGCGCGCAGCGGCGGCAGCAGAAGGTGCTCGAGGAGGCGACGTCGCCGTTCGTCGACCGGCATCCTGAGATGCGCGAGGCCATGTGCTCGGCGGCGGTGCGGCTGTGCGAGCTCATCAAGTACCGGTCGGCCGGGTGCGTCCACCTCCTCCTCGCCGTCGACGAGCTCTCGAACAGAGCTAACTTTCGCCTTCGCGCGCAGCACGGTCGAGTTCATCGTCGACAACACGCAGGCCAAGTTCTACTTCCTCGAGCTCAACAGCCGGATCCAGGTCGAGCACGCCGTGGTGCGTCCCTTCTCCTCCTCGGCCCGCCGGCCTGACCTCGGGAGCTCACGTCTTCTCCCCTCGCGCAACAGACCGAGATGGTGCGACCAGGGCTCGACCTCGTCGGGCTCATGATCAAGCTCGGCCTCGCGAGCCAGGACCCGTCGTCGTTCACCTTGCCCGCGCAGGACGAGGTCGCCGACGCGCACGGCCATGCTATCGAGGCCCGTGCGTCCCGCTCTCTTCCTCCTTCCCGCCTTGGCCTAGTGCTCGCTGACATTCGCTACATGCAGGCATCTACGCCGAGATCCCGCACCTCAACTTCAAGCCGTCGCCGGGCTTGCTCCAGGAGGTCGAGTTTCCCTCGGCCGACTGGATCAGGGTCGACACCTGGGTCGAGACAGGCACCTCGGTGTCGCCCTTCTTCGGTGCGTCTCTCCCCTTTGGTACCTGCACTGCCTCGAGGTGTGCTGCTTGCTGACGCAGCAACGGCGCAGACCCGATGATCGCCAAGCTCATCTGTCACGGCTCGACTCGCGAGGAGGCTCGCACTCGGCTCGACCAGGCGCTCAAGAACACGCTTCTGCGCGGCACGTCGACCAACCTCGAGTACTTGCGCACGATCGTCAACTGCAAAGGTGCGTCCCCTCTTGCGCTCGAGCCCATCCCGAGGAAGTCCTTGACGTGCGCCGAGGCTGACTCTTTCCCTCGCAGAGTTCGTCGCCGGCGAGGTGACGACCAAGTTCCTCGACACGTTCCCCTACACGCCCGCCTGCATCGAGGTCGTCGACGGTGGCATCTCGACGACGGTCCAGGACGGCCGACCTCGTCTTCCCTCCGGCGGCGACGGCATCCCTCGCAGCGGCTTTGCCGACCCGCTCGCCGCCAAGACGGCCAACCTCCTCGTCGGCAACTCGCCCGAGGTCGAGCTCCTCGAGGCGACCGTCGGCGGCCCGTCGCTCAAGTTCAGCACGACGGCCGTCGTCGCCGTCACGGGCGCCGAGGCCGACATCTTCGTCGACGAGGACAAGAAGCCCATGTGGTCGCGCTTCGTCGTCCCAGCAGGTGCGACGCTCGAGATCGGCGCGTGCGAGCGCAGCGGCCAGCGCATCTACATCGCCGTCCAGGGTGGCTTTCCTGACGTGCCGCTCTTTGCGGGCTCCAAGTCGACCTTCACCGCAGCCAAGTTCGGCGGCGTACAGGTGCGTCTCGCTCTTCACCTGTCGCCTCTCGCCGAGCGGCCGTCTGCAAGAGTCTTTCGAGCGCGACGAGAGCTAACTCTCCAACGTACCGCAGGGTCGTGAGGTCGTCGCCGGCGACATCATCTCGCTCGCTCCTTCTGCCACGCCAATCTCCGACGCGCGCGACTTTACCCTTCCCGCCGCCGCCATCCCGTCGTACCCCTCGAGCTGGACCCTCGCCGCCCTTGTCGGCCCGCAGGCCGACGACGACTACCTTCTCGCCGAGGACCGCGAGCTCCTGTACTCGACGACCTACACCGTCTCGTCCGACTCGAACCGGCTCGGCATCCGGCTGCAAGGGCTCAAGCCGCTCAAGTACAGCCGGGCCGACGGCGGCGCCGGCGGGTCGCACCCGAGCAACTGCGTCGAGCACGGCTACACGACGGGCAACGTCAACATGAACGGCGACGTGCCCGTGCTGCTCGGCAGCGACGGCCCCGACTGCGGCGGCTTGATCTGCGTCCTCGGCCTGGTGCGTCCACAGTCTCTCTCCCTCCTCGCTCCCTTCCTCCTCTTCCTCGCCCTCCTCCCCCTCCTTCGCCTCCTCGATCGCCCTCTCCCTCATCTCGTCCCTCTCGCTCTCGCGCCGCTGAAGCTGACTCGATCCATGTCCTCATCGTGCGCAGGTCCAGGCCGACTGGTGGAAGATGGGTCAGCTCCGGTCGGGCGACACGTTCCGCTTCGTCCAGCCCGCGCTCGACTCGCTCGCCGAGCAGACCGAGCAGCAGCAGGCGTGGCTCGACGCTGTCGCCGAGGCCGTCAAGACGGGCTCAACCCATGCCGTCGTGCCGTTCCCGCTCGACGTTCCTGCCGGCTCGAGCACGACCATCTCGGACGGCGTCATCAAGGTCATCGAGGCAGACGAGGCGGTTCAAGCACCGAGGTTGAGCTTCAAGCAGGTGCGTCTAGCTATGTTCCATCTCTCGCTGCGCGGGTTGAGGTGAGGCGGTCGTCCCCGCGCTCGGACCCTGACTTCAAGCTCGCACGCAGTCGGGCGACGGCGGCATCCAGATCGACATCGGCGAGGAGCAGACCCTCTCGTTCCGCACTCGCCTCATCGCAGAGCTCTGGGAGCGCCGTCTGCGAGCCAAGAACGTCTCGGGTCCGTCCTCGTCTTCCTCGTCGACCTCGTCCTCCTTCCCGATGTCTCGCTCGCCCTCTGACTTTTTGCACCTGCAGGTCTCTACGCCTTCATTCCGGGCGTCGCTTCTCTCCTCGTCAAGTTCCACCCCGAGATCCTGCCGCAGAGCGAGCTCGTCGACCTTCTCATCTCGACCTCGACTGGCCTCGCCGAGGAGTCGCTCGACCAGGTCGTCCCCTCTCGTCGCATCCATCTTCCTGTGCGTCCTCTCTCGCTCTCCTCTACTTCCTGTGCGCGTCCTGACGCTGCCTCATGCCGTGTCGCAGGTCGTCTTCAACGACTCGAGCCTCGCCGAGACGATGCGCCGGTACAAGGAGTCGACCGGCCGCACCCAGGCCGTCTACCTCGACAGCAACATCGAGTACCTCGCCAAGGCGAACGCGATGACGGGCCCGCAGGAGGTCGCCGACACGTTCTGCTCGGCCGACTGGTACGTCGTGTCCCGAAGCTTCTTCGCGGGCTTGCCCATGATGGGCCCGTTCTCGCAGCGCTGCATCTTCTCGAGCCAGAAGTACAAGTGCGTCCTGCTCTCCCTCCTTTCCTCACCTTCCGCCCTCCCTGACGCTGCTTCCTCGCACAGCCCGACCCGGACGTTCACGCCCGCCGGCTCTCTCGGCCTCGCCGGCGTCATGAGCGCCATCTACCCGGTCGACAGCCCCGGCGGGTACCAGCTCCTCGGCAAAACGCTCACGCCCTTCTCGCCCTGGGGCCGGTACGAGGCGGCGGCCGGGAGCGACTACGAGGCCAAGTTCCTGCTGCGCAACTTTGACGTCGTGCACTGGCTCCCTCTCGAGGAGGACGAGTTTCTCAAGGTGCGCTTGCTTTCTCCCTCGCTAGCATCAATATCGAGACGTCGATGCTGACCCTGCGCCCTCTCGCCGTCGCCGCCCGCAGATCGAGAAGGCGTTCACGGCGGGCTCGTACAAGCCCAAGATCGAGAACTTCAAGATCTCGGCCAAGGAGGTGCTCGAGTTTGAGCGCAAGACCAAGGCCGAGGCGGACGAGCTCGCGCCTCTTCGCAAGGAGGGCTTTACGGCGCTCAACAAGCAGTGCGTCCCCTCTCGTCGTCCATCGTGCCTCGGCCGGGTCCGCAGCTAACAGCTCTCTCTCTCTCTCTCGCTCGCTCTCTCTCGCTCGCGCGCAGGGAGGCCGTTTACGTCGCCGAGTACCAGGAGCAGCTGGAGAAGGCCAAGGAGGCCGAAGCTGCGGCTGCGGCGTCTGGGTCGGGCGGCAAGTCGGGCTCGAGTGCGTCGGCTCCTCTCCTCCTTCAGCTCGTCGCCGCTCAACATCTGGCTGACGTGACTCTTCCTCCTTTTTTTTCCACCTCCTCCCAGTGACGGGCACGCCGCTCAAGTCGCCCGTGCTCGCGACGGTGCGGTCGCTCGGCGTCAAGGTCGGCGACGTGCTCACGAGCGACGTCGTGCCGGTCAAGCTCGAAGCGATGAAGACCGAGGTCTCGGTCAAGGTCTCTCGAGCTCTCGTCGGCAAGAAGGTGACGGGCGTCGCCTGTGAGGTGGGCGACGTCGTGCGGCCGGGTCAGGCGCTCCTTTTCGCGCAGTGAGCTGGTCTCTCTCGTTCGTTATCTCGCGCCGCTCGTAGTATTTGTAGATGCAAAGCGTCATTGCGAGATAGAGACCCTGCTAGGCAAAATGCGAGGGGCTGTGCGAGAGAGAGAGAGTGCAAGGGGTGCAAGGAAAGAAAGGCACGGCGAAGGGAACCAAGCGAACGAGCGGACGACGACCTCCTCCCCTACGACCTCGACTCGACAGGCGCGCCGCCCTCCTCGCCCTCCTCGTGCGCCGACGAGCCGACGAGGTCGACGCCGAGCGCCCTCGCGACGGCGTCGAGCAGGGCCGGGTCGATGCCGAGCTCGGCGACGAGGGACGAGCGGCGGCGGCGGTGCTCGTAATTGTGGGCCGGCGCGCCGCTCATCGACGACGAGGTGACCGACGCCGAGTGCGCGCTTGTGCGCTTGAAGCGCTCGGTGACCGTGAAGCCCGGCGGGGCACCGAGCGGCGAGAGCGGGTCGAGCGGGTCGAGCGTCGAGTCGTGCGCGGCCGGGCGAGGGGCGGCCGAGACGTAGGGCTGCTGGAGCGAGGAGGGCTTGAAGGGGAAGGAGAAGCCGTCGAAGACGCCGGCGACGGTCCCTGGCGCGGCGACGTGCGGAAGAGGGCCCTGCGAGCGGGCGAAACGAAAGGTC
>Ga0308164_10003221_pt1 | contig 15072 bp, 11 predicted proteins | sample PhyTR2_FD_201031 | JGI IMG/M metagenome (GOLD analysis project Ga0308164, IMG submission 201031) | Phyllosphere microbial communities from UC Gill Tract Community Farm, Albany, California, United States - DLSLT.R2 | ecosystem: Host-associated > Plants > Phyllosphere > Unclassified | place: USA... | reverse complement strand
TCGCCATGGCCTGGCTGGAATTGAAACCGCTGTTCGAAAACAACGCGGGCACGCTCAACTGGTACTGCCTGGATTTCTGGAGCGCCGAGCTTAACCTGTCGGTCCGCGACCTGAAACGCGAAATCGCTCACATGATTGCGCTGCGCCCGGACGCCGAGACGTTTCTCGCGGCCCTGCAAAAAGCCGGCAAGCGGGTGATCATGATCACCAATGCGCACCGTGATTCGTTGTCGCTGAAGATGGAGCGAATCGAGCTGGCGCCTTATTTCGAACGCCTTATCAGCTCTCACGATTACGGCTTTCCCAAGGAAAGCCAGCATTTCTGGGACGCCTTGAAGGCCGAAACAGCGTTTGACCCGGCACGCAGTCTGTTCATCGACGACACCCTGCCGATCCTGCGCAGCGCTCGACACTTCGGTGTAGCCCATTTGCTGGCAGTCAGCCAGCCCAACAGCCAGAAAGGCCCGAAAGACACCGAAGAGTTCGCCGCAGTGGACGACTATCGAGAGCTGAGCAAGGGATTGTAAGCAACGCCGTGTGCCCGCCTGAAAAAGGCGGGCAGCGTCTTCAGATCACTTCGGAATGCGCAGCTTCTGACCCGGATAGATCTTGTCCGCGCTCTTGAGCATCGGCTTGTTGGCTTCAAAGATTTTCTGGTACTGGTTGGCATCGCCATACACGCGCTGGGAAATTTTGCTAAGGGTGTCGCCCGACTTTACTTCCACGTAGTCGGACTCTGCGCCTGCGCTGCCCTCGACGGTCATCTGGTCGTCGACTTTTTCCACGCCGTGGATATTGCCCAGGATCAGAACGATCTTTTCCCGCTCTTCCTGGCTGGAGACTTTGCCTTCGACGATGACCGTGCCGCCGTCGACCCGGGTCTGCACATTAGGGTTGCCCAGACCGACTTCGGAGATATGCTTTTTCAGCAACTCATCGGCGTTGGCTTTATCTGGCAGAAGTGCATCCAGAATTTTCTCGCCTGCTTCCTTGATGAAACTGATCAGACTCATTTTCTGGTTCTCCGTAAGTAGGTTTGAGGAATAGCGTGATGAGTGTAGCCCTTGTAAATAAAGGGCTGCAGGCTTCCGACCAACGTAGCCCGACCATCGTTCAGCCTGAGCGCGTAGAATCGGCTGTCTGGACGGCTTACCGGAGTGAACATGGACATCAAGCAACTTAAATTTCTGATCGCCCTCGACGAGACGAGGCACTTCGGCCAGGCGGCTGCGCGCTGCAATATCACCCAGCCGACGCTGTCGATGCGCCTGCGCAATCTGGAAGAAGAACTTGGCTTGCCACTGGTCAATCGCGGACAGCGCTTCGAAGGTTTCACCGCACCAGGCGAACGCGTATTGGCCTGGGCACGCACGGTACTGGCTGCCTACGACGGTCTGCAGGCTGAAGCGGCCGCCTGCCGCGGTCATCTGGTCGGGACGCTGCGCCTGGGCGTGGTGCCGCTGTCGAGCTTCGATCCGCTGCCATTGCTGCACCGATTGCACCAACTGCACCCCAATCTGCGCTTCGAGCTGTCGTCACTCAGCTCCGAGCAAGTGCTGGAACAACTGGCGAGCAATCGTATCGACCTGGGCGTCTCGTACCTGGAACGGCTGGACAACGAGCGTTTCGATTCGCTGCCCCTGGACGACACGCGCATGGGCCTGCTGTACGACCGTCGGCACTTTTCGTTTGGCGACGATCCCTTGAGCTGGGCCGATCTGGTCGAGCTGCCACTGGGCATGCTGACCAGCGGCATGCATTTTCGCCAGTCGATCGATCACAACTTCCACAGCCGCGGCCTGCAACCCAACCCGCTGATACAAACCGATGCCGTTCATCAGTTGCTGCAAGCCGTACATGGCGGTTTTTGCTGCGCGATCATGCCGCTGGATGGCGGTCTGGAAACGCTCACCGAACATCTGCGCCTGCATCCGATTGCCGATTCCCGGACTTTGGCCCGGCTGGGGTTGATCATGCGCCGCAGTGCGCCGCGCTCGGCACTGGCTGAAGCCTGTTTTGCGCTGGTAGCCGAAATACCGCGCTAGGGCGTTGATCGACGTCATCTATCGGGGCATCAGCACTAGCGATTAGACGATTTCACATAACGGGCCTAGTCTTGCAGATGTCATTCTGCCGGTATTTCAGCCCATGCCCGTTACGCGCAAGGTCAGCTCGGCGTCCTTTGCTACGCCAGCCCCCGAAGCAAGCCAGTCCTACAGCTACTCGAATCTCGAGGGCACGGCCTCTGCACGCAACGAACTTGCCGAAGAAGTGGCACTGGCGATTGCCTACAACGGCATCAGCCAGGCGGTCATGCTGGTCAGCCCGACCGATCTGGAAGACTTTATCGTCGGCTTCAGCCTGGGCAGCGGCATCATTGCCTCGCATGACGAAATCTACGACTTCAAACTCAGCGGTTGCGGCTCGGCCATGCAGGCCGAGGTCGAGATCGCCAGCCGCGCGTTCTGGGAACTCAAGCAGCAGCGCCGACAGTTAGCTGGCACCAGCGGCTGCGGACTGTGTGGCGTTGAAGCCGTCGAGCAGGCATTGCCTGATCTGAAGGCCCTGCCCGGCGCGCCCCTGCCACCGATCGAATGGCTGGAAGGCCTGCGTCAGCGCATCGGCGAATTCCAGCCGCTTGGCCGCCATTGCGGCGCTGTGCACGCGGCGGTGTTCATGGACGGCAACGGCCAGTTGCTGCTGGGCCGTGAAGACATCGGCCGCCACAACGCGCTGGACAAACTGATCGGCGCATTGATCCGCCAGGACATCCCCCTGGCCGGCGGCGTCGCCATCGTGACCAGCCGCTGCAGCCTGGAACTGATTCAGAAAGTATTGCGCGCCGGCATCCAGACGCTGGTCAGCCTGTCGTCGCCCACCGGCCTGGCCCTGCAATGGGCCCGCCGTCATAACCTCAATTTAATTCACCTGCCGCAGCACAGTGCGCCGCGGGTCTATAGCCCTGCGATGGAGATTCAAGCGTGAGCACTCATCATCAAGCCGACAAGACACCAACCCCCCGCTACAAGCCGTACAAAGGTGCGGCAGGCGGATGGGGCGCACTGATCAGCGTGACGCAACACTGGCTGGGCAGTGACAACGCGCTGAAGAACCTGCGCATGATGCTCAAGACCAACCAAAACGGCGGCTTCGACTGCCCGGGCTGCGCCTGGGGTGATTCGCCGGAAAGCGGCATGGTCAAGTTCTGCGAGAACGGCGCCAAGGCGGTGAACTGGGAAGCGACCAAGCGCCGTGTCGACCCGGCTTTCTTCGCCCGCTACAGCGTCAGCTCGTTGATGGAGCAGAGTGATTACTGGCTCGAGTATCAGGGCCGTCTGACCGAGCCGATGACTTATGACGCGGAAACCGACCGTTACAAGCCGATCAGTTGGGACAACGCGTTTGCGCTGATCGCCAAGCACCTGAAGAACCTGCCTAGCCCGAACATGGCCGAGTTCTACACCTCGGGTCGCGCCAGCAACGAAGCGGCATACCTGTATCAGCTGTTCGTGCGCGCCTACGGCACCAACAACTTCCCGGACTGCTCGAACATGTGCCACGAGGCCAGTGGCGTAGCGCTGTCGCAAAGCGTCGGCGTCGGCAAGGGCACCGTGACCTTCGAGGATTTCGAACACGCCGATGCCATCTTCGTGCTCGGTCAGAACCCCGGCACCAACCACCCGCGCATGCTCGAGCCCTTGCGTGAAGCAGTACAGCGCGGCGCTCAGGTGGTTTGCGTCAACCCGCTCAAAGAGCGTGGCCTGGAGCGCTTCCAGCATCCGCAACACCCGGTCGAGATGCTCACCAACGGCGACCGCCCGACCAACACCGCCTACTTCCGCCCCGCCCTGGGTGGCGACATGGCGCTGTTGCGCGGCATGGCCAAGTTCCTGCTGCAATGGGAGCGCGAGGCACAGGCCAACAACGCCCCTTCGGTGTTCGATCACGCGTTCCTCAACGAACACACCGAAGGCGTACTCGAATACCTGGCCGCTATCGATGACACGTCCTGGGACGCCATCGTCGAGCAGTCCGGCCTGCCGCTGAGCGACATCGAACAGTCGGCACGCATGTACGCCAAAGGCAAGAACGTGATCATGTGCTGGGCGATGGGTATCACCCAGCACCGTCACTCGGTACCGACCATCCAGGAAATCGCCAACCTGATGCTGCTGCGCGGCAACATCGGTCGTCCGGGTGCCGGACTGTGCCCGGTGCGCGGTCACAGCAACGTGCAGGGTGACCGCACCATGGGCATCAACGAGCGCCCACCGGTGTTCCTGCTCGATGCCCTGGAAAAACGCTTCCAGTTCAAAGTACCCCGCGAAAACGGCCACAACGTCGTCGAAGCCATTCACGCCATGGCCGAAGGTCGCGCCAAGGTGTTCATCGCGCTGGGCGGCAACTTCGCTCAAGCTACCCCGGACAGCCATCGCACTGCCGAAGCCCTGAGCAATTGCGACCTGACCGTACAGATCAGCACCAAGCTGAACCGCAGCCACCTGTTCCACGGCAAGGACGCGCTGATCCTGCCGTGCTTCGGCCGTACCGACATCGATATCCAGGCCAACGGCCCACAAGCCGTCACCGTGGAAGATTCGTTCAGCATGGTTCACGCTTCCAATGGCCAGTTGAAGCCGTCGTCGAAGCAAATGCGTTCCGAGCCTGCAATCATCGCCGGTATCGCCAACGCTACGCTGGGCAAGGCGCCTGTGGACTGGCTGTGGCTGGTCGAGGACTACAACCGTATTCGTGACCTGATCGCCGACACCATCCCCGGCTTCAAGGATTTCAACGAGCGCGTCAAGCACCCGGGCGGCTTCTACCTGGGTAACGCTGCTGGCGCACGTCGCTGGAACACTGCGTCGACCCGCGCCAACTTCAAGTCCAACGCGCTGCCGTTGACTCTGATCAATGAACACGTCAGCTCGACCGGGCAGATCCCGGACCTGATCATGCAATCGATGCGCTCGCACGATCAGTACAACACCACCATCTATGGCCTGGACGACCGTTATCGCGGCGTTAAAGGTCAGCGTGACGTGCTGTTCGTCAACGAAGCCGACATCATCCGTCTGGGCTTCCAGCCGGGGCAGAAGGCGGACCTGATTTCGATCTGGAGTGATAACCGCGAGCGCCGCGTCAAAGGCTTCACGTTGTTGCCGTTCGATATTCCGGCCGGTCAGGCTGCCGCCTACTACCCAGAGGTCAACCCACTGGTGCCGCTGGAAAGCGTGGGCGATGGCAGCAGCACGCCGACATCGAAGTTTGTTGCCATTCGCCTCGAGCGCTCGGCAGAGTCGGCACGCATCCTCTGACGTCCCTGAAAGACGCCCACAAAAAAGGCCCGCTTCACTGGAAGCGGGCCTTTTGCAAGTAACCTCAGACTCTCTTTTCCAAGTTAAGTTCCTCAGCCAAAACAATAACTTAGCAGTTTGTGTGGCAATCGTGTTACTCGTCGGAATTGCATTGCTACATTCTTCACTTGACACCAAGATCGCGGCGTCATCCCTATGAGATTCCATACATGAAGTATTCCTCGATACTGTTGTTGTCTCTTACCTTGATCGGCGGTGCAGCGTCTGCAGGCAACCTCGAGTCAGGCGTAGGCGGAGCATTGGGTGGGGTACTCGGTTCGGCCGTCGGTCAACAGCTCGGTGGCAGTACCGGTTCAGCGATTGGCGCTGGCGTTGGCGGTGCAGCCGGTGGCGCGGTCGGCGCAGACCGACGCAATCGTACAGAAGCCGCTATCGGCGGTGGTCTGGGCGCAGCGGGTGGTAACGTGCTGGGCCGCAGCGTCGGCGGCAATACCGGCAGCCTGGTCGGCTCGGCGGTAGGTGGCGGCGGCGGTGCTGCAGCCGGTAACTACATGGGCAACAAAAGTCGCAGCGACGATCGTCGTTATCGTGGTGACCGTGATCATGGCCATCGCCCGAAGCACCATCGTCGTCATCGTGACTGATACCACCGTCAGTCGCTGAAGCATAAAAACCGGCCGCTCTTGAGCGGCCGGTTTTCATTTTGTCTGTCGCAACGCAGGCTCTGGACTGGATGCAGAGCATCGCCACCCTGGTCAGATCACTTTGTGCGCGTAGTCAGTTACCAGCCATGGCCTGCACCCACGTCCTGACCTGTGCGTACGGATAGTCCTCCAACACGGCAAACCCGGCAGTGGCGCGGGCTTTGAGCTTGGTGAACAGCGGCACGCTGATACCGCATAGAAAACGCGTCAGGCAGTCAGCGCTGGGGCGCTGGCCGTTGTAGTCCTGGTGCTTGTGGATAAACTCGCTGCACAGTTGCTGAAAGTCCCGATTCGCCAATGGCTCCAGCGCAGGTGGTTCGGGCAGGTAGGCGACTTCGCCGAGGCAGACCGAGCAATGCCCGCAACGCTCGGGCGCATTGTGATCACCGAAGTACCGCGCCAGCCGATGGGTCAGGCACTGGTCACTGGCGAACACGTCCAGCATGGTGTGAATGCGCGCAACTTCAGTGGCTTCGTGATGAGCGAAATAATCGTGCAATTCGACGCTCAGGGCCTGTGCATCAAAGTCGCTGCGCAACAGGCTGTAGACCTCGGTCATCTGTTTGCTTTCAAGCTCGATCCAGCCTTTTTCCTGAAAGTAATCCAGCGCCTTGACCACTCGCCCGCGCTCGGCGCCGTATTGCTGGTACATCGCCTCGAAATCGACGGTGGCCCAGGTCCGTGCCCGGTTTGAGGTGTCAATCAGGGCCTGAACGAACTCGCGTCGCTCCCCTTCGAAACGCGCCATCAGGTCTTGCGGCTGAAGCAGAAACTTGAAGCGGTACTCGGCAAAATACGCGTAACGCGGCGCAATGATCCCGCGCAGTTCCAGTTGCACCAGCAGGGTCTTCAACGGCAATTGACGAATGTTGCTGAGGGCGGCGAGTGGCCCCAGCAGAAATTCCCACTGCCCGTCATGACGCGCCCCGAGCAAATCCTCCAGCACACGGGCAATCCCCTCGCGCTCCGGCGTATCGCCATACACGAAGTTCTCCAGCACGTTGAGGCTGTCGCGGTTGGCCAAAACCAGACAATCCGAAGCAGCACCATCACGCCCTGCCCGACCGATTTCCTGGCTGTAGTTCTCGATGGATTTGGGCAGGTCGAAATGCACCACGTTGCGAATGTCGCTCTTGTCGATGCCCATCCCGAACGCGATGGTCGCCACGATGCAGTTCAGACGGCCGCCCATGAACTGCTTCTGGATCGACTCGCGCTGATCGTTGGGCAGCCCGGCATGGTAGGCGCTGGCGGGCAGGCCATGCTGTTCCAGGTGCGCGGCGATATGTTCGGCTGTCTTTTGCAGGGTCACGTAAACGATGGTCGGTTGCCCGCGACGCTCGTTGAGCCACTCCACCAGCCGGCGTCGCTTGTCTCGTCCGCTGACCGGCTTGACCCACAGGTGCAGGTTGGCGCGGTAGAAACCGGTGGTGATGACATCCTCGGGGGCGATGGCGAATTTGTCCTGCATGTCGATGATGACTTGCGGGGTCGCCGTGGCGGTCAGTAGCAATGTCTGGGGAATATTGAATTCGCGCTGGTAGTCCGGCAGCTTCAGGTAGTCGGGGCGGAAGTTATGCCCCCACTCCGAGATGCAGTGCGCTTCGTCGACCACCAGCAAGGAAATCGGCACTTGAGCGATGAAATTGCGGAAACGCTCGTTCTTCAGCCGCTCGACCGAGATCATCAGAATCTTCAGCTCGCCGGAGCGTGCGCGCGCCATCACGTCAGCGATCTCGTCGCGGCTCTGCGCCGAATCAATACTCGCCGCCGAAATGCCATGGCGGTGCAGGAAGGCAAGCTGATCCTGAATCAGCGCCAGCAACGGCGACACCACCAGCGTCAAATGCGGCAACATCAAGGCGGGCAATTGGTAACATAGCGACTTGCCCGAGCCGGTCGGAAAGATCGCCGCAGCCGAGCGTCCGGCCAGTACCGCACTGATGGCAGCCTCCTGCCCCGGCCGGAACTGTGTGTAGCCGAATACCTGTTCGAGACGCTGGTGCATTCGCGGTCCATCCATCAGTCAAAAAACGGCCTCAACCTTAACGCGCCAGGCCGGATGCACATAGCACCAAAGCGTTGCAGAAACTCTACCCACCGGCCGATATCATTGTAATATCACACCAGAACATCGCTTGATCAGGAGCAGGAATGGATTCCCTACAGCAACCCGAGGACGACGGGATCATCCGCATTCAGCGCCTCGTGCCCGGTCAGGTCGATGTGGTGCTGGGCTCGCATCCACGCCGCAAGCGCGTCGATGCGCCTCGCCGGTCACGCCCTTATGGCCTGTGGCTGGCGTGCCTTATTGCTGCAGTCTGCGTGGCCGGACTGATCACCTCACACGCGAGAGGCCCCAAAGCGCTGGCTGTACCGCCTGTTGTGCAGTCCATACCCGAAACCCGGACAGTCGAGGCCGAGGCGCAGCCCGTAGCCGCCGCCGATCCTGCGCCCGCACACATTCGAAAAACCGCAGAGCTTGTACCGATCGCGGCCACTGTGGCACCGCCCGCCCCTGTGCAGCCCTTGGATGACTGCATGAAAAACGGCAACGTCATCGATGAGGCGGTGGTGAACTGTCGATTCGGCCAGCTTCATCGCCCCGCTCAGGCAGAACCGGCAACAGGCATGGTGTCTGCCGACTACATGGCCGATTTCAAGGCCAATGCTTCACGCAACTCCACGCGTTCTTCCAAGCCTTACAGCTTAGCGACGGCCTCCATCCGCGAAGCGGACGGCAGAAACCGCTACCGCGCGCAGTGGCGGGTGTACGGCAACACGATCGATGGCGACAGCGTCTGCGAAAACTTCGCTATTCGTTCATTCGAACGGCGCGAGTGTCGCAAGGCGGCAGCGGTCAATTTCAGAGAAGAGTGCCGAGAGTGGACCAAACGCGCGGCCAGAAACCGCGACGAGGACAGTAAAAACGCCCAACAGCGCTATTGTGAAGTGACCGCGAATTTCTCACCCTGAAAACGAGCCTGCAACCCTCTGGCACAGTAGTTTTACCGGTTTTTTCTACGTTCCCGATGCATGGCCGTGCATCTGAGAATTCGCAAAAACGGACACATGTATAGCCAAAGGCTTACACGCAATGAAGCGAATGGCTATTTTGCACCTGCCGTCAGAGCCGTAGTATTGGATCCAACAACTGGCGAACAAGGAGTTCGCCAGGATCAGGGACGATCGACCATCGCCGGGAAGGCAGCCGACAGGGAGTTGGAATGGTCTTGGTACAAACCCGCTTCGGCGGGTTTTTTATTGCCTGCGATTTTTTCCTCCAGAAGTCAAACCACCTCAAGATTTTCCTGACGCCAGATTTCCTGGTCTTCAAAGGCCCGTCCGAAGCTGAGCCCATGAGGTATAGCGAAAGGCTTACACGCGCTGGAGGAACTTGGCTATTTCCGGCCCGGCTCGCGCTCCGTAGTATTGGATCCATCAAGGGGTGAACAGGAGTTCACCCGGATCAAGGATGATCGACCATCGCCTCGGAGGCGTCCGACAGGAAGTCGGGATGGTCTTGGAAAAACCCGCTTCGGCGGGTTTTTTGTTGCCTGCAGAAAAGCTTTGCGCCGTACGCCGCCCCGCTCACAGCCAACCGCTTAACGCTTACCCTGCTCGAAGCGCTCTTGCAGCAAGTGTCGTGCAGTACCCGCATTGACGTAATCCGCAATCAACTCACCAAGCTCGTCTGGCTTGAGCTTTTTGCCGTCCCGGCTGAACCGCGCCAGCGCCAGAAGTACCCGGCGTTTTTTCCTGAACACTTTTGCATTCGGCGCAGAAAACGAACGTGAGACTCGCTCGGGTAAAGGCGCATCGTCTTGCAGATGCAGGGTCAGAAACGTGCCATAGGCCACATTCAGCTCAAAATCAGCGATGTGCTGGATCGGGACGGGGGACTTCAGGTTTGCGAAGACAAAGTGATCGGGCGTGAGCAGCAGAGCGGTCTTGTCAGCACGCAGACACATGCGCAGCGCAAATGGCAGCAGCATCAGCATGAACGCCGTCAAGATGCCGCCCGCTATCAGCATAGAATTGCGCTTCTCGGCCAGCCCTTGGGGAAATGACAGCGCTTCGGCTATCAGATAAATACCCAGCCCCAGCAGAGGGGTGAGGAATAGCGTTAGCAACAGCCCCCGCAGGCGAGCGCCCTCATGCAGAACGACATCACCGCTTACCGTTTTCGCGCGGGCACGCAGTTCGGTCACCACCTCAGCATCATTTGCGACATGATGCTTGATGAAGTCCTCGGTCAGACGAATGCGCAGTGCCTGGGGATTGCTGAAGTAATGGTCCATCGCCGCGCGGGCCTGGGCCGCCACTACCGGCCGGGTGCCGCTGCGGATCGCCTCGTCGGCAGCAACCTGCAGCGCGGCGATACGTTCGCAGTTTGAAGGGTGCGTATCCGAGGGGTGCGGCAGCTGGACGGCCATTTCTTCGTCAGGCAGCGTGAATGTCTTGCCGGCCAGTTCGTGCAGCACGCTGTTCGGCAGATCCTTGGTGAACACCTCCCCGCGCCTTGGGTTGGTGGCCCGCGTGATGTGCGTGTAGATCCGCTCCTGCAAAAGCGGATCAATGGCCGAGATGCGCACCAGCGCCGAGGCCGCCGACGCGTTGCCAGCCAGGCTCGCCCCCGCGGCATCGGCGGCCAGCTCGCGCACGCGGCTCCAGTGATTGACCGCGTGATCGAAGCTTTCCATGAAATACACGCCCAGCATGAACGCCGGACGCAGAATGGTGCGCTGCAACCACCCGCTGACCACCATGTTTTCAGCGATCACCCCAAGGCTGCGACCGATGCCGTCGTAGATCGGCAGAAAGCGCAGGCTGTACTCGGTGTCCTCACCGGCAAAATGCGACAGTTCATGACCAATCACTGCGCTGGTTTCAGCCGCATCGATCAGCCCCAGGTACAGGATGGGCACATGCAGAGTTCGACCCTTGAGCACGGCGTCGGACGGCAGAAGGGAAACGTCGCTCGAGGTGACGTAGAAGCCTTCGGTCATGCCCAGCACGATGTGATCAGGTGACAGCGCGGAGCCGTTCGGCCAGATCGCGCACATAGGCCCAGAGCACCGGGGCCTCTTCAGGCGTGACCTGCTGCCCCAGAACCTCCATCGCGGTGGGCTCGAACATGTGCAGCATGACGCCCAGTTGCTTGCCCATCCGCCAGATCGAATACACGCATGCAGCGACCAGCATCAGCACGACGATGATCAACTTGAGCTCGCCCGCGGACATGCGCCCCACATGCCACAGGCCCAGGGCTTCGAAACAGAGGATTGCCGACACCGCCGCGCCCATGGCAACGATGTGCCCCACCAGGACGAAGGGCAGAATCCGCCTGACCCTGCTGAAAGTGTGCAGCAATCGCTCGCGGGATTGACGTGCACGCGCGGCGGCCCAGTTGAGCCCTGCCAGCCCGGCGCCGCCGACCAGAGCCGCCAGCAGGCACAGCGCGATGACGGCGCGTGCCAGCCATGTGGTGAAACTGCCCAGCACCACTACGAAGTCGAGACCCTGTTCTGCCTCATGAAGACGCGACAGAGCCTCCTTGAGGGTGATGTTTTCTCCGTCTATATCCATCGTTCGCGTGAGGGCGTCGGGCGACCTGGCGAGCCTTTCGAAATAGGGACGTGCGTGCGCAAGGTCGGCCTGGATCTCGACCAGGCGCTCAGTGTTTTCGACACTGCGCTGCAACTGCCAGGCACCGATGAGGTTCAGGCCCAAAGGGAGCAGGATGAGTACAGCAATGAGCTTGTAGATTTTCATGAGGCAAGGCTCATAGAGGTGCGTCGCCGCCGGCTGTCCTTAGCGCGCACAAGGTCCGTCAGGCAAAACGCCTCTGGCGTCTGCGTGCATGCACCCTGCTGTTGCTCAAGTACAAGCGTGAGGGCGCTGGCGGCGTTATACCCTGATTTGCAAACTGATGTAACAAAGCTGCCCGCCTGACCTGCGTCGACCCACCTGAATCCGTCCGCCTGAGCGCTCGCAGTGCCATCACTCCTCATCCAGGAAAAATCGCCTGATAAGGCGAGTCTGTACATTTACCCGCTTCAGAAATCTGAAAACCTGCAAATAAGTTCATCTTTCTAAGCTTAATTTACGCCCGTCATCGGATCCAAATACACCCCTAAAGCCCTTTAAAATCAATACTTACAGCTATATTAAGGGTACAATCAAATACAGTGATGGCACATAGGCATCATTGCTTACTGTAACGAAACCGAGAAAATATCTACCGTCTGTAGGAACTTTCCTACTAAAAATAGTGCCATAGACCACACTGCTGGCTAGACGACATCTATATGCCAGCACGAACTCCTCCCTCATTGTGGCGGTGTGTCTCGCAGTGACACACATGGCAAAACCACTTCATGAGCAGGTGTGCAGTCGAGAAATTCGCAACTTTTCCCCGTCCCCGGTCTGATCCGGGAAACGGTCGTGAAGGGTTCAAGGACGATGTACCGATGACTCAGACGTTCGATATAGAAGCATTGATAAAGCTGCGCAAGCAGACGCGCGCTATCTCCGACGCGCTCAAGGTGCAGGCGTCCGACTATCTGTCGACCCTTGCGCTGTTGATACGCCCGCAGACATTCTTCGGTGAATACCTGCAGGGTGCGCAGCGCAGCAGCGGCCGCGAGACTCAGCACCATTTCAAAGAGCTCAAGGAGCTCTATGACCGCATTGCTTCGGCAGAGCCGTTCAAGCTGGTCAATGAACTGGAAGTGCCCCTGAACCTGATCAGCACGACGCCCGAGCTGTTCCCGCTCGAATACGACATGGTGTTGTCACAAAGCGGGCAGACCATTCGCATCACCAGTCCGGTGCGTTGGGTGGTGGGCTTCAACTCGTTCGATCTGGCGCAGTTTCGCAAGGTCATCAAAGACCCGAATCGCAGCAGCGCCGAGCTGTATCGCTACGTTGTGCATTATCTGGTGCTGTTCTATTGCCTGAGCAAGTCGCCGGGCATGAGCAGGCTGTTCGAAGGGCTGCGCTTCCCGGTCAGTTTCGAGCGATTGAAAGACTTCGGCGACCTGCCGTTCTGCGTGATCAGCTCACCGGTGCGCTCAGAATTGCCGGATGAATCGGTGATTCGCAACAGCACGCAGATCGCAGGCAATACCAGTTTCGAAGAATTGGTCGGACACGAAAACATTCTGGAAATGAACGATGAAATCCGTCAGCGTCTGCTGCTGACGATTGAAGGACTCTAATCGCGCCCGGCCTGCCACAGGCCCGGTACGCAAACGACTTGCAGCGAGTTGCTCGCACAGGAGATGACGATGGCGAAGAAGGAAAGTACCCAGCACAAACTTGACCGCGTTCGCGCGCCTCGGGTCCATATCACTTACGACGTGGACATCGGCGATGCTCAGGAAAAGAAAGAGCTGCCATTCGTTGTAGGCGTTCTGGGCGATTTCTCCGGCAACCCGCTGGAGCCGCTGCCCAAGCTCAAGGATCGCAAGTTCATCTTCATCGACCGCGACAATTTCAACGGCGTCCTGAAAGGCATCAAGCCGCGCCTGGCGTACCGCGTCGACAACACCCTGGCAAAAGACGGTACCCAACTCGGTGTCGAGCTGAACTTCAATGCGCTGGAAGACTTCGAGCCGCAGAACGTCGTGCGTCAGGTCGAGCCGCTGCGCAAGCTACTGGAAGTGCGTAACAAGCTGGCTGACCTGCGTAACAAGATGGGTGGCAACGACAAGCTTGAAGAGCTGCTGATGGACGTGTTGCAGAACACTGAAAAGCTGAAAACCCTGGGCAAGGAATTCGGCCGTGAAGCCGCCGTTCCCGCCACCGACAACAAAGAGTAAGGAGGAGCCTGACGATGACCGATAAGCAACCCGTGACTCAGCAGGACAGCGCTCTGGTTGAAGTTGAAAACTTCGCCCCGCAATCTTCCTTGCTCGACAGCATCATTTCCGAAAGCCGCGTTGCACGCTCCGAAACCGAGCGCACCCGTACCCGCGATCTGATCGGCGAACTGGTGGCCCAGGTACTTGAAGGCGAGATGACGCCGAGCAAGGACCTGATTGCCGTGCTCGACGCGCGCATCGCCGAGATCGATTCGATGCTCTCCGAGCAAATGAACGAAATCATGCACGCTCGTGAATTCCAGCAACTGGAAGCGTCCTGGCGCGGCCTGAAATATCAGGTTGACCAGACCGAGACCAGCACCACGCTGAAGATTCACCTGCTCAACGCGTCGAAAAAAGACCTCGTGCGTGACCTCAAGGCCTCGTCCGAATTCGACCAGAGCGCACTGTTCAAGAAGATCTACGAAGAAGAGTACGGCACCTTCGGTGGTGCGCCGTTCGGCATGCTGCTGGGTGACTACGAGTTCAACCGCAGCCCGGAAGACATGTACCTGCTGGAAGAGATCTCCCACGTGGCAGCCGCCGCCCACGCGCCGTTCATTTCGGCTGCATCGGCCGAGCTGTTCGGCTGGGACTCGTTCACCGACATGGCCGGCCCTCGCGACCTGGCGAAGATCTTCGACACCGTCGAATACGCCAAGTGGAAGTCGTTCCGCGCCTCTGAAGACTCCCGCTACGTCGGCCTGACTCTGCCGCACGTGCTGGGTCGTCTGCCGTATGGCCCGGATACCATGCCCGTCGAAGAATTCAACTTCGTCGAAAGCGTCGATGGCCGTGACCACAACAAATACCTGTGGATGAACGCTGCCTACGCGCTGGGCACCCGCGTGACCGATGCGTTCTCGCGCTACGGCTGGTGCGTGGCGATCCGTGGTGTGGAAGGCGGTGGTCTGGTCGAAGGCCTGCCGACGCACACCTTCAAGACCGATGATGGTGAAATCGCGCTCAAATGCCCGACTGAAATCGCCATCACCGACCGTCGCGAAAAAGAGCTCTCGGACCTCGGCTTCATTCCGCTGGTGCACTGCAAAGGCACCGACTACGCCGCGTTCTTCGGCACCCAGTCGACCCAGAAGCAGAAGCAGTACAACACCGACATTGCCAACGCCAACGCGCGTCTGTCGGCGCAACTGCAATACATCTTCGCGACCTCGCGTATCG
>Ga0308164_10003219_pt1 | contig 15076 bp, 9 predicted proteins | sample PhyTR2_FD_201031 | JGI IMG/M metagenome (GOLD analysis project Ga0308164, IMG submission 201031) | Phyllosphere microbial communities from UC Gill Tract Community Farm, Albany, California, United States - DLSLT.R2 | ecosystem: Host-associated > Plants > Phyllosphere > Unclassified | place: USA... | reverse complement strand
GCGTGCCGCAGCCGATCCTCAACGAGGCGCTGCAGGGGATCGTCAACCGCGACGACGGGACGCGGCTGTACATGGGCTCGTCGAACCGCGTGAACCTGCAGAACAGCGGGCCGTACAACTGGCGTCCCGAGGCGAGCTATTTCACCGAGCACGCCAAGGGGTTCTCGGTCGAACTCGGTGCGCCGAGCTTCCCGACACTGGAAGCGTGGACGCGCGCGATCCCCAAGGCCGATCTGTGGCCGATTGGTGACACGTGGGCGTATCACGACTGGCACCAGACCGGGAACGGCGCGGTCAAGACGTACATGGATGCGCTGGCGACGCGTTATGGTGCGGGCACCAGCCTGCCCGACTTCGAACGCAAGGCGCAGATGATGGAGTACGACTCTTACCGCGCGATCTTCGAAGGGTTCAACGCCGGGCTGTGGACCACCAACTCCGCAAGGATGCTGTGGATGACGCAGCCAGCTTGGCCGTCGTCGGCGTGGCAAATCTTCTCGTCGGATTATGACACGCACGCTGCGTTCTATGGGACGAAGAAGGCGTCGGAGCCGGTCCATGTCCAGATGAACCTGCCCGATCAAAAGGTGGTGCTGGTGAATAACGGCCCGGCGCTGGCTGGGGCAGTCGTGCATGCCAAGGTAACGTCGCTCGACAACCGCGTGCTTGCCGAGCAGCGTGCGACCTTGAGCGCGGGGGCGGGTCTGGTGGCGGACGCGTTCACGCTCGATCTCGCACCGTTGCTGGCGAAGGGCATGGTGCTAGTGTCGCTCGACGTCACCGACACGGCGGGCAAGATCGTCTCGGAAAATGTTTATTGGCAAGGTGCCGACGACGCCGCCTATCGGGGTATGACGACGATGGCCAAGGCCCGTGTCGCCGCCACCGCCCTCAGCCGCCGGGACGGCGACGAGATCGTGACGACGCTGGACCTGTCGAACACGGGCTCGGTCGCCGCACTCGCGACCAAGCTGACGGTGATGAACGGAGCCGGCACGCAAGTCCTCCCCGCGTACTTCACCGATAACTACGTATCGCTACTCCCCGGCACTCGTCGCCGCGTGGAAATCCGCTACCCCGCCTCCGCGACGAAGGGACGGACGACGGTCGCATTGCGCGGCTGGAACGTGACGCCGACCACCGTGAAGGTACAATGATGAAGACGCTTCTCGCCCTTGCGCTCCTGTGCACCGCCGCCTCCGTATCGGCGCAAGACCGGCATCTGTTGTCGCCCAATGGCGCGATCGACGTGACGATCGGCCAGGATGCGGCGACCAAGGGTCCGACCTACGCTATCGCCTTTCACGGGCGGCCGGTGATCGGCACGTCGCCGCTGGGCCTTGCGTTCGAGAGCTACAAGAAGCTTGGGCCCGACACTGCGGTCACAGGTGCTACGCGCACGAACGTCGATACGCGCTATCGCTTGATTGCGGGCAAGACGTCGGCCGCGCGCGATCAGTATAATGAGCTGACGCTCGGGCTGACCGAGACCGGCGGCGCTCAGCGCAAGCTCGATATCGTGTTCCGCGCATATGACGACGGCGTCGCATTCCGCTATCGTCTGCCCGTCCAGCCCGGCTTCACTGACCTGCGGCTCGCGGGCGAACTGACTGAGTTCGCGTTCCCAGCAGACTATCGTTGCTGGGGGCTCAATCTTGGCCGGTTCGATACCAGCCATGAGGGCGAATACGACCCGCTGAGCGCATCGCAGGTTCGCCCGCACAATTTGTTCGAGACGCCCGTCACCTGCCGCACCGGCACCGGCGACATCAGCTTCGCGCTGACCGAAGCGAACCTGCGCGATTATGCGGGTTCCTATCTCACCGGTCGCGAAACAGGCGCGCTAGGCTTCGCCACCCGCCTCACCCCGCGGCTCGATGATCCCGCGATCGCGGTGAAGACCGATGTCCGGACCACCGGACTGACGACGCCATGGCGCGTGGTAATGCTCGGCACCACGCCCGGCAAGCTGATCGAATCGACGATCCTGACCAGCCTCAACCCCGCTCCCAAAGGCGACTTCTCGTGGGTGAAGCCGGGCAAGACCGCATGGGACTGGTGGAACGGCCCGACGCTAAAGGCGCTACCAACCGCAGGCATGAACGACGCGACGGTCAAAGCGTATATCGATTTTGCCGCCGCCAACGGCCTGCCTTACATGCTAATCGACGACGGCTGGTACATGAACAGCGGCGGCGGGCCAGTGGTGTATCCGGGCGCTGACATCATGACCACGGTCCCCGCGATCGACCTGCCCGGCCTCATCCGCTACGCTGCGGATCGAAAGGTCGAGCTGTGGCTGTGGGCGAACTGGCGCGTGCTCGATGCGAAGATGGACGCAGTGTTCGCGCGCTATGCGGCGATGGGTATCAAGGGCTTCAAGGTCGATTTCATGGACCGCAGCGACCAGCAGATCGTCGACTTCTACCAGCGGATCTTCGCGGCAAGCGCGGCGCATCATCTGATGCTCGATCTGCACGGCGCTTATCATCCGACCGGCGCGACGCGAACCTGGCCGCAGTTCCTGACGCAGGAGGGCGTGCTCGGTGCGGAGTATAACAAATGGACGCGGCGCATCACAGCGCGGCACAACGTCACGTTGCCGTTCACGCGCGGGCTGGCGGGACCCTACGACTATACCCCCGGTGGTTTCCGCAACGCGACACCCGCGACGTTCCGGATCGAACCGCAGACGCCGATGGTGCAGACCACGCGGGGACAGGCGCTTGCCATGTACGTCGTGTTCGACAGCCCGTTCATGGGCGTATCCGACAGCCCGGATAATTATGCGGGCGCGGCGGGATTCGACTTCATCCGTGCCGTGCCGGCAACTTGGGAAGAAACCCACGTCGTGTCGGGCGAGATCGGCGAGCGGATCGTCACCGCGCGCCGGTCGGGCAAAGATTGGTATGTCGGCGCAATGACCAACGAGACGGCACGGACCGTAGACGTACCGCTCGATTTTCTTGGCAGTGGCCGCTTCACCGCGACAATATGGCAGGACGGTGCAAGCCCCACCGACGTCATTACGACCACGCGCGTTGTCACTGCACGCGATACGTTGACCCTGACACTCGCAGCATCGGGCGGCGGCGCGATCCGTCTCGTTCCGATCCAATAAGGACGCTCCGATGAAACCGACCCGCCTGCTGATTGCCGCACTCGCCTTCGCCGTAGCATTCCCTGCCCTCGCCGCCGACCCTACGCCCGAGCAGAAGGCACAATGGGCCAAGGAGGCCGAGGAGCGGCTGCACACCGACTGGGCGTATCTCGGCCGCTACCGCGATGCGAACGCAGCCCTACCTGCTCCCGTCAAAGGCCAGCCACGGATCGTGCTGATCGGCGACTCGATCACGCAGGGCTGGTTCGACCAGGTGCCGGCGTTCTTCAAGGACGGCCGGTTAGGTCGCGGCATCGGTGGCCAGACCACGCCGCAAATGCTTGTGCGCTTCCCCGCCGACGTTATCGAGCTGAAGCCCGCGGTGGTACAGATCATGGCCGGCACGAACGATATCGCCTTCAATACCGGGCCGATGACCCCCGACGAGAGCAAGGCGAACATTCGCGCAATGACGGAACTCGCGCAGGCCAATGGCATCCGGGTGATCCTCGCCTCGATCCCGCCGGCAGACCAGTATCCTTGGCGTCCGGGGCTTGATACGGGCAGCAAGATCGTGGCGATGAACACGTGGCTCAAGGCCTATGCCGCGGCGACCGGTTCGACCTACGCGGATTACTGGTCCGCACTGGTCGCACCCGGCACCAACGGTATGCGCGCAGGCCTGTCGTCCGATCACGTTCATCCTACCCCCGCGGGCTATGCGGTGATGGCGCCGGTCGCCGAGCGCGCATTCGCAGCAGCGCTGGCAAAGCCCGCGCCCACCCGCGCGGTCATCGCGCGGTGATCCTGCTCGCTGGGCTGCTTGCCGCCACGATCGTTTCGACGCCTCAGGGTGCCCTGCGCGGCGAAGTGACGGCGGACGGCCGCCATCTGTTCCGCGGAATACCTTACGCCGCGCCTCCGATCGGCCCGCTACGCTGGAAACCGCCGCAACCGATGCGCCGCTGGCAGCGTCCGCGCGATGCGACCAAATCCGCACCGTCCTGCCCACAGGTAGATCGTGGTTGGAACACGCAAGCTGCAAATTTCGCGAGCGAAGACTGCCTTTACCTCGAAGTTGCGACGCCCGACCTTACGCCGCGCAAATCGCTGCCGGTGATGGTGTGGATTCACGGCGGATCCAACTATGCGGGTGGCGGCACGGGTACGATCCAGTCCGGCTTGGTGCGCAACGGCGTCGTGCTTGTTAGCATGCAATACCGCCTCGGCGCGCTCGGATTTCTGTCGCACCCGGCGCTGACCCGCGAGGGGAGCGGTGCATCGGGCAATTACGGTCTAATGGATCAGCAAGCGGCGCTGCGATGGGTGCGCGCTAACATCGCAGCGTTCGGTGGCGACCCGACCAACGTCACCCTGTTCGGCGAAAGTGCCGGCGCGATGGACGTCGGCCTGCACATGCTCAGTCCTGGATCGCGCGGGCTATTCGCCAAGGCGATCGAGGAGAGCGGGACGCCCGGCTTCGGGACGCCACCGCGCAGCCTGGCCGAAAACGAACGCCTTGGCACATTGATCGCGGTCAAGGCGGGCATCCCACAGACTACTGCCGCGCTGCGTGCGCTTTCCGTCGCCAAGCTCGTCGAAGCTACCGAGGCCGTCGAGGTGCCAGGGCTCGCCGACAAGACCTTCATCTGGCTTCAGGCGGTCGTTGATGGCCGCGTACTGACGGAGTCGCCCGCTGCGAGCTTAGTAAAGGGAGGCAACCCCGCCCCGCTGATTGTGGGTAGCAACGCCCGCGAACTGACGTTGCACGGTGGTGTCGCGCGCGCGGACAACGCGATCACGGAAGCTTTTGGCAACAACGCCGCCATCGCTCGCAAGGTGTACGGCGTGGACACGATCCCCGTTGCCGATCCGCGGCTGGGTGATCTGGACCTGATCCTGTCCAATGACATCACCTTCCGTTGTCCGGTAACAACAATTGCCGCCGCTCGCACGCGCGCGGGTCAGCCGGTCTGGCAATATCAGTTCGATTACAGCGCACCCGATGCCAAGCCCGTGACGCACGGCAGCGAAATCCGCTACGTGATGACGAACGCGCAGGATCTGGAGCCCGGGGCGCCGCCAATGCAGGCCTATTGGTTGGCCTTTGCGCGCACCGGCGATCCGAACGCTGCCGGACTGCCGGCGTGGAAGCGTTTTGATCTTGCAACCAAGAGTTATCTTGGCTTCGTGAACGGTGGCCCGCAGCCGGGCGCGGATCTACGCGGCGAAGTATGCGGCTTGCGCAGCGCACCTTAGCGCCAAGCGGGCGCAGCGCAACGAAGCGTTGTTCTTCCGGAACGGTCTCAGCCCAGTGTGGGTCCCCGCTTTAGCGGGGAAACAATTATCCATACAATACAGTCTGAATTCGACTGGCGCTGAAATTTTGAATCCCTTCCTCTGCGTGTGGACTCCTTTAAAGTGGCCAAAGCCGTGCCGCACCGCGGACACCGCTGCTGTCGCCCCACACCGCCTGGACGATCTTCGCATTCCAGGCGTCGCAAAAGGTATGTCGACGCGCCGCATTGGGCAGCTGGGCGTAAATCTCGACCACGTTCGACATGCCGCCGCCGAGCACGAAACAGTCGGGATCGATCAGATTGGCGAGCAAGGCTATCGCGCGGCCGAGGCGATCGACGTAGCGCTCCAGAGTTGCCGACGCGCCGGGATCGCCGTCGCGCGCCGCCGCGATGATCGCCGCGCCTTCTAGCGCCTGGCCGGTGACGATCTCGTGATCGCGCCGAAATCCCGTTCCCGATACCCAGCTTTCCAGGCAACCGCGCTCCCCGCACCAGCATTCTGGCCCGGGATACTCGGACTCGTTCGGCCAAGGCAGCGGTACATGGCCCCATTCCCCGGCAATGCCATTCGCCCCTTCGACGATCCGCCCGTCGATCACGAGACCACCGCCACAGCCGGTCCCTACGATGATTGCGAACGCCGAGCGCGCGCCGGCTGCCGCGCCGTCGACGGCTTCGGATAAGGCGAGGCAATTGGCGTCGTTCGCCATTCGCACAGGTCGGCCGATCGCGGTCTCCAGGTCTTCGCGGAACCGGCGTCCATTCAGAAACAGCGAGTTGGCGTTGCGCATCAGTCCGGTTCGCGGGGAAATCGACCCCGGCGTACCGATACCGATCGATGCCACGGCACCGTTAGCCGCCCCGCTCGCCTCAACTTCGACCGCGTGGACAAGCGCGCGGACATCGCGCACCGCCGCATCATAATCGCCTGGATTTGGCACCCGCAATCTGCTGAGGAAGCGCCCGTTGTCATCGAGCGCCGCCGCCTCAATCTTCGTGCCGCCGAAATCGATACCAATCTGGATCATTGTCCGTGTTTCCCTCTGCCCGATATCGCGCGGCGGGGATCGGAATGGAACGCGTACGCGTTATTCGACGTTGCGATTGCACTCGCTCGTCTCTTGCCTCTCCCATCACCGCCCTGCGAGCGTGTTGGGCTGAATCTACCTAGATTGTTGTATATTAAAAGCTAAATTGCATTAATTGCCTCCTGACGTGTGGCCGACCTGCATGAGGATCGCTTCGGAGGGTAGGATGTGATCGAGGAACGGCAGGATTGCCGCACCGATTGCGGCGGCATCGTTCGACATCGTCGCGCGGACGACCCGCGCCTGAGACGGCAACCTTGAATCGGCAAGCATGACGTTCAAGCGCTTAACGAGTGCATCGACGAGCGTGGCCGGCAGACGCCCACCGATCAGCACTGCGCCGGGATCGACCAGGCAGCTGACCGCGATCAACGGCTCGATCAGCGACTGCGCTGCGTCCTCGATCCAGCGTTCGACAATTAACGCCACCGTGGCGTCTTCGCGGGTCAGCGCTTCGACTATGTCGATCTCGCACCCGCCAGCGTGTAGCCTTTGCATAGAGGGCAGACAACGATACGGTTTCCTGCACCGTCTGCCGTCCTTCGCGCCGTGTCATATCGGGCATGAAGCCGATTTCACCACTACGTGCGCCAGCACCGCGAAAGTAGTTGCCGTCGATTACCAAACCGCCGCCAAGGCCTGCGCTCACCAGCACATAAAAAAAGCTACTCAGGACCATGCCCGATCCGAACTGCGCTTCGCCTATCGCTGCCGCAGCCGCATCATTGTCGATATGCACGGGCCATGGTACGATCTCCTCTACCATGGCTTGGACGTCGACGTCGTTCCAGCTTTCATACGCGGACGGTCGATGGGGCAAGGTCACCCCGCCGAGATCGTCAGGCATCGCAACGCCAACGCCAAGCATGCGCCGCTCGTCGATCAGCTTTGATGCGCGGATGTCTGCAATCTGACGGCGTAGCCATCCTGCAACCACGTCAGGCATCGCGAACGCTGCTTCAAGCGTCGCACGTGTCAGCACGGAACCGGCTAGATCGAGCGATACGATTGTGATGTGATCTCGGTCGATATTAATCCCGATGGAGAAGCCCCCAGCGGGATTAATCACGAGTTGGGAGGCCGGCTGTCCGCGCGGACCTTGTTGTCGCCCTGCCTCCCTGATCAGTCCGGCATCAAGTAACCTTTTCGCGATGTTCGCGATAGTTGGCGCCGTCAGTCCAGTAATCGCTGCCAGATTACTCCGGCTGGCCTCGCCGCTAACGCGGATGGCTTGTAGCACCGTACGCTGATTGTAGTCGGCCGCGCGCGCAAGATTAGTGCCAGACAGGCTTATACCCAAACGCGCCCCTCTATTTAAAAAACCTCGGCTTTGCATTTGGATGATTCGTTTACGGTGCGCTGTCCTGTGTCGCCATGCCCTCGCGAGTTCCACCCCTTTCGTGTGGTCTTATACTGGTTAGAACGTGCCAGCCTTGGCCGTTACTTGCAGTGAGCTGCATCTTTTGGAAGCGTTGGCAGCCACGTCCGGCAGAGATAATGCTATCCAACCGGCTAACTATCGGCAACCTCACCTGGAACGCCGAGACTGCCCCCCGCGCGTGGAAATTAGACGTGATCATTAGGGAACGTAGGTTGTAGCATAGCGATCATCGGTTGTGTGGGTTTGGCGGGCTCGGCAAAGCCGGCACGGTGTTATTTCCCATTCCGAAGCGCTTGAACTCGGCGGCACACCTCCGTGGCGGTCCCACGGCATCATATGGGTTGGCTTCACGGGAATGATGATACTCTCATTTGATCCACACCGATCGCGAGCAACGAACAGATGCAGTATTTGCAATCGCGGATAATCAGATTTGCATTCGCTATTCGCTTTCGTCCGTTATATCCAGAGTCAGCCTTTCAGGCATCCTCTCCTTAATAACTTTCGGGGTCGCTTTGGCGGCCCTTTCTTTTTGCCTGCGTTTCCAAGATCCGCAACGCGCAAAAGCTCGTCGGAAAGCATGAACGTAGGCTGGCCGATCGCCGCATGGCTAGGCTCGTCGGCTCCGGGAGTAGTGCTTCCTTAGATTCCGGGAAATGGTTGTGGATCGGCGTCGATCGGGACCCCTCATGACCCAAGCGTTCGTAAAGGTTACAAGTCATTACCTCGTTTAAAGCGGGGTCCCACTTTCGGCGCCGATCCATACTCAGAGCATATCCGGGTCGCTGCCAAATCGAATGCTTCAGACTCCATAGTGCAACGCGCTTGAAGAAGTTCGAACACATCGACGTCCTCCTTGACGACCATACCCAACCGCGAACGCTTTGAAATCACATATTTTCCAGAGCCCGGGCCGGCCGAAATGATTCCCTTGATCTCTACCGCGATCATTGCCTCCCGAATCGTCGGACGCGACACGTTTTGGGAAATCGTAAGTTCGGGTTCAAGGGGGAGACGTGTGCCGATCCCGAATTCTCCGCTTGCGATACGCTTCTACAACTTAGCGGACACGCGGGCGTAGCTGCGGATGGAGATGTCTTCTGTTATCATTCCCGAAACTACCGCTACGGATCGGTGACCACAAGCGGACGAAGAAGTTGGACGGCTCGGCGAGCGGCGGCATGTACGGAGAAATCCACCCGATCCATGTACCTACACTCAGAGGAGTCGCGGTCTCTATGAAACGCTGCACTGCTGGCGGCCCATGCCCAGTCGCCGTGAACGCCGAAGCCACCAAACCGGACTCCCGGTTTGGTGGCTGAACATTCGTTGCAAACCTTTTCCTTTTGATGTCCGCCAGACTTTCGATAATACCCGGCAGTTCGTCGGGAAACTCGGTATAGATCGCGATAAATGGACCGCGGACGACAAAGGACGAGCTCCCGCCGCTCAGTCGAACTTGAAGCGCACGCCAAGTGCAAAGGTACGGTCGATCAGCAGCGTGCTGGAATTGAACTGCTCGGGGTTACCCACATCGCCGAACTTGTAATAGTTCTGCTGCTTTGCTTTGGTCAGGTTCACCGCGTCGAAGGTCAGACCGATATCCTTGTTCACATTCAAGGTAAGCTGGAAGTCCAGGCTCTTTTCCGGAGCGCGCCAGAAGCCGATCGGATTGGCGAACGACCGGGCTTCGTTGCTCTGCAGGAACCCTTTTCGCCAGACATACGACAGACGCGCGCCAATCGGCCCGTTATCGTAGGCCAGCGTCGCATTGTACGACAGTTTCGATACGCCGAAGAACGCCGACTTCGTTGATCCCGTGATCTCGCCGGCAGTGTTGGTGAGCGGGATGGTCTGTTCGGAATCCAGGATCGTAGCGCTGCCGGTGAGACCGAGCCCATTCAGAGGACCAGGTAGATAGGTCGGGAAATAGGTCAGACCCAGTTCGACGCCCTTCAGCGTGCCGTCCGAAGCGTTCACCGGACGGGTGATGTTGAACGATTCGGTATAGGTCTCATTGCGCGGCAAATAGTTGTTGGGGATCAACTCACGCACCGTAAGCGGCACGACCAACCCCTCGATCTCACGGCGGAAGGCCGTCACATAGATCGCACTGTTTCGTTCGAAGTACCATTCGACCGCCAGATCGATGTTCTTCGAATGTGTCGGAGTGAGGTTTGCCGTTCCCGATGTACCTGAACCAAAGCCGATGCGCGACAAATCACCCGTGAGCACTGGGTTGGGGTTCAGATCACCGAAACTTGGACGCCGGAGCGTTTCGCCATAGTTGAAGCGGATACGCAGATTATCCGTGATTGCGTAGCGCGCGGTAAAAGAGGGCAGCCACTTCTCCGAACCGTTGGACACGCTCGTTCGGGCAAAGTTGGCACCGCGATCGAAATAGTCATAATCGGTATCGATCGCCACATAGCGTACGCCTGCCTGAAGCTGCAGGAGACGTCCGAAGATGCTGACCTCGCCATCGGCAAGGGCATAGGCGGCCAAGTTCGTTTCCGAGATGCCGAACACCTGGCCGAAACTCAGCTGGTCGGAGAGCAACAGGCCGGGGGCCACGGAGCGATACAGGGTACGGACGGCATCCCGATTCATGGTGCGCGGATCGGCCTGCACCCAGCTCGTGGGAATGTCTGCCCGACCATCGAAGAAGCCGCTGTTGGTGAAGGGCTTGCCCTCACCGAAGGCCGCAAGCGTGGTGCCCAGCCCCCCCGCGCCCTGGTCGCGCACGTAATTGTCAGCCTTGCGGTCGTCGAAACGGAAGCCCGTCTTGATGCGCCGCAGGAAACCGTCGTCCCAGCCATATTCGCCATCGAGCATCATCGTCAGCGCGCTACCGGTATTCTTGGTACCGCTGTCGAACAGGTTGCCGACCGTCCATGCCGTCGCGTCGGTCAGCACGGCCTGATTGCCGAAGCTGTAAGACGGCAGCCCACCGCCCGCGTTGAAGTCCACGTCGATGTCGAGCGGCCCGCGATCCGTGCGGATGGCGAAGAACGAGGTCTCGTTCTTGCTGTCCTGATACGTGATGTCGGCCGAGATCTTGCCGCGGTCGGCCACGTCCCACTTGGCGTTGAACGCATAGACATAGCTGTCGGTCTTGCTGGTGCCCGTGTCGCCGCTGTTGAACCCCGCGACCGCTCCGACCTGACGCGACTTGATGATGTTCGTCCCGTCGAACAGCTCGAAGCTCGACCCCGGATTGGCCGGCAGGTTGCCCCACCAATCGACGAAGCTGAAGTTCAGGCTGTTGAACGTCTTGCCCTTGAAGCCGGTGTAGAAGACTTCCGCCGTGTAGACCGAACGATCGTTGGGCGCCCATTGCAGCGCTGCATTGAACGCGCGACGTTCGCGCTTGCCGTAGACATCGGACGCGATGACCGCGTCTCTTGACAGATAATACGGCGTATTCACGCCATTGATGTTGAGCGTGGAGCCCGGCGCGGTGGGCAGACCTGCGTCCAGGCCCGGCGTCCAGTTCTGGTTCCTGTCACCCGGGAAGATCCGCTGCAACGGGGTAAGGCCCGAACCCGCCGCTGGGCTTTCCGTCGCGAACGGCACCATCGCGCCGGCCTGTAAATTCTGGTTGCGGAATTGAGCGCGCGTGTAGCTGCCGTTTACGAGCAGCCCGATATCGCCGATGCCGGTTTTCCAACGGTCGCTGATCAGGAGCGCAGCGTTGGGGTTGGCCTTGTCAGGGAGTTCCGAGTAGATTCCGCGCACGAGGCCAGATATCGTAAAACCATCGAAATCGAGAGGGCGCCGGGTCTGTACGTCGATCTGCCCGGCCAGGCCCGTTTCCAGCTGGTCGGCCGAGCGAGTCTTGTAGACGTCCACCTGCTTGACGAGGTTCGCCGAGATATCCTGCAGGGCGAAGGACGTGCCGGCCGCGGTGAAGATGTTGCGCCCGTTCAGCGTCGTCAACGGATCAGTCAGACCTCGGATGGTGATCGTCGCCGCTTCGCCGCCGGCGCGGTCGGTGACCTGAATGCCGGTAACGCGCTGAAGCGCTTCAACGACGTTGTTGTCTGGCAGTTTGCCGACGTCTTCGGACACGATCGAATCGACGATCTGGATCGAATTCTTGCGAACGTTGAGCGCGCCGACGATGCTTGCGCGGACGCCGGTAACTACGATGTCCTCGTCATTCTGGCCCGCTGCCACGACGTCCTGTGTGGTCGTGCCATCGCTCTGGCCGGGCGTTCCAGTCGCAGGGAAGTCGGTGCGGTCCTGCGGTGTGGTCGGGACGGCCTGCGCATGAGCCGGCGCACCGAGCATGAGCGCAACGATCGATGCGGAGCACAAAATCAACGGTTTCATCGCCATGCGGCCTCTCCCTAGCGTGTCCATCCGGCCTTGTTCGCGGCACGGTATTACTCGGACAATCGCTATGACGGGCCGGGCATCGATGCAAGTATTATTGTTGGTGCTATTGGGAGCCCGATCAGGCGGGCGTTAGTCGGTACAGTCCTGCACCGTGCGATGCGATTGTCTGCGTCAGGTCGTAGGATACGGATGGGAGCCCGCGCCGCGTCCACAAATCACGAAGGGCGAACGTTCCCCTCAGTCCGAGCTTATCAAGGGGGACGCGTATCGGCCGAGCTTTATTGTCTGTGTTAAACAAAGCAAGGTAGCGGTCGTTCGAGCGCGGTACGCGGGCCGACCATACCCGTGAATTGTCCGCGACGAAGTGCGGCTGGTTGTCGTAGCTCGCCTGGTTGACAGCAATGACTTCGGGGTTGGTGAGCAGGTCGAGCGTCGGGCGGTCGAGATGGCGGAGGTCGCCGCCCATGATCAGTGGCGAGCGCGCTATCGACCAGAGGGTCATCAGCGTGCGTTGTTCGTCTGGCGTGAACTTGGTGTCTCGCGCGCCGAGTGACAATCGTCCGAGCGGCAGCATGTCCGCGTCCGGCCAACCCCCCGGTACGCGATGCGCGTTCCAGTTTTCGAGCCGAGTGAACTGAGCCTCGAGCAGCGGCCATTCATCCCAGAAATCGTCACTGATGCGCCACATCTGCGCAAACCGGCGGACATGATCCGCGCGAGGAACAGGCGTTTCGCCGGGCGATAAGCTGAGGATGATCGGGCGCCCGGTCGCGACGATCGCAGCATGGGTAGCCTCGATCTCCGGGGCATGCGCGTCATAGGGACGGCTCATGTCATCCATCTTGACCAGGTCGACGCCCCATGAAGCATAGAGCGCGAACACGCTGTCGTAATAGGCCTGTGCGCCAGGCTTGCGCATGTCGACGCCGTACATGTCGGGGTTCCACGGACAGACGCTGGCGGTGTCGGCGATGTCGCGCGCACGGTACTTCGTCCCGAACACCGGCAGGTTGCGCTCCGCCGCCAGCCGCGGAATGCCGCGCATCAAGTGGATGCCGAACCGCAGGCCCAATGCGTGCACCCGATCGGCGAGCGGGCGGAAGCCCTTGCCACCGGCGCTCGACGGGAAACGGTTCGGCGCGGGGAGCAGTCGACCGTAGTCGTCCATCACCGGCTTTGGCTTCGCCGAATAGGTGTAGCTCTGCGCGCCGGGCTCGTACCATTGGATATCGACTGTGAAGATATTGTAGCCCGACGGCAGCAGCTTCTGTGCCATGATCGTCGTGGTCTCGATCGCCTGCGCCTCGGTGATCGTCGTCGCGAAACTGTTCCAGCTGTTCCAGCCCATCGGCGGCGTCGGCGCCAAGAGCTTCGAGCTAGCGCTCCTGCCCGAACCTATCGCGGCCGCGGGTACCGCTGTGGCTCCCGCGGCGAGGAACGTCCGCCGATCGAAGCCGCTCACCGCAATGGGCCGTTGGCTACCGGTTCGCCGAAATCGGGGGTGCCGTCGGACTTGTACTTGAAGGTCTGGACACGAGTGTGGCGGTTCGGATCGAACAGCGGGTCGCCGCTGATCGCCTCATAGTCGCGCGCGTGATAGACCAGGGTATCGCGGCCGCGCTCGTCAATGGTGAAGCTGTTGTGGCCAGGCCCGAAGACCTTATGCGTAGACGACGACTTGAACACCGGCTGCGGCGATTTCGTCCAGGCTGCCGGATCCATGATGTCGACATCGTCGCGCGTGGTCAGCATGCCCATGCAGTATCGCGCATCGGTCGCGCTCGCCGAATAGGTCATGAACAGCTTGCCGTTGCGCGCCAGCAGCGCAGGCGCCTCGGCGACCTTGAACCCGCGGATCTCCCAATCGAGCGTCGGTACCGCCAGCCGCGCGGGCTTCGCCGCCAGCGTCAGCGGGGTGGCGAGCGGTGCGAGATAGAGGTTGCTGTTCGTCTCGATCCCCGGCTCGCGCTGTGCCCAGGCGAGATAGCGCGTGCCGCGGTGAACGAAGCTGGTCGAGTCGAGCGTGAAACTGTCCCATGGCGTCCTCAATTGCCCCAGCACGGTCCAGGTGCCGGTCATCGCGTCAGGTCCGTCGCAGACCACAGCGAAAGTGCGGATGCGGAACACGTCCTCGCCGCCGCCACTGGGGCCTGCCGCGAAATACATGATCCAGCGGCCGTCGATCAGGTGCAGTTCGGGCGCCCAGAGAAAGCCGGACATCGGCCCGGTCTTCTCGTGCCGCCACAATACGCGCTCGTTGGCAGTCGACAGCCCTGCCAGCGTGCGCGAGCGGCGCAGCACGAGCCGGTCGTATTCGGGCACCGATCCGGTCATGTAATAATACCCGTCGGTGTGCAGGAAGACCTGCGCGTCGGCGCGCTGGCGGACCAGTGGGTTGACCGGCACCGGCACCTTGGCCGCGACCCGTGCGAGCGCACCGCTAGCGGTCGCAGCACCAGCACCGGCCAGGAACAGCCGTCGTGTGAAATCCATCGTCATGGTCGATTCTCCGCAACTGGCCAGCCATCCGCACCCCAGGCGATCGGTGCGATGCGCAACGTCGGGGTGCCTTTGGTCTGGGAATCATAGGCATGGTAGACGACATAGTCCTTGCCGTCGGTGTCGTGCATCACGCCGGGGTGGCCGGGGCCGCGATAGCGCTGCTTCTCTTGGAGGTCGGCGCGCAGGAAGATCGTCCCCCCGCCCTGCATCATCGCGCTGCCATCCTTGCCGAGATAGGGGCCGGTGATCGCCTTCGATCGGCCGACGACGGTGTAATAGGTGCTGTTCACGCCCTTGCAGCAATAGTCGTAGCTCGCGAGCAGCCAGTAATAGCCGCCATGGGCGATGATGAACGGCGCCTCGA
>Ga0308164_10003217_pt1 | contig 15084 bp, 9 predicted proteins | sample PhyTR2_FD_201031 | JGI IMG/M metagenome (GOLD analysis project Ga0308164, IMG submission 201031) | Phyllosphere microbial communities from UC Gill Tract Community Farm, Albany, California, United States - DLSLT.R2 | ecosystem: Host-associated > Plants > Phyllosphere > Unclassified | place: USA... | reverse complement strand
GGAAACTTTGTCAAAAGATTTTTTCCCGAAAAGAAGTTCCTGTTGGGTAAATGCCAAATACAGAATTCCTAAAACCGGAATTGCAAGCAGGAAAATCCAAAGAATAGATTTTTTAAACTGATAATCTTTTTCCTTGTTTTCGGTAGTACTTATCTTTTCTCCGTTATTGATATCTGAAAGCCTTATTTCTTCAAGACCGTAGAAATCAGGATGTCCCGCCTCTACTCTTTTTCCTTTGAAATGGGTATGGTTTTCTTCAATATTGATGGTTCCAAGGTTTTGAATCTCCAGGAACTGATCTGCCTGAAGTTTTTTCTTCCAAAAATCGGTCTGGATCTTGAGGTCACTTTTTGAAGCTTCCAGAGACATTTGTTTCTGGGACGCTATAAAAGCAGCAAGTTCATCAGACTGTATCTCATAATCAACCGCAAAAACGATCTCGCTTGCGGGCGGAAGGATGCTTCCGTTCTCAGAATTAATAATTGCCTTGGAATTTTTAAGCGAAAACACACCGAAGCTCGGAACCGTCACAGTTCCAAATTGTTTCAGATATTCTAAAATGTAAGCTGAAATATTCATTTGGCAGCAAATTTATAATTTTTTCATGACTTTTTAATGAGATTTATCGGATATAAAAAAAGACTGCCGAAACAGTCTTTTGATAATTATATATAAAATTCGGTGTTTTAAAACCTGTTCGGTAAGTTATTTTACAAATTATTGGATTTTCCAGCTGATCCCGAACATAAAATTAGTTCCTGCCTGTGAAAAATAGTATGGATCACCATCATAAACTGCACCATTGTTTACATACTTCTTATTGAAGAGGTTATTCACCAATAATTTTAAGGCAATATCATTATTTGCTATTTTAAATTGGTACTGTGCATTGAAATCTGTCAGGAAATAATCTTTCAACTCCAGGTTTTTGTCTCCCGTATTATCCAGGTACTGTTTTCCTACATATTGGTTCATCAAAGCAAACTGAAAATTCCTGGAAGGGTTAAATTTAAGTCCTAAATTGGCAATGACATTTGGAGAGAAAGATATCTCGGTATTACCAAGATTTTGCAGAGTTCCATTATTTTTGATGTTAAAATCAAGGTTTCTGTTCTGGCTCAGACTGACATTTCCAGTCACTTCCCATTGCTTGGAAAGTTTAGCCAACGCCCCGATTTCAACCCCTCTTCTGTAGCTCTTTCCAGAGTTGGTTCTGATAAATGCGCCCACATTATTCAATTGCCCATTCAATACCAATTGATTGACGTAGTACATATAATACAAATTAGCCGTTACAGATATGATTCCGAACTGCTTTTCAACACCGGCCTCAAAATCATGTAGCTTTTCAGCTTTCACAGTGTTATCACTCATCAGGTCATCCCTGTTTGGCTCACGCTGCGCATGGGCATAGGAAATGAAAACTTTCCCGTTTCCTATTTTATAATTCACCCCGGCTTTAGGATTAAAGAAAAGCCAGTTTTTATCAAGATTTCCACCTTCCCCATCTCCTTCAGTCAGGATCTTTGTATCATAATCTATATTTCTGAGCTGAAGATCTCCAAAGAATTCAAAATGTTCCCCCGTTCTCCACAAAGCTTTTGCAAAACCAGATACCTCAGTTTTCACAGAACGGTTTCTGTAATATTCATATTCATTGATCTGCGGAAAATAAACACCGGTAACGTTTCCAAAATGCCTTCCGTAATACTGGTTGGCCACCACTCCGAAATTAAGGTCTACATTTTCCAGTTTTCCATACAATGTGGAAACAGCACCATAAAAATCATTATTCAGCCATTTTTTTCTGATAAAATCTGTGACTTCAACTGCAGATCCGTTTACAACCGGTACCGGCAAATTATAACTGGAATAATGTGTAGCATCGGCATCCGTCTCGTCAACTCTTTTATAGTTTTCATAATATCCTCTTCCCTTCGTATAATGGAAAGTGGTCTCTAAACTCCAGCTATCATTGAATTTCTGTTCCCACAAAAGCTGATAATGATTCTGTCTGTAATTGTCTGTCTCATTATCGTAGAATTTTTCTTCTCCTGTAAACAGATCTGTATACTGTCCTGAATAATTGAATTTTGGAGTGGTTTCCCATGTTGGTCTATCAATCCCGTTCCAAGCCTGATACGTTTTTTCTTTTCCACCGAAAGCCATGAAACGAAGTCTTGTTTTACCTTCTTCAAATAAAGCTGTAAAGTTATAAGAATCCAAATCTGAGGAAGCCCTGTCAATATATCCGTCAGAATGGATGCGTGTGTACCTTCCCATCACCGAGAGTCTATTTTTCCAGAATTTTCCCGAACCTACCTCTGCCGAATACTTGTAGGTGTTAAATGAGCCGTAGCTATCATCAGTCTTAAAATACATCTTCTCATCCGGCTCTTTGGAAATCACATTAATACTCGCTCCAAATGCAGAAACTCCGTTATTGGAAGTTCCCACTCCTCTCTGAATCACAATCTGAGAAGCAGAACTTGTCAGATCCGGAACATTCACAAAGAAGGTTCCCTGGCTTTCAGAATCGTTGTACGGAACACCATTCATCATTACATTAATTCCATTTCCAGCTACTCCACGGATCCTGAATCCTGTATATCCAACTCCGTTTCCGGCATCAGATGTGGAGATAATAGAGGTTTGATTTTTTAAGAGAATCGGAAGATCCTGACCCAGGTTACGGCTGTCAATATCCTTCTGTACATTGATAATTTCCTTAGCAACGGGAAGTCTTTTGGTAAAGTTGACCGCTTCAATTTCCCTTATTTTCAGAGAATCCTTATTTTGAGCCTGGATAAAAGCAACAGAGCCTACGGTAAGCCCTAAAAAAAATAATCCTTTCATTCTATAAATCTTTAAAATTTAATGAATAAAAGGGGCAGATTAAATAATGTAGCAATTTACTAATTTAACAGTCTAGCAATGAATTGGTATATTGTTATACTGTTCCGTTGGCACATTTTTCAAATTTCCCTAAACGGCATTATCCGTTCCAGGTTCATTGGGTATAATCTCAGCCTGTTAAAGCACCCCTTTATTTCAGCGGCAAAATTACAAAAAAAATGCGAGATAGTTGAATAGTTGAAATTCGGGACACAAGTTTTCCAGAATATGCTTGTTTATTTTCGTTATAGTTTACTAAAAACAGCATTATCCTATTTTTAATTACATTTGCCTACAGCAAAATCTGCATCATTTTTCTAATCTGCGGGAGATTTTAGGCAAAGATTGGTCAACTGTGATGAAGGTCTATTAAAAATAGAATTTTAGTAGCTTAATAAGTTTTATTTCTTGCATCAATGTAATAGTAGTTTTTTCCATCTTTTGTGACTTCAAACATCCTACCCAGTTTCCAGCTGAAATTTCTTTTGATATTGGAATATTCAAAAGGAACAATCACTTTATTATTCACATCAATGACTCCGAACCGGTCATTATGGGAAGCCACGATCATTGGATTTTCCACATCATCACCTTCCATGATGTATAAATACTGATACTGCGGATAGATCTTATAATCCCTGTAGTCTGCAGCATTCACGAATTTTTCTTTTTCTATTATTCCGTAGAATCCGTTTAAAACATATGCCTGATAAGGCTGCTGTTTGTAATCTCCAAACTTACACTTTCCCAGATCTGAATCTTTGAACTGATATACTCTTTTTCCGGTTTTATCTATCCGGTAAGAGATCATATCTTTTTCTACGGTTGCATACTCATCAGTTCCGAACTTCCTCACTTTTTCGTTGGGGGAATTCAGCAGATTACAGTCCTCATAAAAAAAGACAGCAATATGATATTCAGGTTTAATGATAAATTTTCCATTCTGGTTGACATATCCAAATTCCCCGTTCTCATTTCTTGGAATCAGAACAGGAAGCTCCTGGTGAATAATCACAAGATCAGGATTTGGCTTAACCTCTGTAATCTTCTTTTTCGCTATGGTCTTTGGCTGTTTTTTAAGCGGCTGTTTCTTCACAGATTTTGTTTGTGAAAAAACAAACATCGAAATAAAGACGCACAAAAAATTAAGGATATTTTTCATATTCACCATTTGCGTGCAAAACTACGGCCAAAATAGAAATTATCAAATTCATATTTATAAAGAATCTAAATAATTTCATCTTGATGAAATATTAAAAATTCGTAATTTTGGGAGCATTTTGAATTGTTTGATAATTTTAAATTTAAAAAGCGTAGATTATACTGATCTTTCTCCGGTTCACATGGCATATCAAAATGCGAGGATTCAAAATGTTATGAGATGTATTTACAGACCGGTAAAGAATAGGTAGCAATACTAAACACTATTTTTATTAATCTACCTTAATATTGAAACTTCTATTATGAATATTTATCAGGATTACATCAAAGAAATTGAAGAAAGAAAAAACCAGGGGCTTCATCCAAAGCCGATTGATGGTGCTGAACTACTAAGTGAAATCATTGCACAAATTAAAGATTCAGGAAACGAATATCGATCGGATTCTCTCAAATTTTTTATTTATAATACTTTACCGGGAACTACAAGTGCTGCGGGGGTAAAAGCTAAGTTTTTAAAAGAAATTATTCTTGGTGAATCTACAATAGAAGAAATATCTCCGTCCTATGCCTTCGAGTTATTATCTCACATGAAAGGTGGTCCTTCCATTGAAGTATTGCTGGATCTGGCTTTGGGGAATGATATTTCTATTGCCAAAAATGCAGCAAATGTTCTTAAGACACAGGTTTTCCTTTATGAAGCGGATACCAACCGTTTAAAGGAAGCATTCAATAGCGGTAACGAGATCGCAAAAGAAATCATTGAAAGCTACGCAAAAGCTGAGTTTTTTACAAAACTGCCGGAAGTTGCAGAAGAAATTAAAGTCGTTACTTTCATCGCTGGTGAAGGTGATATTTCAACCGATTTACTTTCTCCCGGTAATCAGGCTCACTCAAGATCAGACCGTGAACTTCACGGGAAATGCATGATCACTCCTCAGGCGCAGGAAGAAATCAAAGCTTTACAGGCACAACATCCTGACAAAAGCGTGATGCTGATTGCTGAAAAAGGTACCATGGGTGTTGGTTCATCAAGAATGTCAGGGGTAAATAACGTGGCTCTTTGGACAGGAAAACAGGCGAGCCCATATATTCCGTTCGTCAATATTGCTCCAATCGTTGGAGGAACAAACGGTATTTCTCCGATTTTCCTTACAACTGTTGACGTTACAGGCGGTATTGGTCTTGACCTTAAAAACTGGGTAAAAAAGCTTGATGAGAATGGAAACCCTATCCGTAATGAGAATGGTGATGTTGTTCTGGAAGAAGCTTATTCTGTAGCTACAGGAACTGTTCTTACCATCAATACAAAAACAAAAAAATTATATAACGGCGATCAGGAGCTGATAGACATTTCTAAAGCATTTACGCCTCAGAAACTTGAATTTATAAAAGCCGGGGGATCATATGCTGTCGTATTCGGTAAAAAGCTTCAGACATTTGCTGCAAAACTTCTGGGAATAGAAACTCCTCTTGTTTTTGCTCCTTCAAAAGAAATTTCTCACGAAGGACAAGGTCTTACAGCAGTAGAAAAAATCTTCAACAGAAATGCTGTAGGTATTACACCCGGGAAAGTATTACATGCAGGTTCAGATGTCCGTGTAGAAGTTAATATCGTAGGATCACAGGATACAACAGGTCTTATGACTGCGCAGGAGCTTGAATCTATGGCTGCAACGGTGATTTCACCAATTGTTGACGGTGCTTACCAATCAGGTTGTCATACTGCTTCAGTATGGGATAAAAAAGCCCAGGCTAATATTCCAAAATTAATGAAATTTATGAACGATTTCGGTTTGATCACTGCCCGTGACCCGAAAGGTGAATATCATGCGATGACGGATGTTATTCACAAAGTTCTTAATGATATAACGATAGACGAATGGGCGATCATCATTGGTGGTGACTCTCATACAAGAATGTCCAAAGGCGTTGCTTTCGGAGCAGACTCAGGGACCGTTGCCCTTGCATTGGCTACCGGAGAAGCTTCCATGCCAATTCCGGAATCCGTAAAAGTAACATTCAAAGGGGACATGAAAGAACACATGGATTTCCGTGATGTAGTTCATGCAACTCAGGCTCAGATGCTGAAGCAATTTGGTGGAGAAAACGTATTCCAAGGAAGAATCATTGAAGTTCACATCGGAACACTTCCTGCTGATCAGGCTTTTACATTTACAGACTGGACCGCTGAGATGAAGGCAAAAGCTTCTATCAATATTTCTGAAGACAACACCTTAATTGAATCATTGGAGATTGCGAAAGGCAGAATCCAGATCATGATTGATAAAGGAATGGATAATCATAACCAAGTTCTTCAGGGATTAATTAATAAAGCAGATAAGAGAATTGCAGAGATCAGATCAGGCGAAAAGCCGGCCTTAACTCCGGATGCAAATGCTAAATATTATGCTGAAGTTGTTGTTGATCTTGATGTGATCGTGGAACCAATGATTGCAGATCCCGACGTAAACAATGAGGATGTTTCTAAAAGATATACTCACGATACCATCAGAGATCTTTCTTATTATAAAGGTGAGAAAAAAGTAGATCTTGGGTTTGTAGGATCTTGTATGGTTCACAAAGGTGATTTGAAAATTGTTTCTCAAATGCTTAAAAATATTGAAAAGCAACAAGGTAAGGTAGAATTCAATGCTCCACTTGTAGTAGCAGCACCAACTTATAATATCATCGATGAATTGAAGGCTGAAGGAGACTGGGAATTTTTAGAAAAATACTCCGGATTTGAATTTGATGACAACGCTCCGAAAGGTGAAGCACGTGTGGAATACAAGAATATGATGTATCTTGAACGTCCCGGCTGTAACCTTTGTATGGGTAACCAGGAGAAAGCAGCTAAAGGTGATACGGTATTAGCAACTTCTACCCGTCTTTTCCAGGGAAGAGTGGTTGAAGATTCCGAACGTAAAAAAGGAGAATCTTTACTGGCATCAACTCCGGTTGTTGTTCTTTCCGCGATCATTGGAAGAATTCCTAATATTGATGAATATAAGGCAGCAGTTGAAGGCATTGACCTGACTAAATTTGCTCCGCCTATCAAGGAATTGGTTCAGGTAGGTCATTAATAGGATTTTGACGAAGTCGTGAGACTGTTTAAAAATATATAATTGAAAGATTTTAGTCCTGCAGGATTTAAAATCTTTCAATTTTTGTTTAGAATCTTTCCATTTAAGAGTTATTAAGAATTATTTAAAATAAATTTGAGAAAAGAAATTCTATTTTTTCTTAACTTGATAGAAATAAAATATTCTGTGCATTTATTATAATTATCCTTATTATAGATCGAAGGAATAGATTTTGATGCGCTATACAAAGAATATATTTTCCGTTATAAGATTCATTTAATGACGGAAAAAGTATATTAAAAAGACGAAAAATTAAAATTAAGATATGACTTTTGATATTGATATGATCAAAAAAGTATACGAGCGTTACCCTGAAAGGATTGCTGCTGCAAGACAAATCGTGGGAAAACCTCTTACACTTTCAGAAAAAATCCTTTATACCCATCTTTGGGAAGGTAATGCTACATCAGCGCACGAAAGAGGAAACTCTTATGTAGATTTCGCACCGGACAGAGTAGCGATGCAGGATGCCACTGCACAAATGGCGCTTTTACAATTTATGCAGGCTGGAAAAGCTAAAGTAGCAGTTCCTTCCACTGCTCATGCCGATCACCTGATCCAGGCAAGAGTAGGCGCAGAATCAGATTTACAGGAAGGAATCAACAAAAACTCGGAGGTTTTTAACTTTCTGAGTTCTGTTTGTGATAAATATGGAATCGGTTTCTGGAAACCAGGAGCAGGTATCATTCATCAGGTGGTATTAGAGAATTATGCTTTCCCCGGAGGTATGATGATTGGTACGGATTCTCACACGGTAAATGCGGGAGGTTTAGGAATGGTAGCTATCGGTGTGGGTGGTGCAGATGCAGTAGATGTAATGGCCGGAATGGCCTGGGAGCTTAAAATGCCTAAACTTATCGGTGTAAAATTAACCGGTAAAATGTCTGGATGGACCTCTGCAAAAGACGTTATCCTGAAAGTGGCAGGAATTCTTACAGTAAAAGGGGGAACAGGATGCATCGTAGAATATTTCGGAGAAGGAGCAGAATCTCTTTCAGCAACAGGTAAAGGAACCATCTGTAACATGGGTGCTGAGATCGGAGCAACAACTTCTACTTTCGGATATGATGATTCCATGAGAAGATATTTAGCAGCAACCGGAAGACAGGATGTTGTAGATGCTGCTGATAAAATTGCAGAACATTTAACAGGTGATGCTGAAGTATATGCTAACCCGGAGCAGTATTTTGATCAGGTCATTGAAATTAACCTTTCTGAGCTTACGCCACACTTGAACGGACCTTTCACTCCGGATTTAGCGACACCAGTTGCCGAATTCAGAGCTAAGGCTGAAGCTAACGGATGGCCTATTGAAGTGGAATGGGCGCTTATCGGATCTTGTACCAACTCTTCTTATGAAGATTTGTCGAGAGCAGCCTCTATCGTAGAGGATGCAGTAGCAAAAGGGGTGAAGCCTAAAGCAATTTTAGGAATTAATCCAGGTTCCGAGCAGGTAAAATTCACGGCAGAAAGAGACGGTTTCTTAAATTCGTTCAGAAAATTTGAAAATACAAGAATTTTTACTAATGCCTGCGGACCTTGTATCGGGCAGTGGGACAGGGAAGGTGCTGATAAAGGGGAGAAAAACTCTATCATCCACTCTTTCAACAGAAACTTTGCAAAAAGAGCTGACGGTAACCCGAATACCCATGCATTTGTAGCTTCTCCGGAAATGGTGGCTGCCGTAGCAATTTCAGGAAGATTAGACTTCAACCCAATCACAGACACTTTAACTGCTGAAAATGGTGAGCAGGTAAAACTTAATGAGCCTAAAGGTTTTGAGTTACCTGAAAAAGGTTTTGCGGTAGATGACAACGGTTATCAGGCTCCATCTGAAGACGGATCTTCAGTAGTGGTGAATGTAAGCCCTACATCAGACAGACTGCAGTTATTGGAAGAGTTCCCGGCTTGGGACGGTAAAAATATTGAGGGAGCTAAGGTATTGATCAAGGCTTTCGGAAAATGTACTACCGACCATATTTCTATGGCTGGACCATGGCTGAAATACAGAGGTCATCTGGATAACATCTCAAATAATATGTTGATTGGGGCAGTTAATGCTTATAATATGGAAACCAACCATGTTAAAAATGAATTAACAGGTGAATTTGGTGAAGTTCCGGCTGTACAAAGAGCTTATAAAGCTGCTGGAATTCCTACCATCGTTGTTGGAGACCAGAACTACGGTGAAGGTTCTTCCAGAGAACACGCTGCTATGGAACCAAGACATCTTGGGGTAAAAGCGGTATTGGTAAAATCATTCGCAAGAATCCACGAAACCAACCTCAAAAAACAAGGGATGTTAGGAATCACTTTTGCTAATGAGACTGATTACGATAAAATCCAGGAAGATGATACGGTTAACTTCTTAGATCTTGACCAATTCGCTCCAGGAAAGCAGTTGACTCTGGAATTCGTTCACGCTGACGGAACTAAAGATATCATCATGGCTAACCATACTTACAACGATCAGCAGATCGATTGGTTTAAGGCAGGTTCTGCTCTTAACCTGATTAAGAAACAAGAAAATTAATTGTTAGATCTAATTAATAATAGAAAAAGCAGTTTCAATTGAAACTGCTTTTTTATTTGATCTTGTTCAGAAGATTGGCTCTGTAGCTGTCACCAATTGGAATTTCCTGTTCCGAAGAGAGGATAAGCTTTTTCACTCCAATACTTTTTATCTTACTCATATTGATAATAAATGATTTATGAATTCTGGTAAAAGACCATTCAGAAAGCTGAAGTTCTAATGATTTTAAGGTATCCAAAACAATATATTCATGATTAACCGTCCGGATATTCACATAATCTTTAATGCTTTCAATATAAAAAATATCCTCAAAATTGATCCTGTGCTGCTGACCGGAAGACTTTACAAAAAAGAAAGTATCTGCAGCATCTTCCCGCGCTATAAAACGTTCTTGAGCCTTGAGAGCACTTTTATAAAAGCGGTCATATGAAATAGGCTTCAGAAGATAATCAACCACATTATGTTCATAGCCTTGCAGAGCATATTCAGAATAAGCGGTTGTCAAAACATATTTCTGTTTTCCGCCTACGATCTTCATAAAATTGATTCCGGTAAGCTCGGGCATCTGGATATCCAGAAAAATGAGATCAGATTCATTGTTCTGAATATATTCCAATGCCAGAATCGGATTTTCTGCAGAGAAAACCAATTCCAGAAACGAAATTTTGCTGACATAACTTTCCAAAAGTGAAATTGCCAGCGGCTCATCATCTACAATTACACATTTAATCTTTTTCATGAGGAAAGGTCTATTGTCAAATCTACTACAAATTCTGATTCTGTTTCTTTTATATTTAATTCATGTTTTTTAGGATATAAAATTTCAAGTCTTTTCCGCACGTTTCCGATACCTATTCCGGAAGCGGCATCTTTTTCCCTTCTACTCTTAAAATTTTGAAGATAAAAATGTATTCTCTGATCATCTTCAGAAACCTTGAGCATAAAACCTTTCTCTCTGAAATCTCCATGCTTAAAAGCATTTTCCACAAAGGGTACCAGTAGCATCGGAGAAATATTGATTTTAGGATCCTGAATATTCTTCTCTAAAACCAATAGTTCCGGATTTTTGATCCTGAGTTTCTCCAGTTCGATTAAACTTTCAATATATCCTATTTCTTTATCAAGACTTATAACATCTTTCTCAAGATCTTTAGTACTGTACCTCAGCAGTTCACCCAGCTTTTCAATGGCAGGTAAAGCCTTGTCTGAATTCTGATACACCAGCGAGTAGATATTATTTAAAGAATTAAAAATAAAATGAGGATTGATCTGCGTTTTAAGAGCCTGAAGCTGGGCATGTTTTCTTTCCTCAATAAGTTTTGAACGCTCAGCCTCAATTTTAAAATAATATTTAAAAAACCACAGATTCGTACTTACAAAAACAGTCAAGCTTGAGTAATAAATATTATCATAAAAGTAATATAGAAAAGTAGTTCCTTCCGCATAATTCCTGCGGCCTGTAAGTGCCGGCAGCAATATCTCTTCCATTGAATAACGAAAGAAAACGAAAACGAATACCCCTATAAAAAAACCAATAATCATCATGTAGAACTTCTTGGGATTGAAAAACCGTGGAACTACGAAAAAATAATTGGCATAAAAACCAAGGAGATTGGCCAGAAAAATTGTGACATTTAGAATACTAACACCTTCCTTATCATATACAATTATAGAAATAAGACCATTGAAAATAACCAGTAGCCAATAGGAAAGATGCAGAAAAAAGATCTGTTTTTGTTTCATGCTCAAATGTAAAGCTATACACTTTCAGAATCCTAAACATTTCCGACGAAACCTATTTTTTTTCCGATGAAAATAGTTTGAACGGATTAATCTAGCCTAAAATCTAAACACTGTTTCATAGAAAGAAGTTTGAAAATACCTTTGGAGCAAGATTTTAAACCATGAAACTGAAATATATTCTTATCATCAGCCTTTTTTCAACGGCGTTATATGCACAAAACACAAAAGACAGCATCCGGCATGTGGAGCAGATCAATCTTTTGGTGAAGAAAAAACTTCTGGAAAGAAAAGCAGACCGTCTTATCTTTAATGTAGAAGCATCCGTTGCTTCCCAGGGTATGGATGCATCTGAAACACTGGCCAACGTGCCTATGCTGAAAGTAGATGAAAACATGGGCTCCGTTTCTATTACCGGAAAAAGCACGGTAGGGGTGATGATTAATGGGAGAATGCTGAATCTTTCAGGGAATGCCCTTTTAAATTATCTGAAATCTATCCGCTCAGAAAATATTTCAAAAATAGAAGTGATAACCACGCCGCCTTCAAAATATGAAGCACAGGGAAACAGCGGACTTATCAATATTATCCTGAAGAAAAATCCTAATTTAGGATTCAGCGGAAACATCAACTCTAATCTCATCCAAAGAACGTATTCCGGTTTCAGTTCTAATGGTTCATTAAATTATCAGACTGAGAAATTCAGCAGCAGCCTGAAGCTGACGTATTATGATTCCGCCAAACGTACTGATGAAAATTACGCGATTCTCGGAGCTGCGCAGAACTACAGCAATTCGATCCGAAGAGATATGTGGAAAGAACTCACCCCTACCCTTAATCTGTCTTATAAACTGAGCAAAAACTCTGAAATCGGCCTGGAATACATCTATGCTCATCAAAAATCAGGAATGGATATCGTTAACAAAACAAAAAATATAGATTCTGATCTTAAAGAAGAAAATCTTTTAACGAATACTTTTCACCGTGAAAAATTGCCTACCCATACTTTAAGCGCTTATTATGACCTGAAACTCGATTCATTAGGTAAGAAACTGAGCATTGCCGGAAACTTTTACAAAAACAATTCCGATACTGAAGTGAATTTCTCCACCTTAAAAACTTCGGACAATTCTGTTCAGGATGTCAGAACGACTTCTCTGGTTTCCCCGCAGATATTTTCAGCTCAGGCTGATCTGGAACTTCCTTTTTCTTTCGGAACGATTGAAACGGGGATAAAATTTAACCAGTTTAAAAACACTTCGGATCTGCAGTATTTTAATCTGAAAAACGGGCAATATATTTCTGATCATGAGAAAGCTAATCTGTTTCAGTATGAGGAAGAAAACTATGCCGGCTACATCAGCTATGCGAAATCTTTTGGAGAACATTGGGAGACCAAAGCAGGAATCCGTTATGAAAATACCAATGCCGAAAGCTTTACTCCTTCTTCCAATTTGGGAAACCAATATAATTATGGGCAATGGTTTCCTTCTGCTTATATTTCGTATAAAAAGGACAAGAACGCCTTCAGCTTTTCTTATTCAAGAAGGATCAACCGTCCCAGTATGAGCAACCTCAACCCTTTCCGATGGTACTCAAATCCATATTCTTATTCTTCCGGAAATCCATTGCTAACACCAGCTTATATGAATAATTGGGAACTTGGATACACGTTCAACAATAAATTCTCAACAAGCATTTATTATCTGAGAATGAAAAATGCATTCGGACAGATCTCTACCATGGATGAGATTTCACAGATCGGAACATATCTGAACTATTATAACAATAATTTCTGGGGATTGAATGCATCATATACGGATACTTTTTTCAGATTCTGGGAAAGCAGCATCTCGATGAATGCCTCGCTTCAGAATTCATCCGTATTCAATGTGGATGCGAAAACTCAGAAAGGGAGCTCTTTCAGCTATTCCATCAACAATACATTTACTTTAAACAAAAGCAAGACGCTTGTATTTTTTCTGAACTACAACCACAGCCTGGCTTACAAAAATGTGAATTCTTATTTCCAGGCCTTCCCGGAACTGACTTCAGGATTAAAGGTTTCTCTCATGGAAAAGAAACTTCAGATCAATGCTACGGTGACCAATATTTTTGCCCAGAGATACCGTGGAGAATTGTATTTCTCTGATAATACGCAATATATGAACAATTACTGGGACGGCAGAAGCTTCCGTTTAAGTGTGAATTATACTTTTGGAGGCAGCAAAAAGAAAATCAGTAAAAAGAACATCAAATTTGAGGAAACGGACAGGGCGCAGTAAGATGTACTGCCTTTCATCGGAAACAAAAAAAACAGAGAATAAATCTCTGTTTTTTGCTTGTCTTTATATTAAAAATTAAATTCCACTCTTGCAAACAGGAAGCGTCCTCCAATACCATACTGGGAAACCTGTCTGGAGTACACAAACTGATTATCGGCAGTCAGTGAACTTATAGCCGGACTTTTAGAAGGAAGTATGTTAAATATATTATTGCTTCCCACAGTGGCCGAAATATTTTTGCTAAAGGCATAACCTACGGAAAGGTCCGTTACAAAACGATCATTTAAAACAAAATGTTCCCGGCTTTCTGTAATACCGTCAAAATTTGCATCCAGTACATCTGCATCCGTCACTTTTCCAAAGTAAGAATTCCTAAGAGAAACTGTAAGCTCTGAAAATTTCAGTGTATTCGCGAGAGTCGCTTTGATATGAGGAACAGCTTCTTCAAAATAAACCCTGTTGGGCTCAGAAAAATAGTTATTGATCTGGCTTACCAGTTTTGGCGAAGCGTGAATATCCCCGACTCTTCTGGTCTGATTCAGGTTAAGTCCGAAGTTGTTTTCCAAAGATATTCCTTCCGAAATTCTTGTATTCTGGGAAACGGTGATATCCAGTCCTTTCGTTTGGGAATCTACTGCATTGGCAAAGAAATTGGCAGCGCTGGCTCTGGCAATATCAAATGCACTCTGCAATACCTGATCATCAGGACTGTTAACTTTATCTGGTCGGAAAAACAAATCTGTCAGCACCACTCTATCCTTAATCCTGATAAGATAGGCATCAGCTGTAAATGTGAGACTCAAAGCCGGAATTTTCCAGGTAATTCCCGTACTGTAAGATTGCGAAGTTTCCTGTTTCAGTTTGGGAATTCCCAATGCCTGCGCAGCTTCGGAATTATTTCTAAAGGTTCCCACCTGCGTTGTTTTGCCCTGCTGAATCAGCGTAGATGTAGAGCTGTAGTAGATTTGTGCTAAAGAAGGTGCCCGGAAACCTGTAGAAACCGCCCCTCTCCAGTTAAAATTTTTAGCCAATCTTATATTGGTCGCCAGCTTATAATTAAAGGTAGATCCGAAGTCTGAATAGTTTTCAAATCTTAACGCTCCTTCTAACAGCCACCAATCGGTAGGCTCAATTTCAACATCGGCATAAGCAGCAACACTGTTTCTGCTTCCGGAAACGGCATTATCAGGACTAAATCCCGGAAAAACCTGTGATCCGGCTGGTCTTGTAACGCCGAAAAAATCAGTGACCTTCTCATTGTCAGGAGTAGCAGCGGTAACCACACGTCCAAAAATATCATAGGATACATAAGAATTTTCGTTTCCCG
>Ga0308164_10003216_pt1 | contig 15085 bp, 17 predicted proteins | sample PhyTR2_FD_201031 | JGI IMG/M metagenome (GOLD analysis project Ga0308164, IMG submission 201031) | Phyllosphere microbial communities from UC Gill Tract Community Farm, Albany, California, United States - DLSLT.R2 | ecosystem: Host-associated > Plants > Phyllosphere > Unclassified | place: USA... | reverse complement strand
GACCCTGGAAACCAACGATGTCACGCAGTTCGGCAAGCCCGATCTGACGCCGCTCGAAGGTCCGTTCGAGGTGCGCGACACACGTCAGGTCAACCGCCTCACCAGCCTGGATGGCGACCACCAGGCGACGACCCGCTGGATTATCACCCTGCTTCCGCGCCAGACCGGCAGCGTGACCATCGCCCCCCTGCAACTGGGCGAACTGCGCAGCCAGCCGATCCTCTTGCAGGTGCTGCACAGTGACCAGCCGCCGCGGGCGAACATGGCGCCAGTGTTCATCGATGCCAGCCTGGATGGCGACAGTGTCTATGTGCAGGCCCAGGCGGTGTTGACCGTGCGCATCTATCACTCGGTGCCGCTGTACGACGACAGCAACCTGACGCCGCTGCAGTTGGCCGATGCACGCGTCGAGCCGCTGGGTGGGTCGCGAACGTTCGAGAAGATCATCAACGGTGTCCGCCACGGCGTCATCGAGACGCGCTATGCCATTTATCCGCAACGCAGTGGCGAGGTGTCGATTCCGGCGCTGGTGTTCACCGCCACCACGGTCGAACAGGCCGCACCGGGCGAGAGCGGCAACAACGCGCCGCAGCCAGGCAAGCAGATCCGGGTGACGTCCGCACCGATGTCGTTGACCGTGAACGGTGTCCCTGCTGCCTACCCTGCCGATGTGCCCTGGTTGCCGGCACGCAGCTTGAGCCTGACTGAAAGCTGGAACCCCGATCCGCCCAGCAGCCAGGTCGGCGACTCCCTGACCCGTACGTTGGAGGTCAAGGCCGAAGGCCTTTCCAGCGCGCAACTGCCGGACCTGCCGGATACCCAGGTGGAAGGCCTGCGCCGCTACCCGGATCAGCCCCAGCTGAGCAATCGGACCGATGAGCGAGGCCTGACCGGCAGCCGCCAGGAGCGTGAAGCGTTGGTACCCGCACGCAGCGGCACCCTGCAATTACCGAGCGTCGAGGTGGTCTGGTGGAATACCCACGAAGACCATCTGGAGCGTACCGCTCTGCCGGCGCGCAGCCTGGAGGTCGCTGGCAACGCCGGCCTGATGGTCGATGCGCCGGTCGGCAATGGCGATGCCGAGCCGGACGTGGCCTGGCCCTGGAAACTGGCCAGCGTGATGCTGCTGTTCACCACGATGATCGGTTTTGCGCTGTGGTGGCGGGCCCGGGGCCAGCCGGCGGTGCTGCGCACAGCGCAAAGCGGACCGAGCCCGCGCACCTTGCTCGATGACCTCAAGCGCGCGTGCCAGGCCAATGACCCTCAGGCTACTCGTCAGGCCCTGGACGCCTGGGCGCGTCAGCAACCGGAGACACTGGCCGACATGGCGGCGCGCTTCGTGCCGTTGTCAGACGCCCTGGATGGACTCAATGGAGCGCTCTACAGTGAAAGTGGCCAGTATTGGCAAGGCGAGGAACTGTGGCGCGCGATCGGCAGTATCCTGCGCAGCGGCCCGGCCCTGGATCCGGCCGCTGACAACGCCGGGTTGCCGCCGCTGTATCCAAAATGATCCCCACCGGGTGGGGATCTAGGGTCTGTGTGAAAAGTCTTGAGACGAAGGTCAGGCAAGGCGAAAACAGCCGAGGAAGCGGAGTTTACGGGTTGTAAATGAGCATTCCGAGGCGGTTTTCAACGCAGTATCACCGAGTATCAAGGCTTTTCGCACAGAGCCTAGAGCGGTTTGTGTTCGGTGTGGGTCCAGTCATGCAACAGGCTGTAGGCCACTGCCAGCAAGGTGGGGCCGATGAACAGGCCGATGAAGCCGAACGCCATTTTCCAGACAGACATGATTTCAGTGTCAAAACCCTCAAAGCTTTGACCCCTGTTGCTCTTGCCTCTGCTTTGGCTTTTATTCTGAATTTGAAGCGATGGGACTTTGATGGGGAGTGCTCCTGAACACATCGTCAAGACAACCCAGTCGTCACTGACAACCCACAGACAACTGGACGGATACATGACTGCCATGAATTCCTGCTGCCCTCAGCACCGTTCCTCCACCATCCACCATCCACCATGTATCTGCCTCAGAAGAAGCCCTTAAGAGTGAGCCTGCGTGGCACCAACTTCTGCGTCAACGGGTTTTGTCAAGCCACTCACTCATGCAAGCTCCACGGCTGGCATCGACGGCTCTTACCTATACCTCTGTCTTGGTAGATTTGATAGCAATCGAGTTCTGCAGATAGAGTGACCACTGCTTCGATCGTCCGGCGCAAATCAGACTTTTTCAGCTGATCTTCATGTCTAAATACGATGGTAGAAGGCAGATGACCACCCCGTCGTGCAACAACGTATCCCCAGTCTGTCCAGTGGTGCTGGGAACTGGTAGGGTTTGAGCTATCCGAGTCAATCTTCTGAACGAAATCGCGTATCCGCTCGACCAATCCAACGAGGCGCTCGAAGTTAGGCTGTCGGTGGTTGTATTGGGTGATTTTATTGGTCTGTTCGAAGAAATCTTTATCCAACGAAGGCGTAGCTGGATAACGCGCGTCATCAACGATACTTTGAGATAGACCATTCAACTGCTTAAACTGATCAGGCTCAAGTTCAATTCTCAGCCTTTTGGCCATTCCCTCATAGTCGTGCCCGAGTTTACGCATTAGGCGTTTAACCACTTCTTCAGGGCCGTACGAATAAAGTTTGACGACTCCACCTTTCAAGAACATTTCCACTGAATAGCCGAGAAGTAGCATTGAAGACCGCGCCAGAGCGGTGTCTTTGGTGAACACTTCAGAAGACCTAGGGCTTCGTTCAGTAATAACCTTCACTACCGCTTCTCTATTTGAAAGCCACTGCTGCCTCAGCGCTTTCGCGGCCACCAACAGGCCGGCACCTTCTTTCTTCCAGTTAGAGGCCTTGAATATACCCATACTATACGAATTTACAACCGACTCCCGGCTACTCATAAATAACCTCCCCCCTAAAAGTTCCGCTACGTTGAAAAAATTACGCATTGAACACTTGAAATCTCTCAGTTCGCCACCATGTGACTGGCCTAGGACGCCCCTTATTATTCGGAGCTTAGATGACTATCGAACGCTGCAAGCTAAATTTACTGCTGACCCTTGCGTCCCAGGATAATCGAGTCATCGCCCTTACTGGCAAATGGGGCACGGGTAAGACCCACCTGTGGCAGCAGGTTCGTGACACCTCGACGGACGATACGATCAAGAAAGCAGCTTCTATTTCCCTTTTTGGGGTGAGCTCATTATTCGATCTCAAGAGCAAAGTAGTTCACGCCCTACTGCCCAGCCTTAATGAAGCCGGTGTAGCGGCTCAGGTTAGCGGCGCACTCAACGGACTCAAAAAAGTAGTGCAGGGATTCCACCGTGGCTTTAATGCTTTAGATGACCTGGCCCTCGTCGCTCTTCCTACCCTTCTTAAGGGAAAGCTCCTTGTTATTGATGACATTGAGCGCAAGCATGACAAGTTGCACATCGATGAAATCCTCGGCTTCATTGACGAGTGCGTCCAAGTGCACAAATGTCGGGTACTGCTCGTGCTCAACGATGACAAGCTGAAGGATAAAGACATCTGGGAGCAGTTCCGAGAAAAGGTAATCGACCAGGAGCTACGGCTGGACACGTCAGCGGCAGAAGCGTTCGACATCGCCAAAGACATCATCAAGACTGACTGGGCCGAACCACTCGAAAATGCCACGGTCACCTGCGGCGTCACTAACATCCGCATTCTTTGCAAGATCATCCGTCTTGCCAATCGACTGCTTGAGGGTCACGGACATCTTCAGGACGAGGTCATAGAGAAAGTTATCCCTTCAGTCGTCTTGCTGAGCACTATTCATTTCAAATCGCTACCCGATGGCCCTACGTTCGAGTACCTGCTTGATTTCAACGGTACGGTTTCGGCAACCCTCCAAGCCATTCGGGCGCGGCAAGGCGATCCAGATGACGGCGTGGAAGACGCCCGGCACGGTCAGTGGGACTCACTGCTGAGCTCCTTGAACATCCACAGCTGTGGTGAGTTTGAAAAACTGGTTGTCGAGGTTCTTCGCACCGGGTTGATGGATACGCAGGCAGTCCGAGAGCTGATTGAGCGCTACCGTCTCGACGGAAGATATTTGGGCACAGGGAAAAGCGTGGCGCAATTTATCCAGCACTACAACTGGCATCCAGAATTTTCAAAGGAGCAACTGATCGCTGAGCTGCGCAGCTTGGTTCCAGGCGCAGAATTCATCGAGCCACCGACGCTTAGCTACCTCATGGATCTGTCAGAGGAGCTTACAGGCGACCCGGAACTGGGCGAAGAATTTTTATCCGCCTGGTCGACCGCTTTAGACGCCGCCCATCCCGACGGGTTAGTACCTACGCAGTGGCCATCCACTCGGCCGATTCGCCCCGAGGTAGAAGCTTTGTTGAACGCCGCATATGCGCGTCTATCCTCGACAACAACCCTTGCCGAGGCATGCTCTCACATCCGTTCGACGAGAGGCTGGGGCGATGCTGAGGAGCATCTGCTTAAGGACATCAAGACCAGTGAGTACCAAGCTGAAATTTCCAACGCCAAGGGCCGCGACCTTGAAGGGATCTTGTACCAAAGCATGCAGTTTGTGCTTCACAAAGCGGCATACCAGGACTTCGGCGATGTGGGTGATCGCTTTGTTAAAGCATGCCGAAGCATTTTGAGAGCCGAGCCCAGCTCCCGGCTTTCTGGAATCATCCGAAAATTTTTCGAGTATCACGACAAGGGTGCGCTTCTGTAGGATCTCCTGAAACCTGCGCACTCGGGGCTACCTAAACCATGGTAGCGCTCGAGTGTGCCTAGTCATCCCGATGCTGTTTGGGTCTACAAGCCAGCAGTGTGCTCAAGCTTTCCAAGGACTTCTGAGCGATCTGAACGATCTCCCTGCGTTCTTCCTCTGTAATACGGCTCGCGACGTTGTTCGTATCGCAAACTAGGTCGATGATCACGACCGTATCAGAGAATTAAGAGACCCATCCGTCCCGGGGAACTTGATGACTTGTTGCCACGGCAATGATTGCGCTGGGTAGAGGCAAAGGCATTTCAGACCGTGCTCGCAAAATGCGCAGACGCAAGCTACCTGTGCTGCTTTTTGACTAGCAGCTCGGTGGCTTTAGCGAAGATGGCGAAGGGGCGCTCGGACTGCGAGCCAAATTCTTCAAAGATCCTCTATCGCTGTTCCCCTTTAGCGGCGAGCAAGTGAAAGGACGTCTGGACAGTATGTCTCTGCAGGAAATGCCTTACGGCCTGGACAAAATCGCCGGACTTTCCGTAGCCTTTTTCCAGGCTGAAATTGAGGCCCGAGGAGCGGCTCGGTCTCCAGATTTCCTGGTTATCACCGCTATCGCCATTGAACTCGCCGCCGCGAAAAAAGTGTTCGGTATTGGCGTAGATGTACCTGCACGCTACTCCGAGAATGGCATTCATTTCAGGCCCGTAATCATTCAACGGGCTGACGGCCCTCTCTCATGTGTTGTTGCTTCTATCGGCAACGCTGGCAACGTCAATGCGAGCGCCATCACCACCCTACTGTTGACAGAGCTGGCCCCAAAGAAAGTGCTGATGATGGGGATCGCAGGCGGGCGCCGTAAACAGCTCAGCCTCGGCGGAGTCATTCTTTCCGAACGTGTCGTGTACTACGAGGTGGGAGCTGCACACGCCGGTGGCACGATTGCGCTTCGGCCAGAGATGCAACGCTCAGGACTCTCCACCCAGCAAGATCTCAATGCTTATTTTGCGACCGCGTCATTGTCTGACCGCCTACAAGAACGCGCCGAGAAACTCGGCTTTTCCATTCCGGTGGGGTCACAGGTATGGGAAGTTGCCGCGAAGCTTATGGTGTCGCCGGCAACTATTACTTCTCGCGAATTACTCATTCGAGACCCGAAATTGTTCGAGATTTTTTAAGAGCTTCACGACAAAGCAGTGGTGGCCGAGAAGGAAGCATTTGGCGTTTTCGATGCCTGCGAAAAGCAGAACGCGCCTGTCTTGGTGGTACGCGGCATCAGCTATTATGGTGACAAAACCAGGGACAACACCTTCCACAAGGTAGCTTCTGAAGCGGCAGCCATCGTGACGTTCGACTACGCCGTGCATGGATGGACTCGTAAGCTTGCCCTCTGAATTATCCTCTCTCGTTGGAGTAAGCGCCCATAGTCGAGGGCGCTTTCATCATAAAACGCTACCTGCTCCGGCGAAATTTTTTGGAGTAAACACGGAGGCATCAATGTGACTGAATGAAGAACCCCAAGCACCAGAGCAGACGTTACACCCCTGCTCCATTCCCGCGTCGTGCAGGATTAGTTTCCGAGACATTCCTGATGGTACCGAGTGGAAAGACAAATTTATCTCAGCTGTCACTGACGTAGTCGTTATCTGTGGCCGAGTCATGGATCTGTCGAATCTGGACGGTGTCACGATCGGCTTTGATTACGATGCAGCGCTGGACTCCGTGGAGTTGGGCTATGAGTCAACAATAGCCAAGCAATACACCAACGAAGGTGGACTCGTGGGAGTCGGTAAATCCTTGAGGGTTCGCCGGGATGGCGCCATCAAAATGCACGTTGTGCTGAAGGGAAGCATCCTTCTCGATGTGGCTCTTCAAGACCTGGAGAGTGATGAGTTTTGGGCTGCAGCCAACATTCTTGCGCACGAGCTAGGCCACGTCCAGACAGCTGGCTGGTTTGAGGATCATTCCCCGGGAGTGATGCTGGAACCTCATCAAGGTGATTGGGCGACGAGCACTCTGCGGGACACAGCTCACACGATCTGGGAAGAATATGCAGCCTGCCGGCTTAGCGCTTTGATCAGTCAGGGAACGCTAGTGACTGATAGCTACGTTCAAGGTCTCGAAACATCTCTCGAAAATGCTGTAGAAAGGGCGCGCACCACGATCAAAGAATTCCGGATGCATGGCGACGTTGCCAAACTATTGGTAGAGACAGGGCGCGAAACCGCGATGCCACTGAAAATGGTGGCCTACCTCATGGGTCATCTGGATGGCGTTGACGAACCTGTCGAACTAGAAGAACGCTGCCAAATTGTCAGCGACCTGACCCAGCACTTCGACGCCCTGTTGGGTGCACTTCGAAATGCCTGGGAAACAAGAACCTCTTGGAGCGGCCTTGTCAGCCTTAACCCGATCGTAGAGGTCATTGTGGATGCACTTAGGACGGTTGGGATCGAGGTCACTTTGAATGAGGTACATCCGGGCTCACGCGTGAGCGTCCCCTATCGTGCGGAAACGCTGCCCAACGGCGAAGCAGACATGGCCATCATCCGCATGAAACAGTCGCTCGGGCTCGAACCTTAAGCTCGACCGATCATCGCGAGTCGCATACTGCTGCGGCTCGTGATGATCTCGCCATGCATGCCATCTCGATCCAGCACACCACCTCAGCACTCAAGCCGTTCAGCACCTTCTTCTGTCAGATCGCTCCGAATGGGTTGCTCCTGCGTCATCCACTCCCGAGGCATGTTGCCCCGCTGCCGTCCATTTATGGAACACCAGTCATCGAGGCTAGTAAGCACCGAGATCATCCGGAACTGGTTGGGCGCGAGCGTGACCTTGTAGACCGGGATGTCGATTTCGCTGCAGATGTTCAGGATCTCAAGCGCATGAGCATCCGAGATTTTAGCTCCAAGATGAACAGCCTTGAGCGGCGCGGAACGATTGAAGCCTTTGGTCTCTCTATCGCCATCTGGAATTACCCAGCGCCATTCGCGCTCGTACTTCCAATCAACAGCCTTGCACAACGATGCGGCAATGCCAATAAGCCCGTTAAAGTCCTTGCCCTGGCGGTGAGCTCTGAGGACATGGGTAACGTCGAACAGCTTATCTGTGTAGGCGACCGGCCATAGTGTGAGGGTGGGAAGCTGATTTCGGTGAAGCCGTGTGAAATCGTACTCCATTGCGAACCCGGTATGGTCGGCGCCATAGTGGCTCCACATCAACACCGATTCCAAACGCTCGCTCAGGCTGCAGATTTTGTAGCTGCTTTTGAGCTGATCAATCAGGTTCGGTAGCTGCCCAGCTTGGTGATTCGGCGCCAAGATCCCAACTTCATGAAGCCATTGATCAACATTCAGGAGGCACGGCTCTTGAGCCGATACCAGTGCCACTACCGCAGCAACGGGGTCTTCAGACGAGAGAGCAGGCGCGATCTGGTCATCGCGGAAACCTAGCTCATCGAGCTTCTGCCAAGCAGCAAGCTTCCGATAGTCAATCCAGAATGCCGTGTCGTATGGGTCATTGAACTCACTGGCTACGCTCAGCCAGAGGTTTTTCTCAGCCAAATTCCTAAATGCATACTTGCCGCAAGGCCGGATTTTAAACAGCCGATTGGGCGTGTGCAGGATCTTCCCATTTACAAGGGCCGGGATGTCCATATCGCCAATCGTGGTCGACGAAAAATTCTCGATGAGATCTCTTACCCATTCCCTATCCACACGATTTCCTTTGTCTACTTGTCTCGCTTCAGCTGGAGAAATTACCATATCTAGACCCTAGGTCTTCCTAACCGCTGCTAGCTGCCTGTACTGTGCGGCTGATTTTTAAGGGTACGCTTAGAAGTTACCCTTTTTCGTCGGAATCGCTCTCAGTAAGCGTCAGCTCGGACACGCCCTGATTGTGTTGACAAGCACGCGACGCGTTGGCCGCCTTGCTATTGCACAGTTTAAGCGAATCGCTACTGCCTTTTGAAAAGCCGGAGTGATCATTCCAGTCATGCCCTTTTTCAAACGGGTGGGTGAATGGCCGCGTTGAAATATATGAGCAGTAGCTTTGGGCCTCTACGCATGCTCGGTTGCTGACGGCATTCCTAGGTCTCGTCGCTCAGTAGTTACTTGTGCGTCATACAGATGCTTATGAGGTGCTCCCCACCTACTTCAGCGGCTTGAGCGCGTATCAAGCGACGTTGGATACAGGTCTGACCCAAGGACTGCTACAGGGAGTTGTGCATCAGAACCCTCAGACGGAATTTAGTAAATCTCAGCTCTGAAAATCAGCCTAGGTTCTGCTTGGTTTGGTCAAGTCGGTAGGCTTTAAAAAACGATCGCTTGGCAGCTAAAATACCTATAACAGAGGGCACCCATATTTATGAGTATGCTATTAAGATACTGACAAATAACGAAAATTATCATTCGGCAGCTTGACTACTCCCGCCCCATGGTCTTCATTTCCTGTTACCTACCAGGAGAGAGACGACCATGAGATTCTCAGCCCTATTCCACCCTGAATGCGCTCCCGTACCTCTCTATGGAGCTTTCCACTACGCCGTGCTCAGCGCTCTGCAGTGGAAAACCCCGAATCTTGATCTGATGGCAACCGCTCATAAACAGCGCTTCGCCGTCCTATACAACCAGCCGCTAGAGGACAGATTCGCAATCGAGACTCTCGAACAGGCACACATCCAAGGCGCAATGTCCGGAGTGAAACTGGTTGCCATTCACAAAGACGTGCTTCGTGTCTTTTTGAGTGACGAAGTGGCGGGCTCCACTTTTTCTGCCATCAAAGCCCTATGGGAGCCGATCAAAGAACTGGAGCTCAACCGAAGGTTGGAAGTGGATTTTTCGTGTGAGCACGAGGCCTATTCAGGCCGTTCTGATTACTTGTTTTGGCGTGAAGTCAAGGAAGTGCTTCAGGCAAATAGCCTAGGGATTGAACGGTATAAGGTACCGGTTCTCCATGACTGTGCTGAGCAGATATTACTGGGTGATGAGCCTACATCTCGCGATCATCATGTTGGTATCTGCCCGCATCCCTCATCTGCCCCTGCAATCCCCGCACAAGTCACGAGAATGGAATCTGTAACCACCTTGACAGGACACTGCCTCTATCCAATGGCCGGGGCATACCTCTGCCCACCCCAGATTCGGAAGAAGCCTTAGCGGTTTGGTCTCGCAACCATTCTATGCGTTTCCATACCCCTAGTTCCGATCACCTCTTCCCACAAAACGGTGTTCACGATGATCTATTCCCGTTTGCTTTATACCGAGCATGAGCAACCTCACAACGATGGTGGTGAGGGCGCATATACGATTTTTTCTACACAGCAGTTGTTCGGCCCTGACTGCGTTCCACTTGGTGACATGAGTGTTCAGAAATTTGCTGTGCTTTGGGAGGGGCAACCCGATACGAGGGTGATCGACTTGATCGAGCAGTCGATCATGTTGACCATCCTCTCTCCAGTGAAGCTATTGAATGCTTCCAAAGGTACGCTCGTCGTTGTGCATGACAGCAAATTGGTCGGAGAGAATTACAAGTTGTTCTGTCTTGTCTGGGAGAAGATTGCGGTTGGTGTGATGTATGACGAATGGACTGTCCTGTTTGTCAAAGACACCGGTGCAGGGCTTGGGCTTGAGGGGGGCAGGATCTTCAGGCAATTCGTTCGTGAGATCTTGGACAACAATGAGCTCGGCATCGTGGAATTTACGCCTGACATGTTTCTGTTCAAGGATGACTGGGCACCTGAGAACATCTTTGGGCCACCACCTGGTGAGGAACCCGAAGGAGAGCCGCAGCGGATACAACATGCGCCGGGTCTTTTTGACGAGGACTTGGGTTCATGGCGAGAGTCAGCGACCGGTTCTACGCCTATTCCATAGATGCTGGTGCTGACCCGCAGGGTGGAAAATACAGTTTTTGCGTGCCATGCCGGGACGGCTGTCGTAAATCAGGCCCGGCGATGCTCGCCGTTGTCCTGCCCCTGCCGGGCTTCCATCCGCACGTCTGCGCGCTCCGCTTGCTTGGAGTGATCAGACTTTGGCTTGGATGCCCCCCGCCTGCAGAAAAATATCGCATCAGGCTCAAGGTTTTCCAAAACCAACCGTTTGTCATAGGTATGTACTCCCTTTGAGCGAACCGCTTTGATCCCACCAACCGATGATTACGCACAGCGTTTGAGTGACGCCATTTCGTTTCCCAAGACGATCCTCGGCAACCGCCAGCACGGTGCCTGGCAACGTCTGATCAGCGTCATCAAGTCTTCAGAAACCCTTTCTGCATTTGATAAATGCGGCAGCCTATGCAGAAGGCTACGCACATGCACTGGTCGACAGCGACTAGATCGACATTTCCATCGAACGAGATGTGTTGATCATCGAGACTGTCGACGCTTGGCGATGCGCCCTTCCTGACTCCAGTACCTCCACCTATTTGTAGCCACCTGTAAGTACCATGACTCCTATTTTTCAACGCTATGCCAACGACGAATCGTCTGAATTACGCATCCAGATGCCGCAGCGGGTTCTGGCTACAACCGTCAGTAATTACCCAATTGATGTTCTGGTAGGTCACTGGGAAAAGTATTTGGTAGACCCGTCCTCCGCTCGCGATAGATCTCCGTGGGCTGAGCGGTTTGCCATGGGCATGCCAATACCCAAGTGGGCGCGCGGAGTGAAGTGGAACGTTGGCCAGCAGGCTCGTTTCATTACCTCTGTGTGGTCAGGGGGAGACCTGGGAAGCTACCTTACAAACGACTGGTCGGAGCCGGCGAGCACTGGCAGGGCGTTGGCGGAGAACAGCGAGATTCTGGTCGATGGCCAGCAACGGCTCCACAGCCTTGAAGAGTATTTCCTTGATCGTCTTGCGGTGCCAGATGCACAAGGTCAGCAAAGGGTCTGGTCTGAACTCGGCAATGGCGAACGGAAGCGTTTTTTGTCGACGATCTTTACCCACGCGAGGGTGTCTTCTGGCGATGAGGTAGCATTACGCAAAACGTATGATCTCTGCGCGCAGGGGGTTGTTCCTCGGTCATTTGAACAGCGCGCCTTGAGGTAGTATTCGACACTGCAGTTGTCGTGGCATGCCCTAGCAGGGACGGCTGTCGTTAACCAAGCCCTATCTACGACAGGTCTTGGCCCTTCGGGCTTCCATCCTCATGCCCTTCGACCCTCCTGGTCTGCGCGCTCCGCTTGCATGATGATCAAAGTCACCACCTAGCTTGGACATTCCCTGCGGCTACCACATACTAGCTTCCATCCATCGTGGAGTGAGGCTAGGCGAAATGGCATGGTCATTTTGGAAGGACAAACGCCCTGAATGGGTTCAAGCGGAAGAACGAGATTTCATCAAAGCTGCGAACGGCCTGAAGACACTGCAGGTGACACCACGAGGCGGCATGAGAATCGACCCGGAAGAACTCAGGGATCAGATCCTTGCAGCCCGTCAGTTATACAAAGATCTGGTTCATAAATAACGGTAGCGTGTAAGGCAACCTGCTTGCAGCCACCGCCATTTAGCATGCTTTCAGAACGGCAAAAAAGGTGGCCGAGTAAGCTCGACTCATTGAAACCATGGCGCCCACGTCAGTGGCTTACCGTTCCGAGTCAAGTGCGTGGATTACACACGCGGAGCTCACACAGTCATTCGATTGAGCCGCACGCGCGATGGACTCCAGTGATCAATCCCACCTCTTTTTGATCCCCATCTCATGCCAAGTGCTGATCTCGTCGGAAGTCATCGCCTGGATATATCGATAACCCTGATCCCTGAAAAAGTCTACGTACTGATCTCTGCAACGCAGGTGCATCGACTTTTTGCCTAGCTCCTCGGCGATGGGCTCAACGTTAGCGATCAGTGCTGCTAGTTCACCGCTCTGAAAGAACGGATCGATTGCGATTGATCTGATGTGGAGGCAAGGTGCGCTCGCATCAGCATTGCACTGATCTTTGAACCCTTATTCCGTAATGAAATCTTCATTCGAGTGACCAAAATGAGCAAAGCCTACGAACTTTCCTTCATGCTCATAGATGAGGAAGTTCTCGGGATTGCGTTGAATCCAATCCTGAGATTCTTCCAGGGTCGCGTTCGCGTCGCCAGCCCAAGCTAAGCTCTCGACGCGAAAGCAATTTGCTGCATCGTTAGGGATGGCAGAGCGGTATACAGATGCCCACATATCATTACCTCGATGATTCTAGAAGCGGGCATGGTAATGGGTCTGCAGGTTCCACGCACCACATGAAGCGGGCCGTAATGCCCGCCCTAGAGCCCTCTCTGATAAATCTGCGCCGTTGATTTGGCTGACCCATCGAGCGTGTCAGAAGAGCCTTATGGCGAGTTCAGGAGGCGAATGATGATTCACGGCTCTTGAGCTGCGCCAGCACCCGTTCTAGAAAACGGCGCTCTTCCCCATAGAAGAATGCAGAGGGTTCATGAACTGCCAAGTGCTTAATGTCCTCCTCCCACTCGCCGTACCAAGCGTCTGGTGTGTCGACATAGATACTAGGTCGGTCAGGGAATTGGTCTCCGGTGATATCGACGATCAGTCCATCGACTTCAAGCCAGGCATGTGAAGCACCCTCCTTCATCCCACAAACGTAGAAGAATTCGCCGACTTCCAAGGTGTTGAAATAATCGCCCATGAGCTCAGAAATGATTCCGCAGCATCCGCCTGGGAAACCTTGGATGTGCATAGGAACGTTGCCAATCTCTATGACTATCTCGACTGCCAACCTGAAGCTCGCTGCCAACTCAAGCGCTGCTGAACGAAGCATTTCCTATCCCCATAAAGAAGGGCCCCGCAGGGCCCTTCATTTGTACTCAACAGATTTTACTGGGCCAGCCAGCTCTCGACCGTATCGGAGCCATGTTCGGCTTTCCATTCCTTCAGCACTTTGTGATTGCCACCCTTGGTCTCAACCACTTCACCTGAGTGAGGGTTCTTGTAAACCTTGACGGCGCGAGCCTTGCGGATACCCTTGGTCTCAGCGACCGCAGGAGCGCGGCGGCTAGAAGATTGCGGGTCGAGAATCGCGACGATGTTGCGCAAGCTGTAGCCATACTCGCCCAAGAGATCACGGAGCTTCTTTTCAAACTCGATCTCGCGCTTCAGCCCATCATCGTTTTTTAATGTTTCAAGCTCTGCTAATTGGGCAGCAAGCTGCTGTTCAAGCGCGCGGAATTCAGCAAGACGGGACATGGATCACCTCAGATATTCAGTGGTGGCAGTATAGTCAGCGCCGTCAACTGTAGACAATCGAAGGTGCGCCCGATGCTTAACGCTGGCGCGCTCGTCTTGCAGTCTTGTGGGCAGCCAAGTGCTGCATTTCAACCTGCCATTGAGCCAGGAATTTCTCCCAATCACGGGCGTATGGGGCATCGATCAGGCGCGTCGAGTCGATGCTCGCTTGCAGAAAACGCTCGCGCCACGGCTGTGGAATACTGGCCTCGTCAACAATGTTGATACCGGAACTGTGGCGCTCAATCAGGACTGCTTTGCGGACAGCATCAATATCGGGGTGTGGATGACTCTGGTTTAAGTCGACGCGCTCTTGGTCTTCAATGTCGTCAAGCACATTCAAAATAGCGGCTGCTTGTGGGTCGCCCGGCACCAGGTGCGAAAGTGTCCACAGGGCTTTGCGCCTGACAGACTCACGCGTACGAAGATCATCAGCCATGTTCAGTGCCTCGATTGGAACCGGCAGTCAGTCGACGATAAAGGTCGGCTAAGAGGCGAGCATCCAGCAGCGCGTGATGTGGAAGTTCCGGGAGCGTCACGTCGCCGATATCATCCGCTTCGAGATGCCTGAATAGCAGGATGAGGTTGGTTGGACTATTGGCAACGTTAGCAGGCCAACGATGATTTACGTAGGCCAATTGGCAGAAGAGATCCCAGTCCCAATCCGGCGCGTCGGAGCAAATCTCGAGCGGGCCTTCAAGGTTGCTCAGGAAAGCGAGGAGTGAGGTTTTAGCTTCGACCAAGGGTTGTCCATGTTCAGGCAGATTAAGCTGAGGCAGGACGTTCTGGATCACGAAATCGCTGCAGTCCCCCACTAGATATGTGTCTGTGAGCTCGGCGTAGAATTCGTGCCCGGCTTCGGACACGAGTGCCAAGGAAATCAACTTTGTGTCCCGGTTGAGCTGGGTGAACTCACAGTCCAAAAATAGCTTCATCTGCTCCTCCCTGTGAGTACCTGGTTCAGGTCTGCCTGAGTACCTTTGACAAAACGATCTAAGCCGGCTGATTTTTCCAGGTACCCACGGGGGACATGTGTGGACGGCATAAGATACCCGTATGATCATCCGCGTCAGGCTCGAGTATTCATGCGCTCAAACTCCCTCGCATTCAACTTTGATCCTAACGACGGGACAAATAGTAGTGCCAAAGGC
>Ga0308164_10003210_pt1 | contig 15106 bp, 13 predicted proteins | sample PhyTR2_FD_201031 | JGI IMG/M metagenome (GOLD analysis project Ga0308164, IMG submission 201031) | Phyllosphere microbial communities from UC Gill Tract Community Farm, Albany, California, United States - DLSLT.R2 | ecosystem: Host-associated > Plants > Phyllosphere > Unclassified | place: USA... | reverse complement strand
TAAACATGTAGCTCAAGCTCGACCGACTCCCCTACATCGTACAAAGCCCCCCTCCACATCGCTCTCCCTCTCCCCCTTCTCGCTAATCTTCATTCCCCCCTCTCGAACACCCGTACCCCTTGCCTCGCCCTTAATATCTGCAAAGCGAGTCGTACATACATCCTTCTCGCGCTCTCCTTGCGCACCCGTCCTTCTGCGAGAGCGAGAAGCGCGACGGAGCGCGAGCGCAGCTTGTCGTGGACGTCGGGCAAGGGGAACCTTCGTCGCGCTCGAGCCGCTCTAGCTCTCCCGCAACGGAAGCACGGTTTCTCTCGCCCAGCACAGGAGAGGAGGACGACGATGCGCATGCGTTACAGACAACACAGGACGAGGAGAGAAGGTCTAGCTGGGGGAGAACGAGGAGGGGTCCGAGGACGAGGAAAGGAGACGAGCGCTCGGGCGCTCACTTGGCCGTCTTGCCCTTCTGCGACTTCTGCGTACCGCAAAGCGACCGAGTCAGTCTCTGCTGGCTGTACTGCAGGGCACGGCGAGCCGAGACGAGGGCGAGCGAGCGAGACGCACCTTCCACTCTGCGAACGCCTGCTCGTACGCCTCCGAGTGCTTGAGCGCCGGGTCGCCCTTCTTGAGCTCGGCGAGCTTGGTGTTCATGTACTGCTCGAGGTGCGCGAGGAAGGTGTCAGGAGCTGCTGCGAGAGGCTCGAGAGCGAGAGAGGAGGGAGAGAGCGAGGACGCACGGCGTTGTACGACGACGACTTGCCCTTGCGGGTCCTGTGAGCATGGGCCAAGAGGATGGATCAGTGCTCCTCCTCGTGGAGATGACGAGAAGTCGGCACCGAGCGGGCTCGAGCAGGCTCACGCAGTCTTCTTGGCGGCCGGAGCTGCTGCAGGAGGGGAGGGAGAAGGAGTCAGCGTGCGTTCGGGCGAGGCGGGGCGCAAGAGCTGAAGGGGACGGACCCTTTGACTTTTTGTGGGCGGTCGAGTCGTTGCGAGGCATGGCTGGCGGCGTCTTAAGGTTAGGGTTAGGGAGATGAGGGAGGCGGTGCCGAGGGGAGCGAGGTGAGGGCGGCGCAGGGGCGAGTCGAGCGGGTCTTGAAGGGTCGCTAGAGTGCTGCTAGTGGTGCTAGAGTAGAGCAAGGCTGGCCTCGAGCGAGCTGTGACGAGGAGACGGAGCCAAACCTCCCGCCGCTCTCATCCCCGCCGAGCTCTCCCTCCCCCGCTCCGTCGCTCCCCCTTCACACCGCCGAGGATGCAGCGCGCCGTCCCCGTCCCGCTCCCTCGCCTCCTCGCCCTCCTCCCGCGCAGCGGCATCGGCGCATCCGTCTACGAGTCGCGGTGGGCGGGCAAGGGCCTCCCCGTCCCGACCGCCTCGTCCCCCGCCGACTACACCTCGTCGTGCCGCTGGGAGGTCAAGAAGGTCAAGCTCACCCCAGGCGACAACGGCAAGCTCCACGGCCGCGCGTACGGCGTCCACTTCTGGAAGGTGAGCCTCGTCCTCCTCCTCGTCCTCCTCCCTCCCCTCGCCTCGCTCATCCAGCTGACCCACTCCCTTTGTGCTCGCAGGGCAAGCGCATCACGCCCGCCGACAAGGAGTACGAGCCCATCCGCCACGCCTCAAAGTACCTCTGGCAGTCGGCCGTCCCGCCCCCGCTCCTCGTCGAGCAGGCGAACCAGCACGCCGCTCCTCGACCAGTACCAGCAGCAGACGCACAAGCATGAGCGCATGAGCGGCTCCCAGCAGTATTCAGTGTTGTACAACTAGGTGCGTCTCCCTCTCTCCCCTCTTCGCTCGCTGTATGCGTCGCTCGACGCGCGCGGCGACGCTGGTGCTCAAGCTCATCTCGCTCTCTCTCCCTCTTCTTCCTCACAGCAACTCGCCCTCATCACCTCCAGCCACCCCGTACGCCTCATCTCCTCCCTCTCCCCTCCAGCATGCCCGCCAGCAACGCCACGCCGTCCCACGGATGATCCGCATCCGCCAATTTTTGCGTATTGTCAATCCTCGGTACCTTCGCTTCGGCGGGGGGAGAGCCAAAGCTCCCACTTGTGGGGCAATGCTGGCTTTTCATAGTTACACTGGTGCGTCCTGCTTTCTCTCCCTCGCCTTCCTCGAGCAGGTCGACGAGCTGACCCTGGACCTCCTCCTCGTCTCGCAGAGGGATCGGCCCGCCTCGCAGCGCAGCACGCACAGCAACCAGCACCCGCGCACGACGGTGCGCACGAGGAGATTGCTGACCCGCCCTCTCTTGCGCGCGCTCGCAGGTTCGCTTCGCGTCGGGTCGGGCGGGAGGTGGAGGAACCGCGGCGAGGAGGAGCGAGGGCGGGCGAGGCAGCAGGAGGTGCATCGCAGCATGGTCGTTCTCTCTGCCTTCGCGTGCACGATGGCGAGCGGCGGAGAGCGAGAGTCCTGCGCGGCGGCCAGAGCTGGATCAGCGACGAGACTGTCGGCGGGCTTCGCGAGAGCCGCTCTCCTCGCTCGGCTCGGCTTGTTCCTCCCTTCGCTCCTCTAGCAAGTCTGCTCCGCTTCGTCGAGACTCTGAGCCGCCGCACTCTCGTCGACGCTGCGCTCGAGCAATGCTTCGCGCCCGCCTTTCCTTTCCTCGCTGCGCTCGCCCTCTCGGCTTCTGCTCTCGGCTTTCGCTAGCTTTCGCAACTCGCAAACGCTCGAAAACGACGCACAGACGGTACAGCTCGCTCGAGAGAGACAATGAGAGCACGAGGGAGGGCGCAACGGGCGAGAGCGACTTGGGAAGGCCGAGGGTCCGTGCGCTCGAGGAACGGCAGAGACGATGGAGAGGGCCTGCGAGTCGCTCGGTCAGTGCGCGCACGTCGTCTGCGTCGAGGGAGAGGAGGGAGAGCGACGCACTGAGAGGCTAGAGAGGGAAATCGGGCGCCGAGTCGCGGTACGCCTGGTCGAACTGCTCCGGAGCGCGCGGTCCGCAGTCACTACAGGCGGGACCGTCTCGCGCTAGCTTGGTGAGCCTCATGTGAAAGGGCTTGCCGGCGCACGAGACTTGCCAGTACTGCATCGAGTAGCGCATCGCCTGCCCCCACTTAAGGTTGTCTACGCGGCTGCCGCTTGTGCAAATGTAGCAGAACACCTCGCAAGGCGCCTTCATGGACACCTCGAATGCGTGCAACTTGAGCATCATGATCCAGGCATCCTGCGGAAGCACAACCGGCAAAGCCGGTTAGCCGAGCGGGCGGCACGGCTGGGAAGGACGTACAAACTTGGCTCTGCGCCCGACAGTCGCGGCGTCGATCGTCTCTTGCTTGCCGTCTTGCAGCAGTTTGAATGCCGAGAACTTGACGAGCGTCTTGTCGCCCAGGGCTGCGGCCGTCCGCAGTGCCGCGGCATGCTCGCGGTCCTCGCCGCGCCATTTCCTGTCGACGTCGCGAGGGTCAATGCTGCTCGTCCCAGCCCTTGCAGGCAGCTCGAGCGTACCAGTACGTCCCTAGGGCATGTCCCCGCGCCGCCGCCGAGTCGTACTTGTCGGCGAGCTTGGCGACGACGGGCCAGTCGTCGACCTGAAGCTCCTCGAGCGGGTCGCCCTCGTCGTGCGACAGGTTGAGGAGGCGCAGGAACGGCGAGAGCTCGCTCTGCGTCTCTGCGACGTCGATGGCGCCGTCCTGGGTCGTCGTCGTGCTTTGCGGCAGCGAGAGCATGTCGGAGAAGACCTTGCTGCCGGCGACGAGGACCGAGCGGGCCGCCTTGAGCTCGACGGGCGGGTCGTCTGAGGTGCGCAGCGTGATCAGGTCGTCCATGTCGGTCGGCGACGAGTAGCTATGGAGAAGGGAGGAGCAGGAGCGACGAGGAAGTGCTGCAAAGCGAGCAAGGCGTGGCTGAGCAGGACGGGATCGTCCCGCTCTGCCCTTACGAGCGAGCTCTGAAGGCCCGAACCGGCTCGTCATCGACGTTAGAGCACGCCCCGAAGCGTCGAGAGGTCCGAGACGACCTTGTCGAGCGCGCCCTCGGCCTCGAGAGAGCGCGAGGTCAACTTGAGAAGGTCAACGTAAGGAGGTCCGTGCGCCGACTCGCGAGCGAGCCACTCGCCTATCGTCGTACTCGCTCTGCGCTCACTCAAGAGCGGAAGAGAGAAGGACCACATGCTCGATGCAGGGACGCTGAGACAAAGAAGATGCGGTGCGAAAGGCTGAGCGAGGGAGGAGGGCAACAAGACGAGCGACGATGCGGGGCCGACAGACAGGCAAGAGAGAGGGAAGGGGAGGATGAATACGACAAGAAAGAGGAAGATCTAGGACAGCTGCTCAGCCAGAAGGAGTGCGAGGCTGGTCGCCTCGAGGTGCCACGCGAGCCGGCCGCTCGTGCCCCACCGCACCTGCCCGAGCGCGGCGAGCTCGACAAAGCTGCGCCGCACGTCGCCGACGAGCGCGCCGAGCGTCGCCTTGTACGACGAGGTGCGCGAGGCGTGCGAGAGGAAGAAGTGGACGGCGTACGACGAGGTCGAGGCGGCGTCGGTGGCGGTGCCGAGGTCGAGGGTCGAGTGGGCGTGCGACGAGAGGCGCGGGACGTGCATGAAGTAGGTCGATGCGGCGGGAGTGAAGGGGAGGGTGTTGAGCGAGACCGGCTCGGAGGGCGTGTAGGTGAAGGTCGTCGGCGTGGCGTCAAAGAGCGTCGTCTTGCCGTCGCCGACGCTGCTGACGCTCCCGGCGACCGAGACCTGGCCGTCTTCGATGGACGTCGTCGACGCCGCCGAGCTGTGCGCAGCAAAGGCGTGACGAGGGAGGACGGCGAGCGCCGGGTCGAGCTCGGCGCAGGCGAAGGTGACGTGCAGAGGTCGGCGGACGACGGCGAGGTACTCCTTGAGGAGCGAGTCCCAGGCTGCGCACAGAAGAGAGCGAGCGTCAGTGCACGATGAGAGAAGGCATAGAAAGTGAGTGAGGCGACGCACTCTTGGCTTCGAGCCCGCTCGGTTCGCCGAGCTTGCACAGGACGATACGCCACTCGACGTCGACGGCATCGACGAGCGACTTGACGAAGCTCCACACGAGGCGCACGCGCTGCACGTCGGCGAGGGGCCCGACGGGCGCCTTGATGAGCCGCGGCGCGACCTTCCACGACTCGCCCTTCTCGTCGACGGTCGCGACGACGAGACACTCCTGCTCGCTGTCCTCGGCGAGCCGCCGCGACGTGTAGCACACGTGCAGAAGGCGGTGACGGTGCTCGACCTCGAGCGCCATCGGCGGCCAGCTGAGCGAAAACTGGACCGCGCGCGACGATGCCGCCGGCGCGACGTTGATGGCCGGCGCCGTGTACAGGCGGACGGCAGGGCCGAGAGGGGCGAGAGGCGGAGGTCGGGCTGAGGGGAACGTCTCGGGCATGGGGAAGCGCAGACGCTCGACGGGGATCTGGAGCTGGTCGTAGACGGAGAAGGCGAGCCGGGCGAGTCGGCCGGCGGTCGAGCTCGTCGACGTCGACGGGCCCGAGCGCGCGAGGGACGACATCGGGACCGCGCACGGGAGCATGTTGACGGCCGACGCTCCATGGCGGCTCTTGCCGACCTGGTGAATGATGCTGGCGAGCGGCGAGCCCTGGGCGAGGGGCGAGTCGGCGAGCGGCGCGATGAGGTAGACGACCGTGTTTTGCGCCGTCTTGGACGTGTCGGACAAGGCAGTGTCTGCGCGCGAGAGGGAGAGAAAGAGAGTCAGTGAGGGAAAGGTGAGCGAGCGAGGGAGACGAAGCGGGACGCACAGAGAAGCTTGAGCTCTTCACGCTGCTGGCTCGTCGAGAGGAGCCCGGCGGGCAGCGGCACGAGCCCGTCCTGCACGCCGGCGAAGTTGGTCGACGCCGAGACGGTACCGGGCGTGTGCGAGCCGAGGCGCAGACCCTGCGAGCGACCAGAGAGGGCGAGAGTCAGCGGGTGTCCCGTCGTCGGTAAAGGAGCTCAAGAAAGTACGGAGCGACGCACCTCGTACGTCGACCCGATGGCCCGAAACCACTCCTTGACCGTGTCGTGCACCTCGGCGCCCGAGTCCTCGTACACGACGAACGCCGTGACGCTCTTGGCGCCCGGGAGCGGCTCGAAGCCCATCGGCCGCCAGAAGTCGACGGCGGCGCAGCTCGTCTCGACGATGCACTGCTGCGCGCGGAGGTGGAACGCCGGCGCGTCCTCCTGCTCGAGCGAGGCGAGCGCCGTGTGGTCGGCGAAGAGCGGCGACGGGCTGAGGGTGCTGCAGACGGCGGCGAGCGCGGTCGAGGCGGTCGCGAGTGCGTGCGATGCGATGGCCATGCTCGAGCGGCGAGGTCGGCGCGAAAAGGCGAGCGTCGCGTCGCGCAGGTCGGGGAGGTGCATGAGGTGCTCGGTGACGACGTGGTACGTGAGGTCGCGAGCCGGGTCGACCTTGGCGCCGTCCTGCGACGAGAGGACGTACTGCACGCTCGCCGGCTCGACGCTGCGCTTGACGAACGAGGGAGCGCCGAGGAGCGCCGAGCTGAAGGCGGCGTCGAGCGTGCGGTCCTCCTCGACGTCGCGCAGCTCGCCGCCCGAGTCGCGCCGGGCTCGCGGCGACCGGTCGACGTCCATGAGGTCGTCCTTCTCGCTGTCGCTGCTCGACTGCTCGCTGTCGGCCTCGTCGGCCGTGTGCTGCGACGTCGACGGCGAGCCGTGCTCGAAGCTGCCGCCGAGGCCGAGTGCGGCGCCGAGTCGGCGACGAACCCAGGCTCGATGCGGCGGCGGCGGTGCTGCTGCCGCACCCGACGAGGCGTCGCCGCGAAACGCACCGCTCGTCGGCGCCGGCTTGATTGGGCCGAGGCGCTGCCGCCGCAGGCGCTCGGCGAGGGCGATCCGAGGGTCGCACACGGCCGAGTACCACGAGCGGCGGTCCTTGCCCTGCGCGCCCGGGCGCACGAGCGCACGACCCTCGTTGTCCGAGTCGGGGCTCGGCAGCCCGAACTTGCCGCGCCGCGGGTCGTACTTGTCGTCGAGCGCCGACTGCGCCGGGTCGAACGTGACGGGCTCGAACGCCGACAGCGTGCGCGCTCGACCCGGCGACACCTTGGGCGAGGCGTGAACGACGACGATGGGCGAGTACGAGGCGGGGTGCGGCGAGTGCGGGACGAGGGCGAGCGCGGCGGGCGTGGCGGTCGTCGAAGGGAGGACGACGGGCGAGTACGGCACGACGGCGTGCGCTGCGCCGCCCGGCGAGGCCGACGCGAGCTCGAGCGCGTTAGGCGAGAGCGGGTCGAACGCGCCGAACGAGAAGGGGAGGGCAGGCGACGGGCCCTCGGGGAACTGGGGCGACGTCGTACTCGCGAGGACCGGGTCGGCGACGAACGTCGAGACGGTCGACGTCATGCCGGGCAGGTCGCTCGGCGCCGACGACGAGAAGAGGTCGAAGGCGGCGTCCATGCCCGAGACGGACGGCATGGCCGACAGGCCGAGGTCGCCTGCGAGGGGTGCGAGCGGCGGCGGCGGCATCGAGAGCGCGAGCGCCGAGCCGCCCGGGCCCGGCGTCGGCGCGTCGAAGAACGAGAAGTCGTCTTCGGTGAGGCCGAGCATGATGCCGTCGTCGTACCCGCCGCCGTTGCCGTCGTTGCTGCGCCCACCGCCTTGACCTCCTCCGCCTCCTCCACCGCCGCCGCCGCCGCCGCCGCCGCTCATGCCGCTCGTGCCGAACGTGCCGTCGCCCCAGTCGAACTCGGAGAACGCCGTCTCGAGCGTCGACATGGGCGCGGCGGTCGAGACAGGCGCAGGCGCGTGCGAGCCGGCGGGCTCGGCGGGCGAGGGGTACATGCCGAGGCCGAAGTCGATGTCCATGCCGTGCAAGGCGTCGTGCGACTGGTCGTGCGCGCCGGCGGACGATGACGGAGGGGGAGGGAGCGACGAGCCGGCGTGGATGGGGTGGAGGGAGGACGAGAAGAGCTCGGCGGGGCTGGGTGCCTCGGTCGACGACGCGCCGAGGCTCATCGGCGTGCGCATGTTGATGGGCGCCGCCGCCGGAACGTGGCTCGACGCGGCGAGCTTGTCGTCGTCCTTGCCCGTCGCCGCCGCGGCCGGCTCCGGCACCTGCGCCTCGGCCGCCTCCTTGTCCTTCTCGGCCTCGCGCCGCGCCGCATTCTCCTTCTCCTCCTCGCGCCGCCGTCCCTCGTCGCCCATCCAGCGCCACACGTCGCCCGTGCGCCGCTTGACCGGGCTGCGGAACGCGCCCGCCTCGCCGACGTCGCCGGCGCTCGAGCCCTCGCTGCCGCGCCGCCGGCCGCTCGTGCGCCCGCGCAGGAGGAGCTGCCCGGCGAGTCGTGCGCGTAAGGGCGCACCGCGGAGCGCTCGACTCGGCGGCGCGCTCGGCGCGACCGGCGCAGCGACGGCCTCGGCGGCCGGCGCCGCAGGAGGGTGTGCGGGGCTCGTCTCGCTCGGCGCGCCCTTGCGCTCGTCGTCGCGCGGTGCGGGCGGCGCCTGGTCGCGCTCACCGTCGAGTAGCACGAGTACCCTGGGCCAGACGACCTCCACTCGGTCGCCGCTCGTCGACGTCGTCCCGCCCGGCGCATCGAGCGCGCACAGGACGTACTGCAGGCGCTCGGCCTCTGCGACGCTGCCGCAAGCGCCGACGACGTGCGGCGCCCACTCTGCATCGAGCTGCGCGCGGCGTGCGTGCGAGACGCGCAGGGTGCGGAGGAAGGTCCCGCGCGCGTCGAGCGGGGCGAGGCGGACTCGGGCGCCGGCGTCGACATGGGGCGGGAGGAGCGCAAGGGCGAGGTGCGCGAGGCAGCTCTGGAGGTGGATCGAGGAGCGGTTGAGGGCGAGAGGGGCGAGCGAGAGCTCGAGGGCGGGGCGGGGCGAGAGCGGGGCGAACCGGGTGCCCGCCGAGGAGGACGAGGTCGGTGCGGCGAGCGGGAGGAAGACGACGCTCGCGCCGAGGCGCACGCAGCGCGTGTCGGGTACGGGCTGCTGCGCGAGCTCGTCGAGGAGGATCGATGAGATGGCGCTGCGGAACGACTCGTACGCGGCCTGGACGAGCGTATGCGACGGCGGCGGCTGCGCGATGAGCGGGATCGAGACGAGGGCGTCCGAGATGGCGAGGGCCGACGGGTAGGCGTGGGCGGGGAGGGAGAGGGGCGAGGCGTAGGCCGGCGACGAGGCGGACTTGGCGGTCGGGTAGAGCGCCGGGAAGAGCGAGGCGTGCGTGAACTCGCCCGAGGCGAAGGCTGCGAACACGGGCTCTGCATCAGCACGTGCACTCGCACAAGGATAGAAGAGGAGAGGAAGAAGGGCGCACGCTCGAGCCCCTCGAACGCAAGCTCGTCGAGCTTGACCCCCTCAGCGTCCGCCTCGCCGCCGCGCACGACCCCAAACACCCACAGCGCCCTCCCCTCGCCCTCGCACACCTCGTCGCCCTCGCGCTCCTCGCTCCTCTCCCGCTTGGGGCCCGCCTCGTCCCCTTCGCGCGCCTTGCCCTTGCCCTTGGCTGCGCTCGAGCCGGGCGCCGCCCGCCCGCCGACGCGCACGGTCGCCGAGCCGACCCAGCTCAGCAGCGCGAGGCGGTCCCGGCCGTCGTCGCGCGCGAGCGCCGCCCGCTGGGCGAGGTGCGCTTGCGCGAGGGCGAGCGGGTCGGATGGGGCGGCGGCGCGCAGGGCGGAGAGGCGCGCGCGCAGGCGGGACGAGGGGGAGGGGTCCGAGTCGGGGCTGGCGCTGCCGAGTGCGGGCGACGTCGTCGATGGGCCGGCGTCTGCTGCGGCGCGTGCGGCGGCGGACGAGGAGGACGAGGCGGCAGCGCTGCCGCTCGAGGCGGACGCCGCGGCTCGGAGCGCCGAGGGGAGGCGGGTTGGCGGTGGCGGGGGCGCTGTTGGCCCGAGGAGCGACGGCGAGCCGAGGGGCGTGCCGAGCGACGGCGACGGGTGCCCACCGAGCGCAGGCGTCGACGAGCCCATCTCCTCGGCGAGGAGCTCGTCGAAGGCGTTGCCGCCTCGAGCGGGCCCGCCCTTCTTGGCCTTCTTGCTCGGCGGGCCCGCTGGGTCATCGCCCTTGGACGAGGCCGTCGAGCTCGCGAGCTTGCGCGCGGCGGCGGCGCTCGACGACGACGAGGCGCACGCCGGCGCGAGCGGGTCCCACGCGAGGAGGTCGGGCCCGTCGGCGGCAGCGGCGTCGGCTGGATAGGGCGGGTCGAGGCAGCGAGCGGGCGCCTTCCACGCTCGGTACCGCACGACCCAGCCCTCGCCGAGCTCGATGAGCTGGGCGGTCGTGGTCGCCTGGCCGGCCTCGAGCGGCGTGGGCCAGGGGAGCGGGGCGGCGGCGGCGCCGGCCGAGGCTGCTGCGCCCGGAAGTGCGGTGCGGAGGTGCGGTGGAGGTGCTGGCGAGGCGGGCGGGAAGGTTCCGGGTGCCGGGAGGCGAGGCGAGGATGCCGACGGCGGCGGGTGGGCGGAGAGCGAGTTGGCGGAGTGGGCGGCTGCGACGGGCGGCGTCGGGAGGAACGAGGGCCGCGAGGGGAGGGACAGTGGGACTCCTGGTCGAGGCTGGGCGGGTGGCCGGGCTCCCTGCGGCGGTGGTGGGCGAGGCGGCACCGGTTGCGTCGTCGACGGACGAGAGGGGAGCGGGTGAGGCGGCAGCGCCATCCTCGGCGGCGCTGGGTGGCTCGTCTGGTCGGCAGGAGGTGCAGGTCGAGCACTCAGGCGAAGATAGGGCCGCGCGCGGGCATGGTGGCCAAGAGTGGGGACGACTCGCCGTCTCGGTGCTGCTCGCCCGACCGCCTGACCACCTCGACCGTGTCGCACCTCGACCTTTCCTCTCGTGCAAGGGTTCTTCCTGGAGCCTATCTCGGGTCCGTCACAGTGAGCGTCGCAGAACCCGAAAGGGACCCTTTCTCGTCGCTCTCGCGCTCGCACCGCAGCTCGAGGATAGACGAGGGCAGTCGCGCCGCTCTTTTTCTCCTGCTGCCGCACCTCTGCGACCAGGTCCAGCTCCGTCTAGCACCGCAGCTACAGCTTCTTGCCCGCCGCGTCGTCGTCGAGTCGCGCGAGGAAGCCCTCGAACGCCTCGTCGCTCATCGGGTACGTGTGCGTCCCCTCTTCTGGGAACGACCCGAGGCGCACCTCCTCGACGTAGCCGCGCACGGCCCGCCTCGCCTGCTCGCCGACGTCGGCGAACCGCTTGAGGAACCGCGGGCCCTTGCCCTCGGCGCCGAGGTCCGAGTCGACGCCGAGCATGTCGAGCTGGACGAGGACCTGGCCCGACGCGCCCTGGCCCGCGCCGATGCCGATCGTGGGCACGCGCAGGCGGTCCGTCATCCACGCCGCGAGCCGGCTCGGGACAGCCTCGACGAGGAGGGCGAACGCGCCGGCGTCCTGGAGCGCGAGCGCGTCGTGCCACACCTTGAGCGCGCTCGACACCGTCTTGCCCTGGACGCGGTACCCGCTCAGGGCCGCCTGGCGCTGCGGCGTCAAGCCGATGTGGGCCATGACGGGGATCCCGACATCCGACAGGCGGCGCACGAGGGGCACGATCTCCTGCCCGCCCTCGATCTTGACGGCGTCCATCTTGCCCTCCTGGACGAGGCGGACCGCCGCGCGCACGCCATCGTCGACCGAGGCGTAGTAGGTGCCGAAGGGGAGGTCGGCGAGGAGGAGCGAGGTCGTGCACCCGCGCGCGACCGAGCGGCAGTGGTACAGCATCTCGTCGAGGGTGAGGTCCGACGTCGACGAGTAGCCGCACGCGACCATGGCGAGCGAGTCGCCGACGAGGCAGATGTCGACGCCGCGAGGATAGGCGGGCGGCGAGGTCGGGGACGACGAGGGCGAGGGGTGTGCTGCCGACTCGACGAACCGGGCCGAGGGGAAGTCGTGTGCGGTGAGCATGGTGATGGGGACGTTCTTGCGCTTGAGGGCCTGGAGGTCGAGGATGGTGCGCTTCTTGCGGGGCGGTGCGGCGTTGGGCGAGGCTGTTTCGTGGTGGTTGACAGTCAGCCGCGCGAACCGGGTTGCCGGACGTCGAGAGGAGGAGGAGGGAGGAGAGCGCACCAGGAAGCTTGTCGGCTGGGTACGAGCTCGATGGGGTTGCTGAGGTCGAGAAGCACATGCATGGTGCTGGCCGGCGCGCCTGGTGGTGAGGGCGAGGAGCCGGACGAGCCGGAGCGAGCGACGAGGTGCGAGACGACGAGGCCAAAGGTGCCGAGCGGGGGGCGGCGGCGCGCAGCGCGGTGGTGACGGGGCGGGCGACAGAGCCGGTGCTCATCTCGACTATGGCGGTCCTGGGTCGCAGGCTGGTGGTGGTGGAGGAGGAGGACGAGAGCGAGGATTGACTTCATCGCTTTCCTCGGACTCGGTCGACTTCGACACCCACCTCGCTTTCTCCACCCTCCAGAGCTAAGCTACAGCCCGCACCGTACCCGCATCAGCTCTCAAAGCGACCTAGACCCGGACCGACGAGCGCCAGAGCCGGTCTTCTCACCCTCCTCCTCCTCCCTCCTCGCCTCGACTCGCCGCCAACGATGCAGTCCACCAAGCACGCCACCCAGCTCTTCGGCGTCGCATGCCGGTCCACAGCAACCACCAGCCCTCTCGCCTGCCACTCGATCCGCCGCGCCAACTCGAGCTTCCGCCCGCCGACGCCGCCTTCCGGCCCTCGACCATCCGTCAAGCAGGTTGGGCAGTCTCGCCCCGACACCGAGCGCAACCCGCCGCCGCCGCCGCCGCCAGAACCTGCACCCGCGAGTGCCACGCCGGTGAGCCCGTCGACCGCGCCGAGTAGGCCGCCGCCGAGCGAGCTCCTCACCGTCCTCGAGGAGACGATCAAGGTGCGCCCGTCTCCCTCTCCCCGCCGCGCCTGTCTCGATCGGCGACTGACTCGTCCTCCCCTGCAGACGCACGGCCCGCTCGCCGTCCCGCGCTTCATGACGCTGTGCCTCAACCACCCGACGCTCGGCTACTACACGACCCGCACCGTGTTCGGCAAGGAGGGCGACTTTGTCACGAGCCCAGAGATCTCGCAGGTGTTCGGCGAGGTGCGTCTTGTTCTTCCTTCCAGCTCAGTCTCGCAGGTTGTCGAGGAGAGACGGCCGAGCGATTGGAATGAGCGGACGACCTGACCGCCGCTTCGCCGCACGCAGCTTCTCGCCATCTGGTACGTCACGCAGTGGCTCGCGCAAGGCTCGCCCAAGCGCGTTCGAGTCGTCGAGCTCGGCCCCGGTCGAGGTACTCTCCTTGCCGATATTCTGCGCGTGCGTCCCCTTCCCTCCTCGAGCGAGAAGGTCCTCCTCTGACCCTTTCGCCCTGTGCGCAGACGTTCCGCGCCCTCCCTCAACCTTCCCGCCCGCCCATCTCGTCGATCCACCTCGTCGAGCAGAGCGACCAGCTCAAGCGGGTCCAGAAGGCGCGCCTCGTCGAGACGGGCTTTGGTGAGACGCCGGTCGAGTGGCACGCCGACGTCGCAGCGGTACCGCAATGTGCGCTCGCTCTCACTCTCCCTCGAGCTCTCGTTGCTCAACGAGCTAACGCAGCGCTTCGCCCGCAGCCGAGGACGAGTTCACGATCCTGATCGCGCACGAGTTCTTCGACGCCCTCCCGATCCACATCTTCGAGGTGCGTCTCCCTCCCTCGGTGAGCCGCTCGTTCTCGGGCGCCGCTCATGCTTTCGACATGCCTGCAGAACACGCAGAAGGGCTGGCGCGAGGTGCTCGTCGACATCGCCGACCCGAAAAAGATCATGTGCGCCCGGTCCTCCTCTTCCTCTTCCCGGCGCCGCCGACCCTGACGCCCGCTCCCTCTCCCCGCAGCGCAAGCGCCAAGACGCACGAGCCCCTGCGCCTCGTCCTCGCGCCGGGCGCGACGCCCGCCTCGGCCTTGTACTCGTCGCTCGCGCAGGCCGCCTTCCCCAACGTCGTCCAGGCCGGCCACCTCCAGCCCGACCTCAACTCAGCCGCCGCACCCGTCAGCAAAAGCCCGCTCACGCTCAACGTCGACACGACGCTTGGCGCCGCGCCACCATCGTCCTCGTCCTCCTCGGCGTCGTCGCCGTCGCCCTCGGCCGCACGAGCCGCTCCCGCCTCAGCATCGCCCGGCGGCGCCGGCTCGCTCACAGCACAGCGCTTTGCGCGCCTCCCGATCGGCTCGCGCATCGAGGTGAGCCCGTCGAGCTGGGAGGTGGCGCGCGACACGGCGAGGCTCGTCGGCGGCACGGCGGGCGGGGCGGGGCTCGTCGTCGACTATGGCGACGCCAAGGCGTTCGGGAGGAGCTGGAGAGTGCGTCTCTTGCTCTCTCTCGTCTTGCTCGTGTGCGCCGTGTACCTTTCCGGCGACCGTGAGCTTACTCGGCGAGCCTGTCGATGCAGGGCTTCCGCAAGCACCAGGTCGTCGACCCGCTCACCGAGCCGGGCCACACGGACCTCACGGCCAACGTCGACTTCAGCTACCTCGCCGAGTCGATGAGCGAGTTCGGTGCGTCCCTTCTCTCCTCTCTTTGGCGCTGGCGAGAGCCCGTCGCTGACTCTCGCTCCCGCCTCCTCCCCCTCCCTCCCCGACAGCCTCGACGCACGGCCCGCTCCCCCAGTCGCGCTTCCTCACCTCGCTCGGCCTCCAGCCCCGTCTCGCCGGCCTCCTGCGCGGCGCCGCGACCGACGAGCGCCGCAAGGAGATCGAGAGCGCCGCCAAGCGCCTCGTCGACCAGGGCGGCATGGGCTCGCAGTACAAGGTCATGGCCGTCACGCCAAAGGGCGCCAAGGACGTCTTTCCGTTCGACCTTGTCGAGTAGAGGTCTTTCGAGGAGACGGACGAGCGCTGCAACGACGAGATCTCGCTCGACTCGCCCGCTCGGACCGGCGAAAGGACTTCCCCGAGAGCGCGCGAGCTTCTCCTCGCGCAGCGGCAGCAAGCACAGCGTACGACTGCCTCTCGCTCTCGACAGACGCACGACGAGCGCTCGAAAGGAACTGCCAGCTTTTCGCGATCTCCCCCTCCTCCTGCTCGGGCCTCCTCGCCCGACCGCTCCCCTCCTCGATGAACTACAGATCTATACCCCAACGACGACGACGACAACGATGACCAACGCGCGAGACGCTTAGAGCGCCGAGGCACCGGTGATAATGTCGACGACTGCGGGCGAGAGGAGAGCAGGCGTGAGTGAGGAGAGCCGGACGAGGAGAGGGAACGAGGAGCGGGACGCAC
>Ga0308164_10003209_pt1 | contig 15109 bp, 15 predicted proteins | sample PhyTR2_FD_201031 | JGI IMG/M metagenome (GOLD analysis project Ga0308164, IMG submission 201031) | Phyllosphere microbial communities from UC Gill Tract Community Farm, Albany, California, United States - DLSLT.R2 | ecosystem: Host-associated > Plants > Phyllosphere > Unclassified | place: USA... | reverse complement strand
CCAATCCGGACTTGCAGGAGAACGAACTGGAGGGCGCAGAGGAGCTGATCCTCGCCTTCATGTTCGGGCTTGGCCACCGTACGCTGTCGCGGCCGCGGTTGTCGGAGGATGAAACGGCGCGGTTGACCGGGCGGATGATCCTGGCCGCGGTCCGCGCGCTCTGAGATAATCCTCCCCCGCCAGGGGGAGGTGGCTGGCACTTGACAGACGGAGGGGGAGGTAAGGGAAAACCCTTGTTGCGTGTGCCTCCCCCCCCGCCGCCTACGGCGCCACCTCCCCCTGGCGGGGGAGGATTAGACGGCTATCGTACCGCGGCGCGGAGGGTGGCGCGGACGCCGGTGTGGGTCGGGTCGTATTCGACGATCGACTGCAGGCTCTGCGCCATCGCGCGGATCAGCTTGGTGCCGAGACCGGTACCGCGGGGGACGGCGTCCTCGGGAATGCCGCAGCCATCGTCTTCGACCGCGAGCAAGAAGACGTCGTCGTCGATCCGGCGGAGCGCCACGCGGACTTCTCCGCCGCCGGTGGGATAGGCGTATTTGCACGCGTTGGTGACGAGTTCGGTGACGATCACGCCGAGCGACACCGCGCGGTCGGTGGGCAGGCGGATCGGCTCGGCGGCGAGGCTGAGCGCGCGGGGGAGCGCCTCGGTCGACCAAGTCTCGGCGAGTTCGTCGACCAGCGCGCCGAGATATTCCTGCATGTCGACGCTCTCGACGTCGTTGCTGGTGTAGAGCCGACGGTGGACCTGCGCGATCGCCTGGATGCGGCGCTGCGTATCTTCCAGCGCCTCACGCGCGGACGGGTCGGTCAGCGCGGTCGCCTGGAGGCGGACCATCGCCGAAACGAGTTGCAGCGAGTTGGCGACGCGGTGGTTGACCTCGCCGAGCAGCGCCTCGAGCCGTGCATTGCTGGCGCGGAGATCGGCCTCGGCGGACGCCTTTTCCTGTTCGAGCAACGCCCGTGCGCGGACCTGTTCGAAGGACGCAGCGAGCAGGTCGAAGAAATCGTCTCCGACCGTCTTCACCACGTAATCGGCGGCACCGGCCTTCAGCGCGGCGACCGCGATGCGGCCTTCCTCGGAGCCGGTGACATACACTACGGGGGGCGGATCGGGCAGGCGGCGGAGCGCTTCGAGGGTTTCGAGGCCGTCCATGCCGGGCATATAATGGTCGACCGCGATCAGGTCGAAGCGTTCTGCGGCGGCCTTCACGACGCCCTCGGCCCCCGTCTCAGCAACGGTCATCCGGTAGCCGCGGCGTTCGAGCGCACGCGCCGCGAGCCGCCGTATGCCGGCGTCGTCGTCGATGTAGAGGACGCGCGTTTCGCTCACTCGGCTTCGGGAACCTGGATCACCGACAGGAACAGCCCGAGCTGGCGGATCGCCTGCGCGAAACTCTCATAGTTGACCGGCTTGGTGATGTAGACGTTGCAGCCGAGATCGTAGCAGCGCTCGATCTCGACCTTGTCGTCGGTGGTGGTGAGCACGACGACCGGCGTGCGCTTGAGCGGGCTGCCCTCCGCCTTGATCCGCGCGAGGATGTCGGTCCCGCTCATGTCGGGCAGGTTGAGATCGAGCAGGATCATCGCCGGGCCGCTTTTCGCGGGGCCGTCCGCGGCGTTGAACAGGAAGTCGAGCGCGGTGGTGCCGTCGGTGAAGTGACGGATATCGTTCAGGATGCCGGCGCGGCGGATGTTCTTCTCGATGAGGCGGGCATGGCCCTCGTCATCCTCGATCATCACGATACCCACGGTTTTGTGATCGTTCATGCTGCGTCCTGGATGGTCATGTGGGTCGGCAGGTTGAGCCGGAAGGTCGCGCCGTCGCCAAGCGTCGACTGCACGTCGATCGTGCCGCCCAGACGATAGGCGAGCGCGCGGACATGCGCGAGTCCGATGCCTTCGCCCGGCTGGTCCTGCGCGCCCGAGCGGCGGAACAGGTCGAACACGCGCTGGTGATCGCGTGGATCGATGCCGCGGCCATTGTCGACCACCGACAGGATCACGCGCCCGCGTTCGGTATGGCCCTTCACGACGATCTCGCCGGGGCGGCCGGGTTTCAGATACTTGGTGGCGTTCTCGATCAGGTTCGACAGGATCTGCTCGAGCGCGAGGCGATCGGTGACGATCGTGGGCATCGGCCGCTCGACGCGGACCACGGCGCCGCGATCTTCGACGATGTGCTGCATCGCGCCGACGATTGTGTCGACCAGTTGCGCGGGGTCGATATGCTCGGGCGCGATCGTCCGGCGGCCTTCGCGCGCGAGTTTCAGGATGGCGTTGATCAGCCGGTCCATCTTCTGCGTCGAGGTGCGGATGAAGCCGATCGCCTCGGGCAGGTCCTCGCGTGCTGCCAGCCGCGCGTCTTCGGTGAGGATGTGCGGTGCCTCGGCTTCGGCGCGATCGACCAGCTCGGCGAGCGGCACTGCGGCGGCGGCGAGTTCGGCGGTGAAGCCCATCACGTTCACCAGCGGCGAGCGCAGATCGTGGCTGACGATATAGGCGAAGCGCTGGATTTCCTCGTTCGCGCGGCTGAGGTCTGCGGTGCGTTCCACGACCTGCTCCTCCAGCGTCTCGTTTAGGGTGCGCAGACTGTCACGCGACGCGGCGAGGTCGGCGGTGTAGCGGCGGATCAGCAGGACCGCGAGGATCGCGACGACCAGCAGCAGCGCTGCGGCCAACCCGGCGACCGAGAGGAACAGAGCGCTGGTGCGTTCCTGCCGCTCGGTCCGGATCGCGAGCAGGCGAACCTCGTCGGCGGCCATTGCCTGGGTGCGGTAGCGGATGCCACGCATCAACGGAACGCTGGCGTCGACCGCGAACCGGCGCTGCGCTTCGGCGATCCGACCTGAGGCGACCAGGGTCATCGATTGCGTCCGGAGCGCGCGCAACTGGACGAAGCGCGGCTCGATCAGGTCGAGGCGGGCACCCTGCCGCGGATTGTCGCGGGTCAGGTGGCGCAGCTTGCGGATCGAGGGCACGAGATTACCCGCGGTTCGTGCGTAGGCGGTGGCGAACAGCGGTTTGCCGGCGAGGATATAGCCGCGCCGCGCCGTCTCGGATTGCTCCATCTGGATCTGGAGCGTTGCGATCGCCTGGCGGACGTCCTGCGTGTGGAGGATCTCGGCGGTATAAGTGCGATTGCGGACCGTGATCCAGCCGATTGCGATCGCCGCGGCGGCCAGCGCGATGAAGCCGAGCGTCATGAACGCGACCAGCCAACGTGCGACTCGCCCTTCCGAAGAGGGCAGTTTCAAGCGTACGCGAACCATAGGACGGGCGGTGTAGGCTGGCGGATGTCGTTACGCCAGCGATACTGCCGCGTCCGCCAGCGCAACGATATTGATTTAGAGCAGCAGGTCCTGTGCGCTGGCCTTGCCGACACGGCCGCCACCGCTGCGCCGGTCCATCTCGTGGTTGGCGGTGAACCGGATGTCGGGATCGCGGTCGGTCATGAACGCCATCAGCGTCTCGTGATCGAGCTCGGACCATTCCTTGCCGCGATCGGGGCCGTAGCGGACACGGGGGATGAGCCCCGGATCACGCGACCATTCGAGCAGCTGCGCAAGGCTCGCCTCGTTCAGCATGTCGCGGAGGTGGAAAGCGGTGACGTAGGCGTCGGGGAACGCGCGGTGTGCGGGCAGGCCGCGCTCGTGCTCCATGCCGTGCGGTTTGCGCCAATAGCGCAGCACCTGGTTCGAAAAGCTCGGCGAGTCGGGCCAGAGCCGCAGCGCGCATTTCCACGTGCAGATCCACTCGGCGTCGCGGGTCAGGGCCGGGGTGCAGAATTTCTGCTCGAAATCGGCGCGGTGCGCGGCGAGCGCCAAGCGACGCGGCCACGGATCGAGCACCTGTCGCGCACAGTCATGCCAGTACGGTGCGTCGGCGACATGCTCGTCGAGGATGTGGTGGATCGCCTGTGTCACCGGCGGGATCAGCCGGCCGGGATTGACGAGCAGGCTGCCGCCTTCGCCGTAGATCTCCCAGCGGCCATCCTCGCCGAGCGCGACGTCCTGCCAGCCGATCTCGCAGACGCCGTGCGCGGGCGGGGCCGAGCCGGTCGTCTCGAGGTCGACGACCCGGATCATCTGCGGTTGGGGTTTGGGCTTGGGATAGGGGGGCGCCATGCCCGCCATGTGGGGACAAAAGCGCGCTTAATCCAGCGCGTATGCGTCGTCCACGTCGAGTTCGCGGACGCCGCGGCGCTGGCGGGCGCGGTCGACCAGCTTGCGCAGGCCTTCGCGACGGTCCCGCGCCATCGGGATATCGCGGAGGGTGAACTCGCCGCCGCTGGTGGTGCGGTCGCTGGAGGTGAGGATGATCGTGCCGATGTCGGTCATCTGGTTGAGCAGGGAGTAGCCGAGGCGGACGTCCTTGATCCGGTAGAGTTCGATCTCGTCGATCGTCTTGAACAGGATGCCGCGCTTGATGATCAGGCGCTGGTCGGTGATCTCGTAGCTGGCGCTGCGGTTCTTGAGCCAGCGGACGCCGATGAGGACGAAGCCCACGCCGGCGAGACAGGTGAGCAGCGTGCCCCAACCGGCAAAGCTGCCGAGCAGCCAGCGCCGCGTGCTGGAGCGGAATTCGTCGACTGGGCGCTCCACTGGGGGACTCCTTGGGGTGGTGGTCGGGACGGTAGGCTGGGGGGATGGCGTGTCAATCATGTGTGGCTGCGGTCCGTCTACTGCCGCCACTCGCCACGTCGTCGTCATTCCCGCGACGGCGGGGATCCATATCCTCCGGACGGTTGCGATCCATTGGGAGGCCAGCCAGTCTGGTTTCCCGCCTTCGCGGGAATGACGGGGGAGTGGGCGGCACTGCACTGCTCGCCGCGAAGTGCTCGTCTAATTTTGGGAGCGCCCTCTCCATCAGCACCACCCCGGCGGAGGCCGAGGCCCAATTGGGGGAGGTTGCTGACGGAAGACAGCGCGCCGTTACTTCTACCTTTCCACTTGGGCCCCGGCCTTCGCCGGGGTGGTGCAAGTCTCACGGTTAGCGTCGCGTTACAGCGCTTGCCGACAGGTGCGCGTCGACCTCGGCCAGCAGCGCATCGAGCGCCGCCTGGTCCGTCGCCTCGGCACGTACCGTCAGCATTGCCTGCGTGTTCGAGGCTCGCAGCAGCCACCACCCGTCGGCGGTCGTCACCCTCGCCCCATCGGTGAGGTCCATCTCCGCCCCCTCCGCCTTCAACCGAGCGATCACCTCGTCCACCACCGCGAACTTCCGTCCATCCTCGACTGAAAACCGCAGGTCGGGCGTCGCCACCAGCGCCGGCATCGCGTCGCGCAACTCGGTCAGCGAACGCCCAGACAGATGCACCGCGCGGATCAGCCGCACCGCCGCATAGTGCGCGTCGTCGAAGCCGTAATATTCGCCCGCGAAGAACAGGTGTCCGCTCAGTTCCCCGCCGATCGGCGCGCCGGTGCGGGTCATCGCGGTCTTCATCAGGCTGTGGCCGGTCGGGGCCATCACCGACTCGCCGCCCAGTTCGGCGATTCGGTCGAACAACGCCTGCGAGGACTTCACGTCGGCGACGATCGGCGCGCCGGGGTGTTCGCGCAGCGCGGGTTCGACCAATATGGAGAGAATCTGGTCGCCCCAGATCACGCGGCCCAGGCCGTCGACCGCACCGATCCGGTCGCCGTCGCCGTCGAAGGCCAGTCCGAAATCGAGGTTCTTCTCGGCGACCAGGCGTTTGAGATCGGCGAGGTTCGGCTCTTCGGTAGGATCGGGATGATGGTTGGGAAAATTGCCGTCGACATCGGCGAAGATCACATGATGCTCACCCGGCAGGAGCTGGACCAGCTTCTCGATCACCGGGCCGGCGGCGCCGTTGCCCGTGTCCCAGCCGATCCGGTACGCGCCGCCCGCATAGCCATCCATCAGCCGGTCCACATAAGCGTCGAGCACATCGGCGGTCGTCACTTCGCCCGCGCCCTCGCTCCAGGCTCCCGACGCGGCGAGCGTGGCGAGGTCCTGGATGTCGTCGCCGAAAAATGGCGCGTGGGCGTGCACCATCTTGAAGCCGTTATATTCGGGGGGATTGTGGCTGCCGGTTACCTGGATGCCGCCGTCCACTTCTAGCGTCGCCTCGGCGTAATACAGCATCGGCGAGGTGCTGAGGCCGATGCGGATGACGTCGACGCCGCCTGCGACGAGGCCGGAGACGAGCGCGGCTTCGAGTTCGGGCGAGGAGGTGCGGCCGTCATAGCCGACCGCCACCCGGTGGCCGCCCGCGGCGCGGATGCGGGTGGCGAAGCCTCGGCCGATCGCGGTGGCGTCGGCGGGGCCGAGCGCTTTGCCGACGATCCCGCGGATGTCGTATTCGCGGAGCGAGGTCGGGTCGAACTGGTGGGTCATTGGCCTCTCGACGATTATGTCTCACTACTGTTCCCCCGCGAAAGCGGGGGTCCAGGAGCCAATAGCGATAGCGCTCGTAATCCTGGGCTCCTGCATCCGCAGAAGAACGGTTACCGGGAGCGCTTCAGCAGCAGGTCGCGCGCGGCGTTTACGCGGCGAGTCAGGTCGGTCGAGCCGCCGCGATCCGGGTGGACCGAAGCGATCAGGCGGCGGTGCGCGCTGCGGATCGCGTCGGCGTTCGCGTTGCTGTCGATGCCCAGGATCGAGCGTGCTTCGGCTTCATCCGTCACCACGCGCTGCTTCGGCTTCGGGCGGAGGTAATGCCATGCCAGCCAGATGAAGACCGCGGCGACGATCCACTTCACGCAGCGACGTCCGGCGCTTGCTCGACAACTTCGGGCAACTGCAACGCCGCCATCATCTCGCGCAGTTCCTGGCGCGCCGCGACATGGCCGAGGCCCATGCTGCCGAACGCCTTCGCATCGATCATGGTCAGGCCAGCGGGGAACATCTCGCGGTAGATCACGCGCTCGCCGAGCCCCGGGATGATCCGGAAGCCGACGCGCTTCGCCAGTTGCGCGAGCGCGTCCGATACGCGGCGCATGTTGCGCGCCTCGATATGCTGGAGGCGGTTGCGCAGTACGACCCAGTCGATCGTCGTGCCGTCAGCGCGCGCGCGCTGTTTCCGGGCGTCCCAGATCAGTTCGGAATAGAAGCTCGGGCGGGTCACCTGGTAGGTCTCGGGATCGACCTGGCCGATCAGGTCGAAGTCGACGAAGCTGTCGTTCATCGGCGTGACCAGCGTGTTCGACAGCGCCGCGGCGGTGCGCGCGAACGGATCGTCGCGGCCCGGCGTGTCGACGACGAGGAAATCCGAGCCCTCGCACAGCGAGTGCCACAAATCCTCGAACTGGTCGTCGCTCTGGTCGGACAGTGTCGCATGGCGCGGCATCGGCAGGACCGAGCCGTTGCGCTTCATCGTCTCGGCGCGGTTGTCGAGATAGCGGCCGACGGTGCGCTGGCGGTGGTCCAGATCGAGACACGCGACGCGCGCACCCTTGGCGGCAAGCGCGATCGCGACGTGCACCGCGGTTGTCGACTTGCCGGTGCCGCCCTTCTCGTTGGCGAACACGATCACGTGCGTCGAGGCCGACGGGGCGACGTGCGTAGAAGCGGGGGTCTGTTCGGGGCCCGTGGCCAACGCGCGTTTCCTTATTGATCGTAACAGTCACCCTTCATAGAAGCCGCGACCGCACTTATCGAGTAGGAGTTTCACGTGGACACCGTCCGGGACCTTAATGCGTTGCGCGAAAGCGTCGCCGCCTTCCGTGCGGGCGGCCAGCGCGTCGCGCTCGTCCCGACGATGGGCGCGCTCCACGCCGGCCATGTCGCGCTGATCGAGGCGGCGAAGCGGCCGGGGACCAAGGTGGTCGCGTCGATCTTCGTCAACCCGACGCAGTTCGGTCCGAACGAGGATCTATCCCGCTATCCGCGGCGCGAGATGGCCGATATCCGGATGCTGAACGAGGCCGGGTGCGACCTGCTTTGGCTGCCCTCTGTCGAGACGATGTATCCCGACGGGTTCGCGACGTCGGTGCGCGTCTCGGGCGTCAGCGACGGCTTCGACGGCGCCTCGCGGCCTGGCCATTTCGATGGCGTCGCTACGGTCGTGTCGAAGCTGTTCAACCAGGTCGGGCCCGATGCGGCCTATTTCGGCGAGAAGGATTACCAGCAGCTCGCCGTTGTCCGGCGGTTCGTCGCCGATCTCGACTTCGCGATCGATATCGTCGGGGTGCCGACGCAGCGCGACGACGACGGTTTGGCGATGTCGTCGCGCAACATCTATCTCGACGACGAGCAGCGCAAGCAGGCGGTGGCCCTCCCGCGTGCTCTCGGCGTGGCGGCTCGGGCGATTGCGAAGGGTGAGGACGTCGAGTCTGTGCTGGACGATGCGCGGACGACGTTGGTCGGGGCGGGGTTCACGATCGATTACGTCGCGCTGGCGGACGCCGAGACGCTGGCGGAGAACCCGGCGGCGGATCGTCCACGGCGGTTGCTGGCGGCGGCACGGATGGGCGCGACGCGGCTGATTGATAACATCGCCATCGATGCGCCAGGCGCGTTGTAAAAAATGGGCGTTAACCCATTAACCATTTCGTAGCCCGAATCACGGCACTTTGTCCTTACGAACATTGGGGGCAAGACCATGGGCAGCAGTTTCAAGAACGCGAATATCGGAATCGAACGCCGTCTGGCGGATGCCGCGCGCGGCGACGACCGGGCGTGTTACGAACTCGGGATGGTGTATTCGACGGGGACGTCGGGTGTCGTCCTTGACCTGATCGAGGCGCATAAGTGGTTCAATCTGGCTGCGGTGTCGGGGAACATCGCGGCGCAGGAATGTCGGGCTGAGATCGCCGAGGACATGACTGCGCGGGAAATTTCTGTGGCGCAGCGTGCGGCGCGGGATTGGATGCAGTTGACGCAGCGGCGGGCGGCGTAAGCTAAAAAAAACTCCCCTTCCGCTTGCGGGAGGGGGCGGGGGAGGGGACCATCGCGAACGTCGCGTTCGTGGGGTATTTCGCTCCCTCCCCTAGCCCCTCCCGCGAGCGGGAGGGGAATTAGGCTTCCGCTTTTTTCTTTGGGGCGGATTTCTTGGCGGGGGCCTTTTTAACCGCCGCCTTCTTCGCTGGAGCTTTCGCCTCGGCTGCGTCCTTGGCCGGCGCCTTCTTCGCCGCCGGCTTCTTGGCGGGCGCTGTCTTCTTCTTCGTTGCCGGCGCCGCGGCGGCGCGTGCGTCGATCAGCGACGCTGCTTCCTCCAGCGTCAGCTGGTCCTTTTCGATCGACTTGGGCAGCGTCGCGTTGGTCGTGCCGTCGGTGACGTACGCGCCGTAGCGGCCTTCCATCAGCTTGATCTCGGCCTCGGTGCGCGGATGGTTGCCGAGTATCTTCAGCGGTGCCTGAGCGCCGCGCGCGGTACGTCCGCCGCCGGCCGCGGCTTCCGCAAGCTTCACGACTGCCGCGTTCATGCCCGTCTCGAACACGTCCGCCGTCGTCGTGAGACGGGCGTATTTGCCCTCGTGCTTCAGATAGGGCCCGAACTTGCCGATCGTCGCGATGATCGGTTCACCGGTCTCGGGGTGGTTGCCGACCGTCCGCGGGAGCGACAGCAGCTTGACCGCCCATTCGAGGTTCAGCTCCCCAATGTCCTTCGGGATCGACGCCATCTTGCGGTCTTCGCCTTCGCCGATCTGCAGATACGGGCCGAACCGACCCGACTTGCGCTCGATCGGCTGGCCGGTGTCGGGATGCGTGCCGAGCGTCGACGGGCCGGCATCCGCTTCGGCATCGCCGCCGGGCTGCGCGAACCGGCGCGTGTATTTGCACTCGGGGTAGTTCGAGCAGGCGATGAACGCACCGAACTTGCCGCCACGTAGCGCGAGCTGGCCCTCGCCGCAGTTCGGGCAAAGCCGCGGATCGCCGCCGTCCGCCTTTGCCGGGAACAGGTAGGGCGCGAGGAAGGTGTCGAGCTCGGCGGTGATCGCAGATGGCTGCTGCTCCATCACCTCGTTGGTGCGCGGCTTGAAATCGCGCCAGAACGCGTCGAGCACCGACTGCCACTGCGCGCGGCCGCCGGAGACGTCGTCGAGTTCTTCCTCGAGCTCGGCAGTATAGTCGTAGCCGACATATTTCTCGAAGAAGCGTTCGAGGAACGCCGTCACGAGGCGGCCGGATTCCTCCGCGAAGAAGCGGTTCTTCTCGATCCGGACGTACGCGCGGTCCTTCAGCGTCTTGATGATCGACGCATAGGTCGACGGGCGGCCGATGCCGAGTTCCTCCATCCGCTTGACCAGCGAGGCTTCCGAGAAGCGCGGCGGCGGCTGGGTGAAATGCTGTTCGGCGTCGACCTTCTTCTTCGCCGGCGCATCGCCTTCGCGCATCCGCGGCAGGCGGCGCGCGTCTTCGTCGGCGGAATCATCCGACCCTTCCTCGTACAGCGCGAGATAGCCGGGGAAGAGCACGACCTGCCCTGTGGCGCGCAGGATGTTGCGGCCGGTGCCGTCGGCCATTTCGACCGTGGTGCGTTCCATCCGCGCCGACGCCATCTGGCTGGCGAGCGCGCGCTTGAAGATCAGGTCGTAGAGGCGCGCGTGATCGCCACCGCCGGCCTTGTCCTTGCCGAAGTCGGTCGGGCGGATCGCCTCGTGCGCTTCCTGCGCGTTCTTCGCCTTCGACTGGTACTGCCGCGGTTTGTCGGGGACATAGCTCGCGTCGAAGCGGTTCGCGACGGCGAGGCGCGCGGCGCTGATCGCGCTCGAATCCATCTGCACGCCGTCGGTACGCATGTAGGTGATCGTGCCGTCCTCGTAGAGGCCCTGCGCGATCCGCATCGTGTGGTCTGCCGAGAAGCCGAGTTTCCGCGACGCCTCCTGCTGCAAGGTCGAGGTGGTGAACGGCGGCGGCGGGTTGCGACCGGCCGGCTTGGTCTCGACCGACTGGACCGAGAAATTGCCGTCGAGCACCGCCTGCTTGGCACGCAGGGCATCGCCTTCGTTGCCGATCGAGAGGCGGTCGAGCTTGTTGCCCTCGAACTGCGTCAGGCGCGACGTGAACGCGGTGCCGTCATGCTCCATCTCGGCGGTGACCGACCAGTATTCCTGCGGCTTGAAGACGTCGATCTCACGCTCGCGCTGGACGATCAGGCGGAGCGACACCGACTGGACGCGGCCGGCGGACTTGGCGCCGGGCAGCTTGCGCCACAGCACCGGCGAGAGCGTGAAGCCGACGAGGTAGTCGAGCGCACGGCGGGCGCGGTAGGCGTCGATCAGATCATCGTCGAGCTCGCGCGGGTTCTTCATCGCCTCGGTCACCGTCGCCTTGGTGATCGCGTTGAAGGTGACGCGCTCGACCTCCTTGGGCAGCGCCTTGCGCGCGCGCAGCACTTCGCGGACGTGCCACGAGATCGCCTCGCCCTCGCGATCCGGATCGGTCGCGAGGATCAGGCGGTCGGCGACCTTGGCGAGATCGGTGATCGCCTTCAGCTGCTTCGACTTGTCCGCGTAATTCTCCCACGTCATCGCGAACGCATCGTCGGGATCGACCGAGCCGTCCTTCGGCGGCAGGTCGCGGACATGGCCGTAGCTGGCCAGGACGCGGTAATCGCTGCCCAGATACTTCTCGATGGTTTTGGCCTTGGCAGGCGATTCGACGATGACAAGCTGCATGGGGAAACCGGGGTCCTTACGTGTACGCGTACGAGGGTGGGGACGAAGGGGCGGTGCCGTCAACCCGGGGTGGGTATGAGCGAAGTACGCAGATGAGGACGCAGGCGCTGCTTTTCGAGAGGGGTTCCTGGGGGCGGGGTATTTCCCGGATTATGCCGGCGCTGCTGGCACAATATCCGTGTCGGTATGATGACAGTAGACCAATGCCTTTCGTTGCGTCCGATAAGATCAGGCGCAGAGATCGTTACAATTGACGGTCCTCAGTCATCCCGTTCGCCGGAAGCTATACCTGCTCGCCCACATAATTTTCGCCCAGCGACCTGGCTACCGCAACCAGATACCTCGTTTCGCCAAGGACTTGCAGTTCGGCGTAGTCATGATGGATCGTTGCTGGAAGGCGCGAGCCAATGTCTGCACTGGACCGGGAGGATATAGCGTGACCCGACATGACCTCGCGATAGCGAAATGGAAGTGTTCGTTCCTTGCCAAAAATATCGTCATCCTTCGCCAGTCGGATCCGGAGACTCATGTCCTCAACCTGATCGCCTCGCACCAGCACGAACTGGACCTGCTGCTTGCGGCTATCGCGAAGACGCATGAGGCAAAGGACTGGGCTGCGGCCTGGGTGGCGAAATCGCAGACTGAGGGTAGCGTGGCCTTGGCGGCGTCCTGAAACCAGGACGATCAGCGCAGGCTGGCTCGACCGCCCGCATGACGTTCCAGATGGCCGCCGAGTTCGAGTTCGAGCAGCACGGTTTGGACGACCGCCGGGCTCAGGTGCGACTGGCGGATGAGTTCGTCGATCGTCACCGGTACGGGGCCGAGCAGGTCGGTGATCCTGCGGCGCTCGGTATCGGTCGCGTCTTCCGGGGGCGAGGCGGCGAAGGCATCGATCGGCGAGCGGACCGAGCGCGGGTCGAACGGGCGGATCTGTTCGAGGATGTCGGCGGCGGACTGCACCAGCGTGGCGCCTTCGCGGATGAGCAGGTTGCAGCCTTGCGCGCGCGGATCGAGCGGGCTGCCGGGGACGGCCATGACTTCGCGGCCGGACTCGTTGGCAAGGCGCGCGGTGATCAGCGAGCCGGATTTGGGGACCGCTTCGACCACCACGGTGCCGATCGCGAGGCCGGCGATGATGCGGTTGCGCGAGGGGAAGTTGCGCGCCTTGGGCTCGGTGCCGGGGGGCTGTTCGGCGAGCAGAAGGCCTTCGGTGGCGATGCGTTCCTGCAACGCGGTGTTGTCGGGCGGGTAGGCGATGTCGATGCCGCTGGCGATGACGCCGATCGTGGCACCGCTGGAGCCTCCGCCGAGCGCGCCGATGTGTGCGGCGGTGTGGATGCCGCGGGCCAGGCCGGAGACGATCGTCGTGCCCTCCTCGGCGAGTTGCAGCGCGAGCTGGCAGGCGAAGCGGCAGGCGGCGGCGGATGCGTTGCGCGCGCCGACCATCGCGATGCAGGGGCGGCTGGCGTGGGCGATGTCGCCGCGGAGGATCAGGGCCGGGGGTGCGGTCTCGATCTCGGCTAGCAGGCGGGGATAGTCGGGGTCGTCGAGGAAGAGGTAGCGTGCGCCGAGCCTTGCAGTGGCGGCCATTTCGCGTTCGGCCAGCGCCGCGTCGGCGATCCGGGGGCTGCGTCCGCCGCCGCGTTGAGCGAGCATCAGGAGCGCGTCGATGGCGGCGTCCGCGCTGCCGAAGCGCGCGATGAGCTGGCGATAGGTGACCGGTCCGATCCCGGTCGTGCGGATGAGCCGAAGTCTTGAGACCGTCGGGTCAGCCACCCGGTGGTCGTTTTGAGCGGCCGATGCGTGGCTCGGTGCCCGAGAACAGGCGATCGACGTTCTCGCGGTGCTTCCAAAGCACGATCAGCGCAAGCGCGAGGAGGAGAAGCACGAGATCGAAGCGACCGAACAGGGCTGCGGCAAATGGCGCGCTGAGTGCGGCCGCCATGCCGGCGACAGAGGATATTCTCAGGCCCGCTAAGAGACCCAGCCAGACGACCGCGTAGACCAGCCCGAGCGGCCAGTGCAGCGCGACGACGATCCCCATCAGCGTGGCGACGCCCTTGCCGCCCTTGAACCTGAGCCAGACCGGGTAGCAATGACCGATGAACGCGCCGGCCGCCGCGAGCAGCGCATTGCCGGGGAACAGGTGCGCCACCAGCAGCACGGCGACCGCACCCTTGGCCATGTCGAGCAGCAGCGTGGCGGCGGCGAGACCCTTCCGTCCGGTGCGCAGGACGTTGGTCGCGCCGATGTTGCCCGAGCCGATCGTCCGCAGATCACCTGCGCCGCCGAGCCTCGTGAGGATGACACCGAAAGGGATCGAGCCGAGCAGATAGCTCAGCACGAGCGATAGCGTGGGTGCGACCCAGAGAATTTCCGTCTGCAACTATGTCCCCCGTTCTGGAGGGGCTTATAAACGACCCGGGGCTGACGGCAAATGGCCTGAGTTTGAGCGGGGGTCGCCAAGCGGGCCCGACGTGCTCCCCTCCCTGGAAGGGAGGGGCTGGGGGTGGGTAGGCCAGCTTTGGTCGCAACCTTGAGAATATGCGGAAGCCGATCCACCCCTAACCCCTCCCTTCCAGGGAGGGGAATCTGTTGCTCTGGTTTAACCCGGTTAATTCATCCTAAGAGCGCGCATGGACCAACGCCCCATCCTGTTCTTCGATTCCGGTGTCGGCGGGCTGTCGATCGTCGGTCCGGCGCGCGCCGCGCTGCCCGATGCGCCGTTCGTCTATGCCGCCGACTCGGCCGGCTTCCCCTACGGGACCAAAAGCGAGGCGGAGATCGCGGCGCGGGTGCCTGTGCTGCTGGGGCGGCTGGCGGAGCGGTATCGGCCGCGGTTGATCGTGATCGCGTGCAACACCGCCTCGACGATCGCGTTGCCGGTGGTGCGCGCGGCGCTCGACCTGCCGGTGGTAGGGACGGTCCCGGCGATCAAGCCTGCAGCGCTGCTTTCGAAAACGCGCACGATCGGCGTGTTGGGGACCGAGGCGACCGTCCGGCAGGCGTATGTCGATGATCTGGCGGCGAAGTTTGCGGGCGATTGCACGGTGCTGCGCTACGGCTCGGCGGCTCTCGTCGAGATGGCGGAGGCGAAGTTGCATGGCCGGGTTGTGGCGCCGGAGCGCTATGCCGCCGTGCTGGATGGGTTGTTCTCGCAACCCGGCGGCGGCGCGATCGACGTGATCGTCAACGCCTGCACGCATTTCCCATTGGTGGAAGCGGAGCTTGCGGCCGCTGCTCCCGGTGTGCGGTTCGTCGACGGTGGCCCGGGGATCGCGCGGCGGATCGTGCATCTCATGCAGGGCGAATCATGGTCGAGAGCGGGGGAGGGCGTTGCCGTCTTCACCCGGTTGGGCGACGAGGAACGCGCGCTCGGACCGGCTCTGGCAGGGCGCGGGTTTGGCAGGATCGAGCAGCTTTAAGCGCTGACCTGGGACAATGTGCCACCTTGCGTCGCGGCCGCATCGTGGCAATGTGCTGCCAGGATGAGGAAAGCGATCACCGTAAGAGCGGTATTGCGC
>Ga0308164_10003207_pt1 | contig 15121 bp, 14 predicted proteins | sample PhyTR2_FD_201031 | JGI IMG/M metagenome (GOLD analysis project Ga0308164, IMG submission 201031) | Phyllosphere microbial communities from UC Gill Tract Community Farm, Albany, California, United States - DLSLT.R2 | ecosystem: Host-associated > Plants > Phyllosphere > Unclassified | place: USA... | reverse complement strand
GAAGCCCTGGAAGCCGCGCGCAACCCCAAGGAACAGACCGCCGCCATCGTCTACACCCACTACCAGCGCACGCTCAAGGCGTTCAACGCGGTGGACTTCGACGACCTGATCCTGCTGCCGGTCAAACTCTTCCAGGAACACAAAGACATCCTCGAAAAGTGGCAGAACAAGGTGCGCTACCTGCTGGTGGACGAATACCAGGACACCAACGCCAGCCAGTACCTGCTGGTGAAGCTGCTGATCGGCACGCGCTGCCAGTTCACCGTGGTTGGCGACGACGACCAGTCGATCTACGCCTGGCGCGGCGCCCGCCCGGAAAACCTGATGCTGCTCAAGGATGACTATCCCTCCCTGAAAGTGGTGATGCTGGAGCAGAACTACCGCTCCACCAGCCGCATCCTGCGCTGCGCCAACGTACTGATCTCCAACAACCCCCACGAGTTCGAGAAGCAACTGTGGAGCGAGATGGGCCACGGCGACGAAATCCGCGTGATCCGCTGCAAGAACGAGGACGCCGAGGCCGAGCGCGTGGCCATGGAAATCCTCAGCCTGCACTTGCGCACCGACCGCCCCTACAGCGATTTCGCCATCCTCTACCGCGGCAACTACCAGGCCAAGCTGATCGAGCTGAAACTGCAGCACCACCAGGTGCCCTATCGCCTGTCGGGCGGCAACAGCTTCTTCGGGCGCCAGGAGGTCAAGGACCTCATGGCCTACTTCCGCCTGATCGTGAACCCCGATGACGACAACGCCTTCCTGCGGGTGATCAACGTGCCGCGCCGGGAAATCGGCTCCACCACCCTGGAAAAACTCGGTAACTATTCCACCGAGCGCAAGGTGTCGATGTACGCCGCCACCGACGAACTCGGCCTGGGCGAGCACCTCGACGCGCGCTTCACCGACCGCCTGGCGCGTTTCAAGCGCTACATGGACAAGGTCCGCGAGCAATGCGCTGGCGATGACCCGATCGGCGCACTGCGCAGCATGATCATGGACATCGACTACGAAAACTGGATCCGCACCAACAGCTCCAGCGACAAGGCCGCGGATTACCGCATGAGCAACGTCTGGTTCCTGATCGAGGCCCTGAAGAACACCCTCGAGAAAGACGAAGACGGCGAAATGACCATCGAGGAAGCCATCGGCAAACTGGTGCTGCGCGACATGCTCGAGCGCCAGCAGGAAGAGGAAGACGGCGCCGAGGGCGTGCAGATGATGACCTTGCACGCTTCCAAGGGCCTGGAATTCCCCTACGTGTTCATCATGGGCATGGAAGAGGAAATTCTTCCGCACCGTTCCAGCATCGAAGCCGATACCATCGAAGAGGAACGCCGCCTCGCCTACGTGGGCATCACCCGCGCCCGGCAGACCCTGGCCTTCACCTTCGCCGCCAAGCGCAAGCAATATGGCGAGATCATCGACTGTGCGCCCAGCCGCTTCCTCGATGAACTGCCACCGGACGATCTCGCCTGGGAAGGCAACGACGACACGCCGACCGAGGTCAAGGCCGTGCGTGGCAATACGGCATTGGCGGATATCCGCGCCATGCTAAAACGCTGATTAAGACCTGAGGACCCTACGTGGAAGCCCTGCACAAAAAGATTCGCGACGAAGGCATCGTGCTTTCCGAACAGGTACTGAAGGTCGATGCCTTCCTGAACCACCAGATCGACCCGCTGCTGATGCAACAGATTGGCGATGAATTCGCCCGCCTGTTCGCCGATTCGGGCATCAGCAAGATCGTCACCATCGAAGCCTCGGGCATTGCCCCGGCGGTGATGACCGGGCTGAAGCTGGGCGTGCCGGTGATTTTCGCCCGCAAGCACCAGTCGCTGACGCTGACCGAAAACCTGCTGACGGCTTCGGTGTATTCGTTCACCAAGCAGACGGAAAGCACCGTGGCCATTTCGCCGCGGCACTTGAACAGCAGCGACCGGGTACTGATCATCGATGACTTCCTGGCCAACGGCAAAGCGTCCCAGGCGTTGATTTCGATCATCAAGCAGGCTGGCGCCAGCGTGGCCGGGCTTGGGATCGTCATCGAGAAGTCGTTCCAGCCTGGCCGTGCCGAGCTGGAAGCCCAGGGCTATCGCGTCGAATCGCTGGCGCGGGTGGGGTCTCTGGTGGGTGGCGAGGTGACGTTCCTGTAACGTTTCTGTGCAGTTAGTTTGGGGCTGGCCTTGCGGGCCCCATCGCGAGCTACGCTCGCTCCAACGGGCCCACGATTATCCTGTCGGAGCGAGCAAAGCTCGCGATAGGCCGCACAATTGCCCTCAGGGCTGGGTGGCCTGCAGCGCTGCCAGCAGCAGCCGCTGATACAGGTCCTCCCGCAGCCCTTGGGGCTCGTTCAATTGCATGCGCCGCAGGTGCGCCGGGTACCGTGAAGGCTCCGGCGCATCCAGCGCGGCTTTGCCCAGCTCGAAAATCTCGCTCAGGTGGAATTTGCGCTTGAGCCAATTCAGCGCCCGCAACAAGTCGCGTTCCTCCTCGGTGAAGTCACAGCCCAGCGGGTATTCGGCGAACAGCCGTGGGTGCCGTGAGGCAATGGCTTGCAGGCGCTCGGGGGTGTTGTCGGCGTAGCGAGGGTCGAGCTGGAAATCCTTGCTCAACTTGCCGGCAATCTGCGCTTCGGCAATCAGGCTGGCCTGGAAGCGCGAGTCGGCGATATTGATCAGCCGCTCGATCACTACCGCATCGGTCTGCCCGCGCAGGTCGGCAATGCCGTACTCGGTGACCACGATATCGCGCAGGTGCCGCGGGATCGTGCAGTGGCCGTAGTCCCACAACACATTGGAACTGACTACTCCCGCCGCTTCGCGCCAGCTGCGCAGTACCAGAATCGAACGCGCGTCTTCCAGCGCATGGCCCTGGACCACGAAGTTGTACTGGCCACCGACGCCACTGAGCACCCGGCCGTTTTCCAGCTGGTCGGAAACCGCCGCCCCCAGCAGCGTCACCGTGAACACCGTGTTGACGAAGCGCGCGTCGCGGCGCTGCAGGCGCTTGAGGGTTTCGTCTCCGTAGAGCTCGTTGATGAAGCTGATGGCGGTCATGTCGAACTCGGCCAGGCGGCTCTTCGACAGCTCGCGCAGCCGCTCGTAGAACGCCTGCGGGCCGATGAAGAAGCCACCGTGCAGCACCACGCCGCCAGGGGTGCCGTCGGCCAGGGTGCCGAGGTTGGCGAGGGTCTGTTGCTGGACGTCTGGGTACACCTTGCGCCGCAGTACACCGGCTTCGGCCAGCACCAGCAGGCCGTTGACGAACATTTCGCTGCAGCCGTAGAGGCCAGTGGAGAAAGGCCCCCGCCCGCCTTCGCGGTCGATCAAGGGCAGCCAGGGGCGGATATCCAGTTCATCGAGCACCGCCTGGTAGCCGGCGCTGTCGCCCTGGCGCGCCAGCAGCGCCGCGGCCAGGGCATCGCCCATGGCGCCGATGCCGATCTGCAAGGTGCCACCGTCGCGCACCAGGGCGCTGCTGTGCAGGCCGATGAAGTGGTCCTGCACGCTGACCGGCATGTTCGGCGTGGAGAACAGCCGGGTGTACTCGGACACGTCGATCAACAGGTCGAAGGTGTCGCTGGGCACTTCGGCGCCGCCGTCCATATAGGGCAGCTGGTCGTGGATCTGCCCGAGCATCAGCACGGTTTCGCCCGCGGCGCGGCGCTTGGCGATCATCGGCAACAGGTCGAGGGTGATGTCGGGGTTGCAGCTCAGGCTCAGTTTCGAGGGGTTGTTCTGGTCCTGGGCCACCAGCTGCGCCACCAGGTTCAGGCCCTTGGCGTTGATGTCGCGGGCGGCGTGGCTGTAGTTGCTGCTCACATAGTTCTGCTGGGCCTCGGCGCTGTGCAACAGGCTGCCGGGCTGCATGAAGAACTGCTCGACCTGCACATTGGCCGGCAGGCTGTCGGCGCGCAGGTCCTTGAGGAAATCCAGCTCGAGATAGTCGCCATAGACGCGCTCCACGAAGGGTTCCAGGAAGCGCTTCTGCAAGCCATCGCCCAGCGCCGGGCGGCCGAGCACCAGCGCGGTGTAGATGGTCAGCTGGCGCCCGGGCAACTGCTGGATACGCGCGTACAGGGCGTTGGCAAAGCGGTTGGCCTTGCCCAGGCCGAGGGGCATGCCCATGCGGAGATGGGCAGGCAGGCGCTCGAGCACGGCGTCGACGGCAGCTTCGATGGAGCAAATGGTTGGCATGTGGCGGTAATCCCTTGGCGACAGACTGAGCTTAGGACCGCTTTTGAGTGCGCGCGACTCCCCAGGCAATCGCACCGCTGGACTATTGTTTCAGGAGGTTGCATTTCCACCTGCGGCCCACCAAAACACTAATAATCGAGCTTTCGATGAGCGCACGAAGCGCCTGGAGCCAGCGGCCATGAACACTCCCTCCCCCGTAACAATACGCCGAGCCACTGCCAGCGAAGGTGATGTCGCGCAAATATCTACTTTGCTGATCGCCAATTCCGCCGAGAACGGCGGCATGCTCTATGGCGACTGGACGGCACCCATGATCGGTAAATGGTTGGAAACCGGCAGCCCGGTGATCGTGGCGGAAAATGCCGAGGGCATCATCAAAGGCGTGCTGTTCAGTGCCGAGAATGCTGCGGACGCCGCACCGCCCGTACGGGAGATGTTCAAGGTCGCAGCCGAGCAGCGCCTCGGCAACCCGTATGCCTACGGGCCGATCTGCGTGGACGCGTCGATACGCGGCCAGGGAATGCCCGGCCAATTGTTCGCACTACTGGACGCGGAAGTCGGTGGCCGCCGCGGCATCCTGTTCATCAACAGCAACAATCCAGGCTCGCTCCAGGCGCATCGCAAGCTCGGCATGCCGCTGATCGGCGGCTTCACCTTGGGCGATCAGGTGTTCGACGTGCTCGCGACTCCAGCTTAAAGCCCGGACATCTGCTTGATCGCACCCTTGAGCTCTTCATCGCTGCAATCCATGCAGGTGCCCTTGGGTGGCATGGCGTTGATGCCGGAAATGGCCTTGGCCAGCAAACCGTCGACCCCGCCCTGCTCGCCCGCGCGCTTGCTCCAGGCGGCCTTGTCGCCAATTTTCGGCGCTTCCAGCAGACCGGTGCCGTGGCAGGCGTTGCAATGCTTGGTGATGATTTCATCAGCGGCACGCGCCGGGCCAGCCGCGGCCACGGCGGGTTTGGCCACGCCGGGGCAGGCCTTGCCCTGCACGCACACCTGCCCCTGGGGCGCCAGGCGCTTGGCGATGTCTTCATTGAGCGTGGCTTGGGCACAGGTAGCCCAGAGCACGATCAAGGTCAGCAACTTTCTTGTTGTAGTTATCACGCCAACATCCTCGGCAGGACGGGGTCACGGTTGAGTCTAGTAGCAACTCAACCGATGTGCCGAGGCCTCAGAAATTGGCCGGGGTCGCAGCGCTGATCAAACGCGCAGGCAGGTCGAAAGGGTTGCGAAAGCGGTGCGGCCGCGAGCTTTCGAAGTAGTAGCTGTCGCCCACTTCCAGCACGAAGGTTTCCAGGCCCACCACCAGTTCCAGCCGCCCTTCCACCAGGATGCCGGTCTCCTCGCCCTCGTGGGTGAGCATCTCGTCACCGGTGTCGGCGCCAGGGGGGTAGATTTCATTGAGAAAGGCAATCGCCCGGCTCGGATGCGCGCGGCCGACCAGCTTCATGGTCACGGCGCCATCGGAAATGTCGATCAGCTCGTGGGCCTTGTAGACGATTTGCGTGGGGTTTTCCGTTTGCAGCTCTTCGGAAAAGAACTCCACCATGGACATAGGGATACCGCTGAGCACCTTCCTCAACGAACTGATCGAGGGGCTCACGCTATTCTTCTCGATCATCGAGATGGTGCTGTTGGTGACGCCCGCACGCTTGGCGAGCTCACGCTGGGACAGACCTTTGAGTTTGCGAATGGCTTGCAGTCGTTCACCGACGTCCAATGCGGGAGTCCTCCTGAGGATTCAATACAGATCGAGTGAAACGCCATCATCGCGAAAGCGTTCGATATTTACAACAATTCGACCTGCGTGAACCGTCTGAAAAGCCCCTAAGCCTCGCTGTAGAGCAGCGGCACGCGCCGCAGGTTGCAGAAAATCTGATAGGCAATAGTGCCGGCCGCCAGCGCGACGTCGCTGGCCAGCACCTGCTTGCCCCACAATTCCACCCGGCTGCCAAGGTTGGCTTCGGGCACGTCGGTGAGGTCGATGCACAACATGTCCATGGACACACGGCCCAGCAAACGGCTGCGTTTGCCCGCCACCATGACCGGCGTACCGGTGGGCGCCAGCCGCGGGTAGCCGTCGGCGTAGCCCATGGCAACTACGCCGATACGCATCGGCCGGTCGGTGATGAAACCGGCGCCGTAGCCGATCGGCTCGCCGGCCGGCAGTTCACGCACACAGATGACCTTGGATTCCAGGGTCATCACCGGCTGCAGGCGCGCGGCCTGGCGTTGCGCTTCTTCGAAAGGGGTGGCGCCGTACAGCATGATGCCTGGGCGCACCCAGTCGCTGGGAATCTGCGGCCAGCCGAGCACTGCGGGCGAATTGCGCAGGCTGATTTCTGCGTCCAGCCCTTGGGCCGCAGCCTGGAACACGGCCACTTGCTGCGCGCTGGCGTCGCTGTGCAGCTCGTCGGCACGCGCGAAGTGGCTCATCAGCACCACGCGCTCGACCTTGCCGCTGGCCAACAGGCGCTGGTAAGCGGCCTGGTAATCCTTGGGATGCAGGCCGACACGGTGCATGCCGGAGTCGAGTTTGAGCCACACCACGATGGGGCTGCCCACGGGGGTTTGCTCGATCGCTTCCAGCTGCCACAACGAATGCACCACGCACCACAAACCGTGCTCGACGATCAGCGCCAGCTCGCTGGCTTCGAAGATACCCTCCAGCAACAGGATCGGCGCCTTGATGCCCGCCGCCCGCAGTTCCAGGGCTTCTTCGATGCAGGCCACGGCGAAACCGTCGGCCTCGGCTTCCAGCGCCTGGGCGCAACGCACCGCGCCATGGCCGTACGCATCGGCTTTGAGCACCGCCAGCGCGCGGGCGCCAGCACTGATTTCACGGGCCAGTTGGTAGTTGTGGCGCAAGGCCTGGAGGTCGATCAGGGCACGGGCGGGGCGCATGACGGTCTTCTTTGCATTCGGTCTGAAGTAGGGAGCTGCGGCCCTGGGGCGCGCAGCAACTGGGCTTACGGCAGTGCGGCCACCACGGACAGCTCGACCAGAATTTCCGGCTCGCACAGCTTCGATTCGACGGTGGCGCGGGCTGGGGCGACGCCTTTCGGCAACCACTTGTCCCAAATCGCGTTCATGCCTTCGAAGTGCGCGTCGATGTCCTTCAGGTAGATGGTCACCGACAGCAGGCGTGTCTTGTCGGTGCCCGCCAGGTCGAGCAAGCGCTCGATGTTGGCCAGGGTCTCGCGGGTTTGCTGTTCAATGCCGGCGCTCATGTCGTCACCGACCTGGCCCGCCAGGTACAACGTGCCGTTATGGGTGACGATCTGGCTCATGCGTTCATTGGTGAGCTGGCGCTGGATTGCCATGTTTTGCGTTCTCCTGATGTTTGCTGTAACGAGAAATATCGAGGCCATGGGAGCTGATCTGCGGCTTCTTGCGCGCGATCAGGTCCGCCAGCAGACGTCCGGAACCGCAGGCCATGGTCCAACCGAGGGTGCCATGGCCGGTGTTGAGGAACAGGTTCTTCATGGGTGTGGCGCCCACGATCGGGGTGCCGTCCGGGGTGGTGGGCCGCAGGCCGGTCCAGAAACTGGCCTGGGCAAGGTCACCGCCCTGAGGATAAAGGTCGTTGACGATCATCTCCAGCGTTTCCCGGCGGCGAGGGTTCAGCGACAGGTCAAAGCCGGCGATTTCGGCCATGCCGCCGACGCGGATGCGGTTGTCGAAGCGGGTGATGGCGACCTTGTAGGTTTCATCGAGAATGGTCGAAACAGGCGCCATCGCCGGGTTGCTGATCGGCACGGTCAGCGAGTAGCCCTTGAGCGGGTACACCGGCGCGCGAATGCCCAGCGGCTTGAGCAGCTGCGGCGAATAGCTGCCCAGCGCCAGCACGTAGCGGTCGGCGGTTTCCAGCTTGCCGTCGATGACCACGCCATTGACCCGGTCGCCGGCGAAATCCAGCCGCTCGATGTTCTGCCCGAAGCGGAATTCCACGCCCATGGCCCGGGCCATCTCGGCCAGGCGGGTGGTGAACATCTGGCAGTCACCCGTTTGGTCGTTCGGCAGGCGCAGGGCGCCAGCGAGGATGTCGGTGACATTGGCCAGGGCCGGCTCGACCCTAGCGATGCCTTCACGGTCGAGCAGCTCGAAAGGCACGCCCGACTGCTTGAGCACGGCGATATCCTTGGCGGCGTTGTCGAGCTGGGCCTGGGTGCGGAACAGCTGGGTAGTGCCCAGGGTACGGCCTTCGTAGCTGATGCCGGTTTCGGCACGCAACTCGTCGAGGCAATCGCGGCTGTATTCGGACAGGCGCACCATGCGTTCCTTGTTGATCGCGTAGCGGCTGGCGGTGCAGTTGCGCAGCATCTGTGCCATCCACAGGTACTGGTCGACGTCAGCGGTGGCCTTGATCGCCAGAGGCGCATGGCGCTCCAGCAGCCATTTGATGGCCTTGAGCGGCACACCCGGCGCGGCCCACGGCGAAGCGTAGCCCGGCGAGACCTGGCCGGCGTTGGCAAAGCTGGTTTCCATGGCCACCGCCGGCTGGCGGTCGACCACTACCACGTCAAACCCTTCACGGGCCAGATAGTAGGCACTGACGGTACCGATCACGCCGCTGCCAAGCACCAGAACTCGCATGTTCAATCCCTCAACGCGGAAAACCGCTGACGTAAGTTGTATTAAGCGAAGATGTGGGCAGTATAAAAAGGTACAGCCAGTGCATTTCACTATATACACGGCTATATTTGGCGAGAGATCTCGGCAAAAACCGCTTTTACGGAGGGGCATCGCCTATGCGTACCCAGCATCAGAGCAAGCGTGAACTGGACAAGATCGACCGTAACATCCTGCGGTTGCTGCAGGCCGACGGGCGGCTGTCGTTCACTGAATTGGGCGAAAAGGTCGGCCTCAGTACCACCCCGTGCACCGAGCGGGTCCGCCGCCTGGAGCGCGAGGGGATCATCATGGGCTATTACGCCCGACTCAACCCCCAGCACTTGAAGGGTAGCCTATTGGTGTTCGTCGAGATCAGCCTGGACTATAAATCGGGGGATACTTTCGAGGAATTTCGCCGGGCGGTGCTGAAACTGCCCCATGTGCTGGAATGCCACCTGGTGTCGGGCGACTTCGACTATCTGGTGAAGGCGCGGATTTCCGAGATGGCTTCCTACCGCAAGCTGCTGGGCGACATCCTGCTCAAGCTGCCCCACGTGCGCGAGTCCAAGAGCTATATCGTGATGGAAGAGGTGAAGGAAAGCCTCGACCTGCCGGTGCCCGACTAGACAAGTACCTGCCGCGTGGTCGCGATGAAGCGGTGAATGAGCTGCTCGGCCTGCGGTTCGATCGGTTCGGCCGGGGCGCGTCCGTGGGGGCACGGCATGCGCGGGGTGGTGCCGAACAGTCGGCAGATCAGCGGCCGCTCTTCGTACACCGTGCAGCCCTGCGGGCCCAGGTGCACGCAGTTGAGCTCGTCCATCGCCGCCTGCTGTTCGGCTGCGCTCTTACGCGGCAGGCGGGCCATTTCCTCCGACGAAGTGGTCACCGGGCCACAGCAATCGTGGCAGCCGGGCACGCACTCGAAGGTGGGAATCTGCTCGCGCAGGAAGCGGATCTTGTGGCTGTTGCAACTCATCGTGTGCACCTGAACGGGGATGGTGCCATTTTTGCACGCTGCAGCTGGCGGTTGCTCGCCAATTGTCGCCCGGCTTAAGCTGCGTCAAATTTTTCATACACCGCAGCCAGGATCTTGCACATGAATGCCCGAGTTCAGCCTACGGATCAGCACGCCTCGCACACCGCCTCCTATTACGCTGCCAGCAGCGCCGCGCAACCGGACCGGCCACCGTTGCGCGAGCATCTGCGGGCGGACGTGTGCGTGGTCGGCGGTGGTTTCTCGGGGCTGAATACCGCCATCGAGCTGGCCGAGCGGGGCTTCTCGGTGGTGCTGCTGGAAGGCCGCAAGATTGGCTGGGGCGCCAGCGGGCGCAATGGCGGGCAGCTGATTCGCGGGGTCGGCCACGGGCTCGACCAGTTCAAACCAGTGATCGGCGCCGACGGCGTGCGCGACCTCACCCTCATGGGTTTGGAAGCCGTGGAAATCGTGCGCCAGCGCGTACAGCGTTACGGCATCGAGTGCGACCTGACTTGGGGCTATTGCGACCTGGCCAACAAGGCTCGCGACCTGCAACACCTCAAGGAAGACGCCCTGACCCTGCAGAGCCTGGGCTACCAGCACGAACTGCGGATACTGGAACCCGAGCAGATACACAGCGTGGTCGGCTCCGACCGCTACGTCGGCGGCCTGGTCGACATGGGCTCCGGACACCTGCACCCGCTCAACCTGGCCCTGGGCGAAGCCGCGGTGGCCGAGCAACTGGGCGTGCGCCTGTTCGAAGAATCAATGGTCACGCGCATCGACTACGGCCCGCAGGTGAAGGTACACACGGCCCACGGCCAGGTCACCGCCAACACGCTGGTATTGGCCTGCAACGCCTACCTGCAAGACCTCAATCCCGAACTCAGTGGCAAGGTGCTCCCGGCGGGCAGTTACATCATCGCCACCGAACAGCTCGACGAAGCCACTGCCAAGCAGCTGTTGCCGCAGAACTTTGCCGTGTGCGACCAGCGGGTGACGGTTGATTACTACCGCCTGTCAGCCGACCGCCGCCTGCTGTTTGGGGGCGCCTGCCATTACTCCGGGCGCGACCCGAAAGACATCGCCGCATACATGCGGCCGAAGATGCTCAACGTGTTTCCACAGTTGGCGGATGTGAAAATCGATTTCCAATGGGGCGGCATGATCGGCATCGGCGCCAACCGCTTGCCGCAGATCGGCCGGCTGGGCAGCCATTCCAACGTGTTCTACGCCCAGGCCTACTCCGGCCATGGCGTGAACGCCACGCACCTGGCTGGGCGCTTGCTGGCCGAGGCCATCAGCGGCCAGGCCAGCCGCGGGTTCGAGTTGTTTTCCAAAGTACCGCACATGACCTTCCCGGGCGGCAAGTACTTGCGCTCGCCCTTGCTGGCCCTTGGCATGCTCTGGCACCGGTTCAAAGAGTTAGGCTGAACCCGTTCTCGCGAGCTGTTGAGGGTTCATCGACCTCGCTGGACTTGCTCGCGTCTCTGGCCTCATCGCTCGCTCCAACGGGGTTAGCGTTGCCAGAAGGATTTCATTCCCTCGTTGCGCGCCTGTTCGGTATCCAGGCCGATATCACGCAACTGTTCGGGTGTCAGCGTCAGTAATTGCCGCCGGGTATTCAGGCGCTGCCAGAACCACTCCCAGCGCTTGAAGCCCTTGGGCACCGAGGTCGCGGCCTGAATGCGTACGCCGCGTTGCTCTGCCTGCATTTCCTGGCTGTGAAGAACTACACGCACATCGCTCAAGCTGCTCATTTTCCTTCCCTCTGGGTGATTGAAACCTGTAGGAAGAATCTTGACGCACGTAGGAAAATCCTTACAGATCCAAAAAACACTATTTAAAACCATACAGAAGTTTTAAAATCCAAGGTGAATGGCCCTTTTTCAACTGATCTGTACTGGTTAACACCAGAATAACCGGAGCCGACATGACACTTTATGTCAACCTCGCCGAACTGCTGGGCGCCCGCATCGAGCAAGGTTTCTACCGCCCCGGTGACCGCCTGCCTTCGGTGCGTGCCCTGAGCGTCGAGCATGGGGTCAGCCTGAGCACGGTGCAGCAGGCCTATCGCGTGCTGGAAGATAACGGCATGGCGGCGCCGCGGCCCAAGTCCGGCTACTTCGTCTGCCAGACCCGCAACTTGCCCGCCCTGCCTGCCGCCGGCCGGCCAATGCAGCGCCCGGTGGAAATCTCCCAGTGGGACCAGGTGGTCGAGCTGATGCGCGCCGTGCCGCGCAAAAGCGTGGTGCAGCTGGGCCGCGGCATGCCCGACCTCAGCAGCCCGACCCTCAAGCCCTTGATGCGCAGCCTGGCTCAACTCAGCCGCGATCAGGACATGCCCGGCCTGTATTACGACACCATCTATGGCAGCCAGGCCCTGCGCGACCAGGTGGCGCGGCTGCTGGTGGATTCCGGCTGCCGCTTGAGCGCCAGCGACCTGGTGATCACCACCGGCTGCCATGAGGCGCTGTCGGCCAGCGTGCGCGCGGTGTGCGAGCCCGGCGACATCGTCGCCGTCGACTCGCCGAGCTTCTTCGGCGCCATGCAAACCCTCAAGGGCCTGGGCATGAAGGCCTTGGAAATCCCCACCGACCCGATCACCGGCATTAGCCTCGAAGCCCTGGAGCTGGCGCTGGAACAGTGGCCGATCAAGCTCATCCAGATCACCCCCAACTGCAACAACCCGTTTGGCTACGTGATGCCCGAGGCGCGCAAGCGTGCCCTGCTGACCCTGGCCCAGCGCTTCGACGTGGCGATCATCGAAGACGACGTGTACGGCGACCTGGCGTTCACCTACCCGCGGCCGCGCACCATCAAATCGTTCGACGAAGATGGCCGCGTACTGCTCTGCAGCTCGTTTTCCAAGACCCTCGCACCCGGCCTGCGCATCGGCTGGGTGGCGCCGGGGCGCTATCTGGAGCGGGTGCTGCACATGAAGTACATCGGCACCGGCAGCACTGCCACCCAGCCACAGCTGGCGATCGCCGACTTCATCGAGCAGGGCCATTTCGAACCGCACCTGCGGCGCATGCGCAGCCAGTACCAGCGCAACCGCGACATCATGATCGACTGGGTGATGCAGTCGTTCCCACCGGGCACCCGCGCCAGCCGCCCGCAAGGGGGCTTCATGCTGTGGATCGAGCTGCCCGAGCACTTCGATACCCTCAAGCTCAACCGCGTACTGCTCGACCTCGATGTGCAGATCGCCGTGGGCAGCATCTTCTCGGCCTCGGGCAAGTACCGGAACTGCCTGCGCATGAACTTCGCCTCGCGCCCGGACGCGCGCATCGAGGCGGCGGTGAAAACCGTTGGTACCACCGCCACGCGAATGCTGGCGGAACTCGATGCCGCTGCCCAATAATCGCTCAGGGCCTGCACAACTTTCGCGGCCAACCCCGGTCTCAGAAGCACGCCAGCTTTCGGTCAAGGATTTCAACGTTTGAGAACATCATGGATCGCGCCCCTGCTGGCGTGGCTAGCCCTGGGCCTTGCCGGTTGCAGCAGCACGCCCTCGCCCCACACCTACAGCGAGATGCTGCGCCCTGAAACCTCCAGCTTCGGCCAGTCGGTGCTCGCGCAAGCGTCGGCCCACCCCGGCCAATCGGGCTTTCGCCTGCTGCCCAACAGCGGCGAGGCGTTCCGGGCCCGCGCCGAACTGATCCGCAACGCCAAGACCAGCCTCGACCTGCAGTACTACATCGTCCACGACGGCCTCAGCACCCGGCTGCTGATCGAGGAACTGCTCAAGGCCGCCGACCGCGGCGTACGCGTGCGCATTCTGCTGGACGACACCACCAGCGACGGCGTCGACGAGTTCATCGCCACCCTGGCCGCGCACCCCAACATCCACATTCGCCTGTTCAACCCGCTGCACCTGGGCCGTGTGAGCGGCGCCACGCGCGCCATGGGCCGGCTGCTCAACCTGTCGCAGCAGCACCGGCGCATGCACAACAAGCTGTGGCTGGCCGACGACGCCATGGCCATCGTCGGCGGGCGCAACCTGGGCGACGAATATTTCGACGCCGAGCCCAACCTCAACTTCACCGACATCGACCTGCTGGGCGCCGGCCCGGTGGCCCGGCAGCTCGGCTACAGCTTCGACCAGTACTGGAACAGCGCCCTCAGCCGCCCGATCGGCGAGCTGTATGGGCGCCTGACCCGCAAGGACCTGAGCAAGGCCCGCCGCCAACTCGACGCCGCGCTGGTGAAATCACGCGAGGCCAACCGGCCGTTGTACGACCGCCTGATGAGCTACCGCGACCGACCGCAGATGAACGTGTGGCGCGAGGAAATGATCTGGGCGCCGAGCCAGGTGATGTGGGATGCGCCCAGCAAGGTGCTGTCCCAGGAACCGGACCCGCACCTGCTGCTGACCACTTCGCTGCTGCCCAAGCTGGAAGCGGTGCAGCACGAGCTGATCCTGGTGTCTGCCTACTTCGTGCCTGCCCAGCAGGGCCTGGTGTACCTGACTGGCAAGGCGGATGCCGGGGTGGATATCCGCCTGTTGACCAATGCCCTCGAAGCCACCGACGTACCCGCGGTGCACGGCGGCTATGCGCCCTACCGCCGTGCACTGCTGGAGCACGGCATGAGCCTGTATGAGCTGCGCCGCCAGCCAGGCGACGACGGCAAGGTGCACTACCGCAGCGGCTCGGAGTCGAGCCTGCACAGCAAGGCGATGATCCTCGACCGGCGCCTGACCTTTATCGGCTCGTTCAACTTCGACCCGCGCTCGGTGCTATGGAACACCGAAGTCGGCGTGCTGGTGGACAGCCCCGAACTGGCCGAGCACGTGCGCACGTTGGCGCTGCAGGGCATGTCGCCGGCGCTGAGCTACCAGGTGAAGCTGGAGCACGGGCAAATGGTGTGGGTCACCGAGGATCACCAGAAACTGCACACCCTGACCACCGAGCCGGGGGACTGGTGGCGGCGCTTCAACGCCTGGTTTGCCAAGTCGATCGGGCTGGAGCGGATGCTTTAGGTTTGCCAAATCGATCGGGCTGGAGCGGATGCTTTAGGTTCGCGGCGCCAGTACCGACGCCAAGCTCGCAGCCAAGGCAGCTCCTACCGCGACTGTGTTCACAACGCCAATCGTGGGGTGGAATGCGGTCGGGGTAGGAGCTGCCTTGGCTGCGAGCTCTTGATCTTCAAGCCGGCAACGCCAATGCTCCCGGCCAAGGCAGCTCCTACCGCGACCGTGTTCACAACGCCAATCGTAGGGTGGAATGCGGTCGGGGTAGGAGCTGCCTTGGCTGCGAGCTCTTGATCTTCAAGCCGGCAACGCCAATGCTCCCGGCCAAGGCAGCTCCTACCGCGACCGTGTTCACAA
>Ga0308164_10003206_pt1 | contig 15124 bp, 11 predicted proteins | sample PhyTR2_FD_201031 | JGI IMG/M metagenome (GOLD analysis project Ga0308164, IMG submission 201031) | Phyllosphere microbial communities from UC Gill Tract Community Farm, Albany, California, United States - DLSLT.R2 | ecosystem: Host-associated > Plants > Phyllosphere > Unclassified | place: USA... | reverse complement strand
GAAGCAAAGTCTAACAAGCAGGCTAAGGTTATGGACGAGCGACAAGGGCGTAGCGGACGGGGAGTCCGCAACATTGCCGAGCTGGCCAAACTGGCTGGTGTGTCTGCCGGCACTGTATCGCGTGCTCTTGCAGGCAAGTCGGTCGTGAACGCACAAACGCGGACACGGATCGAGGCGTTAGCGGCAGAACATAATTTTCGGCCGAACCAAATGGCTAGGCGATTGCGGACGCAACGCACCGGCGTGATAGGTGTCGTCGTACCGCTGGGCCATGAACGCCGCCAGCACATCTCTGACCCGTTCTTCATGACAATGCTAGGCCATCTTGCCGATGCGCTGACCGAGAATGGTTATGACGTCATGTTGTCCAGAACTATTCCTGATGCAGAGGATTGGTTGGAAAGCATCGTCGACTCCGGCATGCTCGATGGCGTTTTTGTAATCGGTCAGTCGACCCAGTTCGAGGCGATCGAAAGAGTTGCCAGCCAATATCGCCCGTTGGTAGTTTGGGGCAGCCACTGGGAGGGTCAGGTGCATTGCGCAGTCGGCACAGACAATGTCCGCGGCGGATACCTAGCGGGCGAACATCTAATTGAGCGCGGCAAACGGCGCCTCGCATTCTTGGGCGATGTCCAAACCCCCGAAATTCGACAACGCTATGAGGGCGTTTTGGCAGCTAGCGCTGCTGCCGGACTGCCGGCACCTCTCCAACTTGCCACGCACCTAGCTTCAGACGTCATGGAGAGCGAGATTGCAGCACATGTCGCTCGGGTCGGGCAGGAGATTGACGGGCTGGCCTGTGCGTCGGATGTGATTGCAATGAACGCATTACGCGTCCTCGCCGATCACGGCCTGTCCGTTCCAGATCAGATTGGCGTGGTCGGTTTCGATGATCTGCCGCTCGCAGGGCAAACGATGCCCCGATTGACGACTGTCCGCCAAGACATCTCTGCGGGCGCAAAGGCGATGATAGCTGCCCTTTATGCCCGGTTGGCGGGAGACGATGCGCCATCCGTCGAGATGGCGCCAGTGCTCGTCGAACGCGACTCTACCTGAAAGGTGGCGGTGTCGTCGTTGAGTGTAAGGCAAAACCACGGTGCGGCAGTCCCCCCGAACCGAGCGCGACGGCGTTCGGGCGTGTTCGGCTCCATGCCGCCTAGACCCCAGAAATCTACGAAGCTGATGACGTCGAGCTCGCCTGTGACCCACCAGCAGTAGGCCTGGAACGGTTCTGCCGCAGGGTTTGCCGCGACGAGGCCGGAGCCGTTGAGCGGACGCCACGGTCCTGCGATCGTGTTCGCGACCATCCCGTACAGACCGGTTGGCGCATCAATGCCGGGGCCGAAGCGTTTCGCCTGAGTCGACCAGAACAAATAATAGAGCCCAGCGTGTAGCACGATATGCGGGCGTTCCAGTTCACTGTTCACGCCGATCGATTCGATCAACGGCGGGCGTACGGTCCAAACGCTTTCGCCTGCAGCCCGCGCTGCCACGCCGATTACGCCATCATCTACCGTGTCGACCCAGCCGGCCGACCCAGCAAACAGCAAATACTCAGTGTCGTCGGCAGGATCGAGGAAATAGCCGGGATCCCGAAATCCCTTGATCCTACCGTCAACGCCTTCGACCTGATCCGCGGGCCTGTAGAAAGTGCCGTCTGCCGAGATGGACTCTACTGGTCCGCTCCAGTCGAGCGTCGTTCCATTGACGAACCGCCCCTGCGTTTCGAACAGACGCTGCTCGAAGGTACGCGGGTCACCCCGCCGCCCCGACGCGGTGAAATACATCGTCAGCGTCTCGTCGTCATCTCCAAGCACCGTCGAACCGGACCATTCTCGGCTACCGGGCGTAAAGCTGTCAGGAAACGTGACGCCGTGATTGTGCCAGCCGTCGGTGCCGTAGCTGGTCAGGAATATCCGCGCTGCATCGTGCCGGTCGTCCGGGTCGTCGAACTTCGGCGTTGCCAAGAAGAACCACCAGCTACAACCGTCGATGATAGCGGTGCAGCCGTCTGCATAGGCGATCTGCCACATATCCCAAACGTCGTGGTCGGCGATGACGGGAACGACGTCGGATGCGGTGATGACCGGGAGTTCGGAATCAGACTGTTCGGGGATCCGGCTTAGCATATCTGCGGACCAATGGGTGATGGCGGGCATGATTATCCTGGCGTCAGAAAAGAGAATGAGGAGCTGGTTGCGGTGATGGTCAAGCAGGTTCGATCCGGAACAATGCGGCGCTTTCGGCCTTCATCGCAGGCATCGGCAGGCCGACCTGGGCGAGCCAGTCGCCCGAATAGACAACGCCGTGTTGACGCATCGCAGCGAACAGCGGTGCGTCCGTCACGGGATGCCCTGCTTCGGTCGCAAGATCGAGCAGGTGGACGCGCACCGCACCACGGCCGGCAAGCATCGGCAAGGCGATTGCAGGTGGTCGGCGCACCGTGATCGGTTCGACGCGTGTGACTTGAAGGATCAGGTAGTTGGGCTCGCCATGGGCCTGCCAGACGAGGCTATCGGGTCCCTCTCCAAGCCAGACGTGACCATGATGCAGCCGGTCGCGCAACGACTTGTAACGCGCGATGCCGGCAGCGAGTGTTTCGGTATCCGGCGCGGTCATTGTCGCAGGATCAAGCTCAACACCAAAATGCCCCGGCAGCGCAACCGCGGCACGGAACGCCATGCTCTGGCTACGGCCGGTCGAGTGCGCCGGGCTAGCGCCAACATGCGCGCCCATCATCTCGGGTGGCATGAAATGTAGGAAGCCGCGCTGCATTCGTACCCGACTGACCGCATCTATGCAGTCGCTGGTCCAGAACCGATGAGTCCGCGCGGCGATGCCCGCGTCGATCCGCCCGCCACCACCGGCACATGCTTCGATCTCTAGCGTCGGATGGGCAGTACCAAGACGGTCGAACAGCGCGTAAGCGCCGCAAATCTGCGCATGATAGCCGGCGCAGCCATCGGCACTACCAGCTACCGCGAGGTCGCGGTTGTGATCCCATTTCAAATACGCGATCGGAAGATCGGTCAGCAGTGTATTGAGCCGCGCGAACAGATAATTGCGGACGTCCTCGCGCCCCAGATCGAGTACTAGCTGATTACGCGACGTATGTTGCGGCACGCCGTCCAGATGCAGCACCCAATCTGGATGAGCACGTGCAAGATCGCTGTCTGGATTGACCATTTCCGGCTCGACCCAAAGCCCGAATTCCATCCCTAGCCCCACCACATGAGCTGCGAGCGGGCCCAGCCCATTTGGGTATTTAATTGTGTCCGCTACCCAATCTCCGAGCGCGGCCGTGTCGTCGCCACGGCCCTCAAACCAGCCATCGTCGAGTACGAACCGTTCGACGCCGAGCGCGGCCGAGCGGTCTGCGAGCGCCATCAGCGCAGCCTCGTCGTGATCGAAATAGAACCCCTCCCAGCTGTTCACGTGGACCGGACGCGGGCGCATGCCCTCAACCGGCCACGGTGTACGCGCGCGGATCGCGGCATGGAACGCCTGCATGGCGCCGTTGAGCCCTTCGCTCGAACAGGTCGCCAGCATCTCGGGCGTCGCATAGCGTTCGCCGGGCGCGAGCCGCGTCTCGCCAGGCGCAAGCGCCTCTCCCATCTGCAACACCCAGACGCCATCGTCGTCGCGCTCTATCGCGAGGCGGTGATTGCCGGACCAGGCGAGTTGCGCGGCATGGACCCGGCCGCCGTGCCAGCCGCTCGCCGGACCGCTCACAAACAGTCCGGGAGGCCCGGCATGTCCAGTCAGCCCACGACGGTTCTCGCGTACCCATCTGTGAGCGGGCATCGGCTCGATCTGCGACACGAACTCGGCATTGTGACGCCCGGTAAAACTGTGGATCTGCGCGCAATCGGCGGGCAGCGGCAGCGTGCCTGCGGCAAGCCACTCGATCTCAAGCATGTCATCGCCATCGTTAGTCACCTCGGCCGAAAGCGTTAGCATGTTGCCCGTCATGCCGATCCGCTGCACTAGAGTCAGCCGTGCCGCGGGGTCGACCAGCGTGATAGTCAGCCTATCATCGACGGCATCGACCGACACGGTTTTGAACCACTGAGCAAAGTGCCGGCCGTCGCGGTGCGCGCGGAGCGCTGATGGGCCAAACCAGCCGCTGCCGAACGCTGGCACCACGGATAAGGGCTGATCGATATCGAGCGAAAAGGACGCTGCAGGCCGCGTATCTGCGAGCGAGGGTAACCCACTCACATCAACCTTGCCGCCCCACCAACGCCAAACAGGGGGAGAATCGACGCGGCGCTCGATCACCGCACTCATGGTAGAGCCGGCCAACGTGACGATCGTATTATTCAAGGTTTGTCGCTCCAACGGGTAAGCCTTCGGCGTTGCGCTCGCGCACTGTCCACACCGCCATCGCTGCACAAAACATCAGAATTCCGCACAGGGTCAGCACATTGCGTGGATCGCCGTGCATCAAAGGTTCGTAGTAAAAGGGCAGCGTTGCTGCGATCAGCAGCATTGGGATCACAATCATCATGTTGAAGATGCCCATGTATACGCCGGTCCTGTCTGCTGGGATTGCACCGGCTAAAATGACGTACGGATTGCCCATCATGCTGGCCCAACCGATACCTATGCCGATCGCGGGCACGAACAGCAGCGCCTTGCTTTCAATATGTGGCAGCCAAAGCATTCCTATCCCGGCAAGTATGAGGCACAATGCGTGCAAGCTCGCTGCACCTAACCGCTTTGCCAGCGGCACCATTGCGAAGGCCGCAACGAACGCAACCCCATTGTAGAACGCTGCCATTTCGCCGTTCGTCAGAACTGCCGAATGGAATCCGGACGATGTTGGCACGTCGGTGCCGTACACCGACCGGCCAATCGAATAGATTACGTAACCCCAATAGGTAGCCATCGCATACCACTGAAACAGGCTCATCAACGCGAGCTTGCGCATGGCCAGCGGCATGTCGCGGATAGCCGAGCCGATTTCGCGTAGGGTGGCGTCAATACCCTTTGGCTTAGCCGCAATCCTTGCACGCTGAGCGAGCGACAGTGGTAATTCGGGCACGCGCTTGATTGACCACAGGATCGTCGAGAACGACAGCACCGCACCGACCATGAACGCGATCCTCGCGGTGTACGGGATGTTGTGCGTGTCGACCCAATCCTGGTTCATCCCTGCCCACACGAGCAGCGACGGCGTCAGGAATGCAAGCATCTGTGCAAGCCCGGTAAATGCGCTCTGCGTCAGAAAGCCGATTTCATGCTGGTCCTCGTTCAGTCGGTCGGAGACATACGCGCGGTACGGCTCCATCGTGATGTTGTTGCCAGCGTCGAGAATCCAAAGCATCGATACCGCCATCAAGATCGAGTGGCTCAGCGGCATGAAGAAGAGCCCTAGCGCGCACAGCACCGCACCAAACAGAAAGTACGGCGTCCGCCGGCCCCAGCGTGAGTCCGTCCGATCGCTCAGCGCGCCGATCAGCGGTTGGATCAACAGCCCTGTCAGCGGCCCAGCCAGTTGGAGAAGCGGCAGCGATGCCTCCGACGCACCAAGGTAGCTGTATATCGGCGCCATATTACCCTGCTGCAGCCCGAAGCTGAACTGCAAGCCCAAGAACCCGAGGTTCATTTCGAGGATGCGAGGGAGCGATAGGTGCGGCTTTGAGTCGGGTAAGCGCATGGAAAGCCATCCTCTGGGTAAAACTCCCGTCTGCGCGAGATCGTAAGCAGCCTACACGAGCGTAAATGGAAAGCAACAATCGATTGCGGTACCGGTATGCCTTCAGGCAGAGTTAGGCAGCGGATGCCGCTACAGCACGCCCTTTAGCTTCAACCCAACTACCGATCTGTGATTGGGCCATGTCCGGTGTGTTGAGGATCACGATCGCTTCACTGCAATCAAGCGGATGCGCGACGTGAGCGATACCCTTCGACCTTGCCTGTCTCCCAAGATCAAAGTGTGCCGCTAATTGGATGTACACGAACGCCAAGGGTATATTTCTGGCCCGCCAATGGGTCGTCGTGAGTTCACGCCTGAAGGCTGCGCTCAATAGCGAGCCATAAACGATGCCATGTGCCGCACGCACTGCATCACGCACGGTTCCGGCCGCGTTGCCGCTTGCAGCAATGAATGGCCGGATCGAGGCCATCGCAGACGTACGCATGGTAGGCGACCGCTATTCCGCAGAGCCGCTGGCGTAAGTGGGGCGGTAGACTTGCCGGATGGCGATCTCTTCGCGCTGTACCCCCGCACGACTTTTTGATCTTTCGACACAAACCGACAGCCGTTCTACCTGTTCAGCCCCGTCATTTGGTTGATCGGACCGACACAGGACCGGTGTGGCTCTGACATCCATATCTTCGCAATGTATTCGTAGGGCATGAGGCCGCTGAGCGTCTTGCGCTGACGAGCAAAGTTACAGGCGGCCATGAAGTCTGCGAGGTGCGTCCGGAGCCGGTCATGGCTTTCGTAGTGGAAGTGTTTGACAGTGGCTTCCTTGTTGGTGCGGTTCCTTCGTTCGACCCACCCGTTGATCTATAGATGGTTAGATAGCGTTGAGCCAACCACGGACCTGATTGATCGTGCGTCGTTCCTGATCGGCTTCCATCACGAATGGCTGCTCGATCCGGGCACCCGTGGCGTGAGTTGCCAAGACATCCGGGCTGTCGCCCACGCCGTAGCCGCCATGCGTGATGAAGGGTCGCAGCGTCTTTTCACGAAGATCGTGAACCTTCAGGAACGACCGGACCGGTGGAGGCACCGTCTCTCCCCAGATCGGAAAACCAATAAAAATAACGTCGTAGGCGGCGATATTATTGACTGTGTCGGCCAACGCCGGCTCGAAGCCGGTGTCGCGCTCGCGCGTTGCCTGTGCGACGTGCTGCTCATAGTCGGCCGGGTAAGGCCGTGCGGGGCGTATCTCGAACAGCTCGGCGCCGAGCGCGCGTTGCAGCGTGCCGGCGATGACCCGTGTGTTGCCCGAACGGGTTAGGTAGGCGACCAGCGTCTTGGTTTTTGTCATGCGGTTATTGCCTCGTTCTTGGGCACATGCGGCGCTGGCAAACGCTAGCATTGCCGGCGTCGCCAGCACGACGCGCCGGGATATCGATATGGGGGCGGCCATCAGACGATCTGCGGCAGCTTCTCGAGATGCTTGTCGAGCGTGATCGGGTAGTCGCGCACGCGTACGCCGGTCGCATTGTAAATGGCGTTGGCGATAGCTGCGCCGACCCCGCACAACCCCAACTCGCCGACACCCTTGGCCTTCATCGGCGACGATTTGTCGTCGGGATGGTCGAGGAAGATAACCTCTTGGTGCGGAATATCGGCGTGGACAGGCACCTCGTAAGAAGCGAGGTCGTGGTTGACGAAGAATCCGAACCGCTTGTCGACTGCCAGTTCTTCCATCAGCGCCGCCCCGACACCCATCGTCATCGCGCCGATCACTTGGCTGCGTGCCGCCTTGGGATTGAGGATGCGGCCGGCATCGCAGACCGCGAGCATCCGGCGGATGCTAGTGACGCCGGTATAGGCGTCGACGCCGACTTCGACGAAATGCGCGGCGAAGGTCGACTGCTGCCAGCGCTTGCCCATGTCGGTCGGATCGAACCCGTCCTCGCCGGCAAGAGCGCCGCTGTGAGCTGCCTCGGCGAGACGGACGCTACGGCCGGCGGACGTCACCTTGCCGTCGGCGAACGTCACGTCGGTTGTGTTGAACCCAAGCCGCTGCGCGACTGCCTCGCGCAGCTTGAGGCAGGCGGCGTAAAGGCCGGCGGTGGAATTGTTCGCCCCCCACTGGCCGCCCGAGCCGGCCGACGCGGGGAAGTCACTGTCGCCCAGCCGCACATCAACGTCGGCGATGGCGACCCCCAGCATCTCGGCCGCGGTCTGCGCGAGGATGGTGTAGGTGCCGGTACCAATATCGGTCATATCGGTCTCAACCACGAGGCGCCCGTTCGGCTCGAGCCGGATGCGCGCGGCCGACTTGGTGAGCTGGTTGTTGCGGAAGCCGCCCGCCATGCCCATCCCGACCAGCCACTTGCCGTCGCGAACCTGACCGGGCTTCGCGTTGCGGCGCACCCATCCGAACCGTTCGGCACCTGTCCGCAAGCACTCGATATAATGACGCTCAGAGAAGGGCTTGGACGGCTTCTCGGGATCGACCTGAGTGTCGTTGGCGATCCGTAGCGCCACTGGGTCCATCGACAGCGCCTCGGCCAGCTCGTCCATTGCCATTTCAAGAACCATCAGCCCCGGCGCTTCGCCGGGCGCGCGCATCGCATTGCCCTCAGGCAAGTCGAGCGTGGCGAGCTTCATATAGGTTTCGCGGTTCGGTGCGGCGTAGAAGAGCTTGGTTTGGGCAACCGCGGTTTCGGGTTTGCCGTCAGGCAGATTGCCGCTGGTCGAGGAGTGGGCGATCGCGGTCAATTTGCCGTCGCGGGTTGCTGCGAGCCGGACACGCTGGATCGTCGCGGGCCGGTGCGTCGAGTTGTTCATCATCAACGGCCGCTGCATCGCGATCTTAACCGGTCGACTGACTACCTTGGCGGCGAGCGCAGCACACACCGCATCGGCACGGATGAACAACTTGCCTCCGAACCCACCGCCGATGAACGGGGAGTCAATCCGAACATCCTCGGGTTTCAGCGAGAGGATCTTGGCGAGCGACCCCTTGCTCCAGGCGATCATCTGGTTCGAGGTCCAGATGGTCAGCTTGGCGCCGTTCCACGCCGCGACAGTCGCGAACGGCTCCATCATGGCGTGGCTCTCGTCGGGCGTCGTGTAGGTGCGGTCGATCTTCACTGGCGCGGCGCCGAATGCCATGCCGAAATCGCCCACCTTGTCGATCGCCGGCGCGGCCGATCCCTCACCGCTACTGCCGCCCTCGAGCGGCGCGCCCGGCGCCTCTTTGGCGAGGTCGAACTTGCCGGGCGTGCGCGCATAGTCGGTGCGGATCAAGGCAGCAGCAGCGCGGGCCTGCTCGAACGTCTCAGCCACTACAACTGCTATAGCTTGATGGTAGTGCTGGACGTCTGCACCGCCAAACAGGCTGGCGGTGTTCATCATGCCGAGCGGCAGCGCTTTGGGATAGTCGAGCGTCGTAACGACCCCAATAACACCTGGGGCTGCTTTCGCGGCACTGGTGTCCATGAGGTTGATCCGGCCCTTTGCAACTGCGGCACCAACGATCCAGCCATAGGCTTGGTTTGGCGCGACGTCGTGGCGCTCATAGGCATAAGGAGCAGTGCCCGTGGTCTTCCGGGGGCCATCGACGCGATCGGTCGGGCGGCCGATCACCTTCATCTGATCGATTGGATTTGAGCCGGCTGGCTGGTCGAACTTCATGGGCTCAAGCCTTCGATTGGGCGATGACGGACGCAAGCGCGCGTGTCGCGAGCGGCAGCTTGAAACGGTTGTCCTCGGTCGGCGTGGCGCCTTGGAATGCGCGTTCGACAACGGCAGCGGCCCCCTGCGGTAGCACTGCTTCAGCCGCCTCGACACGCCACGGCTTCGGCGCGACGCCCCCGAACGCGACCCGGCCGGTGCCGTCAGGCTGGATCACGGCTGCGACCGAGACCAGCGCGTAGGCGTACGAGGCGCGGTCGCGGACCTTCTCGTAGAAGTGCTTGCCGCCGATCGGCCGCGGCAGCGTGACAGCGGTAATGAGTTCACCGGGCGCGAGCACCGTGTCTTGCTCGGGATGGTCGCCCCACAGTCGATGGAAGTCGCCGATCGGGATGCTGCGGCATTGACCCTTAGCGTCGATCGTGTCGACCGTGGCGTCAAGGACCCGCATGGCGACCGCCATGTCGCCAGGAAAGGTGGCGATGCACTTGTCGCTTACGCCGATGATCCCGAGCTGCCGCGAATAGCCGCCGATCGCCGCGCAGCCCGAACCGGGCTTCCGCTTGTTGCAGGCCATGTTGGTATCGTAGAAATACGGGCAGCGCGTGCGCTGGAGCAGGTTGCCAGCGGTGGAAGCCTTATTGCGCAGCTGGCCAGACGCTCCCGCGACGATCGCGCGGGTAAGAACGCTGTAGTCGCGCCGCACCCGTTCATCGGCTGCCAGGTCAGTGTTGGACACCAGCGCGCCAATCCTGATGCCGCCACTGGACGTTTTCTCGATCTTGTCGAACCCAAGGTTCTGGACGTCAACGAGGTGTGTCGGCGTTTCTATCTCCAGCTTCATCAGATCGAGAAGATTGGTGCCCCCGGCGATGAATTTAGCGCCCGGGCGCGCCGCGGCGCGCGCGGCGGCCTGGGCGTCGTGCGCCCGCTCGTAGGTGAACGCCTTCATGCTTTTGCTCCCCCGACGTCGGCCATTGCCTCCGCGATGTTGGAATAGGCGCCGCAGCGGCAGATATTGCCGCTCATGCGCTCGCGCATCTCGATGTTGGTTGCCTGCGGCGCCACCATCAGGTCAGCTTGGACATGGCTCGGCACGCCCCGCTTGATCTCGTCTAGTACCGCGACGGCGGAGCATATTTGGCCGGGGGTGCAGTAGCCGCACTGATAGCCGTCGTGCTTTACAAAGGCTGCCTGCATCGGATGGAGCTTGTCCGGCGTCCCCAGCCCCTCGATCGTGGTGATCTCGTCACCTTGGTGCATGACAGCGAGCGTCAGACAGGAGTTGATGCGCTTGCCGTCGACCATGACAGTGCAGGCACCACACTGGCCGTGATCGCAGCCTTTCTTGGTGCCGGTAAGCTGAAGATGCTCCCGCAGCGCGTCGAGTAGAGTCGTGCGCGTATCCAGCGTCAAATCGCGCCGCTTGCCATTCACCTTAAATGATACTGGCACGGCCGGTGCCGGGGCAGGCCTAACTGGCTGAGCCATGACTTCCGGGGCCGTCGCGATCGTCGCGGTCGCGACGCCGCCAACTAGCACGCCCCTTCGGGAGATGTTGAGGTCGTTCATCGGAGCGGGCCTTTTGATATACTGGGGGGATTGGGAGGGAGTATGATCCCGCTGGTCAGCGGGGACCATGATAATTGGCGTCGGATACCGGCTCGAGCCACGTGACGGACTCGCCGTCCTTCGCCTCCGAAACCGCGACATGGGTCATGGCAGTATTATGTGCAGCGCCATGCCAATGCTTGATGCCGGGCGCGATCCAAACAGTGTCGCCGGTCTTCATGGCCTGTACTGGCTTATCCTCGGACTGGATCCATCCGGTCCCGTGCGTGACGATAAGGAGCTGTCCGAGCGGGTGGGTGTGCCAATTGGTGCGTGCGCCCGGCTTAAACGTCACCGTAGCCCCGCCAAGGCGCGCGTCGCCGGTGCCTTTGAAGGGTGAGGCGACCGACACCGAGCCGGTGAAGTAGTCGGAGGGGCCGGGCTTCGGTTCTTGGCCGGGATGAACGATCTGGATGTCTGACACGAGGTTGGTCTCCTTAATTGTGAAAGCCTTGCCAGCAACTGCGATGGCTGCGTTCGCCTTCGGCCAGCCCGCATAGAAGGCGAGGTGAGTCAGTGCCTCGACGATCTGCGCTTGGGTTAGGCCGTTCTCCAGGCCGCGTTGAACGTGGAAAGCGAGTTGATCGCCATCACCACCAGCGGCGAGCGCGGCGATGGTGACGAGGCTGCGGTCGCGAGGTGCGAGGTCGGTGCGCCGCCACAAGTCGGCAAAAACAACGTCGTTGGTAAGCTGCGCGAGTTTCGGCGCGACTGGTGCAAGCGTTCGGTCGACAGTCGCGGCACGCGCGGCGTCAGAGGTGGGAAGGGGCGCGGTGGCCGGGGCCACCGTTGCGAGCGACGTCAAATCGACGTGACGCTCAGCAAATACGCGCTCGACTTCATTCAACGCCGATACAGCGTTCGGCCATCCGGTGTAGAAGGCAAGCTGCGTCACCATGCCCGCCACCTCGGCCGGGCGGACGCCGTTATCGAGGCCGCGGACGAGATGCCCCGCCATCTGCGCGGTCTTGCCCGTCGCGATCAGTACCGACAGGGTGACGATACTGCGGTCGCGAGGACTAAGCTCCGTCCGCACCCACACGTCACCGAACAGCACCCGATCGGTGTAACCGGCGAGAACCGGCGCGATCGCCTGCATGTTCTTCGGCGCGACCGACGGACGATCCTGCGCCTCAGCCGGGGAAGCAATCGCTAGCGCGGCAACGGCAGCGGACGCAGCCTTCATCGTATTATCTCCCATCGAAACCTCCCGTCCGGACTAATTACTGGCGGCGCCGGCCGTCACCGGACGAAGAAGGTGCGAGAAGGTGAGTTGGTTGAGCCGCCAGTTGCCGGCGTCCCTCGTATAAACCTCTGTCACCATGAATGCGTTGGTGACGGTCTTGGCACCCACGACGGCCTCCAAGTCCATGTCCTCCAGGAGGATCGCGGTGTTGCCGAACACACGGATATCGACGGCGTGGATCGACGCCTTTTTGTACCAGATACCACCGCTCTTGATGGTCGCCAGTTCCTGGGTCTTGCCCCAAGTGCCGCCCATGTGGGTGAACATGGCGCGATCATCGAACAGCGTCGCCAGCTCGGCGACGTTCTTGTGCGCCATCCAGTCCCACTTCGTCTTCGACAGGTCGATAACCTGCTGCTCGGTCGGGGTGTGGGTGGCGGCGGTCTTGATCGTCTCCGTGGGCGGCGTCTGCTGTGCGAACGAAGGCTGCATAGGCAGCAGCGATAAGGTGAGGCCGATAACCAGCGTTCTCATGATACCCTCCTGTTAAGATCTTGATGGTCGATATGATCCGATCGCTCGGCCGTCCGATGCTACGAAGCGCGTAGTGGCGCTTCGACGCCGGAGAAGGACAGGACCGGCGGGGGAAGCCGCGCGCCTTTCACTTCGATTGCGCGTACCGCGGCGTTCAGTTCGGCAAGTTCGGCGGGCGACAGGCGCACCTTTCCCGCAGCGCTATTCTCGGTCAGGTGCGCCATCTGGGTCGTACCGGGGATCGGCACGATCCAGGGGCGCTGCGCGAGCAACCAGGCAAGCGCGATCTGGCCGGGCGTTGCGCCCTTCCGCGCCGCCCACCGTTTCGCCAGTTCGACCAGCGCAAGGTTGTGCGGCAGGTTCTCGGGTGCGAACCGACCTTCGCCACCTCGGATATCACCTTGGGCAAAGCGGGTTTGCGCGTCGATCGCTCCATTAAGGAAGCCGACGCCAAGCGGGCTCCAGCACACGAATCCAATGCCGAGTTGTTCGCACAGCGGCAGGACTTCGGCTTCCGGCCCGCGCCACAGCATCGAATACTCGTTCTGGACGGCGCTGACCGGCAGCGCGGCATGGGCGCGTCGCAATGTGGCAAGACCCATTTCACACAGACCCCAGTGGCGGACTTTACCCTCGCGCATCAGGTCGCCGACCGCACCAGCGACGTCCTCGATCGGCACTGCGGGATCGACACGGTGCTGGTAGACAAGATCGAGATAGTCGGTGCGTAGGCGCTTGAGGGAGCCTTCCACCGCCCGCTTGATATGGTCGGGGCGGCTGTTGAGGGGCGCGCTCAAGTCACGCTTTCCATCAGGCCCGATGTTCCATCCGAACTTGGACGTGATCACCACGTTCTTCCGGAACGGCTGCGCCGCCTCGCCAAGGATGAGTTCATCCTCGAACGGGCCGAAAGCCTCGGCGGTATCGAACAGGGTAACGCCCTGATCATAGGCGGCACGGATGATGCCGATCATCTCCGAACGGTCCGGAATCGTCGTTTGGTAGGTCCGGTGCATGTTCTGGACACCCAGGCCGACGCTCGACACCTCCAGTGTGCCGAGTTTCCGGCGACCCCCTGCGCCCGCACCCTTCGCGCGAAGGGGCCCCGCAGAGCCGGTCGTCGCGGATCCTGCGGCCAGCGCCGAGGCGGCAAGCCCGATGCCGGCAGCTCCGAGCATGCGGCGCCGATTCATCCCTTCGGTTGGTAGGGTTTCCATCACAGCCGCTCCTGGCACGAGGTTGAGAGGGGCAGGCTGGTGCCGGGACACCAGCCTGCGGGTGGGGTGATCAAATTTTGCGCGTGCTGAGCGACTTCACCATCTCGGGATTGCGATGGTCAAAGAAGCTGCTCTTGGCTTCGTCGAGTTTTGCGATCGCATCGAGGTCGGCAACGTCGAGGTCGAAGTCGAAGATATTAAAGTTCTGCGCCATGCGCTCCTTGCGGACCGACTTCGGGATCGCGACGATCTTGCGATCCGTCAGCCAGCGCAGCACGACCTGTGCGATGCTCTTCCCGTGCTTGTCGGCGATCGGCTGCAATACCTCGTTGGTGAACAGACCGTTTTTGCCCTCGGCGAACGGTCCCCATGCCTCGGGCTGCACACCGTATTCCTCGAGGATCTTCACCGCATCGGCCTGCTGGTGGAAGGGGTGGATCTCGATCTGATTGACCGCCGGCTTCACCTCGTTGTGCAATACAAAGTCAACCAAGCGATCGGGGTAGAAGTTGCTGATACCGATCGCGCGGATGCGTCCGGCCTGGTGCAGCTCCTCCATGGCGCGCCACGCGCCATAGACATCGCCGTAGGGCTGGTGGATCAGCCACAAGTCGAGATAGTCGAGCCCGAGCTTATTGATCGACCGCTCAAACGCCGCCTTGGCGCCCTCGTAACTAACGTCCTGCACCCAAAGCTTGGTAGTGACGAACAGTTCACCCCGATCAATGCCGTGGCTCTTGATAGCAGCACCAACCGCTTCCTCATTTCCGTAGGACGCGGCGGTGTCGAGCAAACGGTAGCCAACGTCGATCGCGTCGCGCACGCTGCGCTCGCATTCGGCAGGATCGGGCACCTGGAACACACCGAAGCCCAGGAGCGGCATGTCGACACCATTGTTCAATGTGACTGACGGGACATTGCTGGTCATGATCTTTTCCTTCTGCATCGTGCTCGGGGAGCGCCTGAATTGGGTAGCGAGGCGATCTGTCGATTTGGATATAGCGATCGTCAAATACGTGAATTAGAGGCGATCGATTGTTAGGGCTTATGAGCAAACATCATGAAACCCTGGCGTCATTTCGCATCAACAAAGTCGGTCGTGACGCTCACGCTCTTCCAGGCTTCGATCTCGTTTCGGTGCGCGTCTACCTCCTTGCCAACAATCATCACGGCGTCACTGCCAAGCAGAAGGCGGACGGGCATACTGTCTGCGGCTACGCAGTCGATGATGACGCGCGCTGCACGGCC
>Ga0308164_10003205_pt1 | contig 15124 bp, 14 predicted proteins | sample PhyTR2_FD_201031 | JGI IMG/M metagenome (GOLD analysis project Ga0308164, IMG submission 201031) | Phyllosphere microbial communities from UC Gill Tract Community Farm, Albany, California, United States - DLSLT.R2 | ecosystem: Host-associated > Plants > Phyllosphere > Unclassified | place: USA... | reverse complement strand
GCCGAGGCCCTGGCCCTGCTCGACCAGGCGAGCGACATCGCCGTGATCGTCTCCGACATGCGGATGCCCGGGATGAACGGCGCCGCCTTCCTGGCCCAGGCGCGCCACAAGGCGCCCGATGCCGTTCGCATGCTGCTGACCGGCCAGTCCGACCTCGACGCCGCCATCACGGCCGTGAACGACGGCCAGGTCTTCCGCTTCCTGAGCAAGCCCTGCGCGCCGGCGCAGCTGCTCGACGCGGTCGCCGCCGCCGTGACGCAGCACCGGCTGCTCACCTCCGAGCGGGTGCTGCTGCAGCAGACGCTGCACGGCAGCATCCAGGCGCTGACGGAGATGCTGGCGATGGTCAATCCGATCGCCTTCGGCCGCTCGGTGCGGATCCGCAAGCTGGCCAGCGAGCTGGCCACGCGGCTCCAGTTGGGCGAGCGCTGGCAACTGGAGGTGGCGGCGATGCTGTCGCAGATCGGCCACGTCACCCTGCCCGCCCAGGTGGCCGAGAAGGCCTACTACGGCCTGCCGCTGTCGGCCGACGAGGACCGCCTGATCCAGGGCCTGCCGGCCCTGGTGGAGAAGCTGCTGGCCCACATCCCGCGACTCGAGACGGTGCTGGCCATCCTGCGCAACCATCCCCTGGGCCACGATGGCGTGCCCGACACGCGAGGCCTCGGCGCCGCGGAAGCGCTGGTCGCCCGCCAGGGCGCGGGCGTGCTGCGGGTCGCCATCGACTGCGACATCCTGGAGTCGGCCGACAACGGCACGGCGTTCGATGCCGTCCTGCGCACGCTGCGCGGGCGCACCGGCACCTATGCGCCGCACGTGCTCGACGCCCTGGAGGCCCTGCGCGGCACCAAGGCCACGGCCGACATCCAGAAGCTGGCGCTGCGCGAGCTGAGCGTGGGCATGGTGTTCGCCGAGGACGTCAAGACGCCGGGCGGCGTGCTGCTGGTCGCGCGGGGCTACCAGATCACGGAACGCGTGCTCGACCGCATCCGCGAGTTCTCCCCGGCCGGTGGCTCGCAGGTCCGCTGGGCCGTCTTCCGGGCCGGCCCCGGAGCGGATTGAACCGGCGCCGGGTCCGCCGGTCGCGACCCGCGCTCAGGCGTTGACCTTGGCCAGCGTGGCTGCTTCGCCCGCGCAACGCCGCGTCAGCCAGCGCCGGACCGGTTCGTCGATCCTGCGCAGGGCGATCCACGCCAGCCACAGGCACCCGGCCATGGCGACGCCGATGGCGAGGCCGTACTGCCAGGCCGGCGCGTCCAGGCGCCGCAGGCTTCCCATGACCATCCGCACGACCGGATAGTGCAGCATGTACAGCGGATAGGAGATCGCACCCAGCCAGATCGCCAGGGGGCGCAGGCGAACCGTCGGCGCGACCGACGCGGCCAGCAGCAGCAGCCCCGGCAGCAGGACCAGCACCGCGCCGACCTCGTAGAACCAGATGAACGGCTGCGGCACCGGCAGACTCAGGACGACGACCAGCAGCCCGGCGAGGCCGGCGCAGCGCGCGCCGGAGGCCGACTGCCGCCGCGGTCGGCGCGCTCGCAGCCGATGGAGCAGGATGCCGAGACTGAACGGATAGGCCACGCGGATCATGCCGGCGGCCAGGAGCGCGCCGATGCCGCCATCCATGACCCCGGGACCCGCCACGCCATGCGCCACGATGGCGGCCCCCGTCGCCACCACCACCACCATGAGCAGCCGGTCGCCCAGGCGCAGCAGCCATGGAAGCGCCAGCAGGGCGATGGATTCGAACAACAGCGACCATTGCGGGACATTGATCGGCCACGCGTCGGCCTGGGCGCCCAGGAGGAAAGGCGATGGCAGCAGCAGCAGATTGGTCAGCATGGCATAGAGCAGGTTCATGACCTCCTGGCGCTCGCTGCCTCCCAGGATCAGCTTGGTCAGCAGGCTCGCCGTGCCGATGGCCAGACCGAGCACCAGCATCGGATAGAGCCGGATGGCGCGACCCAGGTAGAAGCGCCGCAACATCGGACGACCGCTCGCCAGCATGCCGCCATAGGCGTGCGTCAGGACGAATCCGCTCAGGCAGAAGAAGAAGTCGACCGCCAGATGCGCATGGGGGACGATGCCCGCCTCCCAGCCCAGCGGCGAGAGGAAATGCATCAGCATGACGACGATGGCCGCCACGCCCCGCAATCCATCCAGGAATTCATAGCGACGATCCATGTCCGACGTCCGATGCCGATGAGAGTGTGTGAATGCCCGTGGTCATGCGGATCGGCACAGGAAGGTCATCGATCCGGACGTCGGCGCCGCCGCCTGGATCCCAGGATTCGCGGGGCCTCCAGCGTAGTCAGGCCGCATGCGGACGGCCTTCGTTCCAGTCCTAAAGCGAAGCCAAATTGATTCAACTTGTTGCGCCCTCGGGGCGGACGCCGCGGCCCCGGCCCTCAGTCCTGGGGCTCGTCCTCGCCGGTCAGGCGCGCCATGACGTCGCCCGGCCCGCGCGCCACGGGCGCGCCACGCCATGCCGGCAGGGGCAGCAGCAGGTAGGTCGCCAGTCCGCGCAGGTGCGGACGGTAGGTGCGCCGCAACCGGGCCAGGCGCCCCACCGTGGCGGCGTCGGCCCGCCAGCCCGGCGCGATCCCGTCCAGCACCGTCTCCAGCGGCTTCACGTCGTCCTCCTCCAATGCCTGCGTGGCCGCCTCCGGGGTGGCGGGCGCGGCCACTTCCAGCGATCCGGCCACCACGCGCAAGGCCCGGCGGGCGGCGCCGAAGGTCGCCGCGGCCTGGGGCGGGCCGCCGCGTTCGTCGCCGGCGATCAGCAGCGCGCAGACATCCATCAGCACGGCCAGCGCCGCCAGCCAGGAATGGCCCTCGTGCTGCGAGCGATAGAACGCCAGCATCGGATAGGCCGCGTGGCTCTCGACCAGGTCGGCGGCCCAGAGCTCCCAGTCGCGCAGCCATTGCGCCAGCGCGTCGGCATCGTCCACCAGCGCATGCCACGCCAGCAGGTCGGCCACGGTGGGCGGCGTGCCGGCGCGCGCGGCCAGCTCCACCAGCTGGTAGTCGCGGCGCGAGAAATGCTGGTAGAGCACCGGCAGGTAGGAGATCGTCAGTGCGATGAAGCCGAAGCCGGTGCCGGCCTCGACGACGACCAGCAGGCGCCCCGCCGCGTGGTGCGGCACGACATCGCCATAGCCGAGCGTGAAGAAGGCGTCCCCGCTCACGCCCATGGCCTGGGTCAGCGTCATCGCGGGATCACCGCCCAGCAGCGCCTGCAGGGCCCAGTGCAGCAGGCCGAAGCCGAACATCAGCAGGATCGCCCAGGCGCTGAAGAGCGCGACCATCGACAGCGGCCCGAAGACGCCGGCGAAATCCTCGCGCCGCCGCCCCGGCCGCAGCCGGCGCGCGATCCAGGACCAGGCGGCCCAGGCGGCCTCGAAGAACATGCGGTTGATGCGCCAGCGACGCCGCACCGGGCGCGGCAGCAGCACCACCTCGAAGGCATCGAGCAGGGTCAGCGTGACGAGCACCAGCCCGACGAGCGTGGCCAGGTAGGGCATGCCCGCTCAGGCGCCCTGGCCGCCGCGTCGTGCCATGTGCATCTGGTGCAGGGTGATCTTGCGCACCTCGGCCTGGCTGGTCTCGATGTGCGCGCGCAGCAGCATGGCCGCCTGGTCGCCGCGATGGGCGCGCACGGCGCGCAGGATCTTGGCATGCTCGTCGTAGGTGGCCTCGATGCGCGGCTGCTGCGTGAAGTCGAGCCGGCGGATGATGCGGATGCGCTCGGTGACCTCGCGGTGCACGCGCGCCATCTCGGCATTGCCGGCGGCGGCGACCAGCGCGCAGTGGAAGGCCTCGTCCCATTGCGCCACCCGCGCGGCATCGGCGCTGCGCCGCGCGATGGGCACCAGCCAGATCGCGGCCAGGCCGTCGAGCGCGGCATGGTCGATGCGGCGGTCGGTCTCGCACAGGCGGTGCACGGCGGTGGTCTCGAGCACCATGCGCAGGTCGTAGAACTGCTCGAACTGGTCGAAGTCGAACGGCAGCACGCGCCAGCCGCTGCGGAACAGCACCTCGACGAAGCCCTCCTGCTGCAGCTTGAACAGGGCCTGGCGCACCGGCGTGCGCGACACGCCCAATCGTTCGCTGAGCTCGTTCTCGGTGAAGCGGTCGCCCGGCACCAGCTTGAACTCGGCGATGTCGCGCTTGAGCTGCGCATGCACCTCGTCGGCGCGCGTGCGGAACACGGCGGTCTCGACCGGGGCGGGGGAAAGGGGGGCGAGCGCGGACACGGCAGCGATGTTAGCCCCGCAGGGCCGTCATCAACGCCGCGCCGGTGGCGGTCCAGCCGACGATCGCGCCCTGGGCCCGGACCATCTCCAGCGTCGCCGCCTTGAAGGCGGGGAAATAGCTCTCGGTGCAGTCCTCCAGCAGCAGCCCCTCGTAGCCCCGGTCGTTGGCCTCGCGCATGCTGGTCTGCACGCAGACCTCGGTGGTCACGCCGCCGAACAGCAGGTGCGTGATGCCGCGTTCCCGCAATCGCTGGTCCAGGCCGGTGGCGTGGAACATGCCCTTGCCCGGCTTGTCGACCACCAGCTCGCCTTCGATGGGCGCCAGGGCGTCGATGATCGCGCTGCCGGGTTCGCCGCGCACCAGGATGCGGCCCATCGGCCCGACGTCGCCGATGCGCAGGCTCGGCCGCCCGCGCGCGCGCTTGGCCGGCGGGCAGTCCGAGAGATCGGGCAGGTGCGCCTCGCGCGTGTGCACCACCCAGCCGCCCGCGGCGCGCCAGGCCTCCAGCACGGCCCGCGTCGCCGGCACGATCGCCTGCAGCAGCGACACGTCGTTGCCCAGCGATTCCCCGAACCCCCCCGGCTCGACGAAGTCGCGCTGCATGTCGATCAGCACCAGCGCCGTGCGCGCCAGCTCGAACTCATAGGGAAACGGCAAGGCGTCGTCGATGCGCATGGGGGGAGCTTTCAGAAATCGAGGTAGGACGCGCGAGGCGAGGCGCAGGTCGGTTCCACGGCCGCCGCCCTCACCTCCACCCTCTCCCGGAGGGAGAGGGAGCCAGACAGGCGCGCCATCAATGGCCACCGCCCATATGGGCGCCCAGGACGTGGCGCTCGGCCGTGGCGGCGGGCGTCTCGAACACCACTCGCCCCTCGCTCATCACCACGATCCGATCGGACAGCGCCAGCAGTTCGTCCAGGTCCTCGCTGACCAGCAGCACGGCCCCGCCCTGCTCGCGCACCTGCACCAGGCGCGCGTGGATCTCGGCCACGGCGGCGAAGTCGAGGCCGAACACCGGATTGGCGGCGATCAGCACGTCGATGTCGCCAGCCAGCTCGCGCGCCAGCACGGCGCGCTGCACGTTGCCGCCCGACAGGCTGCGGATCGGCGCGCCCTCGCCCTGCGTCTTGATGCCGTAGTCGGCGATCCAGGCCCGCGCGCGGCTGCGCCAGGCCGGGAAGTTCAGCAGCCCGCCACGCGCCAGGGGCGCCTGGTCGAAGTCGCGCAGGGCCATGTTCTCGGCCACGCTGAGATCGCCGACGCAGGCGTTGCGCAGCGGCTCCTCGGGCAGGCTGCGCACCTTCAGCTCGCGGTTCTCGCGCCGGCTGGCCGCATAGGGACGACCACGCACCGTCACGCGACCCGACAGGCGCGGGCGCTGGCCGACCAGCGCCTCGACCAGCTCGCGCTGGCCGTTGCCCGAGACGCCGGCCACGCCCAGGATCTCGCCGGCGCGCACCGCGAGGCTCAGGTCGTGCACCGCCAGCGTGCCACGGTCGCCCATCGCCTGCAGGCGGTCGATGGCCAGCGCGACCGGCGCATCGGCGGAGGTCGGCCGGCGGGCCGGCGCGACGGCATCGGGCGTCACCGGCGCCATGTCGCCATCCGCCCCCTGGCCCATCATCGCCGCGGCCAGCTGCGCCGGAGCGGTCGCGGCGACGCGCCCGTGATGCACCGCGCGGCCGCGCCGCAGCACCGTCACGCCGTCGGCATAGGCCATCACCTCGCGGAACTTGTGCGTGATGATGAGCACGGTGCACAAGCCGCCGCGCGCGATGTCGCGCACGTGGCCGAGCACCTCGTCGGCCTCCTGCGGCGTCAGCACCGAGGTCGGCTCGTCCAGGATCAGCAGGCGCGGGCGCAGGTAGAGCTGCTTGAGCAGTTCCAGCTTCTGCTTCTCGCCGGCCGCCAGCGAGGCCGGCGTGACATCGAGGTCGAGCCGGAACGGCGTGGTCGACAGGAAGGCCTCGAGCTCGGCGCGCTGGGCCCGCCAGTCGATCACCGCCGGCGTGCGGCCGCCGGCCAGCAGCAGGTTCTCGGCCACCGTCATGCCCGGCGCCAGCGTGAAATGCTGGTAGACCATGCCGATGCCCAGGGCGCGGGCGACGATCGGATTGGCGATGTCCTGCTCGCGGCCGTCGATCAGGATGCTGCCCTCCTCGGCGCGCTGGAAGCCGGCGACGCACTTCACCAGCGTGCTCTTGCCGGCGCCGTTCTCGCCCAGCAGCGCATGCACCGAGCCGGGCTCGACCCGCATCGTCACGTCGTCCATGGCGGTGAAGGCGCCGAAGCGCTTGGTCAGCCGGTAGGTGTCGAGCGCGAGCGCGCCGGTGCCGGCGGGCAAGGCGCCGATGGGGGTGGCGGTGCTGGCGGCGGTGTTCATGGCGGCTCCGGATGGATCACAGCGCGTCGAGCAGCGCGGCCGACTCGGCATGCGCGCCGAAGACGCCGCCCTGCATGGTGATCATCTTCAATGCCGCCAGGTGGTTGCCGTGGTCGGTGGCGGCGGTGCAGTCGGACAGCAGCAGGCATTCGAAGCCGCGGTCGTTGGCGTCGCGCATGGTGGTGTGCACGCAGACATCGGTGGTGATGCCGGCGAGGACCAGGTTCGTGATGCCGCGCGTGCGCAGCACCAGTTCGAGGTCGGTGGCGTAGAACGAGCCCTTGCCGGGCTTGTCGATCACCACCTCGCCCGGCAGCGGCGCCAGGGCCGGGATGATCTCCCAGCCCGGCTCGCCGCGCACCAGGATGCGCCCGCAGGGCCCGTCGTCGCCGATGCCCACGCCGCCGGCGCCGATGCGGCGCGAACGCCAGCGCTTGTTGGCCGGCAGGTCGGCCAGGTCGGGGCGGTGGCCCTCGCGCGTGTGGATCACGTGATAGCCCCGCTCGCGCATGCGCGCCATGACGCGGGCGATCGGCGCGATCGGCGCCTGCACCAGCGACAGGTCGTAGCCCATCACGTCGACATAGCCGCCGACGCCGCAGAAGTCGGTCTGCATGTCGATGACGACCAGGGCGGTGTTGTCCGGGCGCAGGTCGCCGTCGTAGGGCCAGGCGTAGGGCCGGGCGTCGACGGTGGTCATGACCGCAGCGCCCGGCGATGGGCCGAGTCGGGCGCCTCCGGCACGTCGGGCACGCTGCGCGGCACCTGCGGCACCAGCGGGTGGGTGCCGGCGCCGCCATAGGCGCGCAGCGGCGCCGCGAAGCCGCACGAGGTGCCGTCCACCACCTTCACCTGGTCGCTCCAGGGCAGCCGGTACTGGCCGGCGGCCATGTCGCGCATGTAGGTGTAGGGGAAGTCCTGCGCCCCGCCCTTCACCGCCACGTAGCCGCGGTGGTAGAGCTGGTAGATGTTGTTCTCCACGCCCCAGCCGGTGCGGGCCTCGCGCACCAGGTCGGGCCGCAGCTCGCAGGTGATGATCTCGTCGACGCGGCCGCCGCCCTCGACCATCACGGTGCCGTCGAAACTGCAGAACATGCCCTCGCCCATCGAGTCGAAGCTGCCGTCGCTGCCGCACATGCACACGCTGGCAGTGTAGGCCAGGTTGCAGAAGGCGTTGGCCTGGTTGGTGATGCGCCAGGCGTGGCGGATGGGCGCCGTGTAGCCGGCGGTGCGCAGGATGATCTCGGCGCCCTTGTAGGCGGCCTCGCGGGCCATCTCGGGCAGCATGCCGTCGTGGCAGATGAGGAGCGCGAGCCTGCTGCCGTTGGGGCCGTCGCACACCGGCACGCCCAGGTTGCCCGGCTCCCAGGGCTCCACCGGCACCCACGGATGCATCTTGCGGTAGTAGAGCCGGATGGCGCCGGTGTCGTCGATGATCAGTCCGCTGTTGTACGGATTGCCACCGGGATTGGCCTCCATGAGGGAGAAGCAGCCCCAGATCAGGTTGTCGATGCAGGCCTGGCGGAAGGCCGCGACCTCCGGGCCGTCGAGCGTGCACATGATCTCCGGCGCGGTGTCCATCGACAGGCCGTGCAGCGAATACTCCGGGAACACCACCAGGTCCATGGTGCCCTGGTTGCGCCGCGCCTTGGCCACCAGCTCGACGATGCGCCGCGTCTGCGCAGCCAGGTCGTCGGGGGTGCGCACCACCGGCAGCTGCAGCTGCACCAGGCCGACGACGACGCCGTGCGCCGATTTGTTCAAACCACCCAATCCGCTCATGGAAGATGTCCTTCTATCGATTCGAGGAGAGTTCACCCGGGCTGCCGGTCGCGACGCTGCCCGGCCGGCAGGTGAACATCAGGATCACCAGCGTGAGCACGTAGGGCACCGTGTTGAACAGGTGATAGCCCCAGCCCACGCCGATGGATTGCAGCGCGGGGCCGATCGCCCCCGCGCCGCCGAAGAGGAAGGCCGCGCCGACGCAGCGCAGCGGACTCCAGCGCGCGAAGATCACCAGCGCCACCGCGATCAGGCCCTGGCCGCTGGAGATGCCCTCGTTCCAGCTGCCCGGGTAGAACAAGGTCAGCGACGCGCCGCCGAGCCCGGCGATGAAGCCGCCGGCCGTCGTCGCCGCGATGCGGATGCCGGAGACCGAATAGCCCAGGGCCCGCGTGGCATGGGCCGAATCGCCCGCCAGCCGCACCAGCAGCCCGGCGCGGGTGCGCGCGAAGGCCCAGGCCATGAACACCGCCAGCACGAGCCCGATGGGCACCAGCGCGTTGAGCTGCAGGGCCGAGCGCACCACCGGGTCGTCGCTCCAGAAGCCCAGCGGCACCGCCGGCAGCTGCGGCGCCTGCGGCTGGATCAGCGGCTTGCCCAGGTAGAACGCCAGGCCGGTGCCGAACAGCATCAGCGCGATGCCGGTGGCGACGTCGTTGACGCGCTCGAGCGAGCACAGCAGGCCGTGCAGCAGCGCCAGGGCGGCGCCGGCGCCGGCGCCGATCAGCACGCCCAGCCAGGCCGAGTCGGTCAGGTAGGCGCCGCCGAAGGCCGCCATCGCCGACAGCACCAGCACGCCCTCCAGCCCCAGGTTGATGCGGCCGGACTTCTCCGTCAGGCACTCGCCCAGGCTCACGAACAGGAACGGCGCGCCCACGCGCAACGCGCCGCCGACGATGCCGGCGACCAGCGCGACCCACTGGTCGGCGCTCATGGCCGGGCCTCCCCGATGCGGGCGCGGGTGCCGAAGAGGCGGCGCCAGTCGATCAGGCGCAGGCCCTCGCTGGCCAGGATCAGCACGAAGGCGATGCCCTGGAGCACCAGCACCGAGGCGTCGGGCAGGCCCAGGCGCCGCTGCAGCAGGCTGCCGGCGGCGCCGAAGCCGCCGAACAGGATCGCCACCGGCACGATCGCCAGCGGGTTGTGGCGGGCGATGAACGACACCAGGATGCCGGCATAGCCATAGCCGGCGATCAGCGAGGCATTGGCGTTGGTGTGCACCGCCGCCACCTCGACCGCGCCGGCCACGCCGGCGCAGGCGCCCCCCACCCCGCAGGCCGCCAGGATCAGCCGAGTCGCCGGCAGGCCCACCAGCTGCGCCGCGCGCGGATTGCCGCCGACCACGCGGATCGAGAAGCCCGAGGCCGTCAGCCGCAGCCACAGTCCCAGGCCGATGCAGGCGACGACGCCGATCGCCAGTCCCCAGTGGATGTCCGAGCCGCCGATGCCGCCGATGCGCAGGCCCTCGGACAGCGCATGGGTCGACGGTTTGTTGAGGCTGGCCGGATCGCGCAGCGGCCCCTCCACCAGGTGCTTGAAGATGCCGATGGCGATGTAGGCCAGGAGCAGGCTGCTGATGGTCTCGTTGATGCCGCGGTACTGGCGCAGCCAGCCCGCCAGCATGACCCACAGGCCACCCGTCACCGCGCCCGCCAGGCACACCGCCACCGTGCCGGCGGTGTTGTCCGGCAGGGTCAGGGCATAGGGCAGCGCCGCGCCGGCCAGCGCGCCGAGCACCAGCGCGCCCTCCCCGCCGATCACGACCAGGCCGGCGCGCGCCGGGATCGCCACGCACAATGCCGTCAGCATCAGCGGCGCCGCGCGCTGCAGCGTGTTCTGCCACGAGAACCAGCTGCCGAAGGCGCCGGTGAACAGCGTCGTCCAGACGTCCAGCGGATCGACCCCCGCCAGCGCCCCCAGCAGCCCGAACAGCAGCAGCGCCGCCGCGATGGCGAACACCGGCAGGCCGATCTCTCTCAGCGCGGAAGGCATGGTCCTTGCGCTCAGATCGAACCGAGGACGCCCTCGACGAGGTAGTTGGTCTTCTCGAGTTCGATGTCGGTCTGCTTCAGGGTCTTGCCCGAGGCGATGATCTCCTTGCCCTTGTTGTCCTTGAGCGGGCCCTTGAAGATGTCGAAGCCGCCCGCCACCATCTGCGCCTTGATGCCGTCGGCCTGCTTCTTCGCGGCATCGGTCACGGCGGGGCCGTAGGGCGACATCTTCACGTAGCCCTCCTTCAGGCCGCCGCGCAGGAAGTTCGGATGCGGCTTGCCGGACTGGGCCGCCTCGATGGCGGTCCTGTAGGCGGTGAGCCAGTTCCACTCGGCGCCGGTCAGATAGGCCTGCGGCGCCAGCTTGGCCTGGCTGGCGTGGTAGCCGCAGACCATCTTGCCGCGCTTGGCGGCGGTCTCGACCACCACCTTGGGGCCGTCGACGTGCATGGTGAAGACATCGCAGCCCTGGTCGGCCAGGCTGTTGGTGGCCTCGGCCTCCTTCACGGCCATCGACCAGTCGCCGGTGAAGATCACGCTGCAGGTGATGTTGGGCTTGACCGAGCGCGCGCCCAGCGTGAAGGCGTTGATGTTGCGCAGCACCTGCGGGATCGGCTTGGCGGCGACGAAGGCGATCTTGTTGCTCTTGGTCATGTGCGCGGCGACCACGCCGTTCAGGAACTGGCACTCGTCGATGTAGCCGAAGAAGCTGCCCGCGTTCTTGGGCATGCCTTCGCTCCACAGACCGCCGCAATGCGAGAAGCGCACATCGGGGTTCTTGGGCGCCACGGCCAGGATGTGCGGATCGAAATAGCCGAACGAGGTCGGGAACAGCAGCTTGGCGCCGTCCTGCTGGATCATGCCGGTCATGGCCTTCTGCACGGCGGCGGTCTCGGGCACGTTCTCCTCCTCGACCACCTTGATGCCGGGCATCTTCTTGATCTCGGCGGCCGCCTGGGCATGGGCCTGGTTGTAGCCGTAGTCGTCGCGCGGACCGACATAGATCACGCCGACGGTCAGCGGCTTCTGCGCCTGGGCCAGGGCGTTCCAGCCGCCCAGCGTGCCGGCGACGCCGAGCGCGGCGAGGGATTTGAGGGAGTCGCGACGATGGATCGGGTTCATGGGAAAGCTCCGTCGAGGAAGGATGGGTGAAGGGCGGACGACGCGGCGGCGAGGGCCTGCTTCGTCTTGGATACAAGTCGGGATGCAAATACCGTGCCCATCCGCTTCAGTCCAGCAGGCTGACGTGGGCCGCCACCACGCGCCAACCTTGTGCGGTGCGCAGCCAGGTCTGGCTCTGGCGCCCCGTTCTGGCGCCGCCCTCGCGCCGGAACTCGCAGTTGGCGGTGGCGAAGTCATGGCCATAGGTGGTGATGACGGTGCGCAGCAGCTCGCGCATCAGGCCCTGCGACGAGCGGCCGGCGCGGAAGGCCTGGATCTCCCGCGCGCCATAGAGGTTCTCGGTGGCGCCATAGCGCAGCGTGTGCGGGCTGTCCCAGAACAGTTCGTCGAGCACCTCGACCTTGTTGTGGACCAGCGCGTCCTCGTAGCGCGCGAAGGCGGCGGCGACCTCGGCCACGACGTCGGGCCGGTTGATCTCGGGATGCGTGTCGATGTCCATGTCGGATCTCGCTGTCGATGAAGGATGAAGGGAGAACGGGGAAACGGGGGCGCCTCAGGCCAGTGCGGCGACCGGCGCGCGCACGACATCCGCCGCCTCCAGCGCCGCCGCCACGCGCAGCGCCAGGTCCTCGCGCCAGGGCGCCGCGACCACCTGCACGCCGATCGGCAGGCTGGCATGCGCGCCCCAGACCGGCACGCCGCACACCGGCAGGCCGATGCACGAGAACGGCTGCGTCAGCACGCCCATGTTGGGGCGCACCGGCAGGCGCTGCGCGCCGAGGTCGAACCATTCCGCGCCCACCGGCGTGGCGGCGCACGGGGTCGAGGCGGCCAGCAGGATGTCGAAGTGCTCGAACAGGCGCGCCACCTCCTCGGCATAGCGGCGCCGCACGCGCTGGGCCCGCGCGACCCAGGCCGCCGGGATCAGCGCGCCGGCCAGGAAGCGGTCGCGCGACAGCGGCTCGAAGTCCTGCGGCCGGCGCCGCAGGTCGTCCAGGTGCAGGGCCGCGCCCTCGGCATTGGTGACCAGGAAGGCGGCCGCGCGGCCGGCCTCGACCAGGGGCAGCTCGACGCGCCGCCGCGCGCCGAGCGCCTCGGCCACGCGATCGACGGCGGCCAGGGCCTCCGGCAGCGCGCGTTCGCGGAAGTAGCCATCCAGCACGCCGATGCGCAGGCCGCCGGCGCCGCGGCCGAGCTCGGCCAGGGTGGGCGCGACGGCGCGTTGCGCGCAGCCCGGATCGCCCGGCGCGCCGGCCGCCTCCGGTCCCTGCAAGGCGTCGTAGATCCGCGCCAGGTCGCGCGCCGAGCGGGCGAACGGCCCCAGGTGATCCAGGCTGGAGACGAACGGATAGCTGCCGGTGCGCGGCAGCCGCCCGAAGGTCGGCTTGAGGCCGAAGACGCCGCACAGCGACGCCGGCACGCGGATCGAGCCGTTGGTGTCCGAGCCCAGTGTCAGCGCCACCTGCCCGGCCGCCACCGCCGCGCCCGAGCCGCCCGAGGAGCCGCCGGCGATGCGCGATGGATCGTGCGGGTTGCGGCACGGACCGAAGTGGCTGTTCTCGGTCGTGAAGCCATAGGCGTATTCGTCCATGTTGAGCGCGCCGACCAGCACCGCGCCGGCCTGCTCCAGCCGGCGCACCAGCACCGCATCGGCGGTGGCGGGGGCGCTCTCGCGCTCGATCCTCGAGCCGGCCAGGGTCGGCAGTCCGGCGACGTCGAACAGGTTCTTGACCGCGAACGGCACGCCCAGCAAGGGCAGCTCGCGCGTGCGCTCGGCGTGGCCCGAGGCCAGCGAGGCATCGACCTGGCCGGCGCGGCGCAGCGCGCGCTCGCGCAGCACGTCGGTGAAGGCATTGATGCGGCCATCGGTGGCGGCGATGCGCGCCAGGCTGGCCGTCGCCAGCGCGGTGGCGGTGACGGCGCCGCCGCGCACGGCCTCGGCCATGGCGGTGGCGTCCTGCAGCAGCAATTCGGTGGCGGTGTCGCTCATCGCGCGTCCTCTGACGACATCGACGACACCGGCGACACCGGCGTGAACACCACGATCGGCTCGACATGGGCCTCGAGCGGCACCGCCTCCACCAGTGCCGCGAACTCGGCGGCCAGCGCGAAGAAGCGCAGCACGCCGGGTCGGTGCTCGGGGTCGAGCGGCAGGCCGAGCGCGATGGCGGCGGCGTCGACGTAGGTCTCGGTCTGGTCGGGCGTCATCATTTCCTCACTTCACGCTGGAAGATCTCCAGGCTGCGTTTCTTCATGGCGACGAAGCTGTCGGCGCTGAGCGTCTCCAGCGTGCGTGGCCGGGCATCGCGGTAGTCGAGGATCTCGGCCACCCGGGTCGGCCGCTTGGTCAGCAGCAGCACCTGGTCGGCCAGGTACACCGCCTCCTCCAGGTCGTGCGAGACCAGCAGCATGGTGGTGCCGGTCTGCATGAACACCTCCTGCAGCTTCTCGCGGATGAACAGCGTCATCTCGAAGTCGAGGGCGGAGAACGGCTCGTCGAGGAACAGCACCTCCGGCCGGGGCGCCAGCGCCCGCATGATCGAGGCGGTCTGCTGCTGGCCGCCGGAGAGCTCGTAGGGATAGCGCCGCAGGTCGAACTTGACGTCGAACGAGGCCACCAGCTCCTCCATGCGGCGATCGACCTCGGCCTTGCCACGCCCTTCGAGCAGCAGCGGATAGGCGATGTTGTCGATGGTGCGCATCCACGGGAACAGCGCCTCGCGGTAGTTCTGGAACACGTAGCCGATCCGGGTGTCCTTGAGCGACTTGCCATCGAACAGGATCTCGCCGGCGTCGACGGGGATCAGCCCGGCGATCATGTTGATCAGGGTCGACTTGCCGCAACCGTTGGGCCCGAAGACCGAGACGATCTTGTGCTTCGGGATGTCGAGGTCGAAGTTCTCGTACAGCGGCCAGCCGGCGAAGTGCTTGGTCAGGCCGCGGATGGTGATGTGCGTGCCGGCCGGGCCGGGCCGGAACGCCGGCGGGGGCACGTCGGCATACACCACGCCATTGACGACCGCGCTCATCGTCCGCTCCAGTGCACGATGCGGCGCTCGGCGACCAGGAACAGGATGTTGAGCGCATAGCCCAACGCCCCGGCCGCCAGGATGGCGGCGTACATGCTCTTGACGTTGAGCACCTGCTGCGCGTTGATGATGCGGTTGCCCAGCCCGGCGTCCGAGCCGATGAACATCTCGGCCACGATGACGATCACCAGCGCCATCGACACCGCCGAGCGCAGGCCGACGAAGCTCGGCTGCAGGCTCTCCCAGATCAGCACGTCCTTGAACACCCGCCAGCGCGAGGCGCCCATCACCCGCGCCGCCATGACGCGCTGCTTGCGCGCGTTGATGACGCCATAGGCACTGTTGAAGATCACGATCAGGAAGGCGCCGAAGGCCGCGATGGCGACCTTGTTGACATCCGAGACGCCGAAGATCAGCAGGAACAGCGGGATCAGCGCCGACGAGGGCGTGGAGCGGAAGAAGTCGATCAGGAACTCGACGCTGCGGTAGAGGCGCTCGTTGCTGCCCAGCAGCACGCCCAGCGGCACGCCGATCACCGCCGCGATCAGGAAGGCCTG
>Ga0308164_10003204_pt1 | contig 15129 bp, 10 predicted proteins | sample PhyTR2_FD_201031 | JGI IMG/M metagenome (GOLD analysis project Ga0308164, IMG submission 201031) | Phyllosphere microbial communities from UC Gill Tract Community Farm, Albany, California, United States - DLSLT.R2 | ecosystem: Host-associated > Plants > Phyllosphere > Unclassified | place: USA... | reverse complement strand
AACCACATCATTGCTCATCTCCCCTTCCCTGATATGCATAGAACCTTCAAAACTGATATAGCGGGTAACATATCCGCCAATAAAAATGATGATAAAGGCGAGGTGGAACACCAGTAGGGGAAGTTTTGTAAGTGAGATCAGCTGGTACCTTTTAATGTTTCCAATAAAATTCAGGATCAGGAAAAACATTACTAGTTCAAACCACCAGCAATTGTAGATCAGTGCTTTGGCTACTGCGGTTCCATAATCATTCTCTACAAAAGTGGCCAGGGCCATTGAAAAAGCGTAAAAAAGTAACAATGTACCCATGGTGCGGGTAGAGAAGAGTATTTTGCTTATTTGTGCAATCATTTGGTGTGTTTGTGGCGCCTTGATATTCCGACGGGCACATATTAGATATTTTTTAGACGCTGAAATGGAATTTTCTCAAAAAAAGATACTAAGATGATATACTGCTGAGCGCCTTTAGTCTTTTTAAAGGATGCCTTTGTGTGTTGCCGGCAAATACTTGATTCGCTTAATGGGATTGCTTAAATTTATTCAAAAAGCAAATATCATGGGTAAATTCTTTGATACTATAAATGACAGCCACAGGGCGTTTATTGAGAAACAGAAACTATTTTTTACAGCCACTTCACCGCTCAGTGCAGATGGCCATGTCAACCTTTCCCCGAAAGGGATAGACAGCTTCCGTGTATTGTCTGACACTAAGGTGGCTTATATGGATATTATTGGCAGTGGCAACGAAACCTCCGCACACATTTTAGAGAACGGCAGGCTTACCATTATGTTCTGTGCTTTTGAAGGTCCGCCTAACATCCTCCGTTTATATGGCCAGGGTTATACTGTGCTCCCGGAAGATGAAGAGTGGCAGTATCTTGTCCCACATTTCGAACTTCAGCTGGCCACCCGCCAGATTATTGTATCGGAGGTACATAAAGTGCAGACTTCCTGTGGATTTAGTGTCCCATATTATGATTATAAAGGCGAACGAGACCATGCGCAAAAATGGGCAGAAAATAAAGGTGCAGACGGACTCCAATCATATAAAGCGGAGAAAAACCGGATCAGTATGGACGGGTTACCTACACCTTTATTCTAAATTATTTGGCGCTCAACTGCAACTTCCCGCTTTGTAATGATGCACCTTTTACTTCCAGATTGATCTGGCCCGCCTCTTTGGCTGATTGTACCAGCACAACCAATTTGCCGCTGAACAGCTTCATGGTAGGCTTTTCAAAACTCTCCAGTGAAGTAGCATCACCATTGCAGACTGCCTTAAACTTACCTTTACCGCTTACCTTGAAGTTTAGCTGCGCAGTTGCTGTAGGGCATGGCCTTCCCTCTTTATCTACCACCGAAACAGTTACAAAAGAGATGTCTTTTCCATCTGCAGCAAGTTGTTTGGTATCAGCCTCCAGTACTATCTTATAAGGCTTTCCGGCTGTAGTTACCTTTTCTTCGGCCACTGGCTTACCCTCTGCATCTAAGGCAACAACCTTTAATGTTCCTGGTTCATATTTAACGTCATTCCACATTAAGCGGTAACGGTTCTGAGGTGTAGATTTATCTTTTTTACGCTTACCTAAACTCTTTCCATTAAGGAAGAGTTCTGCACTATCATAGCTGGTATATACAAATACCGGGGTAGTTTGCCCCTCTCTGCCTTCCCAATTCCAGTGCGGCAATATATGCAGAGTTGGTTTTTCTTTGTTCCAGCGACTGCGGTAAAGATAGTAACGGTCTTTCGGGATTCCTGCCAGATCGCATATTCCAAAATAAGAACTTCTTGAGGGCCATTTTTCATCGTATGGGGTCGGCTCGCCCAGATAGTCAAAACCCGTCCACACAAACTCTCCGATTACCCAAGGTTTATCATCCTGCATTACAAAATCGTCGTCTGGTAAATTAGACCATGAGCAGGCTTCCATATCGTAAGATGAAGACTGCAGATCGTCGTACTGTTTATCTTTTGCCATTACCACCGGGAACTTATAGATACCACGAGAACTTACCGTAGAGGCAGTTTCAGATCCAAGGATAAAACCCTGCGGAAACTTTGTATTTGCTTCTTCATACAGGTGCACCCTGTAGTTTAGTCCGGGTACATCAAGTAAAGCACCAAAACCAGATTCCATAACCGCCTTTACCTGGTCCATCCCCACTGTAACCGGACGGGTAGGATCTTCACGGTGGAACAGGTCTTGCAGCCATTTGGCACGCTTAACACCTTCGGCACCCCATTGATCAGGCACTTCATTACCTGCACTCCACATTACAATACTAGGGTGGTTGCGGTTGGCACGTACCAGGTTTACTACATCTTTCTCTGCATCCTTATCAAAATACAGGTGATACCCATTTTCTACCTTTGGCTTGGCCCATTCGTCGAAACTTTCGGCCAGGAACATAAAGCCCATTTCATCACATAGCTCCAGTTGTTCTGGCGATGGCATATTGTGCGAACTTCTGATTGCATCACAGCCCATATCCTTCAGTATTGTCAGCTGTCTGCGTAATGCGGCAACATTAATTGCAGCACCCAGGGGACCAAGATCATGGTGCAGACATACCCCTTTAAATTTCCGCACTTTACCATTGAGGCTAAAGCCCTTGTTGGCCTGGTAGCTTAGCTCGCGGATTCCGAATCGTGTTTTCAGTTCGTCCTTGAGTACATCACCTTCATATACTCTTGATACAGCAGTATACAAATACGGCCTTTCCGGGCTCCATAACTGCGGATTTGCAACTGATATGTTCTGGTCAAATTCGTTTCCGAAAGCCTGCTGTGCTGACTGGCTGCTTAGCTCTTTACCTTGCTTATCCAGGATCTGGGTTACCAGACGCAGGTTACTGCCATTAACTTTAGTTTTAATATTTACTTTTGAAAATTGCGCATTCACTATAGGCGTGGTGACAGAAACGCCCCATTGCTCTATATTCTGGGCATCCTTTACCAGCACATGCACATTGCGGTACAAACCTGCCCCAGGGTACCATCTTGAAGAAAGCGGACGGTTGGAAAGCTGCACGGCAAGGGTATTAGTTTCTCCGGGAAGCGCATATTTAGTTACATCCAGCCAAAAGCTGTTGTAGCCATAATTCCATTGTCCCACAAAAGTACCATTGAGGTATACCTTGGCTTCGCTCATTGCACCATCAAATACCAGTAAGGTCTCCTGGCCTTTTTTTACTGCAGGCAGAGTAAATGTTTTGCGATACCAGCCTTTGCCGGTATAAGGCAAAGCTCCCGTCCGGCCGGTTTTTTCTGAAGGTGTAGTTTCGCCGTTTTGGGTAATGGCCACCATCTGTTTATCAATTTCTTTATCAAATGGTCCCGATATGGCCCAGTCGTGAGGCACGGTAACTGTGCTCCAGCTACGATCATTAAAATCTTTTGCACCGGCACCTTCATGCTTACCTTTTTCAAATTTCCAGTTATCTGTTAATGTGATTTCAGTTCTTCCCTGCCCGGCTGCGCAGTAAGTAATAAATAAGAAAAGAATAAGTAAACTGAGCTTTCTATGCCCATTAAAAAGGTAGTGTCTGATATTCATTGGATTTGTTGATAGAGGAAGCAAGGTAAAGCAATTATGCGCGAAAAACAAAGATGCCCGCAGTCAATTACAGCGGGCATCTTTGTTATACAATGGTTAACTGGTATATATATAATGATAAAAAAGGTTTGAATGTTTTTTTGTTTTCATCATTTACAGCTTATTCAGGATAGCCAGAGATTTATAACATAATCATTATTTTACATGGTGATATATTGTTGATCAAATTGAAGCAGTAATTTAGTAGTCTGAATAATCTGTAGGTACCAGGTAATATAGATTAAGGGTAGATACATTATGCTGGTATTGCGGCAAAGCAGATAGTTTCTTCCAGGCAGGATCATTGCCAAATGCTTTCCAATGCTCATCTCTTGATTTGAGATCGCTGTAAGTGGTCATATACATCAGGTTAGGCATTTTGTTTCCGGCAATCACTTCTCCATAAAAAACCGGCTGGCTACCTAATCTTTCAAAGATCTCCATTTCATTCCCGTCATTAAACATGCTTACTTTATTGGCGTACAGTTTTTCTGTAGCACCCTCATAACTGCGGAGCTCATAGATACGATCTGCGCGGGAAGATGTAAATACAGGTTTTTTTAGTACTGGCATACCTGAAAAGGCTACCATCATTATCACTTCTTTTCTCGTATAGGGAGGGTTATCATAGGCTGCATTGATGTAATCGCTACCGCTTGATTGCAGCTCTTTATCAGTATTAATTTGAGCGGTCTTTTTCTGGTATTCTGCTAATGAGCGGTATGACATCAACAGGTAAATCTTTTTATCTGTGGCGGTATCAATACCTCTTGTTTTAAATACACCTACAGGTTGCAATCCGGCACGATGTGCGGCAGGCAGCCATGCGTCTTTCAAATACTGATCTATACGGGTTTCCTGGCTTTTATCTTTGATATGATAAATCATGAGCTGATAAATCTGTTTTCCGGGAGGCAGTGCTGATACTTTGGTAGCAGCGGTTGTTTTATTAGTGAGCATTACTGTAGCAATAAGCAAGCTCAGGAAAAACTTTAATGATAATGATTCCCTTGAGGTGCGTGAATGGAGGCGGTTTTGTATGTTCATCAGGCAGATATTTGGTCAGTTAATGGTTCACAAGGTAAAGTTTATTTGAGTGTTATACAATTGAATTAGAAATATGATTTTATAGTTCAAGACATTTGTACTTTATTAACTTTGATCAATGAGCCACATCCCAGTACATATCTTACAGGACAGAACCAAAGACGGATTTCAGATCAAACATGTTCATAGTTACGAACTTAAAGAAGATCTGTCAGCCATGGATGTTCACCGGGATGATCATTATATATTCTTTGTTCTCGAAGACGGACTTGCTTCGCTCAGCATAGATTTCACAGAGGTGATACTAAAACCCAAAAGCATATTTTATGTTTTACCTGGTCAGGTTCATTTTGGTCGTGTTAAAAAATCACCAACAGGTTGGTTTGTTGCCATTGACACCGCCCTGGTGCCACAAGAATGCAGAAACATATTTGAAAATCAACTGGTATTACAACAACCCTATAATTTCACTGAGGCAGAATTAGAGCAATGTGAGCTATTGCTAAAGCTGCTATTAAAAAAACATAAGGAGGAAGCCGGAAGCCCTTTTTATATCACAATTGTACATTCACTCCTTCAAGCCTTTATAGGAGTTGCAGCAGGCTACTATAGCAAATCCACTAGTTCCAATTCCAAAATTTCGCGTCCGTCGCAAATAACTGTCGAATTCAAGAAGTTACTTAATGAGTATATCAGAACTATTAAAAGCCCCGCTGACTATGCCTATAAACTCAATATATCTGAAGCTTATTTGTCTGAGGTACTAAAAAAGCAGACAGGCTTTCCGGCCAGCTACTGGATTCAACAGGAAATCATCCTGGAAGCCAAACGCCTTTTGTATTATTCTGAACTAAGCGTAAAAGAGATTGCACATAACCTTGGATATTCAGACCACTCCTACTTTTCCCGATTTTTCAAAAAAGCTACTGGAGGATCAGCTTTGGCATTTAGACAGCAATACAGGCACTAATTAGTTAGTTAAACTTTCATTTGCTAAAACATCTCTTAAAAACAACTTTAAACCCATCACAGTGACTTTCTCATCTAGAGCGTACTGTTTTTCACCTGGAGTAAGAACAAAGGCCTGCTTTATACCCAAATCTTCTAAAACATTATAAAATCCCCGAGCAAGTGACGGAGATGCAGAATATTTTATCTCTATAGCGATTATTGGTTTAAGACCATCAATCAGAATTAAATCACATTCAGCCCCTCTGCTGTGTTCGGTAATAATACATTTCTAGATGACCTGGCTTCAATTGATAAATTTGTTCAATTACATACCCTTCCCATGAGGCCCCAACAATTAAGTTCAAAGGCAGTTCTGCAGCACTTCTAATCCTATTCAACTGATGCAGCAATCCGCTGTCACGAATATAGACTTTAGGCGCTTTGACTACTCGTTTACTCACATTTACATACCATGAAGGTAGTTGTCTAACCATGAACGCACCAGTCATAAAATCTAAATATCTTTTAATAGTGGCACTGTTAACTCCCAAAGCTCTTGCATAATGTTCTGCGACCCAAATACTACCTGTATTTGCTGCTAACATATACCAAAAATTACGAATTAATACTTCTGAAAGATTTACTCCAAAAAGCAAACCAAGGTCTCGCTCTATGTAAGCCCTAATAAAGTTCTCAGCCCACAGAGAAAATTGCTTGTCCGACGAACTTGTCAACGCTGTGGGGAAACCTCCTCTAAACCAATGTACTTTTTGAGATATATCACCTTCTAACGCTTCAATTAAATTTACAGGAGATAACTCCACATGAGCGGTTCTACCTGCTAAAGATTCGGAGACACCCTTAACTAAATCTGGTGACGCAGAACCCGTGAGAATGAACCTGCCAGATTTCCTATGACTATCGATGATGGGACGCAACTGACGAAATAAGTCAGGGAAACGCTGAATTTTATCCAGCAATATGCAAGAATCTTTATATTGTTCAAAAAGAAAAGCAGGATTAGCCAGACGTGCAATATCCTCATCATTTTCAAGATCAAAATAAATAACTTCCTGAAAACTTTCCTTTAATAGATCACGGGTTAGTGTCGTTTTACCAACTTGTCTTGGACCAAGTAATACAACTGCAGGAAATGTTGCCAGCATTTCTTTGATTTCACCTTGTATTTTACGTTTTATCATATGTCATAATTAAGCATTAACCCTTTCGAGGAATACCACGATTTATCTTATCATTACACTATATCTGCTATTTCTATAATACTGTAAACAAGGTTTTTATATTGCATAAGATCTGGAATTCTATAACTAAACTGGTATTTAGGTTTAGCCAATCCATACTATACCACGAATAGTCCTATCATTACATTATATCCTCTATTTCACAGACACAAAAAACGAGGTTTCTTTGTATTGTACAAAACAATGATACATGGAAATATCAATTTTAAAACAACTTAAGCAGAAAGCTGGAAAAATAATCGAGAAACAGCTGCTGCATACTGGTCAAGTACTCGATGTGAGATATTGGGAAGACTCTGGCCTTGTGGAAATAGATCTTCATTTACAGGAAATCAATATGCTGGATTGGCAAAATGTGCCTTATATTAAGTTCCGCGTTGATGACTTCAGTTTCAGGGATTACACACCCTTCGGCTGGGATGCAGAAACCTCAACATGTTCTGTCTTGATCGATTCAGCTCATCAGGGAGCGGGAAGTAATTGGGCCAGAAAACTGCAAACTGGCGATGTGGTTTACTACTTCCGTCCAGAAAGCACCAGACAAGCGCCACATCCGACAGATTGCGTGGTGGGGCTCGGTGATGCGAGCAGCTTAGGACATTTACTGGCTTTACAGCAACTAACTGTTCCGGTGAGCCGCTTTGACAGCGCGCTCCTGCTGGATAGTGCTGACACTGGTACATTGCTTCGTGAGTACTATTCTCCAACTTTGAATATTATGTCTAGTCTCGACCAGCTATCATCCTGGATCACTCAGCAGAATTATGGAAAAGGGCGTACCTGGTTTTACATCAATGGAAACCAGCAGTTTGTAGTATCCTTAAGAAAACTACTGAGACAAATGGGACATACCCAGATTCGCGTTAAAAGCTTTTGGTCCTAACTCTCCTGTTAGGACCAATTATTTCAGTACACCCCATACTTTCTTCTATACTTATCTGGAGCCACCTCCTTTGAGCACCCTGCTCTACTACTCAGCAAAATCTGCTGCATCCCCCTCCCCCTCCTAACACAATGTTAACTTTCCCACCCACTACCAGCAACAAAATTAACGCAACCATAATATTGCGTTTAAATCCTTACAACTTCTAAGCTGTTTCTTCGCATAAATTTCTAAACAAGCTCACCTTAAACAACGCTCATGAAGAAAAACTAAATCTAACGCGCTATCGGTAAAACGTTTAGCCTGTTCTCTCAGGTTAACCCTATTCACTCCAAAAACCCTCAACTATGTATAATAAATTTACTTATAACAATCTCAAAAGCAGCTGCCTAATCGCTGTAATGTTCCTGACGGTGCACACCGCACAGTCTAAAACTGTCCCGCGCGGCAGTTTAAAATTAGACCATAAATTATATTCTTCTGCGGCGCAACAAGTTATCCGCGGTAAAGTATTAGATGAAAATGGTCAGCCATTGCCTGGTGCCTCAGTTAAAGAAGCAGGCACCACCAATGTTGCAATGACAGATAACAACGGTGCTTTTAAAATCACTGTTGCCAAAGGTAAAAAACTTGAAATCTCTTTTATTGGTTACAAAAGCAAAACCGTAATTGCCGATGAAAGCGTATTGACAATTACCATGGAAGCCGATGCCAACAGCCTTGGTGAGGTAATGGTAGTAGGTTACGGTAAACAAGCTAAAAAAGATATTACCGGTGCAGTAGCCCAGCTGGATGCGGGTAACTTCCGCGAAGGTGTGGTAGTTTCTGCGGATAACCTTTTACAAGGTAAAGTTGCCGGCGTAAGGGTAGTTGCCTCAAGCGGCGAACCTGGCGGAGGTGTTGACGTTACTATCCGCGGTATCGGTTCCATCAGGAGCGGAAGTACCCCATTATTTGTAGTGGATGGAGTACCATTGACCAACGATGATGTAAGTCCTACCGGACAAAACGTAGGTTTTGGAGCAGCAAGAGCTAAAAACCCACTGAACTTCCTGAATACAAGTGATATTGAATCCATGACTGTGCTTAAAGACGCATCAGCTGCAGCTATCTATGGTGCACGTGGATCTAACGGTGTAGTTATCGTTACTACCAAAAAAGGTAAAAAAGGCGATGGTACCTTCACTGCAGACTCATACCTCGGTATTTCTACAGTTGCCCACAAGCTTGATGTATTATCTGCTGATGAATACCGCAAAGCAATTTCAGATCCTGCGTTTGACCACGGCGGCAATACCGACTGGCAAGACGTAATTTACAGAACGGCCAGAACACGCAATAACTCCATGGCCTTCTCTAAGCAGACTACCTCGGGTAATTACTATGCCTCGGCCTCACAAATGGATCAGGAAGGTATCGTTAACAACAGTAACTTCAGAAGAACTACTGCAAGGTTGAATGCTACAGAATCTTTCCTGGATAACCAGCGTTTGAAGGTAGGTATCAACCTGACCGCCAGTGAAACTAAGGACGATGGTATCCCTACCAGCGACGACGGCGGATCTAACGGACAGCTGATTGTACACACCCTGATGGCCAACCCAACAAGAAACGTGTTTGATGCCAATGGCAACTACACCAACTTTAACATGAACGCGCACTACAACCCTGCCTACCTGCTGAGCATTTATGAAGACAGGACCCGCACCACAAGGGTTTTAGGTAATACAGACATCTCCTTCAGAATTGTTAAAGGACTTGAATATAAACTGAACCTGGGTATTGACCGTTCCGTTGCAGAAAGGAACACTACAATTTATAAAAATATTACAGACCTTACTCCAAACGGTAGATACGTACAGTCTAACCTTGATTCTAAAAGTACACTGTTGGAGCATTACCTAACTTATAATGCTTTACTTGATAAACATAAGTTCGAAGTATTAGGTGGTTTCTCTTATCAGAAATTTGAAAGAGGCGGTAACTCGTTCAGCATCGATGGTATTAACAGGGCTAATGGTGTTGCACCACAAAACAATCCCGCTTTCCAGGGTGTACAGAGCGGTGTATCTGGCTTTGCACAGATCAACGAACTGCAGTCTTACTTTGGAAGGGTAAACTATTCATTTGATAACAAATACTTATTAACCGCTTCCCTTCGTGCAGACGGATCTACCAGGTTTGGTGATAACAATAAGTACGGTTACTTCCCTTCGTTCGCTTTGGGATGGAACATTGCCCAGGAAGATTTTATCAAAACAATGCCTGCTATCAGCGAGCTGAAATTAAGGGCCAGCTGGGGCGAAACAGGTAACCAGGAAGTACAAAACAAAATTACCAAAGCCAGTTATGCGCTCGCAGGTGCCGATGGATATTACCTGTATGACAACCTGAACCTGGTAAACGGTATATCTGTAACCAGAACCCCAAATCCAGATTTGAAATGGGAAGTGGTAACACAGTATAACCTTGGTTTAGACTTCGAATTATTGAAAGGTAAAATCTATGGTACTTTAGATTACTTTAATAAAACTACTACAGATGCTATCCTGAACATTCCTTCGCAGGTGTTAAGTCCAACAAGTACAGTTTGGGTTAACGTAGACGGAAAAATTGTGAATAAAGGTCTTGAGTTTATGTTAGGCTACCGCCTGATGGACAAGGGCAACTTTAAATGGTCGGCAGATGTAAACGGTGCTACCCTGAAAAATGTAATCAAAGGTCTGCCGGTTTCAGAAATCCTGTCTGGTACAATCTCAGGCCCTGGTCAGTCAGGCGTATTGGCAAACATCTATAAAAACGGTTATGCAGCAGGTTCATTCTACCTGTTAGAGCATATTGGTTTTGATGCGAAAGGTGCCAATATCTTCAAAGACGTAAATAACGACGGTGCAATCAATAATAACGACCGTCAGATTTATCAGGGTGCTATCCCGAAATTCACTTTCGGTATCAACAACCAGATGAGCTATAAAGATTTTGATTTCAACTTCTCCATCATCGGTCAAACTGGTGGTTACCTGTTAAACAACACCGGATTAAACTCACTGAATATCAACAACCTTGCATCGGACAGGAACGTTGCTACAGGATACTACGAGTCTGGCGCCAATGCCACTAACTCTCCGCAGCTGTCTACCTTGTTCCTGGAGAAATCTGATTTCATCAGGTTAAATTCGGCACGTGTAGGTTATAACTTTAAAATCCCATCATGGAAATGGTTACAGAACCTGAACCTGTATGTATCCGGACAAAACCTGGTAACTATTACTAACTATACAGGTTATGACCCATTAATCAACAGTCCGAAATCTAACGGCGGTAACCAGTCACTAGGTATTGATTACGCAAGTTACCCTTCGGCTAAGACATTTATTTTTGGTGCAATTATTAAATTATAAAGGATGAAAACTAATAATATATTTAACACAAGAAACGTCCTGTTTTTACTGACTTTCTTCTGCTTTACCAGCTGTACAAAATTAGACGAGAAAGTTATTGACGAGGTAATCGGCGAGAATGCAGCAAGTCCGGAAGGAGCTTTAGCCGCAGCATACGACCGTCTGGGAGATGGTACCTTTGTAGATAATGGCGGTATGCTTGCCATGCAGGAATACACCAGTGATATTGCTATGCTTCCTACACGGGGCAGCGACTGGGGCGATGGCGGTAAGTGGCGCGCCATGCATGAGTTTACCTGGGCACCAGATAATGCAGTGGTTGTAAGTAACTGGGATATGCTTACCAATGGTATTACCCGGTCATTAACAGCAATTAAATCTATTGGCGCAAGTAATGTAGCCCAAAAAAGCCTTTTACTGGCAGAAGCAAAAGGATTACTGGCCTTTTACACCTACACTACCTTAGATCTGTACGGACAAGCGCCTTACCGTAACCCTGATGATGTAAATGGCGAACTGCAAATCTTAAAAGCTGCAACAACTATAGACGACCTGATTAAACAGGTTGAAGCTTTGGTTCCTGATCTTGCAGATCTGGGCACACAGAGTACGCATAACGGACGTTTCACCAAACAGGCGGCTTATGCTTTGCTGGCACAGATGTATTTGAACCGTGCAGTTTATAAAGACAAATATAATGCTACATCTGCATTCAATTTCAATGAAGCGGCATTAGATGGTAACGGAACAGATATGGACAGGGTTATTTCTTATTCTAACCTGCTGATCAATAACGCAAAGTTCAAATTGGAGAGCAATTACTTCAATAACTTCTCTATTAAAAACTCCGGCGCTTCAGAATTAATATTTGTAGTGGTACAAAAGATCGACTACATCCGTAACGGAGATAATGACCTTGCCTATGTAACTATGGAGCGTAACCAGAGGAACTCACAGAATAACAGGGGTACCAATGCATCATGCCTCACACCAGAGTTTTATGCCAGCTGGGATGGTAACCATGATGATCCAAGGTTCCAGAGAAAATATCAGTATACAGATGGTACCTGGTTCAAAAACGACGGTACTGACGTTAGTGTGCCCGCAACAAGTATAGTAGCCGGTACCAGCGTACCATGGTTCCACTTCAACAGCGGTATTCAGGTTGGTCAGCAATATGGTCCTAAATTAACCACTGCCGGTCCGTTTGAAATGACTGCCGATGGCAGGATCAAAGTTTCCCAGCTGTTCTGTGAAAAAAGCGCAACCACCCCGATGGACTTCACCCCTGCGTTAAACTTCGACAACCCTACACAATCAGTACTGGCACAAAACCAGATTAACCGTGGTGTACGTTGTTTCAAATTCGAATTTGATCCTGAAGAAGGTAACGGAACCAGCGGTGTAGATATACCTTTGTTCCGTTTAGGTGGAATTTATACTATGAGGGCTGAAGCTTACCTTCGCAAGGGCGACAATGCCTCTGCACTGGCAGATGTGAATACACTGCGTACCAGCAGAACCCGCGAAGCACTTTATGGTAACGCACCAGGCAAAGCAATTGCTGCTATCAATGCTGATATCCTTTACAAGGAAATAGGTTTCGAAATGTACTGGGAAATGTGGAGAAGACCTCAGATGATCCGTTTTGGTAAATTCGACCTGGCCTCGCCGCAATCGGCTAAACCAGCATCTCAGCCATTTAGAAGGGTATTCCCTATTCCGCAATCTACACTGGATGTAACTAAAGCATTTACTCAGAATCAGGGATATTAATAACTGATCAATTCAAATAAAAAGCCTGCCATTTTATATGATGAGCAGGCTTTTTATGTTTTAACTATGCCTCCTCAGGCACCAGTGCATCTTGCAGCAATAAGCTTTGTGCAGCAACAGACCCGCCAATTGTTACAGCAGACAGCACGCCTGTTCTGTACCAGATTCTCAGTTCAGATTGCGACTGATGAATTTCAATCACCTGTGCATCCCCGTTCAGCGCAATCATTGGATAATAACCATCATCATATTTCTGGCTTTGCGACCACTCTACCCTGTTAGCCGCAGAAATAATATATCCGGTCTGGTACCAAAGCCCAATCTTAGCTTCTGATTGATGTACCGCCAATACCCTTCCGCTGTCGTCTAGTGCAACGCCAGGATAGTACCCGCTGTCACATTTATGACTGGTGCCCCAGGTGATGGTCTTATCACTATTGATCTGGCCTACCGAACTCCAGAAGGTTGCGGTAGTATTTGACTGATGGATTTCTACTACCTGGTTAAGGTTATTGATAGCTACTCTTGGATGAATGCCGCTGCTTTCATATTCATGAACCTCACCCCAACTGATACGATCCGTACCTACAATGCCCACTCTGTAATACAGTTTGGTAGCCCCTGCTCCCTGATGTACTTCTACTGCGTAGTTGTTGTTATTGAGTGCAATACCTGGATGGAGTCCAGCATCAATCTGAACGCTGTCTTTCCAGTCTACCTTGTTATTGGCCAGCTGACCAACGTGGTACCATATTACAGATCGTGCAGGTGAGCGGTGCACCTCCACGGCCAGTCCGTTATCATTCAAGGCAACGTCCGGTCCCCAGCCCTGGTCATATTTATGACTGTCGTCCCAGCTTGCCGCAGTTGTACCTTTACGATACCATAAAGCCAGTTCGCGGTGCGACTGATGAACCTCTACACTACCGGCTTTACTTAAAGCCACTGCTGGTGAGGCACCCTGATCATGTTTCTGGCTATTGCCCAGGGTAAGGATAGGATACGAGAAGAATGAAGCAAAATCATCGGCACTATACATGTAATTATTTATTCCACATACATCGTAGGCAATCCAGAAATAACCATCTTCTCCCCATCCGGTACCCCATGAATTCTTACATTTCCAGGCTTGTAATTTCTCACTGTAACCTACTACGGCTACGGCATGGTATCCGTCTAACTGGGTAGATGTAGGGCGATACACTCCACTTGAGTACGAGTAAAAATCGTCATACACAGCAAAACTGGTAACTAATGCACCTTTAGTACTCAACCAGTCTTTCATGTCGGCAGTACTCCACTTTCCTCCATAAGTGTTTATTTTGGTTCGTAAAGCAGCCTCATCGCTGTGATTCTGACAGGTTTTGTTATTAGCATCATATGGATAACATGTGGCTGAGATAACACCAGTAGATTTACAATAATTCAGAGCTGTGCTAATTTGTGTGCCTCGGGCGCAATCGCCTCCAGATCCGCAAAAGAAAACATCTGCCGCAGACAATTGCGGTAAAGCATAACCCGCCCGGTCATTATATGGTAACTGGGTTTTGAGGCGTAAGGTAGTTTCTAAAGTAGCTGTTACGGCAAAACCCACACATGATCCGCAGCTGCCCTGATCTTGCACGGGATCAACATAATTTGCTCCTTCTCTGTTGGTAAGATCAGTTTCTTCAGGAAAACTTACATTTAGTTTTTCTGCGCTTTCTGTCTTTTCTTCCTGTTCCGGTATACAGCCTAACCGCAGGCGGCGCTGGGCGGTTGATAGTTTGTTGATAGAGGTTGGTCCTGCCTCCCAGGTAGCATTGTTAGCTAATAGTTCTTCCTGGAGCTTTTTAAGCTCTTTTGAATTTAGTGCCATTATTTGTAGATTAAGAGGTTATTTTTTCCTAAAGCTGAGATAAAAATTCAGCAGCTTATATCCCCATATGACCCAAACTTCTTTGATCAGTATGACCGTGGTTTTTTGGCGAACCATTAGTAAAATAATAAATTATTATTAACTTTATTCTTAAGGCTGGTACATAATTTTAATTAACAAATATGGACGATAATAGAATTCAAGGCTTAAATGACGATGAACTTATCAGGGGAGGCCAAGACGCTGCGGTGGATCGCCCCACTGTTTGCAGGTGCAATGATAGGTTTAATTATTGTGAGCGTTCTCCGTATAGTCAGCAAAGGCTTTAGTGCCAGCTCAATTACTCCTGTGGTGT
>Ga0308164_10003203_pt1 | contig 15131 bp, 11 predicted proteins | sample PhyTR2_FD_201031 | JGI IMG/M metagenome (GOLD analysis project Ga0308164, IMG submission 201031) | Phyllosphere microbial communities from UC Gill Tract Community Farm, Albany, California, United States - DLSLT.R2 | ecosystem: Host-associated > Plants > Phyllosphere > Unclassified | place: USA... | reverse complement strand
CGAACGAATTATATATTTTGCCTTCTATACCTTGGTGCACATGTTCGGAAACATAATTTTTATCGATCCCTAAACCCGTGTCAGCGGCTTTTTCTATCATCCAGTTTAACGCAATATCACTCAATCTTGCATCAGGATAACCACCGCCAATGCTCGAGTGAACACCCGTAAACCAACGTTGCTCCATAACCTGAGGCGTTGGTCTTGATGCTGCATAACGACTTTCGTTCCACAGGGTTGGCTTAAAACTTTTTCGCCGTTCGTCAATCGCCAACCCATGGTAGGCATAATCTACAAAACTGCTTAAAGTTGTATCGTGAAACTTGTACTTATTGCTGTTAAAAAGTCTGAAAATACTTAGTGGAATCCCTAATGAACCAACAGTATCCCAAACACCGATGAATTTAACCGAAGTTTCGGTGCTGTATTTTTTTCTGAATTCTGTGGCATTTTTGCCGTTCGGATCCCAACCCTGATCTTTTCGATTTCGGTAATGATGGTAAGCTTCATTGATCAAGCCTAAATCATCATTTCTGATTATTCCGCAGTTTCGAATGAGGCCTGCAACACTTCTTGCGGTGTATGCACCTCTGCTAAACCCGAACAAATAAATTTCATCGCCTTTAATATAATTCCAAACTAAAAATTTATAAGCACTTAAAATATTGTGGTCCAAGCCTCTTCCGGTTGCGCCGTCTAAAATTTTCCGAAGCCTGCTTCCGGATGTGCCGACACCTTCAATGTAATGTTTAATTTGCATCACACCTTTTTCATCCACATTACAAACGCTTTCAAAAAGCTTTTGCACGTTGGTTTTTATTGGCGTACCGTCTTCGGTGTCACCGGGGCTGTTCCATGTGCCGTCGCAGCAAATTATTATTCTTTTCATGAGGTATTAATCAGGGATGATTAAAATTGGCAATAAAATCCAGAATTACATAAATATAAGTTAATCAAAAGATTATAAAAAAATAATCATCAATAAAATAACAATGATATTAAATTGCAAATACAGAATGTCTCAAATGACACCGATTTTTGTCTTTTTCGCTGTTTGAAATATTTGGACAACACTATAGATTTGAACTTCACTTAAAAACATATAAAAGCATGTCGTTCCAGGGATATCTGAAAACAATAAAAGAGAAAACCGGCTTAGGTCCGAAAGAAATAAGGGAGAAAGCTGCTGAAAAAGGTTTTACAGAAAACGGAAATTTAAAAACAGCCGTAAAGGCAGGTGAAATTGTGGCTTGGCTAAAGCAAGAGTACGACTTAGGGCACGGGCATTCAATGGCAGTTTATGCGCTTCTAAAGGGCTTAAAAGATGACAAAGACTGAATTGATAAGCCTCAAGATAACTTTCGTGAGGCCTATCATCGAGGCAAAGCTATTTTTTGCCATTTAAAGTCTTTATCGTTTGTACTTCGTTTTCACTAAAAGGTGTTTTATCTTTCCTGTAAATATCATGAAACCATAATTCCGGCTCTTTTCCACCGGGTATTGGTGTATCCCATGCAAAAATCGTATTGGTTTTACCCGATACAAAACCCCAGTTTATAGCGCCAACTTTTTCAGTTTTCAACATAGGCAAAATCGTTTGAAACAAGCTTCCGTTTCTACGAGCCATATATTCGGTACAAACCATAGGGCGATTATATTTTTTTAGCTCCTGTATCTTATCTAAATGTCTGTCAACATATCCGTAGTGATGGTAAGTAACAACATCTGAATTCTCTAGTTGAAACTTATTAAGGTTATCGAAGTTTGAACCAAAACTCCAAATCCCTGAAGTAATTGGCTGGGCGGGATTTACAGCTTTAGCCCAGGCAAATACCTGTTTTAGAAGATTAAGGCTATTGTCTACATAGCCGCTGTTTCCCGGCTCGTTGTACAAATCCCACATTGCAATTCTGTCATCATTTTTGTATGTGGTAAGAATATCTTTAACATAAGTTTCAAGCATTTTTAAGCTGTCGGCATTATTTCTGATATCTGTTCCCGGATCCCTCACCCATCCACTATTGTGAACACCGATTTTCGGCTCAGGTTGTTTTCCGGCGGCATACTTATCGTTCCAACAATCATCGAAAAATACCAAGATGGTTTTTATTTTATGTTTCGAAGAAATATTCAAATAATCATTAAGTCGTTTCTTAAAACCTTCCTTATCCGATGTCCATGCCACATGATGAAGAAAAACACGCATGGTGTTAAAGCCAAGCTCTTGTGCCCAGCCTAGTTCTCTATCTATCGTGGCGGGATCAAAAGTCGCCGCCTGAAACATTTCGAGTTGATTGATTGCCGTAGCAGGTTGATAATTACAACCCGTCATCCACGGTTGTTTTTTGTACCAGGCATTCGCCTGTTCTGGGGTCCAACGGCTTTGTGCATAAGTTGCACTAAAGGTTAAAATGATTAGTAAAGTGATTAGATATCTCATAATTCTATTTTAGCAAACTAATTTAACTAAAACGATTTAATTACAAAACTATAAAGCAAAAAACCCTCAAAACTTACGTTTAGAGGGTTAAAAATTACTATTTATGCCGAAGCATCAATTTTTACAAAGTAGCCATATCAATAACGAAACGGTAACGAACATCACCTTTTTCCATTCTTGCGTAAGCAGTGTGGATATCTTTCATATCGATCATCTCTATATCCGAAACGATGTTGTTTTCTGCACAGAAATCAAGCATTTCCTGAGTTTCTTTTATACCACCGATACCCGAACCCGCCAGGCTTTTTCTGCCACCCAATAGACTGAAAGCAGCAATTTCTGCAGGTTTAGGTGGAACGCCAACACAAATATGTGTTCCGTTAGTTCTTAACAAAGACAAATACATGTTAAAATCATGCTCTGCAGAAACGGTATCTAAAATGAAATCAAAAGTACCTTTTGCCGCTTTAATTTGAGCAGGATCGGTAGTTACAACGAAATGGTGTGCACCCAGTTTTTTAGCATCTTCTTCTTTTTTTGGTGAAGTACTTAAAACAGTTACATCAGCCCCAAAAGCAACACCAAACTTAACGGCCATATGGCCAAGGCCGCCTAATCCTAAAACCGCTAACTTATGCCCTTTGCCAACTTTCCAATGGCGCAAAGGTGAATAAGTGGTTATGCCTGCACATAGTAATGGGGCAACCGCTGCTAAATCTAACTTATCAGAAATGTTTAAAACGAACTCTTCTCTTACTACGATACTGTCTGAATAACCGCCGTAAGTAGGGGTTTTTCCGTCGCGTTCTAAGCCATTATAAGTTTGAGTATTTCCTTCAAGGCAATATTGCTCTAAATCTTGCTTACAATTTTCGCAAACCTGGCAAGAATCTACCATACAACCCGTTCCTGCTAAATCGCCAACCTTGAATTTTTTAACATGATCACCAACTTTAACTACTCGACCAACAATTTCGTGGCCTGGAACCATTGGAAAAATACCGGGAAACCAATCATTTTTTATCTGGTGTAAATCCGAATGGCAAACGCCACAAAAAAGTATTTCGAATTGTACATCATGTGGCCCAACTTCTCTGCGCTCGAAATTCCAGGGTGCGAGATCAGTTTCAGCACTTTGTGCTGCATATCCTTTTGCTGCTATCATATTTCTTATTTATTATACTATACCTCAACAAAGATACTCTCCAATTGTTAAGCGATTATTACATATTTCAAAGAATTGATTACGATATTCAAATAATTCGGCAATTAAACCTGGTTTAGCCGAACTGTGCAATCATCTTCAATTCAACTCCGCTACCGATTTTGCCAAAATATCTATGGCAATTTCTATTTCCTGATTATTTAAACTTCCGAAACCCAAACGTGTTGCCGTCATATTTTTTGTCTGATATAAAAGAGTTTTTGGAATAAATAATCCATTTTCGAGGCACTTTCTCTTAAGCTTAGCCAAGTTTGGATGGTCCTGCCACTCTATCCAGAAAGCCAAACCGCGAGCAGGGATTTTAAATGTTATCTTGCCTTTAAGTTTCTCATAAATCAATGCGGCAAAAAAGTCTCTTCGCTCTTTGTAAATTTTTTTATTCTTTTTTAAAAGGCGATGGATTTCGCCATCCTGAATACAACTTGTAAGCACTTGTTCTTTAATTACATCAATTCCGGAGACCAAAATATTTTGATGCTTTTCGAGTTCGGTTATAAAAGCCGCAGGTGCAGACACAAAACCGTAATCAAATCCTGCAGGCAAAGAGCGGGCAAGTGATCCGACATAAATCACCCTCCCGTCGGCATCCATAGCAGCTAAAGGTAATGTCGGATTGTTATCGAAATGAAAGTCGAAATCATAGTCGTCTTCTACAATGATAAAACCGTATTCTGAAGCCAAATTTAAAACTTCTATTCGTTTTTTGGCACTTAATGGTGAGGTTGTAGGGTAATGATAAATTGATGTTAGATACAATACCCGAATCGTTTGCTTGTTGCAAATCTTTTTAATAATGTCCACATCAATTCCATCATCATTAACCGGCACAGAAATAATTTCGGCACCGCTATCCGAGATTGTCATATTAGATAGGTAGTAGCTGGGAGCCGCAACAATAACCTTATCACCGGGCGAAATTAAAACCTTGAATACCAGATAAAGCGCTGTTCTGTGGTTAGATGCAACAAGGAGATCTGAATCTGCAACCCGAAGATTTCGCGTCAGATTCAATAGGTTGGAAAACGTTTTCTTAAAATTGAGGTGCGTTTCCAAGGCATCTCTATTACTGACCTTTTTGTTGTTTTGGCCTTTTAACTTAGTCACATACAATCTTGCGAGCGTATCGAAATAAACAGGAAATTCATCAGGCAAACCATCATCAAATTGTAGGGGCAAATCATTTACTTCAACTGGATTCTCAAGCAATGATGATCGTGAAAAACTAAACTCAGTTTTGGTTTTTGATAACCTTCCACCGGAAAGAATTCCTGCCTTGCTTCTGGTGGTTTTTTGCAGGTCGGGCAGAATGAGTATTCCTTTACTCGGAAGAATTTCTATAAAACCCTGCGCTTCCAGCTCCTGGAAAGCCTTTATCAACGTATTTCTATTTACGGCCAATATTTTACACAGAACCCGGGTTCCCGGAAGCTTTGTTCCCTCGGGCAAAAAACCCAATTGTATCGCTTTGATAAATTCAAAAACAATTTGAAGATAAATTGCGGTAGAATCTTTGGGGTTTATTTTAACAAAACTTTTAAAGGGAATTTGAACCGGACTATCCATTTTATTAAAACTGGTATACTTTAGTGGTACGGCAATATACTACTTTTGGAAAAAATTTAAAGGAATGAGAAAAATTTACTTTGCTTTATTAACTTTTCTAAGTACCGGCTTGTATGCACAACAAAACCAGGATAGTGTTATCAAAATAAAGGATGTAGTTATAAACGAAAATGGTTTCAGCACACCAATTTCGAAACAGAACAGAAACGTTTATATAATCGATAGGGCCGCAATTGCCAAACTTCCGGCACGAACTATTCAGGAAGTATTGCAATATGCAAACTGCATTGATTTAAGGCAAAGAGGCCCGTTCGGTGGTCAGGCCGATATTAGTATAGATGGTGGAAGTTTCGAGCAAACAGTTGTTTTGCTCAACGGAACCAAAATCATTGATTCGCAAACTGCGCATAACATGCTAAATTTACCTATTCCCGTAGAAGCGGTAGAAAGGATAGAAGTAATCCGCGGACCTGCCGCCAGAATTTACGGCATAAATAGTTTAACGGGAGCGATCAATATCATAACTAAAAAGCCAACGAAATCGGGTGTTCTTGTTGATACACATGCAGGGTCGAATTTCGAAAAAGATACTGAAGGCACGGGAAAAACATTTTACAACGCAGGGATTCAACTTGGTGCTGTTTTGGCAAAGAAAAACAATCAACATTCGCTTTTTGGCTCGCATGATAAAAGCAATGGCTACCGTTTTAATACACAGTTTAAAAACACCAAATTACTTTATCAGGGTAATTTTCAGTTTGATGATGCAAACGAACTTAATGCGTCTGTCGGATACACAGAAAACGAGTTTGGTGCTAATGGATTTTATGCAGCGCCGGGCGATAAAAATTCGACGGAAAAAGTTCAAACAACACTTGCAGCGTTGCAATCGACCCATAAATTATCTGAAAAATGGACCCTAATGCCGCGATTAAGCTACAGATACAACTTTGATGATTATCGATATTATGGCAATGTAAATCCAAATGCAGGCTTAAGCAAGCACAGTACAAACACAGTTTCGGCCGAAGTTACAACGTCTTATAAAACCAATACAGGCGAATTGGGACTTGGCGCAGAGTTTAGAAGCGAGGATATTGAATCATCAAATATCGGAAAGCATCAACGGGAAAACGTGGGGTTATTTGCGCAGTACAGAACCAATATCTCAGAACATCTAAATGTAAACGCTGGCACTTATTTAAATTACAATTCATCATACAAATGGCAAATTTATCCGGGTTTAGATGCAAGCTATGCTTTAACAAACGCGTTTAAAATCGTCGGAAATATCGGCACCAGTCAGCGCATTCCTTCTTTTACCGATTTATATTTAAACCAGCGCCCGGGGAATATCGGTAACCCTGATGTAGCGCCCGAAAATGCTTTTCAAAGTGAAATTGGCTTCAAGTTCATCAAAAGAAGTTTCAGCTTTAACGCGGGACTGTTTTACAGAAATATCGACAAGTTTATTGATTGGACCAGGCTTACGGCAACCGAGGCTTTTCAAGCCAATAATATTGGCACAATGGCCACCAAAGGTGCAAACTTAAGAACAAATTACAACCTTGAAATTACTGAAAACGCTGTTTTAAACTTCAATGTGGCCTATTCCTTCCTCGATTCTAAATTTAGCGACATGGAGCCCGGCAAGGTTTATAAGTATCAGTTATCATCTTTAAAACATCAGGTTACAAATACAGTAGATTTTAGACTTCATGGTTTTTCATTTTTGTTCGCCACACGATTTAATCAGCGAATTACAGGCCCGTCGTATTGGATAAACGATGCCAGAATAAGCCGCTCCATTAAAAACTTAACACTCTATGTGGATGCGCAAAATATTTTTGATACTCAGTACGTTGAAATTGGAGCTATTCCCCTCCCATCCCGTTGGTTAAATTTGGGCGTTAAATTTGTTACTTTGTAAATTGTATTCACCGAAATCGAAAATTTCTAAAATGAACTTGCAAGCATTTAAAAATTCACTACAATCAGATCAGCCCGATGATCAGTTTTCTGTTCAGCTAAAAGCATTGTGGTATGATGGAAAAGGCGACTGGAACAAAGCTCATGCCGAGGTTGACCATTTGAATGATGCCGCTTCTTCTTTAGTACATGCTTATCTTCATCGAAAAGAAGGCGACATCTGGAATGCTGATTATTGGTATAGGAGAGCAAACGAAAGCAGACCGGATGTTTCTCTCGAAAAGGAATGGGAAAATTTAGCATCAAAGTTTCTACCTGAGGAATGAGTGATGCTTATTTTTTAAATCAGGAAGGATTTTTGACACAGAAATACTTCAAGGAGATGATATAATAATTTCACTGTTTAAAAAGAAACCGACAAATCGCATTTGAAAACTTATTCGTAATTTCGCGGCAATGATTTTTTATAAAACTGATGAACAAGTAGAGCTGATGCGAATCAGTGCTCTTTTGGTAAGCGAAACCCTTTCTGAAATCGCTAAAATATTACGCCCGGGTTTAACAACAATTGAGATTGATAAACTGGCTAATGAATTTATTTTAGATAATGGCGCAGTTCCGTCATTTTATAATTATCAGGGCTTTCCCCACCATATTATTACATCGCTTAATGATGTTGTAGTACATGGTTTCCCTGGAAAAGATGTACTTAAAGATGGCGATATTCTTACAGTTGATGTTGGTGTTATTAAAAATGAATACCACGGCGACCATGCTTACACTTTCGTAATCGGTGATGCTGATGAAGATATTCTGAACTTGGTAAGAACAACAAAAGAATCACTTTTTGTTGGGATAAAGGAAGCAGTAGTTGGTAAAAGATTAGGCGATATAGGTTATGCGATTCAAAATCATAACGAGAAGCAAGGCTTTAGTGTGGTTAGAGATTTTGTAGGGCACGGACTTGGTAAAAGTATGCATGAGGATCCGCAAGTACCAAACTATGGTAAGCGAGGCTCAGGTTTACTTTTAAAAGAAAATTTGGTTTTAGCGATCGAACCGATGATTAACCTCGGAAAAAAGGATGTTTTTATTGAAAAAGATGGCTGGACGGTTAGAACCGTTGACGGCAAAGCCTCTGTTCATTTTGAGCATGATGTTTGCGTTAAAAAAGGTGAAGCGCTGATTTTGTCAGATTACACGCCGATAGAGGAAGCAGAGCGAAATAACAGCAATCTGAAAATTGCGTAAAATACTGACGCGATAAGCTCGATGTTAATGTACGGGATAAAAAACTGAAATTTCTAAAAAAATAGCTCAATTTCCTGATCCGCGTGAATTAGATTTTAATGGATATTTTTTAGTAATTCACATATTTTTCTTCAAACCTCCCGTCTGCATACAAATCTATCAAACCATATCCGGGCGCAGTTTCTCTTCGGTTACCGTTCCACCAGGCGCCAGAAACAGCGCCGTTGCACAAGTAGTTAACTCCATTATAAACTACTTTATCACGCATGTGTAAATGACCACTTAAGGCCAACTTAACATTTGGATATTTGTAAAAAAGACTTATAATCTTCGCTGTGTCGGTGTGCATATCTCCGCCGAGCATTGTCCATTTATTTAAAATATTATCCTCAATCATTAAGAGTGCAGTTAAAATCGGGATATGGGTCATTACCAATACGGGCATTTCAGCGACGGTAGCTCCAAGTTCTTTTTCCAACCAGCTGAATTGTTCATCGCCAAGTTTTCCTATGTACCAGGTGTTATCAATGTCTAAGTGTGTGCTATCCAAAACGATAAATTTCCAACCATTTTTTATAAAACTATAATAGGGTTTATTGAGTTTCAACTTATCCATGGCATATTTTTTTCCATAGAAAGTTTCGCCCTTACTATTTTCGTTCCACCAAATATCATGGTTACCCAGAGCGTAAAAAACCGGCAATGAGTTTTCATTCTTCATAGTTTCCTGCTGCAGTTTCCACTGCGCATCGATTACGGATAGATTTTCCTTATTCATATCAAAAACGACATCGCCTCCGTTCAAAATTAAATCTATTTTAGGTGTTTGTTCCTGAATGTGATGAAGGCATTTTACAAATTTTACAGGTGCCCCCAAGTCATTTTTTAAATGAACATCGGTAATATGAGCGACCCGAAGAACAGGTTGATCATCGGTTTTGAATCCCAAATTTATAGCAGGCAGAAGCATTAAGCCACCCAAACTCTTAATAACAGACCTTCTTTCCATAGTTTGCTAAAGATTTTAATTTTTTAAGGACAGTACCTGGAGTATTTTTTTAAAGATTTCATTGTTTGGATACATTCCCTTAAAAACATCCGATTTTGGTCCGTACGCAAACACAGGCACCATAATATTAGTATGATCATCAGTACTGAAATGCCCGCTGATTTTTCCGTTTTTCGTATCAGCATCCAGAAGTGTTAAACCGCCTGTCTCGTGATCGGCCGTAACAATTACAAGAGTTTCCCCGTCGCTATCTGCATAACGTAACGCAGCTTCAATCGTTTTATCGAAATCGAGCATTTCGGTAACAACAACCGGCAAATCATTGGAATGGCCACCATGATCAATTTTGGCGCCTTCTGCCATGATGAAAAAGCCCTTTTGGTTTTTTTTCAGTATTTCAATAGTTTTTAAAAGTGATTGTTTTAGCATATCTCCCCGCCCTTGCAATACTGTTCGGGTTTCTCGATCAGGTAACAATGCAAGTTGTTTACCTTTCGTTTGCTTCGAGAAATCGGATAAACTTTTACTTAACGAAAAGCCCGATTTAGCAAGCTTGTCTATCAACTCTGCATCTTTGTTATTAAAAAAAGCTTTTTGATTTGAACCAACTAACACATCTACTTTAGCGTTTAATAAATCTGAAGCGATTTCATTACTCATTGTTCGCTCGATTTGATGGGCATAGAATGATGCCGGGGTGGCGTCAGTAATGTCGCCAACGCTCAGAATACCACTTTTAACCCCAAAATTATATAATGTGTCGACGATGTTTGTGCGTTTTGTACCATCGGTTCCCATACCGATGTAACGATTATTAGTTTTCTCGCCCGTTGCCATTGCCGTTGCTCCCGCTGCCGAATCGGTATTATCAGAGTTTGCCGCAGCAGTTTGCGAGAAACCAATATTTTTTATTCTGCTGATATTTAAATCTCCATGATTGGCGATTAGCCCAGCATGAATTTGCGCTAAACCCATTCCATCGCCAATTAACAGAATAACGTTTTTTACTTTTTTATTTGTACCATCGTTGCGGTAAGCAGGTGTGTAAACTGGATAAGGATTTGCATTGGTATAAGTAAATTTTTCCTGATGCTCATAAAATTCCGCCAGTTGTGCTGGATGGTCTGTATTTATCCAATCGGCACCCATTCGGCCAAGAACAATCCATGTATTCGGATTATCTGCGGTTGCCCAAAAACGAAAAGGTTTATTTAATTGATGTGCATCATCGACAACCTTTTTCATTTTTGCAAAATCTGCCGGCGTTGGTACACCTTTGCCATTCCAAAGAGAATATTTTTTTATGTCCTGACTTATCATCGCGACATACTTTAATTCTTCAGGCGTATAATTAATTTCAGGGCGGCCATCGAAATAAATATAGTCAGGCCAGTTTTTAAAGTTCGAAGGTGTCGGCATATCGCCGCTGATAACAATCTTTATTGCATCAGGATTCTTGCTTGCATTAAATACATCGCCAAAGTTTTTCAACTCGGCAATTAATTCGTTCAGCACGTTTACATGGTTTTGCTTTATATCAATTACCAATTGAAGTTTCTGTTCTGAGTTTTTAAAAGCATGATTGGCATTCGACTTGTAAAGTGATGCTAAGGGTGATAAATACAAATTCTTTAATGTTCGGTCTGCATTTATCTCAGTACTTTCATGTGCTACGAAAAGTGCGCCGTCTCTTAAAAAAACGTCAGCTTCAACAGAACCCATCCCTGCATAGTAAGCTTGCAAAAGAGGAATGTTCTGGTGGTAATCGTTATGACTGTGGCCACGATTATCAGATTTTGTCTGCGCATTTACCACAGATGAGAATATTGAAAAGGCTGCTATTGTCGTGAATAAAAAAATTTTCATTAAAGGGATATCGTAAATTTCGATAAAGTTAAATAAGAGATGTTGCCTTAACGTTAACATCATTTAAACCTTAAAGAAGTGCAAAAATTAAGATTAGGTTTAAAATTTAGGATTGAAATTAAAGTATATGGGGTTTGACAAGGCGATCATTTTTTCACTTAAAGCTGCAGATTTTGGTACCTGTGGGTAATCCGTATTTTTCCCCTCTACTGTAACACGATAATAAGTCCTGCCATTTAAATCCGGTATATCCGTAAAGTCAAGCATAGGAATTTCCCCGCTAATCTGAAAGGTATTCAGCTTTGCGCCATTTTTTATCACAGTAACATTGTACTGTTCTTTCGGTAGTTTATTGCCAATTAATTGTATCCGGAAGGTAACCGGTTTACCAGTTGAAACAGCATTATCGCCGGTCATCATTTCAAACTTACCATTGTTATTAACATCAGCATAAAATTCAACTCTTGGAGCGAAAGGATTTGAACTTATAGAAACCCTTCCATGATCTAAAGCATCTACAACTGCTTTCAAGCTTCTTTCTTTAGCAAATACCCAGGTTGTTGGTGTACCCACATAATTATATTCGGCCTGATAAGTATTCGGACCGGGTTTTTCGGATGCGGTTGGAATCCCGTGATGGGCATCACTCCCACCCCTACCTGTCATCATCCTGCCCGAAGAAAGCATATCATCCCAAATCATTATTGCATTGGCGTTCTTTGGCCATACAGAAGAATTCCAAACCTCAATAGATTTTACCAAATCGTAAGAAAAGCCGAAATTATCTTTCCCACTGGGATGATTTGCCGACAAATGAACGCCTAAAGATTTAACGACCTTCCCAATATTGATATCGCGTGCATCTCTGATATCATACAAGCGCTGATGATCATACGGCTTATCAGCAAATACGTTTCCATGGCCTCGGGTTGTTGTCCATTCGGCACCGTAAAGCAAAAGCAGCGAATCTGACTTGAATTCGGGATCGACCCAAGTATGATGGGCAACATCACCTTTTACATGATTATCATGATCGGTTATGCATAAATAATCCAGGCCTACAGATTTTGAAAATTTAATAATTTTCGAAATCGAATTATTTGATGATTCGCTGCTGTGCCTCGAATGCACATGCAAATCACCCTTTAACCAAACACCGGAGGTATTTATTATTGCCTGAGGGTTTACCTTTTCCTGCGCTTTGATTTGAGCAGTACTTAAAGTTAAAATAAGGCCTAAGAAAAAATGAAAATATTTTGAATGACTATTCATTGCCTAAAAAAGATAGAATCAAAAAAGCACCTGCGAAAACAGGTGCCTGTTTATTTGTTTGTTGTTTAATAAATTAAGCTTTTACTAAAAAGGCTTCTGGCATTTCCGCCGCCTTAAGCATGAAATTATGCAGTTCGTAATTTTTTACGAAAGGTTTTAAATTCTCTGAACCGGGGCCAAACATGGTTAGTTCTACGTAGTCGCCGGTATGATTCATACCTGCCCATTGCACATCTGTATACTTGCTCAGAATTTTGCCATACTCGTAAAACGGCAGATTTGACTCGTTATAAAGCTGACCCGGAACAATATCTTTGAAGTGTCCCAATAGAGATTTCACGTCTTCTGACTTCATTTCGAAACCTTGATTTTCCTTAATTAAATCAATTATTTTCTGTTCACTGAACGATTGATTTAATTGAGCCAAAAGCCAGGTGTTACTGTGTTTAAAATTTTGAAGACTATCGAATTTTTTATTTGCCTCATCAGCATAAAACAAGCCCGGATTAGAATTACCATGATCCGTTGTGATGATAACCAGTGTTTCTCCGTCTTTTTCGGCAAATTCTATTACTTTTCCAACAGCTTCATCAAAAGCAAGCTGATCAAAAATTAAACCGCTCAAATCATTTGAGTGTGCAGCCCAGTCTACCTTGCCGCCTTCAACCTGTAATGCAAAACCATCTTTATGGTCCTTCATTAATTCAATAGCTTTCATGGTCATTTCTGCCAAAGTAGGCGTCGACTTTATAAGTTCCTGATCATGCAATCTGTCGATTTCGTAAGGCATTCCATCTTCGGCAAATAGGCCTAATACAGGCTTTGATTGATCAAGAGCTAACATCTCGGTTCTGTTTTCCGCAACTTTGTAATCTTGGGTTAAATATTTCGGAATAAGATTGCCGCCGGTTCTTTTCTCACCAAAATATTTATGCCCCCCGCCCATCATCACATCAAATTTCAAACCTAAATACATTTCTGCAATAACATCTTGCCCGCCACGATTATCGATATTTACACAGAAGCCTGCCGGGGTTGCATGTGTAATCGGCACTGTTGTTACACAACCTACTTTTTTACCTTTTTCCTTAAACTTTTGAAGAATTGGCTGAGGTTTTTCACCGTTCATACCCACATTTAGAGATCCGTTTCTAACCCTCATACCTCCACCCCATGATGAACTTGCCGCAGCAGAGTCGGTAACCATAGAACTTGCCGAGGCGGTGTCCATCAAAGCTCTTACAGCTTTGCTATCACGGTAAAGGCCCAGCCATTTACTGCTTTTACCAAATATGCGGTTAGAATATAAATCTGCCATATTAAGCGTTCCTATACTCATACCGTCGCTCACCATCATAATAATATTTTTAGCTTTTTTTCGGCCGACGATCGGGAAAGCCGCAACGTCTTGTATACCAACAAAAGGCAAACCCAAACCGGCTAATAAACCACCTCTTAATAACGATCTTCTATTCATATCTCTATTACTTTTTAAATAAAGGGTTTTCTCTAAAATATTTTCCACCTGCGAAACTGATGGCATAATCTGATTTAAAGTGCGTACTCTTTTTATAATAATCTGTTGTGATAATTTGGGCACCCGATTTACATGCTGCTTCAAAATCAGTCCAATTGTTTGTTCTGGCTTGCTTTGTGTCTGCATCTGCCCTTGTTCTGATGATGTAACCTTTCTTTACCAATTCAGGAATCTGCTCATCCTTTGGGTTGTTTCTAATCATCAAACCTGCTTCAGGAGTTCCGGGTTCTGCATTGGCAAACATTACACGGCCTTTAAGCGATGGATGTCCCTGCATATAGGTTGAACGTTTTCGGCCTTTCGCATCAAGAATGAAAAGAAATTTCCCTTTCGCCTGGCTAAGTTTAGGCCAGTTTTTGGCAAGTACTGCCTCTTCCAAAGTTTTATATGTACCTCTGATTGCATCGGGATTTATGACGTGTTCTTTTCCTAAATTTTCCGTAATTACAGCATCAAGTTCATCAAAAGTTCTATCTGTAAAAACTTCAGGCTGCGTAAATCCCTTACGCTTTATCGAATCGTCTTTAGCCTCTAAAGTGATAAAAACAGGTGTATGATCTGGATTGGCTTCCGACCATTTTTTTAACTGCTGTAACGCACTTGTAAAAGTTAGTGCCGACGACCTGAAATCCAGATCCGGAACATGAAAAACTTTAAATCCGGGTTTACGCATTTCACCTTCAACATCAAATGCAGGTTGCCCCTTTACCTGTGCAAAGCCTAATGGATTTGCATATTTACCACCTTTCTCATCGGCGTAAACATCAATTTCAAGATTTCTTAAGCCCATAGCCAACTGCTCGGCCATAGGAATATGCTCATAATCCAAACTGTTAGCGGCCATCGAATCTTGCGATTTTATAACGTTAAATAGCGCAGGATTAATAGCTTGTTTATAGCTGTTATGGGAACCGATAACCTGAATTTGATTTATCGGCAAATCGTCCTTTTTGGCAATTAAGGCAATTGCGGGTAAAACCAGCAATAAACCAACACAGGTAATCAGTCTCATATTTTTTATATTAATATCCGGGATTCT
>Ga0308164_10003198_pt1 | contig 15165 bp, 17 predicted proteins | sample PhyTR2_FD_201031 | JGI IMG/M metagenome (GOLD analysis project Ga0308164, IMG submission 201031) | Phyllosphere microbial communities from UC Gill Tract Community Farm, Albany, California, United States - DLSLT.R2 | ecosystem: Host-associated > Plants > Phyllosphere > Unclassified | place: USA... | reverse complement strand
GCGTCTCGCGCGACAGTTGCAGGTCGACCTGCTCCATGTGGTTGGCGTACAGGTGGCAATCGCCACCGGTCCAGATGAAGTCGCCCACTTCCAGGCCCGCCTGCTGCGCCATCATGTGGGTCAGAATCGCGTACGAGGCGATATTGAATGGTTTGGTCACATTCCCTAAATTTCGCAGTTCTGTAATCATAGAGGGCTTTGTAGCACAGGTTCGAAAAATTCGGTGTTGGCGACCGCTTACCTTTCCGATCACACTGCGGTGCCTTTGTGAACCTTCAACGGCGCTGTTGCCGGTTTGCAGCTTACAAAAGCGTCCACTATAAAGCATTCATATCCACTATCCAAATGAAGATCCACAGATGAAATCAGCATGCGTTCGCTATACCAGTCGAGCTCATCAACTGCAGCGGTGAGACAGTTCGAAGTATTGCTTCCCAGAATAACGCTGAGACGTACTGAATCTGGTTCAACGCACGACACCCCACTTCGTGACAGGAACCAGAATCCTATCCTCTCTACAAAACAAGTTCAGCGGCTCAGCCGTCAATTTACATACACTGGACGAGGCTTTTCGCCGATCAACACTTTGGAAGCCTGAAAGAACGTTTGGCGTCAGGCACAGGCTTTGTGTCATGCCCATCGCCTGACCCGGGGCAAGCTTGAACAAGCCCTTGATTGTCAGGCAGAACTGGATCGCCGCCTCGCTGTACTGCTGACGGCGGCCCTGCTTGCCGCTTGCACTGCCGTGCCAGCACATGTCCTTGTCCAGCAAGATGAGCAGGGAGCCAAGCGCCTTCAGCGCCGTGTTGCACTCTTTCCAGTTGGTCGTTCGGTACTTCGGTTTTGCTGGGGCACTCGTACCGACAGTTTACCCCCGCCCACGCTCGACCGCTGCACCGGCCGATTTGTGCAACAAAGCCTTGTCGTGTCCGAAATTAATTGACCACTACAAACTTCAGCTAGCCGCTGTGGATCGGACCGACGCTACGACGACTGCCAGTTACCTACGTTCAGTGATATACCGATCTCCGTTAGAGTAGTGTGAATTGCTAGGTGCGGCAGTATAGGGCGCTGCCTAGGTGGAATTATCATTCCCCATAGGGTGTAAGAGTTCTATATCAGCTCGAAGCTCCTCAAAAAATCTCTCTCGTTCCTGTGGATCACTCGGCATGTATGCCATCGCGAACAGCGCTAAGGGGTGAACGTCAATGACGGACGCAAGCTCTTCCAATTTTGTAATCGTCGGCGCTTTCAGTCCTCGCTCCAAGCTGCTGAGATAAGTCCTGCTGGAGACAACGTCGAAATCCTCCTGAGTTAGGCCGCGCTTTGCTCTAGCACGTTGCAAACCGACACCAAACCGTTGTAACAGCCCCATACCTTTTCTCCAGAAAAGGTAGGATGTACGCATAACGAACTCTTTAGGGCTACAATCTATAGGGTTCATTGCCAGCTGGCTGCATGCATGTTGCTGTTTTGCAAGTGTCCAATGTGGAAATGTGCGTCATGTTGATGCAAGTACCAGACCACCAGCCAGTAAACTCTGTTGCGAGACCCGTCTGGGCTGGTGATCCTGTCTAGTTGACGCTAGAACTTCGCGTCATATACGTCAAGGTTGATGCGCGCCCCGACGCTATGTTGACCGTGCAAGCCGTTGTTGTCATCCGGAACGCTCCGGTGTTTGTCATCTGATTTCGTACGATAGGAATCTGTGATACATATTCATAAAGGTGCTGCATTGTTGCTTACAGACAAAAACCATCGAATGCCGTCCTTCCCGTTTTTGACGAGCTCTACTCAAGAGATGTGGAGGGCAATGACATTTGATCTTGCAATTCCGTACACATTCATTAGCTACGCGAATGAGCACGGGGGCGTGTGGATATCACAATGCTCAGTTTTTTGGCGTCAGCAAGATGTTTTAAAAATTTGTTGTGATGCGGAAATGGATTCTCGGATTAAGATATTAGGCGTTTGGTTGTTATTGCCTTGCGGGATTGACAGTCGTCCGAGTTGGCGGTGGGTCACAGTGAGCGAAATTCTCTCAGGAGAGGTAAAGCACTCTCCAACCGCATGGCCTTACTATGTCACTACTGAAGGCGAATTTATTGAAGGCGGACGGAGCGACGGCACATCTAAAAAAATGAACCTAACAAAGGTCTTTCAAAATCCGAACGCTTAGAAATGGGGATCTTTAGAAAAAACGAAATTTGAGATTATAATTCACAAATGAAGAGCAAAATGATGAGTTATTTCAGACTTCGTTTACGGTTGTCACTAGAGAATTCCCTTGATAATTTTGAGCCAAATATCCCTGCTGTAAATATCCTTCGTCTATCCATATTGCTTGGAATTCCGGTAAAAAAACTGATCGAATATTTAAATTTTTCTTTAAATACTATAATTCGAAGAGCATGTTTAAGAGGGAATCTGACGGCCAGTGAAACTAAAATATTTCTAGGTTTTTATAAGATCATAAGAAAAGTCGAGGATATCTCGTTTTCCTCATGTCGACTAGAAAATTTTGATTCAGTAATGTGGCTCGGAGGGTGGGTAGGGGATTGTGTGCCGGCACTGAATGGCGCGACGCCGGGTACATACCTCTCGACATTAGAGGGACAAGCAATCATTGAAAATTTATTGGATTGCTCGGTTAGCGGAGCATATTTTTAGGCCAGATCACTTAGCACAATGCGAAAACAAAATAACAATATACTAGTTGTCGATCTTGAGGCGACATGTTCATTAGATAATAGTATTATGCCAGAGTCTATGGAAATAATTGAAATCGGGGCTATTTGGGTTTCAAACGACGGTGCCCTAATTGAGCAATTCCAGAGCTACGTCAGACCTATTGAAAATCCCCGTTTATCTCAATTTTGTCTGGATCTTACCAAGATAGCGCAAATCGAAATCGATCAAGCACCAATTTGGAAAGATGTGTCTCAAGAACTTAGTCTATTTGTCGAGCGGCATAAAGGTTCGCAGAGCTACTGGGGCAGTTGGGGGGTGTACGATAAAAACCAAATAGATCGAGAGTGTCGCAGGCATAAAGTATTGGTTCCAACGTGTAACATGCAGCATGAGAATTTAAAGGCTAACTTCGCCAAAAACCGGAAAATCAAACAGGTGGGCATGATGACAGCCTTAAAAATTGCCGGGCTTGAAATTGTAGGGAACCATCATCGAGCTCTTTCGGATGCGACGAACATTGTTCGCCTATTACCTGGATGCCATCGCGCGAATTGAATATGGGCCGGGGCGCTGGGGCTACATCGTTTCCGCGTGAAAACAACCGATTTTCGAAGATTCATAGAGAAAGCTGACAGCGAGAAGCAATAGCGCGTTGCAGTGTAAAGAGAATTTCTTGGGTATTGTTAGAGCTGGTCCAAATTTTCTGGGCAGACAAAGTGTCCACGCGTATGAGGAAGCCGATTTAAAGTGACAAATCAATTCATTGCTCATCGAATCATATATCTTGATTTTGACGGTGTACTTCACGATGAGGAAGTTTACAGGGATTTTAAAAGCGGAATTTACTTGAGAACTCCAGGAAGAACATTATTCGAATGGGCTCCAATTTTAGAAAGGCTACTCAAGCCGCATGGTGATGTCCGTATTGTGCTTTCGACTAGTTGGGTTCCGATGAAGAGCTTCATTTACGCGAGAAAGCGGCTGAGTCAATCGCTTGGATCAAGAGTAATCGGTTCAACCTTCCATACGCGATATATGCGAAGGGATGAATTTATGACACTGCCGAGAGGGGTTCAGATTGCTCAAGATGTATCCCGCAGGTCGCCTACCTCATGGCTGGCAATTGACGACGACGACGTCAATTGGCCTCCTTCGCTAAGACATAATTTGGTATGTACAGATGGCAGTAATGGTCTCAATGCACCTGACATTCAACATGCAATCTCTCGATGGCTGGAATCGAGGCCTTGCGACAAGATTTGAGAGGCGAGATTATACCTTTTATATAGTCTTTTTGTTACTTCCGTAGTGCGGTAATATGTAATGACGTTCTCGTTGTTCTAACCTGATCGAATTTCGTGACGCAAGAAAAACTTTTGGCCTGCTTTAAACGGCCGTATTCCGTTGATTCACACGAGCATCGCTAGGAGCGACGTGATTTCTGAGGTTTCGGATCCCCGAATCTTTTCATACGCTGAGTTTATGCGATTAGGCTAAGTTTGCTGCGGGGCCCGCAATAGTCGAAAGCGATCGACGATGCTTCAATGTAGGAACGCGTTCGAAAATTAGCGACCACTGATGTCAATAAGGGGGGCATGCTCGTTTGTAAAGCGATTCTATTTCAATTTTGTTTTCAGTCAAGCTTGAATGGTTAGATACATTGCGAAAAGATCCGGACAGATTAACATGCGCACTGGTTGGGAAGGTAAATCTGCGCCCGCTGATATTTCTAGATATTGATGATGTTCTTTGCATTGGTGAGGAGTTGAATAGCGCCCAAGTGATGTTCTGTTTTAAGAATGAAGATCTTGACTGGCCAGACCTATGGGAAAACGTTATTGACACTTCTGTTGCCGAGAGGCTGAAGTCACTTCATGATGAGTTTAGCCCGCTCTATATCGTGAATTCAAGCTGGGCGAGTTATTTAAGTCGTACACAAATGAGCGAAGTTTTCTCACGCACGAAGTTGAGTTTCGTACAAGAAAAAATGCATGAGGAATGGTGCTCATCGCAGCCCAGAAAAAATTTTGGACTCACGAATACAACGAGGTCCATCGAAATGAATGCTGCAAGAAATTTCATTACAGTCAAACTAAAGATGCTAGAAGTTATTGAGCTCAATAACGAAGTTCGGATCAAAATCATTATTTTCTGGTCGGCCGTTTCGCATCCTGTACCCCATGGGATTAGCGATAACCCGGCATTGCTTTATTTGGTAATCGAAGCTAGCATGAGTGTGACCGTGTATCCATACGTCAGCTTTGGATGCCAGATCATCTAGGTTCGACGCGAATGCACCAGAGACAGGATCTTGCGCATATTCTGGCGTAATGGAGCATATTGACGGCGCCATATGAGTAACGACTACTGTGTGGCCAGCAAAGGGCTGCTCGAGCTTACTCCCAAGCCAGGTTTTATGTTCTGCATGTAGCTGAGCCGTGTCCTGCGGCTGAAGCTTTTTATACCCTTTGGCTGCAACCTTGATACGCTGGTAGTCGGTCATTTGCAACTGCGACTGTGACACTACGCGGGATTTGCATTCAGGACCGAAAAGAGAGAAATCGGTCCAGAGCGTCGCGCCCAGAAAACGGATTCCTCCTGATATATGTTCGCCACAGTCGAGATAATGTACATGCTCGTGCAACTCGCACTCGCGAACAATCTTGTCTCTGGCCCTCTCGATAGCTTCGCTGTAGTACTCATGGTTGCCAGCAACATATAGCACAGGAAGGTTAGGGAACGTTTTGGCCGCCCAAGCTGGTGCACGAGCGTTGGTATGTATATCGCCGGCCAAAATAACAATATCCGGTTTGCTTATGCAGACGTCGAATCGGGGCGAACGTTCGCCCCATAATTCAAGATGTAGATCTGATAGAACTAGCAGCCGCATGCTACGTTCCCGTGAAGTTGCATGAAATAATATGAACTGGCCGATGAATCTGGCCCTTTCGATGTGCGCTTATGCGGTTTACTATTTTTTGACATCCGAAATCTTCGTCCTACATGATTTTTTAAATTTCACATGCTGTCCAACTTTATGGAGACTGTCACAGATGAATCTGTGTGATTTATTGACGTTACCGGTTCGGAGAGGGACTTTCATAGACTTCTTAAATCGACGAGTGGCGTCTGTTTGCTTAGTAATCCTCCACCACAAAAAAGGCGAATAAGAGTAGGATTTTCTATTTGAGAAGCCGCTGATCATTTTATCTTAGTCATAAACCGATAATGTCGGGACGAATGCCAATGTTTGCGACTGCAAAAGTTAAGTCGTTCTTTTGGGGGGGAGCCCCATACTTGAGCTGTAGAGCGTCTGTGAGCGCATTATGGAAGAGAAATAACCCATCGGCGCCTCCAAAATTACTTCCTAATACAATGTCCTTCATGTAGAACTCGTTCGTCCGCACCTTGAATCGCTAAGCCAGCAGGACTGGAGAGCGTGGTCAGCCAAACAAAATTCACTTTCTGTCTTCAGCGAGGCTTCGCGCCATTCAACACATCAGTGAAGGACTCACTTGGTACATGACATGGCGGTGCTTTGGGTGGCCAAGATTCTCCGACGAGAACCTCCGCAATCGACGGTACCCGTCTCGGAACGTCATCGACAGCTCGCAATGCCGCGGTTATCACTTCATCGAGCCGCCCGGCTCGCAAGGCGTCGAGCGGCGTCTCACCTTGCGATGTAGTGACCGTTGTATAGAACAGATATTGCGAACGTGGATGGAGGGGCGCCAGAATACGCGTGACTTGCTCCAGATGCTCACGATTGATAGTTGGGTCGGCATAAAATGCAGGGTAATAACTACGGCCACCAGGGCCAGTAATTACAAATATCCGGCATTCGTCTAATGCAGCGTCCAGCCAGTCGGTATCCGCATCGAGCACTTCGCAGAACTCGTTCAAACTTAGCAGATCCTTGTTCTCAATTTGCAACTTCACCGTCTCCGAAGCACGCATTTGCACATCGTCGGCTGCGATGGATTCTGCCGTGGGCAACTTCGAGCATGGAGTACTCATCTCCTCGAAAACTCCCTCAGCGAAGCGGGTTTCCTCTTGCTCGACACCGCGCTGGACTTGCGTAGGGGTATAGACATTGTCTGATCAGTGTGAGGCAGGTAATTTGGCAACTGCTCAGGCATGGCCGACCCTTAGTTGACTGGTTCAGTTTAGGACCATGGGGGCGCTCAGTCAACAAGACGTTGGCTGGTCGGGTAATGGAAGGTTCTATCGTACCATCGTGCTCAACCTGTGCGTGCGCAAAGTAGTTGGATGGGCGATAGCACCAGGCATGCTTGGCCAAGCTTGTGTATGAATCACCCAAGATTTCAGTAGACACTCCTGAGCCTATGATCGAGCGTACACGGCCCAGGAATCAGTTGTGGCCGTATCTCGAAATTTAACATCGAGGTAGTGAGGCAAGTGACAGAGCGTGAGCACTATCCTCAATTGAACCCATTCGGGCATTTCTTCAGACATCTAGTCCATGCAACCTGGATTCGCCGGCTGGATAGGCTCGAGAACTATCGCGCTATGAGCGGCCATGGACTGTTTGCCGGGGCGATGTTGCGAATAACTAGTCACAGCGGGCTGTCGCTCGCTCGCAGCCGAGCTAGGCACATTAAAAGATTCATCGACAACCAAAGGTTTCGGGCAGACTGACGCGGGAAATGCTTTGTTGATCTTTCGAGTTAAACGGGAGTGAACTGCGACGACCAGTGCTGCCGAGTTTCACGCCACACGACAGCCGCATCGCCAGGCATAGCCCGTTGCAAGGCGTCCAACGACTGTCTGGTATTGGCGTAGGTCCAGCCCAGTGCATCGCTGACACTTTCCGCAAGCGTTCCCCAACGCATTAGATACTACGGGTGCTACCTTGAAGAGGGTGCCGTACCTACAGTGCAGCAGTACTCAGCCGCGCTTATGCTTCTTCAGCAGTGACTCGGGGACGAAGGTCAGGTTTCCTCTTGCGCGGGAACAGGCGACATATAGTTTGTTTCGCGTCTCCGGGTTAATGTCGCGGAAGCTACCGGAATTCCAAGCCTTCAGATTAACAGGATTCAACACTACGCACACGTCCTCATAGCTGTCCATTCCCTTGGATGCTCCCCAGTTCTGGGAAAAGCAGCCGTACTTCTGATGCTCCTTATAAAACAGCTTGACCGTCTCCGGGTCGCGGTAGAGGGTCGAAACTGCTTCCGGGTCATCCTGGAAACGCACGACACTGGTTCGCTCGCTGTGCGCCTGAATATCGATGCCGATCTTTTCCGTGATGAAGTCGCAGACGTTCTTGCTGCAACGTCGGCTGCGCTTGAGACTGTCGGTATCGACCGTGAACCGAGCCCGCTCGAACTTCTTTAAGTAGGAATAGTAGTTCTCATGCAGGTTGACATTGACGTTGCCGTCACGGCTCGTGTCGAAGGTGTGCTGGTGAAAGTCGCCGACAAAGCTCATATTGACCTGAGCCGCGCTGATGGCCAACAGGAAGTTGAAGTCATGCCCGCCGAAATCCTGTATCTCGTCAACGAAAAAGACGTCGAAGTATTTTTCTATTCGGGCCAACACCGCACTAATCAGGCCAGACTGCTCGATGAACTTGGCGAGACGGTTCGCATAGAGCCAGCGGCCAGGCGACATGTAGCGCCGGTCATCGGTCAAGGGGTAGACCGGAAACCGGTCAGGAGCGTTGAAGGTGATCCCGAGTGTGTCCTTCTTGGAGCGCAGGAACGGCCGGTAGCAGAAGCTGTGAAGGAACCTGAAGTATGTGTAGATCGAAATGTTGGGCGGCAGGTATCCAAAGCGCTCGATGACCTTGGTGCGCAGGTTGTCGTGGTTGGCTTCGGTATAGGTGACCAGAAGGAAGCGCCGCGCCTCGTCCAGCGCAGTGACCAAGCGAGTAGTCTTACCCGACCCGGCGACCGCAAAGACTACGCTCTTATCCATGTCACCGCCTGCTGAATGTAACCCGGGGCTGTCAGCGCGGTGCCCTTCTTCTCAAGGAGCTGGAACGCGGCGTCGGTCTTGTTCTTCAACATGTACTGCTCGACGCTCAGGGACTTACGCCCTGGCTCGAACAACTCCTCACAGGCGGTCTGGTTGTCCTGATATATGCAGACCTCGAAGGTATGGCGGGAGGTATCGGGATCCGCAAAGACCTGGATGGACGGCGACACGTAGCCCAAGTAATTCGCGACGCAGTTGGCTGCATGGTCGTTGTCGTTGTCGCGGATCGCCGCTACTTTGATGTCCAACAGCTTTGCAAGTTCCAGGTAGCGCTTGAAGCTTGTGCCATCTACCGAGATCAAATGAATGCCATCGGCATCCAGACTGCCTCCGGGGGCGCTGATCTTGTAGAGCGCCTCCATCAGGATGAATTCCGCGTCGCCCTCGACCAAGATCGCCTTTTTGCACAAGGCTAGCTCTAGGACGTTGTTGTCCGGCGCCTTCATGAAGAACTCGGCGGTTCCCGGGCTCAGATCCCTCAGGCTGGCCGGGCGCGACGGGTTCTCTTCACTCAGAATCAGGACTTTTCGGAGATTCAGCCTCGTGGCAATGAAGCTGCTGTGCGTAGCGACAAAGAGCTGCTTCTTGACTGAGGCCCGGATGCGCTCGATCAACTTGCGCATATGCACTTGGCTGAGATGGTTCTCCGGCTCCTCTAGCAGAAGCACGTCAAGCGCATGCTCCCGGTTGCGCAGAGCAAACTCTGTCTTAATAAAGCATTGGCGGCCCTTGCCCTTACTGTCCACCGGGATGTCGTCCTCGGTGATGATGATGTCTGTCTCGACGCTAGCCTTCGGGCTGGTCCTGACATCAAACTTGTAGGCGTCTAGCCCGGCGTTCATCGTTTTGAAGATGTCGTCCTTGAACTTCGCCTTCGCTTTTCGGTACTCGAAGCCGTGTAGGTTGCGCTGGGCAACACTCGCATGCGCGGCATACATTGAGCGAGTGTACTCGCGCGTGGCGTGCTCGTTGTTGATTAATGAGCTATCGATCAGCAAGTGCCGTAGCGGCTTCTTGTACGGGAAGATAGCCTCGTCCGTGAACGTCAGGAAATGTACGCCGTAGTACTCGAAAGGGAAGTTCTCATGCTTCTCCGCCAGGATCGCTTGGATCTCTTTCGTGTATTCATCGACTGGCTTGCAAACCAACTTGATACCTAGGTGGTCGGCACCCTTGCTGTTGTTCCGCCCATCCAGGTCGTGGCGAAGCGGCAGGTCATCGAAATAGACCTCGATCAGTAGCTCGGGCAGGTCGACGGTTTTTCTAGCACCAGCGAGGAACTCGGCGATGGATTCGGTGTTGAACAGTGCTTCTAGCCCAATGCCCTCAACCTTGCTGCGACTAGTGCTCAGCACGATGTCCATCGCCTGGAGCACTGAACTCTTTCCGGCTTCGTTGCCGCCAACTAAAATATTTAGCTCCGGATCAAATTCCAGTTCTAGCCTCTTGAACCGCTTGAAATTTTTGAGTACCAACCGCCGAATTGTCCCCACGCCTTTGTTCTCCCCATTCGGTACTACATTAAACTGGAACTCGCGCAAAGCCACCGTGATCTGCGGCTATCGGACAGAGTTCGATGCAGATCAGCGGTTGTTCACGTATGCAGTTCAGCATAGTAACAAGCTTGGCAGAAATGAGAAACAGACAAGATCGAGGGTCAAAGGACCCGCCAAAGGTCAAAGCACGCTAGCCTTATACGCGTTGCCCCTCGCCGCCATCGTCGCAGATGGCGTTCCGCAACGAAACGGGCTCTCGAGCAATGGTGGCACACGACAGCAACCGGTTTCAGAGCAGGCTACCTCAAAACAAATTCAACTTCTGATTTTGGTCGAGATCCGTCTTTCTCCTTGGCGGACGCGGCCGGCGGCGCTTCTGAGTCAAGTTGCACTTTAACTGCACGAGGCGCGGCATTTTGTTTCGTGTTAAGGCGCTTCGACCCTATAACTACGAACCAATTGCAACGTTACTAAGCTGTATCGATATACAGTAGAATGGCCAAAGATTCATCACTGGAGGTCGTATGGGAATCCCTGTAACCACCATCGAGCTGCTCAGCTTTGGTGGCTTTGACCAGATCGCCGCACTACCAGGCTATCGTCCCGACAATCCGTTATGCCAGGATAACTATCACAAGATTCTAGGCTGGTATCGGTTTCCCGAAAAGCGCATGTGCTGCGTACAACGTCCAGGTGGGACTCTTTGCGGAACACCGCACAACCATGGATGGGTAGCTGAGTTGAAGGATGGATCAGTCACGATCTTGGGTGCCGATTGCGCGAACGATAAGTTTGGCGCCGACAGTACTGTATTCAAGGACATCGGGCTTGCGTTAAATGCCAAGAGGGAACGCGAACGTCAGCAAAGGCTCGAACACTTGCTCGGACAAGGAGTGGAATATGAACAACGTCTTCGAGATGAGATCGCTCGGCTGAAGACAGCTCGCCGAGGTATAGACGATTTATTGGATAGTGTCGGTGCCAATTTCCGTTCTCGAATAGAGCGTATGGCCAAAAGCGGTAACGCCAGCGTCGTGGTCGAGGGGGTGAAGACTCGCTGCTACAAGGAAAATGGAAAGAGCAAGCAAGAAAGCAGTGTCATTAACCATGTCGTTGGGGCGCTAGATGGCATGGCGGCAATTGACCGCCAGCAGTTCTTCTCATTAACGGTCGAGATGGAGCATATCAAGGTCGCTTTCATCAATGCGAAAGCAGCGGGCTCGTTGAGCAGAACAGTGCGATCGGAGATCGCCCGACGAATCGAACAGTGCGATCCCGCGCTAATGAGGGCACAACAGCTCGAAATCATGGTTGCAAGGTTCCTGAACAATTCTGCCTGGCCATATTGTTTCCTGACCGACGACCGGAGCGAACGATCGAAGGTGGCGAAGCTAGCCATGAAACACTCCGGCGTGGAAGGCAGTTGCGAGTATGCAAAAACATGGCTTTTGCTCCGAGAAGCGGAACTGTGCCAGCAACTCGGCGTTGAACGTATTCGAATCTGTCGGTGAGAAGGTGCAACCGATAACAGTCGCATTGAGGTCTACATCCTGGCTCGCCAGGATGCGGATGCAACGCCGTCGTCCGGATCGGTGATGATGCGCCTGATCGGTAAACGGTGGCAATCGCTACTAGATGGAACCGCCGCTGATGCTGTTCCATCAGATCTAGTTGTTGGTACGTGTGGTAGAGGCAGGCCAGTATGCACGGCGGGCCGCCGTTAGCCGCGCCTTCCCAGCAGCTTGACCAGCGCGGGCAGGGCAGGGCTATCGAGGCTGTGGCCGACGTTGAAGCGCATTGAAGTCTTCCACTGTTCGGTGTGAGAAAACATACCGCCGGGCGCCATCAGGTGACCTTGCTCGAACATGCGTGTGGCGACGTCGGTTGCGTCCGCCTTTCCAGGCAGCCGCGCACAGACGTACATGCCGCCAGACGGTACATGATCAATGTCGAAACCATGTTTGATCAGTTGCTCGACCAGCGGCAGGCGCAGCTCGTCGAGCCGACTGCGCAGCTGCGCGCAATGGTGACGATAACCACCTTGCGACAGCAGGCGATAAACAACACGTTCGCTCAGGCTACTGTTGGCGATGTTGGCGGCGATCTTGTGCGCCAAAATCCATTCGATTCTTTCCGGGCTGGCGGCCAGGTCTTTCGCTGATCGATACCGTATCCTTGATCCTGCCGTGATTTTCTTTCTTTTGCGTATGATGACGCGATCGGCGCATGACCCGGGTTCGCCGAAGATGCTCTAGTAGCTCCTTTTTCAGCGCGCCACGGGCCTCAATGAACAGGCTGCGATAAATCGTTTCATGCGACACCTGGTAATCCTCGCTGCCCGGGAACGTATGCTTGACCCACCCAGCAATTTGCTCAGGCGACCACTGTAATTGGAGTTTGCTCGCTACGATACACGTCAACTTGGGGTTTTCCACCAGTTTGCAGCACTTAGGACGATTGGCTCGCTTCCAAGCAGCCGCGTCAGCACAGCCAGCTCGATAGCTCGTCTTGCCACCATTGCGACTGATCTCACGGCTAATAGTGGACGGTGCTCGTCCAAGTGCTTGAGCAATCCGACGAATCGATTGACCAGTAGCTAGCGAGCGTGATATCTCTTCCCGCTCAGCTAAGGTAAATGCCAGTCTTGATCGCTGTCTTTCTGCGGGCCGAATGCCACCAGACTCGGCAAGAATTCGCTGTACAGACGAGTGATTCCGGTCGAACAACTCAACAATTTTCTGGAGCGATTGCCCCTTTTTCCAGTGTTTCCATATCAACGCCTTCTGGGCTTCCGTATAATAAATCGTTGCTCTCTGCTTCATCCGTAACACTCCTTCTGCTTACCCAGAGTTTAGTGTGTTGCGTCGACCGGTTGAATCCAAGGTCGTAAGCGGACATACGAAGTCTCAGCTCGAGCACTAAGATGGCGTCCGTATTCGTAATCGGACTGATGCGATAGCCAGAGCGCGGCTTCATAAAGATCACTCAACACTTATAGCGGCTCACCTTCAACTCCATCACTCATCACCGAAAGGCGGGCGGTCGCATATCGATGATCGGGCATCCCTGACCGGAAAACCTTTTTTCCTCAAGACCAGAATACCGTGGAAGTACCTGCCGCGCGAACCCAGCTGCGGCAGTGGCAAGAGATGCTCGCGTCGCCTTCCAGAATGGATGTTGGTCGGAGTTTGGCAAGGAATCCACGAAGCGGTTCTGTGACGGTTCCCGTGAGCGCGACCAGATCCTATGGGACCGAGCTAGCGTTGACGCTGAAGTGTACCAGCACCTGCTGGAGGCGAACATATTGGTCAAAACCCGATCGATCGCGGCAAACTCGGCTGCAAACACCATTTACTGGTGGATGAGCGTGGGCTTTCTCTAGTGGCCCAGATCTCGGGCGCACAGGTACATGACTCGCGTTTCCTTATCCCGCTGGAGTCAATCCCGGCCGTAATGGGATGAAAGGCCGTGACCGGAAACGTCTAGGTGGCTCATGCTGATCGAGCATATTCATTGAGAGCGCATCGGGCTTGGCTGCTCCGTCGGGATATCGCAGCACGGAATGGGCGCTACGCGTCGAATCTCGTGAAAGGCTTGGCCAATGGCGTTGGGTCGTCGAGTGTACCTTGGGTTGGATACGCCGCTTCCGCAGATTACGTATTCGACATGAGCAGCGAGCACACATCACCGCCTCAGGCGGCTGTGGAATTTTACGTGCTGTTAGTCAGGGCGCTTGCTGGGTAGAAATACAAGCATCCCGAACGCATTAATTTCCATTGATCCTGTTCCTTAGAATCGCCTACCTTAGGCTGATGAAATCAACGCGTTACGCGAAGCTTCAAACGATAACTCTACTTTACTCAAATGCCTGAATACCCTCAGTAAGCCTACGTTAAAACGGCATGCGGGTCTCCAGCCACTTTATCCGTGGCGACATCTGATGCTCCTTAGCAAAATACCAAATCTCGCATAACAATTAAGATGTTGAATTGCGTTATCAAACATTGCTTCAAAGCCTTATCAGACTGGCTGACATAATTATCATAACTAAGCTGTAGGCGATAGCTGTACGCTCGTCCAGCCTTCTTCTCCAATAATTTTAAATAATAATTTTGATCGCAAAAAAACAACATTACCAAAAAGTTTTTTCATATAGTTTACCTTGCAAAATTTTTAGAATACTATCCGTATTTACGCAGCTCCACACTTTTGAAAAATGGCCTTGGTCTTCACAATGGAGATATTCATGAGATTATTTTTGCTCGGAGTCACTGGAATCATTCTACTTAGCGGCTGTGCTACCCGACCAAGCATTACGTATAAACAAATTCTAAAAGACACGTCGGTGAACGATGTCGATGTATCTGACACTTATTATTTGAACGCGTCCTTAATAAGGATATCACCTATCGAATCAACATCCAAGACATCTGTACCAGATTACTCCGTGGTGGCGACCCCAGTTGAATATCAAGCGTTTAAGGTTGCAGTAATACCATCAAATAATATTTTTAAAACAACAAAATTAAACATAACTAAAGCAGATAATTCGGACAGATACGCAGTCGGTGGCACAGAAACAACCGACAATATAAAATCGTTAATCTCTTCAATTGGAGGGGTTGTTGCGAAGGGAATAGCGGCGGCGGCACCAAGCGCGGGCACAACGTACAGTTGCGCATTAGATATAAAAAAACAATATACTATTGATATAACACCTTATCTAACTGAAGACGCAGTTATAAACCAAAAAATCTTGCTCATTCCGGAAGATTCGAAGACACAATGCATTACTATTAATGTTGACCCAAGACCGATTGATTCCCGCCCAATGGAAGATTACCCATGGGGCAAAAAAACGAGCAGCTACTATTACTCAGCTTGTAGAAACGCAACTATAAAAATAACCCAGCCAGATAAACAAGAGGTCACTAAGTCAATTCGTATAGCTGACCCGAATTTTTTCCAGTCTGTTCAG
>Ga0308164_10003195_pt1 | contig 15172 bp, 18 predicted proteins | sample PhyTR2_FD_201031 | JGI IMG/M metagenome (GOLD analysis project Ga0308164, IMG submission 201031) | Phyllosphere microbial communities from UC Gill Tract Community Farm, Albany, California, United States - DLSLT.R2 | ecosystem: Host-associated > Plants > Phyllosphere > Unclassified | place: USA... | reverse complement strand
TTGGCGCAGACGCTGGTATGATTCGCGCCGTTGGAGAGATGCCAGAGTGGCCGAATGGGACGGATTCGAAATCCGTTGTACCTTCACCGGTACCTAGGGTTCGAATCCCTATCTCTCCGCCATTATTTGGAAAGCCCTGTAATTCAATGAGTTACGGGGTTTTTTCTTTTCCGATTGTACCCCTCTGAAACAGCTCAGCCGGGGTATCTGGCGGAAATCGTCTCAGCCTCTGCAAACGCCTTCCGTAGTATCGCAGCTGCCTGTGCAAACGAAGCAGGGTCATCAGAGCCGCTGTGCAACACGCCGCCCTCTCGAACGTCTATAAGCACGCTCTCGATGTACTGATAGAAACGTACAACGGACGACGCGTCTTTGGGCTTCAGGTAGCCGAGCTTCGTTAGGTTCGCCGTGAACACTCGTGCATAGTCCTGATTCCCCGGTACGGCGAATATGTGAAATGGCCTTTTGCCCTTCGGTAGCGCCTCTAGCCCTACAGCACATTCGTCCAGATCGTTTAAGTAATTCCGTTCTATCGCTATCTGATGCAGAGCCCGCACCTCGGCGACAATTGCTACGGTCACGCTCTTACGCTCTTGATGCTTTTGCCACATCCAGCCCGCAAAGGTGCCCATGGCAGTCAGTATCAGTAAGAAGAAGGGCAGAACATCTCCTATCGCCATGTGTTGTCTCTCTCTATTCGTTCTGAACCATGCAAAAAAATCTACGCCAGAATTATGCGCTTCAACATCGTCAGAGCCAGAGGTAATGGTTGAGCCTGAGGTACATGTAGACAGATGCTAGGGTGCTGCTTACTCCAAAGAGCAGGGGAGCTACGAAATCCGTAAACCATGGCGTTACGAATGCACCCCGGATTATCACGAACGCCTTGATTGGCCAGGTAACGCAAGCTGGAGGTTCGTAGATGCCTAGCTGAAGGGTTCGGTTATAACCACTCGGATCGCTTTTTCCGTCAACAGCGTACTCAACCACCAGCTTCATTTCCGTGCGGTACGGTCTCGTAACGAAACGAATGTCCCCAGCGCCAGCATTCTTTGCGTTATCTGCTTTTATCTTGTCATAACAGGTGAGGTAGGCCTTACCGCGAACCACTTTTAGCCCTCTAGCGTGTACTGGCTCGTTTGCAAAACGTTGATCCAGCGCCCTCTTCATTGCGAAATGCTTCAGACGAATTACACCCCACGATAAGCTGGCGCTATAAAGCTGGTGCATACGGGCGTCGAACCTTAAAGCCATCGGGGGCAGCCTCTGGCAGTACCTCACCAGCAGGTACAGGTTGAGCAAGGCCAGAATTAGCCATGCTTGATCCACCCTTTCATTGAGCTGGATCGCCGTCCCCATCAGCTGAAATTGTTCGAGCTTGGCTCCGAAAAACCACAGAGCGAGCACTACGCCCGAGTAGGCAAGCAACAGGCTTCGGGCCTTGGGAAAACTCGACTCGTCTATATCGCTCATGCTCGCCCCCAGTGCTAAAGCTCGATAGTAGCACTGTGCCTCGATGCGAGGGAGGGTAGCGGGGTCAGCTTCCGATTGCAGAATAAGAGTGGGCGCTCCCGTCCTATCCCAAGCCTTTTGCTCGGGCCTTGACAAACTTTAGTAACCCAGTTGAGGCGGCTCGTGCACGGGGCCTGCAATACGAAGAGAGCCTGCGTCTGACGGTAGAATTCGAGAAATAGGCTGTCGTGATCGAAGAGGTTAAGCCTGCTGTCGAGTTCATGGAGCAGTACGTGGAAGCAGACGAAGACTCCGGTATCCAAGGTCATTGGAGGTTGCTAGCATAACGCCATGCCATCAGGATGCTGACCATGAAACCACCTTCAGACCTCAAGGTGCTACGCAGCATCTACAAGACGTATTACCGCGAATTCGAAGCGTTCAAGCTTGGCGCCGTGAACAACCGCAAGTCAAAGGTTTACGTCCCCATTGACTGCAAGCTGATCGCTGGCAAGCTCAAAACCGACGGCGACATCGTATTCGGGCGCCTCTACTACCATATGCAACCAAAATATGGGTATACGAATAGCGAAGGCAGCAAGATAGCATTCTTCTCTATGGTCGTTGGACCGGACAACAAGTGCGTGAATTTCCCCTTGCTCTCTTCCGTTTTGGCAGGTCTTGAGGAAGAAAACAGCAAATTCAAGTGGGCAACAGTTCTTTCCACGCTAGCTCTCGTCGTATCGGTGGCCGCGTTATGCCTACAGCTCTAGGGGTTGCCGTTGCGGCGGGTTGATGGTTTACATGATTCTCAGCGGTTTCCCCCGTCCCGCCGTGGGGAGGTCGTCAATTCGATACGTTGTCTGCGTCTGGCTTCAGAAAATAACGTAGGGCCTTCGATCCTCATAGCCACTTAACGCATGCCTCCTAGCCCCAATGGAAACCTGACAAATCTGGAAGTAAGATCCGTGCCGCTGGTGAGTGCTGGAAGCCCCTACAACACTCTCAGAAACGCGACTTACCTTGTTCAATATCATGACGCCAGAGACGACAAAGCCCGCACGTGGCGGGCTCTCCTGGGCCTGTCAGGCCCTATGCTTTCATAGCTCGTTGTACGGTGCTCAAGCTCACACCTAGGGCAGCAGCAACCTTACGGAAGCTCGCCTTGGGCTCTGCCATAGCACTACGGATAGCCTCATCGTCTATTGTCTTCGTACGACCCTTGTAGACGCCATTTTCTTTTGCTTTGGCGATACCCTCACGCTGGCGCTCCTTGATCATCGAGCGTTCGAACTGAGCCACGCTGCCTAATAGGGATAGCATCAGCTCTTGCATAGGGTTGGCTTCACCCGTGAAGTAGAGCTGCTCCTTGTGAAACCTGACAGCAATGCCTTTGCTAATGAATTCCTTCACCAGTGCAAGCAGGTCTTCCAGAGATCTTGCGAGGCGGTCGATGCTATGGACATGGACAGTGTCACCCTTACGCACGAATCGAAGCAGATCTTTGAGAGCTGGACGGTCAGTAGTGGCGCCGCTTACCTTGTCTGTGAAGATTTCATCCAGGGCTATGCCGTCGAGCTGACGAGCAACGTTCTGGTCTACTGAAGACACTCGCACATAGCCGACTTGAGACATTTGACGCACCTTGTATTCATTAGGATCTAGAGGTGCTTATTGTCACTGTATTCATTTTCCAAAGCAAGCCTATTGAATACAGATCTGGAAGCTTTCGTGTATTCACTGACCAGCGGTCACTAGGGTGTGTTTGTTTGCCGATCAGCTCCATCTCGCGCATCAATTTACGCACCTTGAATCCCCTAGTTTTCATGCCGTCCTCCTTCATCATCTTTATGATGCTTCGACTGCCCGTAGCGTTTCGGCCTGGCGTGAACAGCGCGTTAATGCGGCTGTGTAAACTACACGTTTAGCGTCCGGATATTGACGTTTTCGGTAGTACGCGTAATAGCGCGATCGGGTGGCTTCAAATACCGAGCACAGCAGATCAACCGACTAATAGGAGCGAAGCTGATCGACCAACGCGAGCGCTCCTGCTCCTCAACCATCAAGAACGCGATAGCCTGTTTTAAAATTTATTTTCCCGTACAAGGCGGTTGATCCGGGCTTTATATCCTGGATTTTCTGCTGCTCGGGTGTCAGCGCTTTGCTGTTCGGCATGATGCCACCTCGCTCCTTTTATAGCTGGTTGACCCCCCGTGGTAGGGCTGACTCAACCAGCCCAAGCGACTGCGCTGCCTCGATGTGGCTGTAGCCCTGGTCGAGCACCAGGTTGGTGGCTTCACGTTTGAATTCGGGAGTGAAGGTACGTCGTTGTCTGCTCATCAAACACCACAGCTCGGTCGTTTGCTAGCGGCACGGGGGGGCACTCCCTGTAAATCTTGACACAATCTAATCGGCCAAAAAGTTGCGACCCCTTTCATCTGTCAGTAAGTTCGATCTCCCCACACCAAGGAGGGTGTGACAAACAGGCGGTAACCTTAACCCCGGGCACGTTACGCCCAACCTAATTGGCGTAGCCTGCGCCCGAGACTTTGACGTTCAGGGAGAACCGATAAATGCAAAAAACTTCAAGTCCGCTGCTGTCCATTATCACCGACCGCTCCAAACTTGCTGGGCTGTTGACGATTCTTCTGCCCGTGCTGCTCGTCACCCTCGACAATACTATCCTTAACTTCGCTCTAGCCAAAATCGCCGGCGCCCTTGGCCCCTCGGCTGCCGAACAGCTATGGGTAATCGATGCCTATTCATTAGTGCTCGCTGGCCTTTTGATCACCATGGGCAGCGCTGGTGATCGCGTAGGCTACCGGCGTCTATTGTGTGTGGGATGCACTGGTTTTGCCGTTGTCTCGGTTGCCATTGTGTTCTCTCAACAGGCCTGGCACCTAATCGCTGGCCGTGCAGTATTAGGATTGTTTGGCGCGATGATCTTACCTGCGACGCTCGCCCTGATCCGCACTGCCTTCGATGACCGAGAAGAAAGGCGCCTTGCCGTCGCGGCATGGGCGACTTGCCTGACATTGGGTGCGGCGGCTGGACCACTGCTCGGTGGTGTGCTGCTCCAATTCTTGAGTTGGCAGTCGGTGTTTCTTGTTGCAGTACCGTTCCTGCTACCGGTGTTGCTGCTTTCACCAATGATTCCAGAGTCCCAAAGGCAGGCTGGGGTGATGATCGATTATCCGAGCATCCTTTTGAGTCTAGGGGCTATGACGGGCGTGATGCTTTCTCTCAAGCATTTGGCCACGGTGGGTGTAGATGCCTACGCAACTGTGGGAATGCTGATGGGTCTTCTCATGGGGATCGCTTTCGTCCAACGGCAGTTGCAGCTGCAAGAGCCCCTACTCGATCTACGCCTGTTTGACTCGAGCACATTCTGCGTGTCTATCACCGTCAATCTCGTCAGCCTGGGGGCGCTGATAGGGTTCCTCTTTTTCGCTACCCAGCTGTTGCAACTGGTCTTGGATCTGCCACCCATTGCCGCAAGCTTGATACTGCTACCTGGTCAAGTCTGTGCAGTGGCCGCAGGTATCGCTATCGTACCGATTGCACAACGGGTGGCGCCGAACATAGTCATTCCAGGTTGCTTGTGTTTGGCAGCGAGTGCGTTTGCGGTAATGGCGTTATTTACAGCGACGGCGATGAGCGTAGCAGCGGCTTTTATACTGCTCAATGCTGCAGTTGCAGCGATTACCAGCGTTTCCAACGACCTTGTACTGAGCGCAGTGCCCGCTGACAAGGCAGGGAGCGCGTCTTCTGTGAGCGAGACGGCGTATGAGGTCGGCGTGGTGTTGGGGACAACTTTAGTGGGAGGGGCCGTGGCGGCTTGGTATCGATTGAGTCTGGTTTTGCCCGAGGAGCTAAAGGACACAACGGCTGCTATTACGGCGACGTTGGTAGGTGCTCATTCACTTGCGCAGGATTTACCTGCCGAAGTTGGACTGGTGTTGACTGAAGCCGCGAACACCGCTTTCAGTGTAGCAGTAGCAATCGCCAGTGGTCTGGTCGCGGGAGTGATCGTTTTGTTTGCCATATATGCCCGTCATGGCTTACGCAAGGTGTGACGGCCTGAATTGATTCTTGGGCTGGGTGTTGTCGACCTCAAGCATCAACCAACTGGGTCCCAGGGAATGAGGGATATTGAAATGCTTTGTTATGGCGGTGGAACTTGGATGGTATCCGCCAGCATGGCTAGCCGCTGAGTTTCTATGAGGCCATGATGTAATAATAAATGGGGATACTGCAAGGTTTAGGCTACTTGGGTAACCTGGGTTTAAGACATACAAACTCGTACTTAATCGTTGCGGCGTAGTTCGTCTATCAGTAAGTTGCGAATTCGCAAGTAAAGGAGGTTGTGAAATGGCGCCGTCTAGACGTGACGCAGAATTTGTTGATTGGTGGCTCGATGTCAACACACGCTTCGGCAACTGCGTAACTTCCGATGATCTTTTTGCGCAAGTGGAACAGGAGATTCGGGCGTTGGATTTCGACTGTTTCGCGTACGGATATCGAAGGCCTGTTCCTTTCAATCAGATCGAAGGATGCGTTAAGGGAAGTTATCCCGCAGAGTGGCTGTCGTACTATGAGGAGAGACGTTACGGGGAGATTGATCCGTCAGTGATTATGGCTCGAGAAATAGGATTTGTGATCTGGGCCGACCACAGGAAAATGATGGGTTCTCCAATTTTTTGTGAGGCAAGGGAGTGGGGTTTGAACATCGGTGCGACCTTCATGATGCGTGGCAGAGATCAGACTGTGCATGCGATAGGTGTTTCACGCCGTAGTGGATCAGTGTCTGCAAACGAAGCGCTGCTACTACGATTGAAAATTAGCAATATCTTGGCATTATTGGAGGACTACATCCATCCAGTGGATATAATCACCGCGTCGAATATAAAGTTGAGCTGCAGGGAGCTCGAAGTTCTGAGATGGATCGGTGATGGAAAATGCTCACAAGATGTGTCTTGCATTTTAGGTATTTCTGAGAACACTGTGAATTTCCACGTCAAGGGAATTCAACGGAAATTTGGATCAAGTAACAGAGTGCTAGCAGCGGCATATGCTGCCGCATTGGGATTAATCTAAGTGCAGCAAAATAAATCTACGCTATGACTGACTATTGCGACCGGGTCTGCAGCGATAATCCGACCTAGAAGCTGCCCTGTCGACCTAGCAAACCTACTTTTTTTAGTAGTTGTGAGCTCTTTTTGGTTGTTCTAAATTCTACCCTGTTGCACGAGAATAGATAGCCACAGGGGATACTCTCAATGTACCGGTTTGAGTGTAAACAATATATCCAATTGGATGAGGGCGTGATTCAAGATTTAGGAAGATTTAGGGACAGGATATTCATTGGCAGGCTCAAGTGGAGTATCGGCGATACGCAAGAAAATGCAGGTGTGGAATTAGACCAATTTGACGTGCCGAATACTTACTACGTAATTGCTCGGGATGCTAGCGGGAATATCGTTGGATGTACTCGATTATTGCCTACCGTGAAGCCTTTTCTGTTGGGGGATATTTTTCCCGAACTATGTGGCGAGGGCGTGCCTCGAAATCAGCACACATGGGAGATATCCCGCGGCGCAGCATTGAATATCAACAAGGGTCGCTTGGCGGCAGAACTGTTCGATCTTTCACTTCGATTCGCACTGGCACAGGGTGCTCTAAATGTTGTTGCTGTGGTGACCTGCAGCCTTGAACGCTACTTTAAGCTACGAGGGTTCGACTGTGTTCGATTGGGTACGGCAGTGAATTATGGGCACGATCTGCTAGTCGCCCTGAGCTTCTCCACCGAACAGTTTTAGTTTAAAGCTGGAAGTAGATAATTCTGAAGCAATTTTTGAACATGCTTATTAGTTTAATTAGCATGTGCCTTTGCGTAGGCCGCATGTTTGTAAAGTGATTGCTACTATGATTTGATAGCTTGGAGGCGGGGATGATTTACGATGTAGTAGTTGTTGGAAGTGGAGCTATAGGCGGCTCGATTGCGTTTGAGTTGGCTAGCCGAGGCTTGAAAGTATGCAGAGTGGGAGAAACTGTTCGTACTAATGCTGCTTCAAAGGCTGCCGGCGCTATGAACGGATGCTTTGGTGAGGTCACTGCAGGCCTGATGGCCAGTGAGCATGGCCGCCTTAAGTTACAGATGGATATTCAGGCGAAAGGGATGTGGGATGCGTGGTCGGAACGACTTACTAATGCTTCAGGGGACACGAGACCACTCTTCGCTGCGCATGGAACGCATGTGATCCTTAATTCCGCCGGTATGGCCGACATTGACAGCGTCAACTATGCTGCGATTGTGCAGGCATTGGATGACCATGGTGAGCCCTCGACAGTGGTAGATCCATCTGAGCTTGAATGGATTAAAGCCAATGACTTGGTACGGCCACTACAGGCGCTTCTAATCGCTAACGAACATGCCCTGAATTCTCACGTGCTGCTTGAAAAACTTGATCAGGCGTTGCTTTCGTCGAGCGGAGATGTTGTCGAAGCGAATGTCCGCACGTTAGTGACAGAGCAGCGTGTTATCTCTGGAGTAGAGCTAGAAGGTGGAGAGGTAATATCTGGCAAGCAGGTCGTAGTAGCCGCTGGAGTTCATTCTCTTGGACTGTTTGATAGCTTGCATGATGTAAAAGACCTTATTCCACCTCTGTTCGCCGGCTACGGCGTATCGATATTAGTCAAAGTCAAACGAGGGCACACCGTTCCCTCCACGGTCATTCGCACTCCTAATAGGGCTTTCGCCTGCGGCCTGCATTGTGTGCCGCGCTCACCTGAACTGCTCTATCTAGGAGCAACCAACATTTTGGCTGAAGAGCCCCGTTCTCATGCATCGGTTTCCGACGTACAGTTTCTCCTTGACTGCGCGGTCGATCAGTTAAACCTAGACCTGCACGATGCGGAAATTATGAGTATTCAGGTCGGTAATAGGCCTATACCGGCTGATGGGTTCCCACTGATTGGCCCATGCGGCTATAAGGGGCTGTGGATGGCTACAGGCACTTACCGGGATGGTCTGCACCAGTCTCCGCTGTTAGCTAACTGGATGGCTGATCAGATACTAGGTATTGCTAATGATATAGATCTATCCCGCTTCACCCCTATGCGTAAGCCGTTACAAGGTATTTCACGAAGCATGACTGTTGTGGAAACAGTTAAGCAGATGTTTGCTACAGGTTATGAGTATCGTTGGAATATCAAGCCGTACTGGCTGCCGCTGTTAGATAAGGGCATGACCAATAACTACGAAGATTTAATCAATTCTCTGCATCCAGAATTCACTCCCCCGCCTGAACTTGTCGCGTTCGCTTATCTGTATCCCTCGATGTATGACCGTCTCGCCCGCTATTACGGAGCATGGTCATGAGTACAGAGCTAGAACAGGAGCGTGCATGCGCGCTGGCAGCATTGCTCAAAGCGGGTGTCTGGGATGCTCAGGGTGATCTACAAGCTCTGGTTGAACACAATTTTCCAAGTACTGAGGTGCTAAGCGACCGAGCAGTCAACACATTTCGGCAAGACGTTTCCGAACGCTGCTTGCGGATTCCGCTAGGGCATATTCTCGGTTACGCCGACTTCGCAGGTATCCGCTTCGTAGTGGGTAGTGGGGTATTTGTTCCCCGGCGGCAGAGCATGGCTATTGTGCAGTGGGTGGAAAAAAAGCTAAACCTGGATAGGACATCAAAAGTTTACGACCTGTGTGCCGGGGTAGGGGCGATTGGCTTATCTATAAGTTCTCGGTTGGGAGTTGGCGTGGTGTGTGTCGATAAAGATCCCACGGCGCTAACCTATCTACAACGCAATTTTTACCGACTTGGCGCCTCAAAATATGGTGCCATATATAAGTCAGCAGATGTTATGAATCTTGCGGACTTTCAAGCCGCCGCCGGTACTGTCGATGTCGTAGTTTCCAATCCGCCATATGTTCCTGAAGGCACGACATTGGAGCCTGAGTGGAGTGAGAACCATCCCCCTGGTTCTATCTTCGCACCTGATGAGGGCAAAGGTCTGATTGAAGCGTCGGCACGTGTAGCCAGCCTGCTACTCAAACCCGGTGGTACGTTTCTACTTGAGCATAGTGAAGTGCAATCTTTTCAAGTAAGTATGATTCTAGATGGTGCTGGATTCAACACGGTGCGCACCTTATTGACCGAAGAGTTTAGCGACGCCACAGGGCCGTCTGTAATCACCGTTGGAGTTAGAGCATGAAAAAAATTACAGGAGATTCAAAGAGTAATACTAATGTGCGTAGAGATACCTGGATGAACGTTCGAGAGCGACGTACAAGTGACGTAACGACCACAGCTTCTGGAACAGGCGTTACAGCCTTTGAAGTAGTTTCTCGCAAGGGAAAAGTACTCATGTTGGCAGATGGGACCAGCTGTACCGAGTTCATATCATGTTCGTATCTTGGATTGGAAAGCCACCCGGAATTAGTCGGAGCAGCTCAATCGGCTTTAGAGCGCATAGGAGTTCATCTATCTGCCAGTCGGAGCGCGATGAGCCCTTCATATCTGCGAGAGCTTGAGCAATTGCTAAGTGATATCTATGGAGGCTGCAGCATTACTGTCTTCACCTCAACAAGTAATGTGCATCTTGGTGTCCTACCTCTCTTGGGTAGTGGAAGGATGGAAGGCTATCCCACAAAGCGCGCCGTTAAGTGGCTAGTTGATCGCACAGCTCATGCGTCGATGCAGATCCTCCGCGGGGTAATGTCTCAGTTCGGAGACGTCGATCGTGTGGATACTCGAGATCTAACAGGGTTGAAGACAGCGTTGGCAACGTGCGTCAGAGATCACATTACGCCTGTCCTGCTTATTGATGGAGTGGGCTCCATGTCAGGGTTGCTCCCGGTGAATGAGCTCAGCGATCTTCTGGCAACCGCTGGGGGTTACCTTTATGTCGATGACGCACATGGCATCTCCATCACGGGGCGTCATGGTGCAGGTTATGCGTTCGAAGCACTCGGGTACTGCCTACGTCCAAATACGCTGATTGCTGGCTCGCTGAGCAAGGCATTTGGCGGCGCAGGTGGTTTCATAGTTCTAAACGCAGATTATAACTCGGCGCAGCTACGCGCTCTAGCTAATCCGCTAGTATTCGGACACACCGTCTCGGTACCACTTTTGGCTGCCAATGTCGCTTCAGCTCGGCTCCACCTCTCCTCGGATATAGTTGAGTTACAGAATGCGTTGTGGGCAAACGTTCGTCGTTTCGATGGACAAATAGAACACAAATTAATGAACGCTTCTCTACCTGCGCCTATTCGTGGTGCGTTGTTCCACACTGAAAAACAGGGCGTTACCGCAGCTAGCAACTTGCGGGATGCTGGTCTTGTGGTATTTCCGGTCTTCTATCCAATTGTTGAAACCGGTAAGGCAATGCTGAGGTTCGCTTTTTCGTCGCTTCACACTCCAAGTCAGATAGATGCTTTGGCCCATCAAATTACTAGTCAACTTTACCACGCTGAGCTTTGAATAGGGTAAGGAGTTCCCATGTCCACAGATAGCGATACAGATCTATTACGCGCCAGTCTGGTACTTTCACCTTACCGCGAGCAGATTGACCAGCTAAATCATATACTTGTGGATCTTTTGGCGAAGAGGATGGAAATCTGTCGGGGGGTCGCGAGGGTCAAGTGTGCTAATAATATCGCCATGATGCAGCCGCAGCGCGTGACATCAACTTTGGATCAGATGAAATTGCTAGCTCCTTCGCGGCAACTTAGGCCTGAGTATCTAGCGGAAATCTTTAACATCATTATTGAGGAGACTTGTGAAGAAGAACGGCGCTTAATGGACGCGATTTTGAATTCAAAAAAGGAGGGTTGACTGTGAAAATTTTGATCGTGGATAATTTTGATTCCTTCACCAATAATATTTCTCAATACCTTTATGAAGCCTCTGGTGAGCACCCAACGGTCTTGCCCAATACTGTTACGTTTGAGTGCCTAGAACTTGATAAATACGATGCAGTAGTTCTATCTCCGGGGCCAGGGCATCCAGCACGCGAAGCGGATTTCGGCATCTGCCGTCAAGTATTGGCTCGCAGCAAATTACCGATACTAGGCGTATGTCTTGGTCATCAGGGAATCAATTGCTTCTATGGCGGAACGGTTGATCATGCGCCGAAGCCTGTACATGGTTACCGAGCGCGTATTAGCCACTCGGGCACAGACCTCTTTGAAGGTGTTCCCCAGTACTTTGAAGCAGTTCGATATCATTCATTGGTCTGCACTGATATACCATCCTGTCTTGAGGTCACGGCAAGTTCAGCATGTGGGTTAGTGATGGGGATTGCCCATCGTGATCTGCCGATCTGGGGAGTGCAGTTTCACCCCGAGTCAATTGAATCAGAATATGGTATTAAGATATTTAGAAACTTTGTTCAGATGGCAAAAACATATGCCATAGACTGTGAGGACTCCGAAGGAAGTACCGTTCAAGCCGCAATTCAGAAGGTTGGCGGCCCTGCGCACTTGTTCGTCACTTTCGAGCGTCTAGCGCAGAGAGTATCTTGTGCGGAGCTTTTTACCGCTAATTTTCCTGACAATAAACCGGTGTTTTGGCTTGACTGTGAATTATCTAGTAACTCGCAATCGCACTACTCGTTGATGGGTAACTGTGGTGCTGATTGTGCTTTGATTTTCAGTTATGATGTCAAAAACAGAGTTCTATCCATCCATGGCCCTGCAGGATCCGCGACAGTCACAGGTGATTTCTTCAGCTTGATGGAGAAGTTTACCAATTTGCTTACGGTCGAAACGCCACGCCAACTTCCTTTTCCTTTCAAAGGCGGGCTGGTTGGCTACCTCGGCTATGAACTAAAAGCTTTGGTCGGTACAAGCAACTCACATGAGTCGGAATTGCCAGATGCCATATTCTATCTTCCTCAGAATATTCTTGTGATTGATCATGCTGAAGAAGTTACTTACTCATGCCATCTATGGGGGCGAGATCTTGTAGTGCTTGCTTCTAATCCAACGACCCCGTTGAATAAGTTAAAGTACTCACCAGGGCCCGTTGAAGAATCTAAGCTTTCATTGGCAGATAGTTCAGTCGCGTATATGGCAAAGGTTAATGAGTGTCTTCAGCAAATAATCAATGGAGAGTCATATGAGATCTGTCTTACCAATCGAGCCCAGGTTAAGTGTAAAGTGTCTCCCATCAGCTGTTATTTACGAATGCGGCGTATCAGTCCGGTTCCATATGGCGCTTACATTAATACCGGCGCGTTCTGGATTTTGAGCGCATCACCTGAGACGTTTCTCACCATTCAGCCTTCTGGCCGTATTACCTCAAGACCTATTAAGGGGACTCGGCCTAGAGGTCAAACGCCCGAGACAGACGCCATGCAAAAACAAAGCCTTGCTTCCTCGGCTAAAGATCGCGCAGAAAATCTGATGATCGTTGACCTTGTGCGCCACGATTTAAATAGCGTTTGCGTGCCTGGCTCCGTCAGGGTTCCCCAGGCCTTCGATATCATGAGCTACTCCTCCGTTCATCAACTGGTTTCCACTGTAGAGGGGAGGCTGCGCATGGGGGTTACACCCTTCGCAGCAATCAAAGCATGTTTTCCAGGTGGTTCAATGACGGGCGCGCCAAAGCTCCGTACCATGGAGATTATCGACCAGCTTGAGACGTCCGCGAGAGGTATCTACTCTGGAGCTCTGGGTTGGATAGGACTGGACGGTTATACGGATCTAAGCATTGTCATTCGGACCGCGGTGATTAAGGATGGAATTGCTTGCTTTGGGATTGGTGGTGCTATCGTCGCAGACTCTGTTCCTTGCGACGAAATGGAGGAAACGTTAGTCAAGGCGAGTGTGCCTTTCTATAGCATCACAGGGCAGGAGTAAAAACTTGAATAATGTTTTGATATTGGGCGGCGCGGGAAGGGTGGGGCAATTCATGGCTAAGATTTTAGAGCCTCACACCCGCGCTATAACTATAGTCGATCTTGTAGCGCCACCGCCGCAGTATCGCCACTACCTGCTGAGCGCGCTGGACGTGGTTGAACATAGATCGGATATATTGCAGGAAAACACCACAATTGTTTTTGCATTGGCTGAGGACTTGGCGATCGCAACACTCGAAAGTCTTTCCCGAAAACATTCTCCAGTCGAAGTCATCATAAATACTTGCTCAATTCAAGAGGCATTTCATGCGAAGACCGCGGTGTTATTTCCAAGCGTAGTTTCAGTAGGAGTAAATTTTATGTTCTCCCCAGATCTTGACTGCCGTGGTCGGAGTGTAGCGGTGTGCGAGTACCGTCAGAGCAAGGCAGGAGAGTTGCTTGAGACAATACTTTCGCACAATGAAATGCAGGTTGCCAAGGTGGCGCCTGCTGAGCATGACGCACTAATGGCTGTATGCCAAAGCCTGCCTCATGCTGCGATTCTAGCCTTTGCTTTAGCACTGCAGGGATCAGGATTTGACATAGAAACATTGAACGCTCTGTCCCCTCCGCCTATGAAAGCTATGTTGAGTATGGTTGCTAGGGTTCTCCGCAATTCGCCTGAGACGTATTGGGATATCCAAAAAAATAACCCTGGTGCTCAGCAGCAGCGTGATCGGATGATTTCAAGCCTAGCGCTGCTCACTAATTTAAGTCTAGAAAATAGCAGTGACCATTTTTCCGATGAGTTGTGTGAAGTGCGAAAGTATCTGGGTAAGCATCTCCAGATCTACACTGACGCTAGCGCGCAGTTTTTCGATGTTCTTAGTCGTAATCGGATCACCAGTTGACTTATCAGTAAATATGGCTCTATAAATGCCATAATGTCTTGCTGCTAGCATAAAGGGCAACTTGAGTTAGTAGTCCTTTAATATGATACTTGATAGTAGCTCAGATACTATCAAATAGGTCGCGAAAGTGTCAGTTGCGCTAATGTTCCAGCCGTCCACGGTATTACTTCGTCACCGAAATGCTGCTGTTGACCTAGACGACCGGTGGGACCGAGGATGGATATTACACACTGATGGAAAAGCACTTCTATCTGGGCTGTATAAAGGGAAAGCCTGTGGCTACAGGAATGCTTGACCTTGCAAAAAGCGGAATAGGCGCGATCTTTGTGCATCTTAGCTTTAGACAAAGAGGCGCTGGTGGGAAAATCCTGTATCACCTCGAATGTCTGGCACGGGATTTGGGCTTGGAAGAAGTCAAGCTTGATGCTACTTTGAATGCGGCTGACTTTTACCGACGCTACGGCTTTGTTATTCAGAAGCCTGCGATTTACCGTTCTCCTTCGGGGCTTCAGCTGGCGTGTGTTCCTATGGTAAAGCGACTGTGACTGGTTTGCTTAATGTTCAGGAATTGGGGCATCGAATGATGTGATCGTAGTTTTCTGAAGAATCACTTCTTAGTTTTCGGGGTAAATTTCAGTTATTTGTCAACCGTGGTGCAGGCCATTCCCAACTACACGTTGCCATCCCCTGGAACTTTCCCACCCCAACCCCTTTCAATACCCATGAACCTGTCGCGCCGTGTGTTCCCTTCGACACCCGTACAGGTTTTTTTTCGCACGCCTCTGAAACCGGTTTCAGAACTTAGTGCAGACCAGTCCATCTCATCCCGCAGGAGCCCGGAAAGGATGACCAAAAACCCATTGAAGCAAGCCTCGATCACCGCCCTGGCGGTCGCGATGTTGGCTTTGACAGCGAATGCAGCTCAGGCCGAAACCATCGATCGCAGCCTGGTTCCCATT
>Ga0308164_10003193_pt1 | contig 15181 bp, 12 predicted proteins | sample PhyTR2_FD_201031 | JGI IMG/M metagenome (GOLD analysis project Ga0308164, IMG submission 201031) | Phyllosphere microbial communities from UC Gill Tract Community Farm, Albany, California, United States - DLSLT.R2 | ecosystem: Host-associated > Plants > Phyllosphere > Unclassified | place: USA... | reverse complement strand
TCAAGAAACTTGAATCTGATGATATCCGCTCGAGGGAAGCCGAGATATAATTCGTCAAAGTGTGATCTTTCAATACAGTAACAGAAAAGCAGGTTATCACACTCTTGCTGCGCCCTTGCTAATGCCTCATTATCATGAAGTCTCAAATCATTCTTAAACCATACCAGACCCCGTTTCGCCATTTAGAAATTTTTACACCTTTTATTTGAACCATTTAACTGACGCATTTGCTCCCCGTAATGCTTCAGTCAAGAACATTTTGTGAAAGTACTTACAACATTTCCTTATTTAATCTATTGTTTATTTTAAATACAGGTAACCAGTTGTTGATACTTTGTATATAAAAAGGGGCGTTACCAGCACTGCGAAACTGAAAATTGCACTAAAATATCGCTAATTTTCTTTGTTGAATTAAGATTGGACAACACGTTAATGAGTGTAAAAGTTTCAAAAGATCTATCAAATCGCATTGTAGAGATGATTAATTTATACCAGCGCTTTATTTACGGAAATACAATTTTTGTGGTATCGAATTTGTTATACAGGATAAAACTAAACCATAATAATAATGACCCAATCAGAATTCACCAAACAAGCATCTGCACTGGCATCTTCATTACGCTCTTATGCTATACGCTATACGAAAGATCAGGATGATGCCGATGATTTGATCCAGGATACCATGATGAAAGCAATTAAGTATTATTCCAAGTTTGAACAAGGAAGTAACCTTAAAGGTTGGCTATTTACGATCATGAAAAATACATTTATAAATAATTATAGAAGGCAAACGATGACTAACAACTTAATTAGTCAGCACGAGGAAATTAGTTCCGTAGATTTGCGCTACAGTTCGAGCACTAATGATGCCGAAGGATCTTTTATTATGAAAGACATTCACAAAGCACTCAAAACCTTGCCCGAGCAGTATGCAGTTCCATTTGTAAAGTTTTTCGAGGGCTACAAATATCATGAGATTGCTGAAGAACTTAACTTGCCTATGGGAACGGTTAAAACAAGAATTCATGTTGCAAGAGGTTTGTTACAAACATACCTTAAAAGTTATGCTAAGTTCGACTATAAAAAAGGTTTGGCGTAAAAGCATTTTTACTTCGAACAATAAAAATTTAGCATAGCCGGCAATAACAATTAATGCACCATCTGATCTATTACCTTAGCGTTTTCATAATAATTTCTACAATAATTCCATTTATCAGGCATGATTACTGGGTATTCAGGGTGTTCGAATATCCAAGACTTCAAAAGCTATGTTTGAATATTGTATTGTTTACAATGATTCTAACAAACTGGTTTCCAACAGAAGTGTGGGAGAAAGCCGTTGCGATCTTATTGCTGTTAAACTTAATATATCTGTGCTACCTCATTTTTCCATACACCATTTTTGCAAAAAGGCAAATCATTTCAAGCAGAAATCCTTCAGGCAAACAAAACCTTAAAATCTTGATTGCCAATGTATATCAGGATAATAATAAAGCTAAAGATTATCATGAACTGATTAATGAGTGCGAGCCTGATGTGATATTATTGGTAGAAACAAACCAATGGTGGGCAGAACAAATGTCTACGATTAGCCGTAGCTATCCTCATCAAATTACGGCACCGCTGGAAAATACATATGGGATGCTTCTTTACTCAAAATTGCCGTTAAATGGTGAGGTAAATTTTCTGGTCGAAAGCGACATACCATCAATTCAGGCAACGGTTACACTTAACTCGGGCCAACCTGTTCAACTATTTTGCCTTCATCCGAAACCGCCAGTACCACAAGAAAGTACCAAATCTACAGAAAGAGATAAGGAGATTCTTATGATAGCAGTTAAAGCTAAAGAAAGCAAATTGCCAGTAGTGGTTATGGGCGACCTTAATGATGTGGCTTGGAGTTACACAACTGATCTTTTCGGAAAAATCAGTGGTCTTCTGGATCCTCGTAGAGGTAGAGGCTTTTTCAACAGCTTTAATGCAAAGTATTTCTTCCTTCGTTTTCCCCTCGACCATATCTTTTGCTCCGCCGATTTTGCCTTAAAGTCGATTGCCCGTTTAAGAAGCTGCGGCTCAGATCATTTTCCAATGTGCGTAAATCTAGAATATGCACCTCAACTCGCTCAGAAAAATGAACATCCTGTAGCCAGTACAGCGGAAAAAGAGCTTACTATCGAAAAGATAAATGCATAAAATCTTCGGAAGATATGAATTCAAACCCCCGAAAGAATTAAGAGTAAAAAATAAGAGCAGTTTTAAACCTGATTACCAACTATTTTAATTCAGGTTTGATATGCTTTATTTAATGTATACTTTAACCATATCCATAAGCTCATCAAAGTCGAACGGCTTTGAGATAAATCCTGTTGCACCTGCATCGTCTGCTATTTGCTTACCTTCTCGACTTGCCGAAATAATTATTACAGGCAAATCTCTGGTTACAGGATTTTTCCGTAGGCTTTTAAGTACTTGATCACCAGAAAGAACGGGCATCCAGAGATCCAATAAAATTAAATCAGGATTTTGTTTTTCAACAATTGACTTTACATTCAGGCTATTTTGTTCGGGTATAATGGTGTACGGGGAGTCTTCGAATATCATTTCAAGCATATCCAATATTCCTTCATCATCATCACAAATCAGTATTTTTTTACTATTTTCCATGTTGCTCCTTTGCATTAATCGGCAGGGTGAAACTGAATGTTGAACCTTTACCTTTTTCACTCTCTACCCAAAGGGTTCCTTTATGATTTTTGATTATTTGTTCACAGATATATAATCCGATGCCCATTCCGGGAAACCGTTGCTGAATGTCGCCGGCGCGATAAAACCTTTCGAAAATCTTTTTTTGATCTTCTGGGCTTATTCCCATACCGTAATCTGTTACCGATAATTTTATAAAATCGCTTATTTTTGCAATATGAATATCAACCGTTTGTGCTTCAGGAGAATATTTGATGGCATTTGAAAGCAGGTTATTAATCACCTGTACAATGTGCGATTCATCAGCATTAACTGATATTCCTGATGAACCATGCAGTATAATTTTATGATTATTGGCCGCCGCATGAATGGGTTCGATACATTCTTTGACCATTCTATCAAAATCAAACGGAACCTTATGCAGCTCAATGTTGCCGGTTTGTATTCTTGATACGTCCAAAAGTTCAGCAATTAGCGAGTTTAACCGGTCTAAATATTTTGATGTCTTTGTTAGATAGGTTTTTAGCTTCTCGTCTGTGTTCCCATTCACCAGTCGCTCCATCGCCTGTACATACCCTTTAATTGTGGTAAGCGGTGTTTTTAATTCATGGCTGGCAATTGATAGGAAGTCATCTTTCCGCCTTTCAATTTCTCTTCGCTCCGTTATGTCTTCGATCGCAAGCAAAATTTGATCTTTAAATTGGCCCTCGAGTTCGATACGATAAGCGTTAAGCAACATCAGCTTTCGGCCGATGTGAGGAAAATCATGTTCAACCTCAAAGTCTTCGACAGGATTATTTGTCGGAAGAATATTTATCAAAAGTTCTTTAAGGCCGGGTATGTCCCATTGATGATTTCCAAGTTCATACAGCATCGTGCCAACAGTCTCTTCATCAGTAACTTTAAAGGTTTTCAAAAAGTGATCATTTGCACTAACAACTCTAAAATCAGGATCGAGAACTAAAAGACTTTCACGAACTGTTTGTATTATACTGGAAAGAAACACCTCGCTCTCTTTAAGACTTTTTGTACGCTCGGCTATTTGTTTCTCCATTAAACTCTGCTGTTGGCGAAGATCATGCTCCACCTTTTTTCGCGGGCTAACGTCGTTCTGTACACCAACGAAGTGCGTAACCTGACCGTCCTTATCATGAATCGGAGAAATTGTAAGTTCATTCCAAAATAACTCACCGTTTTTGCGGTAGTTTCTGATTTCGACAACACAGGCTTCGCCTTTTTTTATCGCATTACGGATCATTGCACGCTCTTTTTGAGAGCGGTCTTCACGTTGAAGGAAACGACAATTGTGGCCAATGATTTCGGTACGTGTATAACCGCTGATATTTATAAAGGCGGCATTACAATAAATAATTGGGTTATCGGGTTGACGGTTATCGGTAATGATTATACCTGAAATCGAAGCATCAAGCGCTTTGATCATCAAACCTGCCCCTAAATCTTCGTTTGAAAAAGGAGACTCGTTCTCGTCAAGTTTATTCGATATCATATTTTTTTATAAGAAGAAACTCATTAATGATTGATATTAAAATGAATTTATCACTTAATTGCGTCTCTTTAAATTTTCATTGAATTAATTCGTTAGGGTATAAACTAAAATTTAGCCTTTTGGTTTTTGAAATCAAAAATAAATTTGATACCTCTTGTCTCTCCAAATTATTTTGATTCAATATACTATTCTTGAGGAGAGTTAAGCCTGTTTGAAGGCATTTCTTGTACTGCCATTAATCAGTAATCAGGGGCAAACTGAAGTAAAAGATCGAGCCCAAATCTAACTCACTTTCAACCCAAATTTTCCCGCCATGCCTTTCTATAATTTCTGCACACAGATAGAGCCCAATTCCAAAACCCGCAATTGTGCTTGTTTGTAAACTTTGAACCCTGTAATAACGCTCAAAAAGCTTCGGAATGTCATGAACATGAATTCCCATGCCTCTATCTTTTACGCTCAACATAACTATGTCGCCGTCCACTCGGCAATCGATTTCAATTTCGGTATTGGCAGGCGAGTATTTAACCGCATTGCTTAACAGATTATTTAATACATGCTCAATTTTATCTTCATCTGCATTCACCATAGTTTGGCCGCATTTGTTAAATATAAAATTATGGGTTGAAGCCAGCATTTTATACTCCTCTACAAGTGCGCCGATAATTTCAGAAAAATTAAGTGTCTTTTTTATAAGGTGAATTTTGCCTGATTCGAGACGGGAAATGCTCAAAAAACCATTTATCATTGTGGTCATTTTTTTGAGCTGAGCATGTATTTTAGTCAAAATCGGGCTTCCATCGTAATTATCGCCGTTCTGCATTTTCATCCCGAGTAGTTGAACGTAACCATTAATGGATGTGAGCGGGGTCTTCAACTCGTGACTTACCATCGCAATAAAATCGTTTTTACGAATTTCATCCTGTTTTTGTGCAGTTACATCCATAACAATAGCGTATACCCTTTCATTGGTTCCATCAATCCCTTGATAAACTTTCCCGACAACGCGCATCCACCTTTTTTCTCCTGTAGAAAGATGCCTTATTGCGTATGTACTATCAACCGGCTTGCCGAATTTAATTGCATTTTCAAGAACAAGGTTTACTTCCTCCAAAAACTCAGGTTCTACAGCTTGCAACACCATTTCCCATGAAATTTCAACTTGTTGAGGCAACCCATAAAGATGTCGATATCTTTCAGACATCTCTGCCTTTCCTGTTTTTAAATCCAGACTACAACTGCCCAACTCGCCTGCGTCAAACGCGGTAAGCAAGTTTTCTTCGCTCTCTAACAATTTAAGATTTGCATTGAGAAGTTGTTCATTTGAAAATATAAGTGCTTTGTTAATGTATTCAATCTCTAGCAGGCGCTGTTTTTCTTCGGTAATGTCTATGCCCGAAAAAATAAATCCTCTAAAAGATTGCAAACTGTCAAATCTCGGTGTTCCCTTAATTCTTAACCACCTGTAATCATTTTCCTTATTTTGCAAACGAAACTCATTTACGAACTCCGTTTTGTTTTCCAAGCCATTAATAAATTTGTCTGTAACCGTACTTCTGTCATCAGGATGAACATATTCGTCCCAACTTAACTGCTTTAAATTGTCACGTACCCAGCCTGTCATTTTAGCCCATGAAGCATTCAGGTATTCCAGCGTGCCAAATTCGTCAACCAGGGAGATGAGTATGTCGCTGTTTTCTGCCATATTTCGAAATCGCTCTTCGCTTTCAACAATGGCTTGTTGAGCAACAATTTGAGGCGTAACATCGATAGCAATCCCAAGTACGCCGGTGATTTTATCATCATCATACAGCGCACGATAAATCACATCGTAATAGCCGATTTCGCTTTTACCGTTTCGCTCGAGAATAACTTTCTCGCCGTACAACGCTAATGGCTCGCCGGTTTTGTACACCCCATAAAGTACATCAACAATTGGCTGCCCCACAATTTCAGGAACACCTTCGAAAAGCGTTTTTCCGATAATATCACGGGTTTTACCCAAAAAACCAAGCATCAAATCATTAACGATTTCAAAAACCATATCCTCGCCTCTGAACACCTGTATGGCAACCGGACAGTGCTGGATAAGGTTTCTGTATTTACTTTCGCTTTGCTTAAGTTCGGCAGTACGCCTTGCAACTTCTAATTCTAGCCGTCTGTTCATCAGGTCCAATTCCCTTAAACTATCATCACGAACTAACTTGCTCTGCCTCGCTTCAACTTTGCTCATTACCTCCTCGGTAACGTTTTTCACTGATTGAATTATATACGAAAGCAATCCTTTCTCATCAAACACCGGGATGTGCAGAGGTTCCCAATAACGTATAATGAATGTTCCCGGAGCAGATCGATCTGGAACATCATAGCGTTGTATTGGCATTGCATGTTGCTTTCCAGTTAGCATAACTTCGTTAATAGACGATAAAATGTTTGCTACGCCATTTGAATCCAGTAGATCAGGATTTCCAGGAAAGGCATCAAAAATATACTTTCCGGCAATTGCTGCTCTATCGGTTCCGGTCGCTTCTAAAAACAAATTGCTCGCTGTAAGAATATATAAATCAGGAGCTAATATCAAAAACATAGCAGGCGCCGTTTCCAATGCTTTCAGTGTGTCTTCAGATGGACGTTTGTATTGCATCATTATTTTTTGGTGATGAAGAGTGGCTCTTGTTTAAAATTGAAAATATATAAAGCATTATCTCTCGGATGCCTCCAATCCGTTGAAATCAAAACTTGAAATAGGCAACCTATCTTTCGGTAATAAGGCAGACAGGCATTTATACTTTAATCCATAAATAATTAATTTCTTTTCGATCTGTTTGTTAGATATTGCCGTGTTTTTATGTTTTCCCACATGATAAGCCTTTCCTCAATTTTGGAAAAAGCCCGGATATCGCCATCCTGACTTATCACGAGGCCGAGCGACGAGGGATGGTTTGCACAGTAAGAAACCATCGATCTATGACGAGTTCCGTAGTGTTTGGGATCATACTCAACTAAAGATTTGGAAGTTGCCGTAGCCGTTGAGGAAATGTAAATCTTGCCAGGCATTTTCTTGGCCCGTAAAACTGCGCCGAAACCATTAACCACCATGTTTCTGTTAAAAAGAACAACACCATCTACGCAACTTTGGGAAGCTATAAAACTTATTGCGCCTTTAATTTCATCAGCAGTTCCTTTTTTATCGTAAAATGAAACCGATTCTCTTTGATAAAGTTTACGACTTACAGAGCGCTTGCCTTCGCTAAATAACCCATGAACGATGTTTTCGGACACGAAGTTGTCAACCGAAGCCTTAGCATGCGCAATCATAGCAAGCGTTAACCGGTCATAGTGTATTTTGTATTTAACATCGAGATCCGTGTTGTCTTCGGTAATTAAAATGGCTCCTCCGTGCTGATAATTTTGAATCTTCAGCAGTAACCTTGAAAACGTTTGAATCCACAGACTATCCAAAAATTCTTCCCAATCAGCAAATTGCTCTGAAGGGTGGTGTTCTACAAGATAACTTTTCACGGCTGCTTTAAGAAAATCTGCATTTCTCTTCAACAGCTTCGCAATCGGCCCAATTGTTAACACATCAAGATACCGCTTTACTAAAACATTTTGTTTTAAGGTTGCAAGCAATTCATAATCAAAAAGTACATGGAGTGTGCCGATATCGCTAACCGAAACCTGGAACAGTCCGGGTTGCTCTGAATTGGTCTCAGACTCATAATTCAAGAAGTTTTGATAATGCATCGCTTGATCAATCATCCCCCAGATGTAAAGTTTCCCCCTTCCGTCGTAATAAACAGCCAGTGAACTGCTGGATGGGTCTGCTGCTTTTGATAATTTCGTGAGGGATTTCGTATTCATAGGAATCGGCCTTTCAAAGGCCACACAACTCCACCTTTCAGGCACAATATGCCCGGGAGGATTGGGATCGGGGTTTTTCGGATCAATGAATGTTATAGTAACTCGTGTAAGATCACTTTCTTCCTTACACATGCTAGAGTAAAAGAGGCAATCGAAAAGTTCTTCCAAAACCTCTAGCGTAGGAAGATCATTGGCATTTCTTGTTAATTTCAGCTTATTTTGTACCAAAACTGCCAGGTCTTGAGGGCGTGCATTTTCCAATTTTCTTCAATTTGATTTAAAACACACAACTTCGAGAATCGTTTTAGAAGGAACACTTCAGGTTGTACGAAGTTTAACTTTTAACTTATTCGCAAGGCTCCAAAAGGCGTTGGGGCACTTTTATAGGTAGTGAAAATTATTTAGATTTTCAATTCTTAATGGCAAGGTTTACTCAATTGAATGGTTTTACCGCTCTTTATGTTTTGGTAGGTATATTGGTTAAAACGACAAAAGGCACCTAAAAAGTGCCTTTTGTTTTGTCGAAAATTAACATGTACTGATTTGCTTAGTCAATCCTCAATGCTCTAAATCAAACCTATCCAAATTCATAACTTTAACCCAAGCCGTCACAAAATCGTTTACAAACTTATCTTTAGCATCATCGCTTGCATAAACTTCGGCAATTGCACGTAATTCAGCATTTGAGCCAAATACCAGATCTGCACGTGTAGCAGTCCATTTTGGCTGCCCCGTTTTTCGATCGCTACCTAAATAAACCTCATTATCAGCCGATGTAGCCTTCCATGCAGTGTTCATATCTAATAAATTCACAAAAAAGTCGTTGGTAAGCTGCCCGGGATTTTGGGTAAAAACACCGTTTTTAGAATGGTCAAAGTTGGCATCTAAAGCACGTAATCCACCTACCAAAACAGTCAATTCAGGTGCAGTTAAATTAAGTAAATGAGCCCTGTCTATAAGAATTTCTTCAGTAGAAACAGATTGTTTAGACTTGCTGTAATTTCTGAATCCATCAGCAAGGGGCTCAAGATAACTGAATGATTCTACATCTGTTTGTTCTTGAGAAGCATCGGTGCGACCTGCAATAAAAGGTACGTTAATGTAATGGCCCGCATCTTTAGCAGCCTTTTCAACGGCTGCTGAACCGGCAAGTACAATTAAATCGGCAAGCGATATTTTTTTCCCGCTAATTTGAGCACTGTTGAAATCATGTTGTATTCCTTCCAAAACCCTTAAAACTTTTTGCAATTGCGGAGGATTATTAACCGCCCAATCTTTTTGAGGTGCTAACCTGATTCTTGCACCGTTAGCTCCGCCTCGTTTATCAGAGCCCCGGAATGAAGATGCTGAACCCCATGCCACGGATATTAGTTCGGCAACACTTAAACCGGAATTTAAAACCGCCGCTTTCAGCGAATTTACATCTGCCTCATCAACTAATGGATGATCAACTGCAGGAACGGGATCCTGCCATAACAACTCTTCCTGAGGAACATCGGTGCCAAGATAGCGTGATATTGGGCCCATGTCGCGATGCGTTAATTTAAACCATGCTCTTGAAAAAGCATCGGCAAACGCGTCAGGATTTTCAAGAAAATGTCTTGATATTTTCTCATACTCAGGGTCAAACCTTAAAGACAAATCAGTTGTAAGCATTGTTGGCAAATGCTTTTTGGTTGCATCAAAAGCATCCGGAATAATTGCATCTGCATTTATAGCTTTCCATTGGTGTGCACCTGCGGGGCTTTTAGTTAATTCCCATTCAAACCCGAATAAATTTTCAAAGAAATTATTGCTCCATTTCGTAGGGGTTGTTGTCCAGGTTACTTCAAGTCCGCTTGTTATCGTATCGGCACCTTTTCCTGATCCGTAACTATTATTCCATCCAAAACCCTGATTTTCTATGCCGGCTCCTTCAGGTTCTTCACCTACATGATCGGCTGAAGCTGCACCATGCGTTTTACCAAAAGTGTGGCCACCCGCAATCAGCGCAACTGTTTCTTCGTCATTCATCGCCATTCTTCCAAATGTATCTCGAATATCTTTTGCAGCAGCAATCGGATCAGGATTTCCGTCAGGTCCTTCGGGATTTACATAAATTAAGCCCATTTGTACTGCTGCAAGTGGCTTTTCGAGTTTCCGAGAATGTATGTCTCCGTCAGCATCATCATCACTTACCAACACACCGTGTCCTTCTACCACGCCTTCAGACCCATGGGCATATCGAATATCGCCTCCTAGCCAAGTTCTTTCAGATCCCCAATAAACCGACTCGTCAGCCTCCCAAACATCTGCACGTCCCCCTGCAAAACCGAATGTTTTAAATCCCATTGATTCCAGGGCAATGTTCCCGGCAAGGATCATTAAATCTGCCCACGATATTTTTTTTCCATATTTTTGTTTAATCGGCCAAAGCAATCTTCTGGCCTTATCAAGACTTACGTTATCCGGCCAGCTGTTTAATGGTGCGAAGCGTTGTAAACCTGCCCCTGCGCCACCACGACCATCGCCCACCCGATAAGTACCTGCACTATGCCATGCCATGCGAATGAATAAACCACCATAATGACCAAAATCTGCGGGCCACCAGTCTTGTGAGTCTGTCATCAAAGCATGCAGATCAGCTTTCACAGCAGCCAAATCCAAGCTCTTGAAAGCTTCCCTGTAATTAAATTCTTTATCAGGATTTGATAAAGGCGAATTCTGACGCAGGATATTTAATTTTAGCTGATTTGGCCACCAATCATTATTCCTGGTACCGCCGCCGCCAACGTTTTTTTTAAGAGTACCGTTGTGGAACGGACAGTTACTGATATCATTCGGGTCGTTTTCCATATTAATAGCTATTATTTTTTGGTTATTATTTAAATTAATTTCCTTTGGATAAAAGTAGTTTAAACCCTGCAGCAATAACAATCATAAAAGTTTATAACTCTATAGTTAAAATCTATTTTTTAAATGAGCTATTTATTTTGATGGCTTGAGATTAATATCTTTGGTATGTAGAGAAGGCAAAACCTTTCTAATAAAATTAAAGATTTTTTATTTAAAAAAGATAGCTTAAAAATTAACTTATTATTATTTTTGATGAATTACCTCGCTCCTATGAAAAAAATCTGCTTTCTGTTACTTTGTACATTCATATCCTTGGCAGGCTTTGCGCAAGGTGTTAAAAAAGTGATCCCTGATATTCTTCTGAAAACAAATGGCGAGGAGATGAAGGGAAAAATAATTCGCGTTACCGATACCGATGTTTCGTTTGTTTATACTGGAGAAACGGCTGAATATGTGATCAAAAAATCGGATATTTCTAAAATTACCCATTCCAGCGGACGAATAGAAAATATTGCTCAACAAAGTCAGTCTGCCGGCGATCGTCCGAATGACGCCGTATCCATGAAAGCCACCCCAATTGAGCATCATAATAAAATCGCAATCTTGCCATTTACGTTTCTTATGGATAATGCGCAGGGTGCGGATGCAGTAGGCCTTAAAGCACAACAGGATACTTATAGTTTGCTAAGTCAACATACTGCAGGGTATACGATTCTCGATCCTCGTACTACAAATGCGATGTTGATTCAAGCCGGTGCAACCCGCGATAAAATTATTGGCTATACAATGAAAAACCTTTGTGATATTCTTGGTGTGGAATATATCATTGATGGCACTGTAATACAGGCAAAGGGTTATATGACCAGCTCGGGTAGTACAAGTGGAAATACTACCATTAAAAAAGATGATCAGGATAAAGTTAAGGCTACAGATTATTCGTATGCAACCACAAATGCTGCTCAGCGCTATGATGTAAGTGTCAGCCTTCAAATCTATATGGACAATAACGCAGAAATTTACAACCAAAGCCATAAGGCGTTTCTGAGTAACACTGATGGTTCTTACAGCGGACCATTAGAATACTTGCTAAAAAGATGCCCGATTTACAGCAAATAATTAACGATGCGAAACAACCTATAAGGCTGTTGTGAGCGTTGTACGGTGAGTTTTAAGAGAAACTTTTTTTATACAAGCACTTTATCCTTATAATGCTGTTCAAACTTTTCATCGTAAACCAATCACCGTTTTAACATTACCAATATTCTCCCGTTTTAAAATCGCAACTAATAAATAGTATTATACCAGAACAAATTCTGACTTTAGCTGTTGAATTGCCAAATCAGAATCAATGAAAAAAGAATATCCATTTTATATTAAAGCGCCGGTTATTATGCTCGGGCTGGTAATATCTGTCTTTATTTTAAGCGTACTTCGTGATGTTTTAGTACCTCTGGCGTTCGCTACATTGATTGCCATATTGCTTAATCCGTTATCGGTAAGGATGGAAAGAAAGCTACCTAAAATAGTAGCCATTATAATAGCTATGTTAATAGCAGTTGCCGTTGTAGCGGGTCTCGCCTATTTCCTGTCATCGCAGATTGCTCATTTTTTCGATAATGTAGATGCAATGAAACAAAAGTTTTCAGAATTATTGGTAAATATTCAACAATGGCTCGAAAAAACTTTTGGCATAGGCGCTAAAAAACAGGTGCAAATGATAAACGAAGCAGCAAATGGCAGCAAAGCGATGATTGGCCAAACACTAAGCGGTGCCCTGGGTGTGCTGAGTGTTGTTTTCCTTATCCCTGTATATACATTCCTGATTATGTTGTACAAAACCTTGATTTTAAACTTTTTGTACGAAGTTTTTTCTGAAGAAAATCAGCAAAAAGTGGGAGAAATTTTAACCGAAACTAAAGGTGCAATACAAAGTTATATTGTAGGTTTATTGATCGAAACCGGCATTGTAGCCGTTATGAATTCCTGTGCTTTATTAATACTCGGTGTACAAAATGCAATTCTAATAGGCGTTATAGGAGCAATATTAAATCTTCTGCCTTATATAGGCGGCATCATTGCCATTGCCTTGCCTGTACTTATGGCCACACTTACCACCGATGGTTTTACCACACAATTGTTAATTATTGCCTCATATGCACTCATTCAGTTTATAGACAATAATATTCTGGTTCCTAGAATTGTATCATCCAAAGTTCAAATTAATGCCTTAATTTCCATAGTTATTGTTTTACTTGGCGCTGCGCTTTGGGGCGTTCCCGGAATGTTCTTATCCATACCCTTTATCGCAGTGTTAAAAATTGTTTTCGACAGAATTGAAGGCTTGAAACCTTGGGGCAAGTTATTGGGAGATAATATCCCAACAGAACATATGGGTCAGTTTAAAAGATTGAGGAGACGAACCACCTCAAAGGCAGCAGTATCAAAAAAATAATCCTTCTGGGCTAAAAGGAATAAATTAAAATTCGCTCAGGATCAAAAATTAAGTTGTGCGTGGTTGAGTTTTAAACAACGTAATTAACTTTTTGCCGAGCGTTGCGATGAGCACAGCAATTAAACCTGCGAATATACCGATTACAAACTCTTTAATTATCGATGGAATTGAAGGGTAAAGATCGTGGAAATATGAAACGTTATGCACGAAAATACCACCTGCAACTAAAATTAAAGCTATTGTTCCGCCGATGCTTAAGATTCTAATAATAACAGGTAAGGATTTAACAAGTAAATTACCAAGCTTAGAAAAGAATCCTTTATTGCCAGAGCGTTGAATTAATTTGTAACCTGCATCATCCATCCGAACAATCAAGGCAACAATGCCATAGACACCTACAGTTGCTAATAAAGCTACTATAGAAACCGTTAAAATCTGGATCGATAAAGATTTTTCCAACACGGTTCCAAGCGCAATAATCACAATTTCAACCGATAAAATGAAATCTGTCGATACAGCAGATTTCACTTTGTCTTTCTCAACCGATTGATCATCCTTAACAATTTCTTCAGTTTTTGTTTGATGTGGTTTTGAGCGGTGAAAAAAGTATTCTACAATCTTTTCAACCCCTTCATAAGCAAGGTAAAAGCCGCCCAGAATTAAAATGAACTTAATCGCGATCGGAAAAAATGCGTTTAACAATAAAGCGACCGGTACAATAATTATTTTATTAAGAAGCGATCCTTTGGTGATTGACCAGAGTACAGGCAACTCTCTCGACGATAAAAATCCAGTTGCTTTTTCTGCGTTAACAGCCAGGTCATCCCCTAATATCCCCGCAGTTTTCCGCGTTGCTATTTTTGCCGTAACCGATACATCATCCATTAGAGCTGCTATATCATCTAAGATCGCGAAAAAACCTGAAGCCATATGATTTACTTAATTTGCGTTTGTTAAAATATTTATGAGTGATAATTATTCCAAACCTAAATATATTTACGCTCCAAGAACGTATAAGGGCTAAAATAGTTTTAAAAGCTTCAATTCTGAAATTAAATCTAAAGAAAACAATTAGCTAAGGACTTTGACTCCCATTTATGAATCGAATTGCAGGAAATGTTGCTGAGTATCTTTGCCGAACTTGAGTAATTTATCTATTTCGGCAATTTTCATTTGATTGCGCCACATAGACGTTCTTTTTAATCATATGTCTATATAGTTTCTTATGATATGTAAAAAAAAATAAAAAACCACTAAAAAGCGGACGATATATCCTGAAAATAACAACAAAATAAATTTTTACTTGCAATGTTTATAGAATTATGGTATATTCAAAAACCATTAAATCAAGAAGTTATGAAAAATCTTTTCTATCTCTTCCTGACCGTTTTGATTACCACAGTTATTTTCCTGATTGGCTCTGATTTATACGAGCCCGAACTGATATACAGTACTGTAATATTAGTATGGATTCTTTATTTGTGGCAGAAATCTTACGCGAACAAAAGAAATTACAGCGAGTAAAGAAATTCTGATTCACTTTCGATATTTAAAGAAGAGAATAATTTCTATGCCCTAAAATAAGTGTTTAAATAACGGTTATTTAAAGCTTATATTTGTTACTTACCTTATTTAATTGCAATATTTCTTTTTATGAAACAGGGACTTTTAATAGACATGGATGGCGTTATTTACAGCGGCGAAGAACTAATTTTCGGTGCGGATAAGTTCATTAATAATCTTCTAAAGAAAGATATCCCGTTCGCGTTTATGACTAACAATAGCCAAAGAACAAGTTTAGAAGTGCGCAGAAAGTTAAA
>Ga0308164_10003192_pt1 | contig 15181 bp, 14 predicted proteins | sample PhyTR2_FD_201031 | JGI IMG/M metagenome (GOLD analysis project Ga0308164, IMG submission 201031) | Phyllosphere microbial communities from UC Gill Tract Community Farm, Albany, California, United States - DLSLT.R2 | ecosystem: Host-associated > Plants > Phyllosphere > Unclassified | place: USA... | reverse complement strand
CGCCTTCGTGAAGCACGACGGGTACCAATGCGGCTACTGCACGCCGGGGCAGATCTGTTCTGCGGTCTCTGTGCTGGAGGAAATCAAGCGTGGCATTCCAAGCCATGCACAGGCCGATCTGATGGCAGCGCCGCAGCCGACCGGCGTCGAGCTGCGCGAACGGATGAGTGGCAACATCTGTCGCTGCGGCGCCTATTCCAACATTGCCGACGCAATGGCCGAAATTTCAGGAGTGCGCACGTGAGAAGCTTCACTTACGAGCGCGCCACGACGCCTGCCGAGGCGGCTAAATTGGTCGCGAGCAATTCCGATGCGCGGTTCCTGGCGGGGGGTACAAACCTGCTCGATCTGATGAAGCTGGAGATCGAGACGCCCACTCATTTGGTCGACGTTCAGGACCTGAAGCTAGACCAGATCGAACCGACAGACGACGGTGGGCTGCGGATCGGTGCGCTTGTCAGCAACACGGCGTTGGCGAGCGAGGAGCGGGTGCGACGCGACTACGGCGTACTCAGCCGTGCGATTGTTGCCGGTGCGTCAGGCCAGCTGCGGAACAAGGCGACGACCGCCGGCAATCTGCTCCAGCGGACGCGGTGCCCGTATTTTTACGACACCAACCAACCCTGCAACAAGCGCAAGCCCGGGTCGGGCTGTGCCGCGATCGGTGGTTATTCGCGCCAGCTCGCTGTCATCGGATCGAGCGAGGCGTGTATCGCTACCTATCCAGGCGACATGGCGGTTGCGATGCGCGTGCTCGATGCCACCGTCGAGACGGTGCAAGCCAACGGGAAGACACGATCCATCCCGATCGGCAGCTTCCATAGGTTGCCGGGTACCACGCCCGAGCGCGACAATGTGCTCGACCATGGCGAACTGATCACTGCGGTAACATTGCCGCGTCCGGTCGGCGGTACGCACGTTTACCGCAAGGTGCGCGACCGCGCGTCCTACGCGTTTGCGCTCGTGTCGGTAGCCGCCATCGTCCAGCGTGACGGCAGCGGGCGCGCTGCCTTCGGCGGTGTCGCCCATCGGCCGTGGCGAGTGGAGGCCGCAGACGCGGCGATGCCGCATGGCGCGGTCGAAATGGCCAAGGCGGTGTTTGCCGATGCGCGGCCGACCACCGACAACGCGTTCAAGATTCCGCTCGCTACGCGCACGCTCGCGGCAGTTCTTGCAGAGGTGAAGCCATGATCTTCGACAAACCCGCAGGCGCCAATCCGACCGATCGGATGAAGGTGCTCGGCAAGCCACTCGATCGCTACGAGGCCCATCTTAAGACAAGCGGTACGGCGACCTATGCCTATGAATGGCAGGACGTCGCACCCGGGTTTGCGTACGGCTACATCCTCGGCGCCGCGATTGCCAAGGGCAGGATCACGACAATCGACACGCGCGATGCTGAACGCGCGCCCGGGGTAGTCGGGGTCGTCACCTATCTGAATGCCGGCAAGCCCGGGGTCGGCAAGTTCTACGTCCAGAAGATGCTCGCTGCGCCCGAGGTGGACCATTACCATCAACCGGTCGCCGTCGTCGTCGCCGAGACTTTCGAACAGGCTCGGGCTGCCGCGGCGCTCGTCCGTGTCGCCTATCAGCGGGCGGCCGGACGGTTTGATCTGGCAGCGCAGAACGGGAGCGCGCCCGTCCCGCCGGAAGGCGAGTTTGGCGGCCCCAACGAGAAGCAGGTTGGCAACTTCGCCAAGGCGTTCGCCGCGGCACCGGTTAAGGTCGACGAGACCTACACCGTGCCCGACCAGGCGCACGCGATGATGGAGCCGCATGCCTCGATCGCCAGGTGGGACGGCGACCGTGTGACGTGCTGGACGTCGATCCAGCAGATGAACTGGGGAACGCGCGACCTCGGGTTGATCCTCGGTATCCCCAAGCAGAACGTTCACTTGATCTCGCCCTACATTGGTGGTGGCTTCGGCGGTAAGGGAACCGTGCAGATCGATCTCGCGCTGGCAGCGATCGCCGCGCGCGTGGTCAAGCGCCCGGTAAAGATCGCGCTGCAACGTCCGATCATGTTCAACACGACGATCCACCGGCCCAAGACGATCCAGCGTGTGCAACTGGGGGCGGGCCGTGACGGGCGGCTGACGGCGATCGGTCACGATAGCCTGTCGGGCAACCTCATCGGTGGGCGCACGGAGCCGACCGTTACCTCCACGCGGACGCTCTACGCCGGCGCGAACCGGCTGACGCGGATGCGGCTGGCGACGCTTGATCTTGCCGAAGGCAATGCGATGCGTGCGCCGGGCGAAGCGCCTGGGCTGATGGCGCTCGAGGTCGCGATGGACGAGCTGGCGGAAAAGCTGAAGATGGATCCGATCGAGCTTCGCGTCGTGAACGATACGCAGGTCGATCCGGAGAACCCAAACAAGCCTTTCTCGACCCGAGCCTTTGTCCGCTGCCTGCGCGAGGGTGCGGAGCGCTTCGGCTGGGACAAGCGCCAAAGCAAGCCTGGCAAGGTCCGCGAGGGACAATGGCTGATCGGCATGGGCATGGCGGGCGCAATTCGTGGCGGCAAGATCGCCAAGGCCGGCGCACGGGCCCGGCTCGACCGGCACGGCGTGGTCACGATCGAGACCGACATGACGGACATCGGCACCGGCAGCTACACGGTCGTCCAGCAGACCGCGGCCGAGATGATGGGCGTCATGCCCGACCGGATCGTCGTCAAACTCGGAGACTCCACCTTCCCTGAAACGCCAGGGTCGGGCGGGCAGCAGGGCGCGCCTTCTGTGACAGCAGGTGTCTATGCGGCGTGCATGAAGCTGCGCGAGACGGTCGCGCAGCGGCTCGGCTTCAACACCGCCAACGTCGACTTTGCCGAGGGGCAAGTCCGCAGCGGTAACCGGTCGGTAAAGCTCGCTGACGCGGCGAAGGACGGCGATATTGTGGTCGAGGACCTGATGGAGTTCGCCAAGCTCGCCGATCAGTTCCAGCAGCAGACCTTCGGGGCGCATTTCGCTGAGGTCGCGGTCGACGCATACACTGGCGAGGTCCGGGTACGGCGTATGCTCGCGGTGTGCGCGGCGGGGCGAATCCTCAACGCAAAGACCGCACGAAGTCAGGTGATCGGTGGGATGGTGATGGGCGTCGGTGCGGCGCTGATGGAGGACATGGCGATCGACAAGCGCTTCGGTTTCTTCGTGAACCACGATCTCGCTGGCTACGAGGTGCCCGTGCATGCCGATATCCCGCATCTCGACGCCTTTTTCATCGACGAGGTCGATCCAACGATCTCGCCGGTAAAGGCCAAGGGCGTGGGCGAGCTGGGCCTGACCGGGGTCGCGCCAGCGGTCGCCAATGCGATCTACAACGCAACAGGCGTCCGCGTGCGCGAGTATCCGATCACGCTCGAGAAGCACCTCGACGCGCTGCCGGTGCTGACGTGATGCGCTTGCTGAAATTCGGCACGATCGTCGCCTTGCTGCTGCCCATCAGCTTCGCTCAATCCCAAAGAGGACCTTCCGACATGACCATCGCCCGCAAATCCGAGATGAAGACCGTCGACGGGCCGGAGGCGAATTTTACCGGCAAGGTTACGATCTCCGGGCGATTCCAACGCGACGACCCGTCGCGCGTCTCTGGCGCGATCGTCCATTTCGAGCCCGGCGCCCGGAGTGCCTGGCACACGCACCCCGCCGGCCAGACGCTGATCGTGACCGAGGGCATAGGCTGGACGCAAATCGCGGATGGCCCGAAGCTGGAGTTCACCGCGGGCGACATCCTGTGGTGCCCGGCAGACCGGAAGCACTGGCACGGCGCGACGGCGCATCAGGGCATGACGCATGTCGCCATCCAGGAGTCGGTCGACGGCTCGGCCGTGACCTGGATGAACAAGGTGACGGACGCCGAGTATCTCGCGCCGCTCGGAACCGAGTGAACAGTCGCACCCCCCCATCAAACGCGAGTATCTTCCATGACCAATCCCCATCGCTTTTCCGGCAAGGTCGCCTTCGTCACCGGCGCCGCCAGCGGCATCGGCCGCGCGACCGCCGTCGCCTTCGCAACCGAGGGCGCGCAGGTCGCGATCCTCGATCTGACCGAAAATGCCCTGTCCGAAACCGCGGACGCCGTCAGGAACGCCGGCGCACAGGTCCTGGTCCTTGCCTGCGACGTGTCGAAGCCGGACCAGGTCGAGGCGGCGATCGGGCGGGTGATCGAGACCTTCGGCAGTCTCGACATCGCCTTCAACAATGCCGGAGTCGAGAACAAGGCGGCGCCGGTCGCGGAGATCGACCTCGCCGAATGGGACCGGATTCTCGACATCAACCTGCGTGGCACGTTCGTCTGCATGAAGCACGAGCTTGCGCAGATGGTGCGTCAGGGTAGCGGCGTGATCGTCAACACGTCGTCGGGGGCTGGTGTCCGGGGGGTGGCGGGCGGATCGTCCTATGCCGCTTCCAAGCACGCGATCATCGGCCTGACGAAATCAGCCGCGCTCGACTATGCGAAGCAGAATATCCGCGTGAATGCGATCCTGCCGGGCAACATCGAGACGCCGATGATGGATCGCTTCACCAACGGTGACATCCAGAAAGCCATCGATCTCGAGCCGGTCGGTCGTCTGGGAAAGCCCGAGGAGATCGCCGACGCCGTGCTGTGGATGAGCGCGGATCTTGGCGGATTCGTCACCGGTGCCGCAATTTCCGTGGATGGCGGCTGGTCACTTTAACTGCCCAAGTAGAGGCAGACTCAAGACGGTGAGCGCGACAGCCGCTATCAATTCCTGTCTTGCGCCATTTGCTCTTAAATGGAGCGGCGTCGCGAACGGAAAATGAACGAACGGCTGAATCTGGAGTTCGCAAATACTGCCGCAAACGTCCGCTTCTGGGTCTAATGATTACCAAGACAGTTATCGGCCTAGCTGTTTAGCGGATAGGCTACGCGGGTGTTAGCTTACGAAGTCATCGAGTTTCGAAGCGACCGGCCGATGAGAGAGAAAAATGCGCGACTGGCGTCGCTAACCGCGACATCCCATTCGGGATGCCATTGGACGGCGACGACGTCACCGCCGCAGGGCCGTGCAGAAAATGCCTCGATCAGGCCGTCGTCGGTTGCAACCGCCTCGACGCTGAGACCCCCACCAAGTCGATCGACGCCCTGGCGATGGACCGACGTCACCGTGACGTTCGACCGCGCCATCGCCGTTTCGAGCAGCCCGCCGGTCTGCAAGGCGACATCGTGGACATGATCGAACAGCGTTTCATACGCCGTCGCGTCGCCGTTCTCGCGGTGGTGCCCCGCTTCGGCATCGGTCAGCGTACCACCGAACAGAACGTTCAGTTCCTGCAGTCCGCGACAGATGCCGAAGACCGGTCGGCTCGCCTCGATCATCTGCGCGGCAAGATCGAACGCCACGGTATCGCGGTCGAGATCCAGCGTATCGGCTGCCACGTCGACCCCGCCGTAGCGGTCGCCAGCGACATTCGACCGCGATCCGGTGAGCAGCAGGCCATCGAGCCGAGTCGCCAGCGACCGGGCGTCCAGTGCGTCCGCAACCGCCGGTACCAGCAGAACAGTCGCGTCCGCATACTGCACGAGCGGATCGATGAAGCGGGTGGCGACCGCCTGGATCGGACGATCGGCGACCTCGTTGCAGCATACCACGCCGATTACCGGGCGCGCGGGTTCCGCATCGTGACGGCCGGAATCACGACACGAGGGAAAGAAGCGCGTCATGCTGAGCGCCCACGCAACGTCTCGTGCAACTGAGTGGCGGCGTCGCCCTTGAGGTTCACCGCGGTCGGCTGCGCCACAACGCTGTCGGGCGGCACATCCTCCAGCAGCCAGACATTGCCACCGATCGTCGCGCCGCGACCGATCGTCACCCGCCCCAGGATCGTGGCACCGGCATAGATCACGACGTCGTCTTCGACGATCGGATGGCGGGCCAATCGCTCGCGCACGGACATGTCCGTCACGCCGAGCGGGCTGCGCGCGCCGAGCGTCACATGCTGGTAGATCTGGACGCGGTCGCCCACGATCGCGGTCTCGCCGATCACCACGCCGGTGCCGTGGTCGATGAAGACACCCCGCCCGATCGTGGCGCCGGGATGGATGTCGATGCCGGTACGCATGTTGGCGAGTTCGGACACGATCCGCGCAACGATCGGCGCTCCCAGATTGTAAAGCGCATGCGCGATGCGGTGATGGAGCATGGCCACGATACCGGGATAGCAGATCAGGATTTCATCTGCGCTGCGTGCTGCCGGATCGCCGAGAAACGCGGCGCGGACATCGGCGTCGACCAATTCGCGGATCGGGCCGAGTTCAGCGACGAAGAGGCGGACGATCATCGCCGACTGGCCGGGATCGAACGCTTGCGCTGACTCCTCCTGCCAATAGGCGAATTCGCTTTCGACCTGTCGCTGCAAGATCGTTAAAGCGCGGCGCAACGCCGCGGCGACGAAACTGTCTTCTCCCGCGCTATCTCCGGCATAGCCGCCAAGTCGCCCGGGAAACAGCGCGACGACGAGATCGCCGATCGCGCGCTCGACCTCGATGCGCGACGGGAAATGAGCGACGCTGTGTCGTCCACCATCTTCGCGTCGCCAAGCGGCGCGTGCCGCGCGCAGGGTCGCGATGGCGTCGTCGAGATCGGGCACTTGCTGATGTGGCGCGGCGGTCATCGTAGGTCCGGATAACCATAGCGGATCGCCGACTGTTCCAGCGTGAGGATCGGGGCCAGCGCGTCGACGTTCGCGGTCACGATACCTGCTAACCCGAGCACGGCGCGGTCGTCCGCGAGGCAATGGTCCGCCATGACCTGCTGCAAGGCGAAGCGCAGTGCTGCGATCGTCTCGATGCTCGTGCTCGCGGACGTCACGAACGGCAAAGTTGGAGAGGCGGGGCTGCGCGCGACGACCTTGAGTAGGGCGGTCAGATCCGGTTCGTGACGCATCAACGTTGCATAGGTGACGGTGTCGATCGCGGCGATATCCGCATCCCCCGCGGCGACCGCCGCGACACTGGCGCGGTGCGATCCGGTCTGTACCACGCTGGCGAAGAAGACATTCATCTCGGCGATCGGCGCCAGTGTCGCGCGGAACAGGTTCATGCCGGTGTTCGACTGCGGATCGTTGATCGCGGCGCGGGTGTCGCGATAGTCGCTGAGCGAGTTGCGTCCATCGTTCGCGCGCGCCACCAGCACGCTGGCATGTGTCGCGTCGCTATTCGTCGACCCCGGCATATCGTAGATCGGCAAGGCGATGACGTGCAGAGCAAGGCTATCGTTGGTGATCAGCGGATAGCCGCACGCCTGCCCGAACAGCAGGTTCGGGTCCCGCCAGAGGTCATGGACGTGGCGCCCCCGGTCGAGGACATCGGGCACCTCTTCTACCCCGCATGTGCGCAGGATACGGACGATTGCGGACCAGATTCGGTCGTTCGCGCCCTGTTGTGCCGGGTGATCGTACATCCCGAGCGAAGCGACTAGCCGCGTCATGCTGACTGTGCCCGGTGATCGGGATGAAGCATGTCGTCATGCGATCGAAACGCGAACCGCCGGATGATCTCACCATAGCCGCGATAGATGGGCGCTCCCTGTTCGACGAACCGTTCACGGTGGCTGTTGTGATAGGACGGCAGGCGATACCAGGCCAGCCGCGGACGTTCGTGGTGGGCGGCATGAAGATTGTTATTCAGAAACAGCACTGCGAGCAGGCCCCCGCGCTCGACGATGGCAGCCCGTCCAGGGCTCGCCAAGTCGGCGCGATGCTCCGCGTATGACCGTAACATCGTCAGCGCGGTGCCTGGATAGACGAATGCGATCAGATAAGTGGCAAGGTTCATTCCGACATGATCCAGCCACCACAAAACCGCGGCTACGCCGATCAAATGCGGTGTCCAGTCTTGTGCGACGGCGGCAGGGCTGCGTACGGCACGCCGCGCCTCGCTGATAAGGAATCGGCCGATCGACAAGGTTGGGCCGAAGATCATCTGGCCGACCAGGGTCGATTGCAGCGAGGCGGCGAGGGCGCCGCGTCGGGATAGACGGTAGCGCGATTCAGGATCGTGCCGGGGGTCGGTGATCACCTTGGCGCCATGATGCGCGAGATGGCTTCGGCGATACAGCCGGTACGGCAGCCAGAGCGACAAGGGGGCAAAGCCGATCGCGCCGTCGATCCAGCCGATCCCGGTCGGATGGCCGTGGATCGTCTCGTGTTGCAGCGATCCCTGCCAAGCGACCAGCCATCCACCGAGGACGACCAGCACGGGCAGCGGAACCTGCGCGTGAAACGCAGTAAGCGCTATCCAGCTGGCGTAGATCAGGACGGCGATGGCCAACGTAGGCCACTCTAGGGCGGGCATCCTCGCGACGACGTTTCGCATATCACCTCCATTGCTCCTGCTAACATCCCCTTAATCGATAGGAATTAAAAGCAAGCAAAGGTGCGTGGATGGGATAGGTTTGCTTCGCTGCCACGATAGGAAGCGCACTGCCACCAAACGAAAAATATGGCGATTTCTGCCAGCGCGCTCACATCGCCGAATGCACGGCTGGTCTCACTTAACGGCCGCCGTGCAGCTAGGCGTCACCGATTGCCTGGATGATACGATGCGCGGCAACGACGTCGCGATTGACGACGGCGGAAGTGAAGCGATCGATGATGGCGCGTAGGCGGCTGGTCGGCGCCGTCGCCGCATTCAGTAGCGGGCCATCGATGAGGCGACTGCCCCATTCCACGCCCAAACGCTGCGCTTCGTCATCGGCACCTACGACGATCGACGGGAAGGGCAACCCGATTTTCGGTGCCGCAAAATGACCGTGATGCGAGCCCGCGCCTTCGGGGGCGACCAACAGGGCGCCGGCAACGTTCGCGGTATAGGTTTTAGGCGACAGTCGGGCCCACCATGCGGCGGCCGCACAGGCACTACCCTGTGCCAGGAGCATGACGGCACGATCGGACGCCGATACGGCGGCATCAATCCGCGCGGCCAGCGCCGTTCGCTCAGCAGCGGTACGACTGTGAACAGCGATATGCTGCGCATCGCCAAACCGCGGAAACTCCCGGATCCGCCCGAATATAGAGACGGCCTTGTCGGGGACGAGTGCGATGAGCGTCAGCCGACGGCTATCCAGGATAGCAACAGACACAATCGGTCTCCCTTTGCGTGAGCGGTTGATGCTGCCTTCATCCGGTCAGTGGCGCAACGTAGCTGCTCAGATACGCGCCAGACCGTTCTATCTTGGGCCTCGACCGATCTCAGGACCGCTAGATTACGCTGCGATATGACTGTCCTGGCCACCAAATCATGCAAAGCGGCGCTTTCCACCTTCGGGCTCAGTGAGGTCCTTCAGCCTGAAAAGGCTTTTCGGGGTGCATGAAGAACGACAGACCGGCGCCGACCAAGAGTAGCGCCAGCGAGGCGCAGAACGGGATCGACCAGCTGCCAGTCAGGTCTACCGCCGCGCCGAACACCAGCGGAGAGAGGATACCGGCAATGCCGAAGCCGAAGTTCATCATGCCGCTGGCGGTGCCGGCATATTGCGGCGCGATGTCCATCGGGACGGCCCAGATCGGCGCCACCACGAGCTCGGAGAAGAAGAAAGCGAGCGACAGGCATATGGCTACCGTCGTCAGATCGTGGGTGAGGACCACGGGCACGAGAAACACGAAAGCGCCGACCATCCCGACGATGATCAGATTGCGCCTCGCCGCCTGCAGGCTGCCGGTCTTGCGGTAGATATAGTCACTGGCTGCTCCACCGACCCAGTCGCCGATCACGCCACCCAACAGCACGCCGCCCGAGAACAGCGCCGAGTGCTTCAGGTCGAGACCATAATTTTTGAAGAAGAACGAAGGGAGCCAGGTCAGGAACACCCACAACGTCCAGCCATAGCAGAAATCGACGGCCGTTACGGGCGCGATCCGTCGCGCGAGCCGCCACCACGGGACGGGAGGCGTGGTGGCAGCCTGTTGCGCGGCCGGGGCCAGTTCGGCGCGTTCCTCGTCGGACATGCCGGGGTGGCGTTCAGGGTTCTCCCGCGCGACCACCAGCCACAGGATTACCCAGACCGCGCTTGCAAGTCCGAGCACCACGAACGCCCCTCGCCAGGATACGAGGGCCATCAAACCGACCAGCAGCGGCGGGGTCAGCGCATTGCCGAGGCGTGCCGCGGCATGCGTGATCCCTTGCGCAAAGCCCCAGCGCGCCGGTGGCAACCACGTCGCCATTGCACGCGTCGCTGCCGGAAAAGCGAACCCCTCGCCAATGCCCAGCGCGAGACGCAGTGCGAACAGCGATGCCATCCCGCCCACCAGCCCGGTCAACACCGTCGTCACGCAGACGATCGCACCGCAAATCAGCAGCATGCGTCGCGGCCCGAAGCGGTCGATGACCCGACCGCCGAAAAGCTGGATTAGCGCATAGGGATAGGAAAAGGCGGAGATTGCGAGGCCGAACTGGGTGTTGCTCATCCCGAGTTCGGCGGTCATCCGCGGGCCCACCGTCGCCAGGTTCACCCGGTCGATGTAAAGGACCAGATACATCAGGCAGAGTACCGCGAGGATGCGGTTCGGGATGCTCATCCACCGCGGCACGTGACGGGCGACCGCCTCGGACCGGCCCAAGCCACGGCCCGTCATGCAGGTCGACCCGTCCCCTTGATCTGCGTCCTGTGCATCACACGCCGCGCTGCCGGATCGAACGCATCACGGCGGTGCATGGTGCAGCGATTGTCCCACAGCACCAGATCACCCTTGCGCCATTGATGGCTCCAGCCAAATCGGTCGCCGTCGACATGATCCCAAAGCTCGTCGAGCAGCGCTTCGGATTCAGCCAGATCCAGACCATCGATATAGGCATTTCGCCGGCGGCCGAGATACAGTGCGGGGCGCCCGGTCTCTGGATGCGTGTAGACCAACGGGTGCAGACTGCCGGGTGCCTCGCGCGGATCGTCGCTCGGCGTGACGCCCTGGCGCAGGAAACCACCGCTGTTGTAGGTGCCGTCGTGCTTTACGCGGCGTCCGGCGATGCGCGCCTTCAGGTCATCGGGCAGCGCCGCGTACACGGCGTACATATCGATAAAGCTCGTATTGCCGCCCGTCGGTGGCACTTCCAGCGCATAAAGCGCGCTCGCCTGGGGCGGGACTTCGACATAGGACATGTCGGTGTGCCAGACCGCTTCGCCATTGCCGAGGCTGCCGATCGGGACGCCGCCCTCGACCACGTTCGAGACGACATAGAGTTCGGGCAGCCCCTCGACGAAACGGCGGCCGGTTTCCTGGATAGGCGCGAGATCGAGGTCCCCGAACCGACGGCTGAAAGCGATCAGGTCTGCGTCCGACAGCGATTGGTCGCGGACCAGCAGGACGAGATTGTCGAGCCAGGCTCGGTGCAGGTCGGCGAACTGCCGATCATCGAGCGTCCGAAGATCGATGCCCCGAACCTCCGCGCCTACGCCCTTTCCCGTTGTGACCACGTCGAGGCGAAGTCGGCTCGCCAGAATATCGCCCATCATCCGTACTCCACAATCGCACGTTCGCAGTCGACGAAGGTCGACTGCCGCATGACGGTTTTAACGATCGACCCCCGATGTGGGCCGCAAAGCATTTGTTTGGGCCGATCAACCGGGGCATATTTGTGTGCAGCAATTGCGCAAATCGGGCGCCGCGTGATCGCCAAAGGCAGTAGAGGCATTCCTCCCATTGGCCATTATCCCGGCCAACCTTACGCCTATTACCCGTCGTGCCGGATAGCGGTCGATACAAAGGAACCATGCATGGTGCGCATCACGCTCGAACTTGCCAGCAAGATTATCACGGCGACGCTGCAGCGGAGGGTGGAGCTCGGTTTCAAGCCACTCTGCGTGGCGGTGCTCGATCCCGGAGGGCACCTCGTCGCGCTGCAGCGTGAAGACGGGGCTTCGACGCTGCGGCCCCAAATCGCGATGGCTAAGGCGGGCGGGTCGCTCGCGCTGGGCGTATCGAGCCGCAAGATCGCGGAGATGGCGTCGGAGCGACCGACGTTCATCGCGTCGCTCGGACCGATCTCTCCGCACGGCGTCGTGCCTGCGGCGGGCGGCATGCTCATCGTCGATGCAGAGGGCCAGTTGATCGGAGCTGTCGGCGTGACCGGCGACACATCCGACAATGACGAGGCATGTGCGCTTGCCGGCGTCGCTGCGGCCGGGCTTTCGGTCCTGGAGTGAATGCGGCAAATTGATCGTGCCGACTGCTTGCGTCTCGATCGACCCGAAATGTGCAAGCGCCATGGCCGTTTGCGGTGGCACGAAGCGGCCATGGGCATCGCTCAACTTTCTGATGAATTAGACTTTCACGATGATCGATCGGACGGCGTCGATGAGGGCGTCCGCCTCGGTCCTTTTCATCCAGTCGGGCGTCACATCCATCCAGGCGACAACACCTTTTTCGTCGACCACAAGCGCCGTTGGGAAAGGCAATTCCCACGTGCCCGTGCCGGTCACCTCCCCCAAGGGTATTGTCGCGGCCTGCTGGGTTGCTGAGTTCGCTTCAAAGGTGATGCCGAACTGGCGTGCGAGGTGGTTGTCGCGGTCGGTCGCGATGGTGAAGTCGAGCGCGTGGCGTTGCTGTATCTCTGACAGTCTCGATGGAATCTGCGGGCTGATCGCGACGAGCGGTACACCTAGGTCGCGCAGGGTGGGCCAGAGCGCGCGCTGATAGACCGGTAGTGCGACGTTGCATGCGGGGCAGCCGGCGAACCTGAAGAAGATCAGCACGGCAGGGCCCGTGGCGATCAGGCTGTCCAGTCGTATCGTCGTACCATCCACGGCTTCGAGCGAGAAGTTTGGCATCGGATCGCCGATCTTGATCGCGCGCGACTGATCGAAGCCGATGACGAGTTCGTGTCGCTGGCTGGCGTTCAGGCCCAGCTGCGCAGGCGTCCAGCTGTGGTCACGCTCGTCTTGCCACGCGCCAAGCGCGGCGCGGACGGATTCGGTCATGAACGGTCTCCTCACACGTGAAAGCTGTTGGCGGGGCGATCGAGCCCGAAATGGCCGCGCAATGTCGATGCAGAATAGTCGCGGCGGAATACGCCGCGTGACTGGAGCAACGGCACGACGTCGTGCAGCATCCGGTCGACGCCCGCCGGCATGAACGCTGGCATGACGACGAACCCGTCGCAGGCTTCTTCGACGAGCCAGCGTTGCATCTCGTCGGCGACGGTGCGCGGGCTGCCGACCATCTTGGCGAACGACAGGCTCGACCCGTACCAGCGACCGAGGTCGGCGAAGGTCCAGCCTTCCTCGATCGCCTTGCCGATGACGTAGTGGAAGCGGCCTTTGCTACCCCGGATGAGGTCGCGGATGTCGGGAACGGGCTCGTCGAGCGCGTGGTCGGCGAGGTCGTAGTTCATGCTCCCCGACATGAAGCTGAGCCCCGCCAGCGGTTCGACCAGCGCGTCGAGTTCGCCGAGCAGGTCGGCAGCGGCATCGTCGCGGTCGGCGATGATCGGTACCATGCCGGGGAGGATCCTGACCGCGTCCGGCGATCGTCCGGCGGCGGCGACATCATCCTTGAAGCGGCGATAGCCGGCCTTCGCACGATTGATGTCGGGATAGACCGCGAAAACCACCTCAGCGTTGCGCGTCGCGAGATCTTGGAACGCGCCGGATGCCCCGGCCTGGATCAACACCGGGTGACCCTGCGGCGGACGCGGCAGCGACAGGGGGCCCTTCACGTCGAACCACTTGCCCGCATGATCGGCGTAATGGACCTTCGCCGGATCGCCATAAATGCTGGCCGCCTTGTCAGGCGCGATCGCGTCTTCTTCCCACGTATCCCAGAGCCGGCGGACGACATCGAGATATTCGGCGGCGCGGTCATAGCGCGTGGCGTGGTCGTAATGCTCGGCGCGGCCGAAATTATGTGCTTCGGCGTCGCTGACCGAGGTCACCGCGTTCCACGCCGCGCGACCGCCGCTGAGATGGTCGATCGACGCGAACATCCGGGCGACGTGATAGGGCTCGGTATAGCTGGTCGAGATCGTCCCGCCGAGGCCGATGCGCTCGGTCGTGACCGCAAGCGCCGACAGCAGCGTAAGCGGCTCAGTGCCTCGCGACGCGCGGTAGCGGACCGTCGTTGAGAAGTGGTTCCCGTAGAGATCGTCGACCGCCAGCTTGTCGGCGACGAACAGCATGTCGAACTTGGCGGCTTCGGCTTGTGCAGCGAGGCGGCGGTAGAAACCAAAGCCTTGGTCCGCGCCACTTGCTTGCGGATGCCGCCAGCCGCCGTGGTGAATGCCGTCCGCGGTCACGAACAGCGCAAGGTGCATCTGGCGGCTCACAGCGACACGCCCACCCGCGCGTAATAGGATCCGCCGCTGAGCCCGAACGGGGCGAACCCGCCATAGGCACCGCTGCCATCGGCGGCGATTAGGCCGTTACGATCGGGATAGGTGTCGAACAGGTTGTTGGCGCCGACCGCGAGCGTGACGCGGTCGGTCAGGTCGTAGCCGATGTCGAGATCTGCGACCCATTTGCCGCCGAAGGTCCGGTCGCCGCTCGCGACGTTGCTCGATTCGGTGTAACGGCCGTAACGCGTTGCGCGCGCGAGCGCATGGACGCGACCGAGCGACCAATCGTTGGTCAGCACCAGCTTCGTACGCGGTAGCGCCGCCACCAGATCACGCTGCGCCTGGCGGCCGAACAGCACGACGTTGAGCGAACTGAGCGCGGCGGGATTGTCGGCGATGCTGAGGATCTTGGTCTTGTTGTAGCTATACGCCGCGCTCAACCGGAAAGCGCCGAGGCCGGTCGTGCGCAACGTGTATTCCGCGACCGCGTCGATGCCACGCGTGCGCGTGTCGATCGCGTTGGTGAAGAACTGTGCGCTGTCGACGCCGGTCACGCCGTTGGCGATCAGGATGTCGCGGATCGCGGTGCCGCCGTTCGACGCCGTGCCGAGGAATTCGGTCTTGACGATGCGGTCGTCGACGCGGATCTGATACGCGTCGAGCGTGAGATGCAGGGCACCGGCTTCGTAGGTGATGCCCGCGGTGTAGTTGAGCGACTTTTCTGGCTTCAGCGGTTGCGCACCCAGCGCAATCGCCGCGGCACTATTCACCGGCAGGAACTTGGCGATCGTCGAGACGGGCGTGTTGCCGATCACCGTCGTGGTGTTCTGCGTGGTCGAAAATCCGGTCTGCGCGAGCGACGGCGCGCGAAAGCCGGTGTTGACGCCGCCGC
>Ga0308164_10003191_pt1 | contig 15184 bp, 11 predicted proteins | sample PhyTR2_FD_201031 | JGI IMG/M metagenome (GOLD analysis project Ga0308164, IMG submission 201031) | Phyllosphere microbial communities from UC Gill Tract Community Farm, Albany, California, United States - DLSLT.R2 | ecosystem: Host-associated > Plants > Phyllosphere > Unclassified | place: USA... | reverse complement strand
CGTTTTTGTCGGAGTACACGCGCCGCATCATGGCCGAATACCCGAACCTGAACCTGGTCGGCGAAGAGTGGAGCATCAAGGTGCCGGTCGTGGCGCGCTGGCAGCGCGGCAAGGACAACTTCGACGGTTACCGCGCCTACACGCCAAGCCTGATGGACTTCCCGGTGGCCGAGGCGATGCGCACCGCGCTGGCGGACAAGAAAGGCGGCAACGTGTTCTCGGACGTCTACGAGACGCTGTCGCTCGACTACCTGTATCCGGAACCGGGCAACCTGGTGCTGTTCGCGGACAACCACGACATGTCGCGCATCTACAGCGTCGCCGGCGAAGACTTCGACAAGTACAAGATGGCGATGGTGTTCATGATGACGGCGCCGCGTATCCCGCAGTTCTACGTGGGTGACGAGCTGCTGTTTACCAGCCCGACGAAAGACCGTGACGACGCCAGCTACCGCATCCCGTTCCCGGGCGGCTGGGCCGGCGACAAGGTCAATGCCTTTACCGGCACGGGCCTGAAGGACAAGCCGCGCGCGGCGCAAGCCTTCGTGCGCAAGCTGACCAACTGGCGCAAGAGCCAGCCGGTGATCCACAGCGGCCGCATGATGCATTACGGGCCGCAGAACAATACCTATGTCTACTTCCGCTATAACGCGGACAAGAAGGTGCTGGTCGCCTTCAACAACAACGCGAAAGAAATGGCGCTCGATGTCGACCGCTTCCGCGAAATGCTCACGGGCGTGACCAGCGGCGTGGATGTCCTGACCGGCAAGACGTTCGACCTGCGCTCGAAGCTCACGTTGCCTCCGCGTGCCTCCGTTATCCTGGAACTTGATGCGCTGGAGCTGGAGGCAGCGCGATGATGCGCAGCGCCATCGCACTGGCCGCCCTCCTCGCCTGCGGCACCGCCCACGCGCAGTCAGATGCCGCCTTGTTCGTGCGCGGCGCGTTCAATGGCTGGGGGACGGCCGATGCGCTGGCGCCCAAGGGCAAGGGCATTTACCAGGCCGACATCGCCGTCGCGCCGGGCAACCACGCCTTCAAACTCGGCAGCAGCGACTGGGCTGCCGAGTGGGTCATCGATCCGGACAAGAGCGTCAATGTGGCGCCCGATACCGCGTACCAGCTCGAACGCCAGTCGGGACCGGAGACGTTCCTGTTCGTGCGCACGTCGGGCACCTACCGCTTCACGCTTGATGCGAGCGACCCGGCCAAACCTGCGCTGAAGGTCACGCGTCTTGCCGATGCCGACCGTGCCAATGCGCCCGATCCGCATGCGGGCCACGCTGCGATCGTCACGCAAGCCTGGCCAACGTGGGACGGCAAGACCGAGACGGTGCGCTACTCGACGCCGGATGCCCAGGCGCCACTGCGCCAGTATGTCCAGTCGAGCACCATGAGCTTGCGCGATCCCGGTCCGCAGCATGTCGCGTACGCCGAGCAGGAAGGCTTGCCGCGCGCCCGCACCGGCAATCTCGCCTTCGACGCGCTGTTCGCGCTGGCCGGCGCCGAGATGCGCCTCAATTCGGTCAGCCAGATCAAGGACGGCAACTACAACGGCGGCAACGCCATCGATTGCGACTGCTTCTCCACCGGCGAGAAGTGGGCGTATGTCTGGACGCGCGACCTGTCGTATGCGGCCGACCTGGGCCTGGCCCTGCTCGACCCGCAGCGCGTGCGCAATTCGCTCGACTTCAAGCTCTCTGGCTGGCGCGCCGGTGTCACACCGGTGGCGCAGATCCCTGCCACAGCGGGCGGCCTGCAGATCGTGCAGGACACCGGCAGCGGCGGCAGCTGGCCGGTCAGCACCGACCGCCTGACATGGGCCTTCGCGGCCGAAGAAACGCTGCGCACGTTGCCTGCTGCCGAGCGCGCGGCATTTGCCAGCAAAGCCTTGACGGCGCTGTCGAACACGATCGAGATCGACCGCGTGGCGGCATTTGACACGGCCACGGGCCTGTACACGGGCGAAGAATCGTTCCTCGACTGGCGCGACCAGACTTACGCTGCGTGGATCCCGGGCGACCTGGCGTCGATGGCCAGCTCGAAGGCGCTGTCGACCAACGTCGTCATCTTCCAGGCCCTCAAGCTGGCAGCGCAACTGGCGCGCGAACAGCGCGATGCGGCCAAGGCTGCGCGCTACACGCGCTGGGCACTTGAGCTGAAACGCGCGATCAACAAAGAACTCTGGCTGGCCGACGAAGGCATGTACAGCAGCCTCACCGCCGGCCACCTGGACGGCGCGCCGCTGCACAAGTTCGACTGGCTCGGCCAGGCGCTGGCGATTGTCAGCGGCGTGGCCGACGACAGGCAAACAGCATCGATCCTGGCCCGCTATCCGCATGGCCCGATGGGCGCGCCGGTGATCTGGCCGCAGCAGATCGGCGCGCCGGTGTACCACAACCGCGCCATCTGGCCCTTCGTCACCGCGTACGGCTTGCGCGCTGCGGTGCAGGGCAAGAACGCGGCGGTGGCCGATGCCGCCTATGCAACGCTGATGCGCGGCGCAGCGGTGAATCTGTCGAACATGGAAAACCTCGAGTGGTTGTCGGGCCAGCCGCTGCTGCTCGATGAAACCACGCCATCATTGAGCGGCCCCGTGATCAACTCGCGCCGTCAGTTATGGTCGGTCGGCGGGTATCTGGGCATGGTGATCGACAACGTGTTCGGCGTGACGGTGCACGACGACGGCATTGCGCTGCGCCCGTTCGTAACGGCCAAGCTGCGGCGCGAGACCTTCGGCGCGTCGAGCGAGATTGCCTTGCACGACCTGCGCCTGCACGGCAAGCGCATCGACGTGGTGCTACGCCTGCCGCCAGCGGCCGAAGGCGACGGCTATCACCGGGTAGAGCGCATTCTGTTGAACGGCAAGCAGGTGGGGGGCACGCTGCGTACGAGTGATTTGCAAGCCGGGAATCGCATCGAGATCGTGCTGGGCAAACTTGTCGCCGGTGCGCAGGGCATCCGCCGCGTGCAGGCCAATCCGTATGAAGAATCGTCCGTCACGTTCGGGCCGCGCGAACCGGTGATCGAGGCGCTGACGCGTGCGTCCTCCGGCGCCGTGGGGTTGACGATCGGCGCGAATGGCAATGCGGCGGGTGTGACCTACCGTGTCTACCGCGATGGCAAACTGGTTGCCGACAAGCTGCCGGCTGGCGCCTGGACCGACGACAAGGCCGGTGTGGCGTCGTGCTATGCGGTGGAGGCGCGCTTTGCCGACAGCGGCAATGTCAGTCACCACAGCCAGCCGCGCTGCATCGATGCAGTTGCTGGCACAGGCGTCGACATCGGCGTTACCGACCCGCGCGTGACGTCGAACCTGACAACTACGGCGCCGGATGCGCGCTTTTCACTACCCGCGATCCGCGACTGGGGCCGGCCGCAAGACCGCTTCGCCGTGGATGGAATTCGGGTTGAAAGCGCAGGTGACTATCGGGTTCAGGTGCGCTATCACAATGGTGCGAACCAGGTAAATCTGGGGATCAGCGGCGGCGTGAAGTGGCTGGCACTGAAGAACAGCGCCGGCAAGGTCGTGGCCCAGGGCGTGATCCAGTTGCCGCATGCGCCGCTGTTCAAGGGCGCGACGCCGACCGTGTATTCGACGCCGCTGGCCGCGCGCCTGCAGGCCGGCAGCTACCGCCTGGAGATGACGGACTTCTACAATATGAGCTACCTGGAGAGCAACCGCACCTTCACGGGCGCCGGGGGCGCCGAACCGGCGAACCGGTTCGACATCCATGGCGTGCGGCTGCTGCGGGTGAAGTAAGCCGGCTGGCTCAGGCAGCGTCGCCAGGTGCGGCGGCTGCCTGTGGCGGCGCCAGCAGCAGCTTGAGCCGCCCTTCCAGCACCCGGAACTCGAACGGCGTCGCCATCTTGCTGACCTCGCCATCGACGGCGACCTTCAGGCGCTTGCGCCCGTACAGCGACGGCGTGCGCACGGTCATGCGCTTGAACGAAAACGCCACGACGTCGTCGGCGTTGCCCAGCTTGCCAAGCGCACCCCGTACCAGCAAGCCCAGCAGCCCCAACTTGCCCATTGGCTTGGGCGCCAGCGCCGCCAGCTGGCCATCCTCGACCGCATCGGTCAACTGCTCCATGCCGACCTGTTCCATCTGCAACCGGTTGTTCCCCACGAACAGCGTCGTCGTGCGCAAGCGCTGCTCCTTGCCGTCGAGCTCGAGCCGGATCTGCAGGTGGCGGTGCGCGCGCAGCGCCATCTTGATGGCCGAGAGAAACGCGACCACGCGGCTGCGTCCGAACTCGCGCTTGTCGTGCTCGCGTTCTTCGAGCAGTGCCGGGTACAGGCCAACACTCGCATTGACCAGGAATATCTTGTCGTTGAGCATGCCCACCTGCACCGGCTTGATCTTGCCGCGCAGCAGCGCGTGCACGGCCTCGGCCAGGTCTTCGGGAATCCCGTGGGTGCGCCCGAAGTAGTTGAAGGTGCCCTGCGGCAGCACGCCGAACGCGCACCCGGCCAGCACCGCCTGGTGCGCGACTGTGTTGATGGTGCCATCGCCGCCAGCCGCCACCAGCACGCCGCCGTTGGCGACCGCCTTGGCCGCCATGTCTTTCGCGATCTGTTCGATGCGCTCGGGCTCGTCCACCACTTCCAGATGGCACACGCGGCCACCGGCGTCCATGACCTCGTTGATCGTGGAGATGCGCATCTCGGTTTCGGAATGACCCGATCCCGCGTTCAGAACAATGAAGAAAGGAGCGTCAGGTAGCAACTCGGTGGCTGGCATCGCAGGGTCGATTCGGTAAGAGTGGTTGATCGAGAATGCAGCCATCGTATCACCGGCATTGACGCCGCTGGGTGCGTTACACAACGCTCGCGTGCAGGGGCCAGGACCCTGAGCGCAGGATAGGAACCATGAGCGAATTTCATCGTTGGATGAGATAACATCACTTTTATTCAATCGACTGGCTGGTCATAATCGACGGACCGGGCACACACAGGTGTGCTCTCAATCCCGGAGCAGCTGGCTATGATGAATGAAGATTTTACGTTTGCGATCAAGACCGTTCGGTTCGATGAACATTACCGCCCGGCCGATGGCACGCGGATCACGACCAATTTCGCGAACCTGGCCCGGGGAGAACATCGGCAGGACAATCTGCGCAAGGCCTTGAACATGATGGACGCGCGTTTCAATGCGCTGGCCCAGGCGGACAATCCCAGGGGAGATCGTTATGCCCTCGAACTCGATATCGTGTCGGTGGAGATGGCGTTGGCGGCGGAAGGCGGCGGTGATGCGTTCCCGCTGATCGAAATACTGAAAACCACTATCGTCGATCGCGAGACCAACCAGCGCATCGAAGGCATCGCGGGGAATAATTTTTCCTCGTACGTGCGTGACTATGACTTCAGCGTCCTGCTGTCGGATCACAACAAGGATCGACAGGAATTTGGCGTCCCGGATAACTTTGGCGACCTGCACGGAAAGCTGTTCCAGTGCTTCATCGCGTCGGCGGCCTATAAAGAACATTTCAGCAAGCCGCCGGTGATCTGCCTGAGTATTTCAACCAACAAGACGTACCACCGCGCCGACCATCAACATCCTGTACTGGGCGTGGAATACGTCCAGGATGAACCTTCACTGACTGATCAATACTTCAGCAAGATGGGACTACGGGTGCGCTACTTCATGCCGCCCAACAGCGTCGCGCCACTGGCCTTCTATTTTGTCGGCGATCTGCTGGGCGACTACACCGATCTGGAACTGATAGGCAATGTCAGCACCATGGAGGCGTTCCAGAAGATCTACCGGCCCGAGATCTATAACGCCAATGCTTCAGCGGCGAAATGCTTTCAGCCAAAATTGAAACACCAGGATTATTCACTGACGCAGATCGTGTACGACCGGGAAGAGCGCAGCCAGCTCGCCGTCAAGCAGGGGAAATTTGCTGAGGAACATTTCATCAAGCCATACCAGCCAATCCTCGAGCGCTGGGCAGCCAGCTACACCTTCTGAAGACCAAACACGCAAAGCGATCTGACATGAAAAAATTATTGCCCACTTCAACTGCCGGCAGCCTGCCGAAACCCGCCTGGCTCGCAGAACCAGAAACCCTTTGGTCGCCCTGGAAATTACAGAACGAAGAACTGGTCGAGGGCAAACATGATGCATTGCGCCTGTCACTCGAAGACCAGCAACAGACAGGCATCGATATCGTCAGCGATGGCGAGCAGACGCGCCAGCATTTCGTCACGACCTTCATTGAACACCTGAGCGGTGTCGATTTCGAAAAGCGCGAGACGGTCAGGATCCGCAATCGTTACGATGCCAGTGTTCCGACCGTGGTTGGCGCCGTGAGCCGCCCGAAGCCGGTATTCGTCGACGATGCCAAATTTTTGCGCCAGCAAACGAACAAGCCGATCAAATGGGCCCTGCCCGGCCCGATGACCATGATCGACACGCTTTACGACAGCCACTACAAAAGCCGTGAAAAGCTGGCCTGGGAATTTGCAAAAATCCTGAATCAGGAAGCGCGCGAGCTGGAAGCGGCCGGTGTCGACATCATCCAGTTCGATGAACCGGCGTTCAATGTGTTTTTCGATGAAGTCAACGACTGGGGCATCGCCACGCTGGAACGGGCAATCGAAGGTCTCAAATGCGAAACGGCGGTCCACATTTGCTACGGCTACGGCATCAAGGCCAATACGGACTGGAAAAAGACACTGGGATCGGAATGGCGCCAGTACGAATCCATCTTCCCGCAGCTGCAAAAATCGAACATCGATATCGTCTCGCTGGAATGCCACAACTCGCATGTTCCGATGGATTTGCTGGAACTCATTCGCGGCAAGAAGGTGATGGTCGGTGCGATTGACGTGGCCAGCAATATTATCGAAACGCCGGAAGAAGTTGCCAATACCTTGCGCAAGGCGCTGAAGTTCGTCGATGCCGACAAGCTGTGCCCTTGCACCAATTGCGGGATGGCGCCGTTGTCGCGGCACGTCGCGAAAGCCAAGCTGGCTGCGTTGAACGCAGGCGCAGACATCATTCGGCGGGAACTGTCGGCTTGATTTGGTGATGTGACAGAGTCATGCAGGCCGAGTGCGGACAGTGCATTCCTACACTCGCGCCAGCTTCGGGACTATTCGTGCGCTGAAGATACCTGACTATGATGAGGCCATATTTCATGACAAGGAGACCAGCATGGCAATGCAAAATGAAGACAATGACGTCCAGGCAAATCCTGACCAACGGCGCACAGATGACGGTACCGGCAGCGACGCCGCCGTAGGCGAACCAGCCGCAACTGAAGACGACCAGCAGGCCGCAATGCCGCCGAGTGAGACCGACGACGACCAGTACGACCAGGGCACTGTGCAGCGCGAGAGCTGAACATCGTTGTTCAAATGGTGGCGGCCCTGTGGCTGCTACCCGGCTCCAATTGGGTCACAGGCTCCACTCGGGGTCAATCCAATCGGGGTCAGATACCGTCTTGAATTGCAAGCCTATTCGATAAGAAATTTGCGTCGAAAGCACAATCGGGGTCAGGTCTGACATTCGGACACGAGCTCGACAATCGCAGTCCAATCGGGGTCAGGTCTGACATTCAGACACGAGCTTAACAATAGGTCTATCCGTGATAGCCCTCGTGAAGGACCAAGGTAGAGTCCGGGTCCAAATGTCAGACCTGACCCTCACCTCTTGACCCTCACATCGTGTTGGCCGCCCAGCGCAGGATAGCAGGGTGCTGAGCTGAGGAAATTACGGACTGTCACCACACCCAGGAAACGACCCATACCGGACGTTTGTGAATCCGTGCCAATCATGATTTCTCTGAGTCAGTAGCACAGCCACACTGCATTGTCTCGTGTCCGCGCGTCAATTTCACCCCAAATTACACCGTCGGAAACAGTTCAGGAAACGCTGCTAAAGCTCGTTGATAAATTTGATTCGTCACCTCCGCCATGACATTACCGAACGCTAGCTTAAACTTCTGTACCTGCTAAAGGACAGATCTGCTATCACTGCCATCGCTATCTGCGCTTTTTTGTTCCAAAGCTGCCTGGCAGTGGTTTCATTGCACAATTCTTTCGTAGGCGTTCCTTCAGGTCTTTCCCATAATGAGAAACTACTTGCCCCTTGCCGGTAAGAGTATTGGCGAAAGCCCGGTCTTTAGACATGATGACTTCCCAGTACGATCGCCAATATCCGCCACGCACGGCAATTTGCTCAAGTGCGGCCTCTAATTGTGAGTGTGCATCGTCGACCGTCCGCCCTACAGTTTCAACGAAGGTTGATTCGGTAGGCGAATCGAGGTCAGCACGAACTAACCTGTCGAGCTTTTCCCGCAGATCCGTCCGTGCTGCTATCGTACGTTCGGAGCGGTCTATCTGCATGACCAGTCCTTCATATACAGCGTGCGCGTCCGCCCGCGCACGCGCCACTTCTTTCTCTTTGTGGCGCAGATCAACTAGCAGTTGGGAATTAGTGCACTCCATCTTGCGCCGCCGTACGTCGTCCAGCAGCCGCGACACGCGTCGAGTTCCTTCCTCCGTAAGCCCAAGCCAGTAGCGTTCGCCTTGGACGACGCGCTCTTGCCAACCTAAGTTGGCGAGTTCGTCAACGTTTCTACGTGCACCACTCCAGCCCGTACCGTCCCAAATGGCATAGGCCAGATAGCTGGTCGCCAAATAGTGCGGCTCCACCCGGTAAACACCTGGTAGGGCGGGGGTAACATCTGGTTCGAACCAATCAGTCAGATAGCGTCGGTCTAGTGTGTCCAGGATTTCGTCCAGCGACTCCATCTGTGGGTCTGGTGCCGCACTGCTTCCGGTGGTACCTGGGGCGAGGTTGAACTCCTCGACTTCGATTGAGAATGACCAGACAGTATCGGCATCCTGGTCGTCCCAGCGCCCCTCAAACTGCAGCGACTCTGGCTGCCAGCTCATCCGTCCCACCACGCCAGCAAAGGTGCGTGTCCGGTCGTCCTCATCATAGACAAAACGGGCGCTGGCGAACTGCTCTGCGGTAGTGATGGCCAGTGTTATCTGTCCTTCACCAACGTCGCGGCATGTAAACACGACATTCAATCGAGTGTCGTCCTGCTTACAAATGGTTACCTTGCCATAACCGCTTTCGTACCCTTCTGCAGTCCAACTGACTAAGCCTTTCATGGGCAGTCTCCGTAATTTCGTAGATTCATAAGTCGCTGTTCAGGTAAGCCAGCACATGGGGTTACCGTGCGATCGTACATACATGAGCCACCGCGATGCAGGCATGTGCCACTTCCGGGGCAGTCGGAAGACAGCCAGGCACGCGGCGAATTCAAAGCGACGATAGCATTCGGCGATTTCGTCAACTTCGAGATGGGGAGCTGCGCAACTGAGCCTCTGGTGGAATCGTTCGTATATAGCCCCTCTACCGTCGTCACAACCGGCCAGCATCGAACGGACGCTGCGCGGATCGTGCAGGAGATCGACGCTCTCTCTGCTGCCAATGTCGCCCAGTAGCGTGCGACCGAGGGAATGATCACTCAAAACCGTGACAGGATCGTAAGGAAGCGGGGGTTTCATGGGCAATGTTGCTTAACGCATTGGTGCGAAATCGAAGTCTTTCACGAAGGCTACGACTGCATGTCCTCGTACGAACAGGACGCTTTCCGTTCTCAATTGCTCCTTTAAGGCCTCGATGAAACTTTCTTTGATTCTGTCACGCTCGCAGAATTCGTAGAACTTCGACCAACGCATCGTCACGACGTCCCGTGAATCGGTTTGCATATGTCTAACGATATTGTCTGAAATCTGTCGCACTGATAGCGGCATATAGACCTCCTAAAATTCGCCGTATGGAAACAGCGAGAGGGAGAATAACACTATTTAATATCTGTGTAAGATATTTGTATGGCATTCGTACGGCAATTCTAAGTAATTTTTTGTTGCGGCGGACAGGTGCTTTGCTCCCGATCCTGCCGGTGCCTCCCGGCGGCTAGGCAACTACGTACGTCTGGCGCATTCATCATCAAGTTTTCAATTTTCGATGGAATGATGCTAACCCAGCAACAAAAAGAACACGTACACCTGCGTTACGAGAAGGACGGGCCGAAAAGGATTACAACCTGCACCTGAAGCAGGATGCAGGCAGCACTGGCGTGTGATGCTGGTTCCACTCGAACAGCAAGCAAGGGGCAACCCTCAAGCCCGAAGAGAGGATCGAGGGTACAGATTCGTATGACCAGACGAAGAAAGTCTTCAACCAGACTCTGAAAGAAGATAGGCGCCAAGGGAGGTTACGTGTCGCAACTGGCTGGCAGGTTGCCAAGATCGAAAATGCTACGAATGACCGAGTTTCTACCCGAGAGGCACATGCAACCGCCTCCGCAGCACCCGTCACCCGCCCGGCGCGTCGTCAGCCGTCGGCCAGTGATCCGGATCCTGCAGCAACTGGTACATCACATAGGCATCGATATAGCCCAGGCGCTTGTGGCGAAACGCCTTGGGCAGCGTGCCGACAATCGAAAACCCGAGCTTCTTCCACAGGCCGATGGCCGGCCCATTGGTGCTGACCACATGGTTGAATTGCATCGCCAGATAGCCGCGGCTGCGCGCTTCATTCAAGCTGTGCTGCCCCATCGCGCGGCCCACGCCCGCCCCCTGCGCCGCCGGGTTGACCATGTACGAGGCATTGGCCACGTGATGGCCGCGCCCGACCTGGTTCGGCACCAACCGGTACATGCCCAGCACGCGGCCGCCCGGGCTCACCGCGACAAAACTGCCCACGCCCTCGCCCAGCCAGTAGTGGTAACCGGCTTCGCGGGACGTCGCCGTGCTGAAGACATAGGTTTCACCCGCCTCGATATGGGCGCAAAAAATAGCCCAGATCGACTCGAAATCGGCTTCGAGCGCAGGGCGGATAACAAGGTCTTTCACAACAATCTACGGGAGTGCCAGGACAGGACGGTCCGCTATTTTGCCTGAAAATACACGAATTATCACGCGCTATATTGACAGTTTAGCCACGGCCGAGGCGGAAGTCGGCGCTGTCGGGCCGGCCGGGCAGATGCAGGCGGCTGGCTGCCGCTGGCGCTTCAGCCACGATCTGGCCGCGCCGCAACACGAAGCGGCGCGGGGCGCGCAGGCGGATCGCTTCCACCGTCGAGCCGGCGTCCAGGATCACCAGATCGGCGTGACAGCCCGGCGCCAGGCCGTAGCCTTCCAAGCCAAGGATGCGGGCGGGCGTCTCGGTGATGGCGGTAAAGCACGACTGCATCGCTTCCAGCCCCGTCATCTGCGCCACGTGCAAGCCCATGTGCGCCACCTCGAGCATGTCGCCCGAACCCATCCCGTACCACGGATCGAGCACGCAATCGTGGCCGAAGGCGACGTCGACGCCCGCTGCCATCAGCTCGGGCACGCGCGTCATGCCGCGGCGCTTCGGGTAGGTATCGTTGCGGCCCTGCAGCGTGATGTTGATGAGCGGATTGGCGATCGCCGCCACGCCGCTTTCCGCGATCAGCGGAATCAGCTTGCTCACATAATAATTGTCCATTGAATGCATCGACGTCAGGTGCGAGCCGGCTACCCTGCCCTGCAGCCCCAGGCGCTGCGTTTCATAGGCCAGAGTTTCGATATGGCGCGACATCGGGTCGTCGCTCTCGTCGCAGTGCATGTCCACGCGCAGACCCCGTTCGGCCGCGAATTCGCACAGCAGCCTGACGGATTCGGCGCCCTGCGCCATCGTGCGCTCGAAGTGAGGAATGCCGCCGACGACATCGACGCCCATGTCGATCGAGCGCTTCAGGTTCTCGAACGCGTTGGCGCTGCGCAGCAGGCCGTCTTGCGGAAACGCGACCAGTTGCAGGTCGAGATACGGCGCGACGCGGCGCTTGACTTCCAGCAGCGCCTCGACCGCCAGCAGCCGGTCGTCGCAGACGTCCACGTGGGTGCGGATCGCCAGCAGGCCGTGTGCCACTGCCCAGTCGCAATAACGCAACGCGCGCTCGATCAGCGCATCCTGGCTCAGCTGTGGTTTCAGCTCACCCCACAGTGCGATGCCTTCCAGCAAGGTGCCGCTCTGGTTGACGCGCGGCAGGCCGTAGCTCAGCGTGGCATCCATATGGAAGTGCGCATCGACGAACGGCGGGCTGACCAGGTCGCCGGCGGCGTCGATCTCGCGCACGCCCCGTGCGGCCAGTTGCGGCGCCAGCGCCGCGATGCGGCCGTCCAGAATGCCGATGTCGATGCCGGTGCGGCCATCGGGCAGCGTGGTATTGCGGATCACGAGGTCCATGGTGACTCCATTGAGTGGTTGTCCGATTGTAGCAACTGTGGCACAACCGTATGGCAATGCTGCAACGCAATATCATCCGCGCCGAATAAGCGACCAACGTTCATTGCACCGGCCAACAATCGTGGGTACACTGACTTTATTGCAGCGCGCCATACTTGATAGATAGGAAACTTCATGACCTCACTCTCCGAGCAGTTGTCCGCAGCACCCAACAATTACCTGACTGCACCGATGAACGCTCAGCTCACGGTGCTCAATGCACTGGCCACCCAGGCAATCGACAGCGCCAGCCGCATCACGGCGCTCAATCTGACCACGTCCCAGGAAGTCCTCGAGCGCTCGGCGCAGACCGCCCGCCAGCTGATCGGCGCGCGCGATGCGCGTGACCTCGCCGTGCTGCGCAGCCATGCCGAAGAACAGGTGCACAGCCTGTTTGCGTATAGCCGCGAATTGCTCGGTATCGCTGTCGGCGCCCAGCCATTCCTGCTGCGCAGCGCGACGCCCGCACCGGCGCCGGTCGCTGAGATGGCGCCGGTCGCCGAGATGGCACCGGTCGCCGAGATGACGCAGGCCGTCGTCGATGCCGGCAAGGCCACCGCCGACACCGTGCAGGCAGCAGCAGAGCGCACGATCGATGCGGTTGCAGCGGCGCCAACGCCAGAACCCGTCGCCGTCGCCCCGGCGCCGGTTGTCGAAGCGCCCGAGCCGGAAGTCGACGCAGCGCCAAGCGCAGAGGCGGCGCCCCAGCCTGCCCCGACGATCGACGCCGTGACAAGCATGCTGCAGGAACCAGCACCCGATGACGCGGCGCTCAATGTGCTGTCCAGCCCTGCGGCGGCCAAGCCCACGCCAATCGCCCAGGCAGCTGGCAACGGCGCCGTCATGGCGGCAACGCCACTGGCGCCAGCGGCCGCGCCGATCGAGCGGCGCGACCCGGACGCCCCTGCCACGGCGGCCACGCCGCGCCGGCGCCGCAAGTAACGGGCACCTGACGCCACAGCCAGGACGGCAGTAGACAAGCGGCCACCACGGCCCCGCGCTGCGCCAACTAGGCAAAACGACTACACTAGCGGGCTCTGGCCCGCTTTTTTTTCGGGCGCAACCGCAAGGAATTCGAATGAGTTTGTCCAGGCTGATCGGCGGCTTCGTGCGCCGTCATTGGCAATCCTATGCCTCGTCGGCCGTGATGCTCGTCGGCGTCGCGATCTGTACGGTTCTCATCCCCCGCAAGGTCGGCGCACTGGTCGACGCGCTCGCCAATAACCGCCTCGGCGAGCAGGATCTCCTGCTCGGCATCGCCCAGGTTCTCGGCCTGGGTGTGGCCATTTACGTGCTGCGCGTGTGCTGGCGCATCCGCCTGTATTCGGCCGCCTACCAGCTCGGCGTCGAGCTGCGCACGCGCCTGTATGCGCGCCTGGCCGCGCAAGGCCCCGCCTTCTATCAGCGCCAGCGCACCGGCGACCTGATGGCGCTGGCCACCAACGACATCGACGCCATCGAGATGGCCGCCGGCGAAGCCCTGCTGGCCGCGTTCGACGGCACGCTCACGCTGGTGATGGTCCTCGGGATCATGACGCTGGGCGTGGACTGGCGCCTGGCGCTCGTTGCGCTGCTGCCGTTCCCGCTGATGGGACTCGCGTTCTGGTACATCTCGACCCATATCCAAAAAGCCGAGGGGGATGCGCTCAAGGGTTTCTCGAAGCTGAATGACCATGTGCAAGAGTCGCTGTCGGGCGTGCGCACGCTGCGCGCCCTGGGCCTCGAAGCGCGCAGCAGCACCCAGTTCGGCGTGCTGACGGCCAACGCGGCCGAGGCCAGCCTCACCGCGCAGAAATGGGAAGCGGCCTACGAGCCGGCCGTTGGCCTGGCGCTGACTGCCGCCACCGGCCTGACGCTGGGCCTGGGCGGCTACCTGGTCTGGCAGAACGAACTGACGGTCGGCGCGCTGACCAGCTTCACGATGTACCTGGGCCAGCTGATCTGGCCCATGTTCGCCGCCGGCTGGGTGGTCACGCTGATCGAACGGGGCCGCGCCGGCATGGCGCGCCTGCAGCCGCTGCTCGAGGCGCCGCTGTCGGTCGAAGACGCCGGCACGATCGACCAGGTGGGCCAGGGCCCGCTGGTGCTCGAAGGCGTCACGTTCACGTATGGCGTGAACGGCGCTGGCCAAGACGGCGCGGCCGCTGACGACACGGCGCAGGCGCCTGCCCTCTCCGGCGTGTCCGTCACGCTCGAACCCGGCCAGACGCTGGGTCTCGTCGGCCCGACCGGCTCCGGCAAATCGACGCTGCTGCGCGTACTGCTGCGCCAGGCGACGCCGCAACAGGGCCACGTGCGCTGGGCCGGGCAGCCGCTCGACGCCTATCGCCTGAGCGCCCTGCGGGGCGCCACCAGCTGGGTGCCGCAAGAGTCGTTTTTGTTCTCGTCCACGATTGCCGAAAACATCGCGCTGGCCCGGCCTGACGCCTCGCGCGCCGAGATCGAAGACGCGGCGCGCATGGCCGCCATTCACGACGACATCCTGCGCTTCCCGTATGGCTACGACACCCCGGTCGGCGAAAAAGGCATCACGCTCTCGGGCGGCCAGCGCCAGCGCGTCGCGATTGCCCGTGCACTGCTGGCCGACAATCCGCTGCTGCTGCTCGACGACGCGCTGTCGGCGGTGGACACCGGCACCGAAACGCGCATCCTCGAACACCTCGCCGAACTGCGCCGTGCGCGGCCCGAGCGCGCCGCCATCATCGCCAGCCACCGCCTGTCGGCCGTGGTCGGGGCCGACCACATCGTGGTGCTGCGCGCCGGGCGCGTGATTGAAGCCGGCACGCACGACGAACTCTTGCTGCTGGATGGCTGGTACGCCAGCCAGTGGCGCTATCAACAACTGGAGGCCAGCCTTGACGCAACCTGAAGCAACGCTGGACACAGCCGACGCATCCACC